>ENA-OYZJ01000051-OYZJ01000051.1-human-gut-metagenome-genome-assembly--contig:-NODE-51-length-92683-cov-20.319277_pt1 | contig 92683 bp, 89 predicted proteins | sample MGYA00243290_ERZ653475 | MGnify/ENA primary metagenome ERZ653475 (study PRJEB26926, sample SAMN06165003) | human gut metagenome | biome: ENVO:00009003; feature: ENVO:2100002; material: ENVO:00002003... | reverse complement strand
GTCTCGTGGGCTCGGAGATGTGTATAAGAGACAGTAGCAATAGATTTATATAAAATAAACTTGTTGATGTGAAAAATAATTTTGTAAAGGAGATATAAAAATGAGCTATGTTGATGAAGTACTCGAAGTAGTAAAGAAGAAAAACGCAGATCAGCCTGAGTTCTTACAGGCAGTAACAGAGGTTCTTGATTCTTTAAGACCTGTAATCGATGCAAATGAGGAATTATACAGAAAGAATGCGATTCTTGAGAGAATCACAGAGCCGGATCGTCAGATCATGTTCCGTGTTCCTTGGGTAGATGACAACGGACAGGTTCAGGTAAACAGAGGTTTCCGTGTACAGTTTAATAATTCCATTGGACCATACAAGGGAGGTTTAAGACTTCATCCTTCTGTAAACCTGGGTATTATCAAGTTCTTAGGTTTCGAGCAGGTATTTAAGAATTCTCTTACAACACTTCCAATCGGTGGTGGTAAAGGTGGTTCTGATTTCGACCCTAAGGGTAAATCTGACAGAGAGATCATGGCATTCTGCCAGAGCTTCATGACAGAACTTTGCAAATATATCGGAGCAGACGTTGATGTACCGGCCGGAGATATCGGAACAGGTGCAAGAGAGATCGGCTTCTTATTTGGACAGTATAAGAGAATTCGTGGATCATACGAAGGTGTGCTGACTGGTAAGGGTCTTACCTATGGTGGATCTCTTGCACGTACACAGGCTACCGGATATGGTCTGTTATATCTTACTAACGCATTATGGAAAGATCATGGTATGAGCCTTGAGGGAAAGACAGCAGCAGTTTCCGGATCCGGTAACGTTGCTATCTACGCAATCGAGAAGGCACAGGAGTTAGGTGTTAAGGTTGTAACATGTTCTGATTCTACCGGATGGATTTATGATCCAAACGGAATTGATGTTGCTCTTCTTAAGGAAGTTAAGGAAGTTAAGCGTGCCCGTCTTACTGAGTATGCAGCTGCTAAGTCAACTGCTGAGTATCATGCAAAGCAGAACGGTGAGCACGGTGTATGGCAGTACAAGGTAGATCTTGCTCTTCCATGTGCGACTCAGAATGAGTTAGACATTGAGGATGCCAAGATGCTCGTTGCTAACGGTGTTACATCTGTAACAGAGGGTGCTAACATGCCTACAACTCTTGAGGCTACAAAATACCTTCAGGAGAACGGAGTACTCTTCGTAGGTGGTAAAGCTGCCAATGCAGGTGGTGTTGCTACATCAGCACTTGAGATGAGCCAGAACTCTGAGAGACTTTCATGGACATTCGAAGAGGTTGACGGAAAGCTCAAGGGTATCATGGAGACAATCTACGCTAACATCAGTGATGCTGCTAAGAGATACAATGCAACAGTTGGTGGAAAGACTGACTATGTTGCAGGTGCAAATATCGCAGGCTTTGAGAAAGTAGTTGACGCTATGCTTGCACAGGGTGTTTGCTAATCTGTAGGCACTTATTGAATAATGACTATAAAAACCCCTCCCACAGATAGAAATCTGTGGGAGGGGTTTTGTAATAATATTTCAAAGAGAAAACTAATTTATTTTTTATTAGCAAATGCTTTAATACCGCCTGCTACAAAAAGTATAGAGGCGATAATAACACCGGACACAAGCACAATAGCGTAAACATTGGCATTCACGCAGATATTAGAAGTCCAGTCAGAAAAATTCACAGACTTTATAGTGATTTGTCTGGTGCCAAAGATTAAAAACTCGCATATGTCATCGGCAAAAGCTGTCCAAACCGAAGCTATCAAAACTATAATTGCGGATTTTATAAATCCGTTTGCGTTTAAATATCGTGCATCGAAAAATATGAGCCAGGCTGCAAGTACAAAGACAAATGCTATAATACAGCCGGCCTTCATTCCGGCAACATCGTTTGTATGGCCACACACCTCAATGATTGTGAGGAAAAGCCATAAGGTATCCCACAGCATAGTGATAAGAGCTTTTTTGTCTGATAAAGCAGGTGGAAGCTCAATTCCTCTGATGACAAACGGAAAAAGAACAATTGATAATCCAAATATAGTTGGAACAGACCAAAGCATAAATTCATTTGAACTATACATTCTGTCAACAAAAAAGAATATCAAAAGCAGAGCAAAAACACCGCAGATTATGCATTTGGTCAGTTTTTTCTGCTGTGCCATAAGTGGAACAACTGTCATTGCAGCTACAAGAAGCATAGATGCTGTTACCACCGCAAAGGTATTTAAACCACCGCCATTTGACAGACACACTATGAATGTGATGAGTATTGGGATAAGCAGTAATCCGGCTATTATGACTCCGGTCTTGTAGGCAGCAGTTTTTTCCTTTTTTTCATGCTGCTTTAATACACTGTCGGCCTCTTTTTTTATCATTGAATCAATAGAATCGTTTTTTAGCTCATTGTATGTATTTTGACATTTTTCACAAGTCTTAAGGTGTTTTTCAACAAGCCTTTTGCTTGAGGAACTGCATACATCGTCATAGTATAGTGGGAGTAAATCCTGAACTATATTGCAGGTTTCATCGGTTGATTGTGTAATTGGATTATTCATTTCTATCCATCCTTTCTTTGATTTTCAGTCTGGCTCTATGGTAAGTTACCCGTGCCCAGTTCTCTGTTTTTCCAAATATCATGCCTATTTGGGAGAATGGCAATTCACCAAATATTCTAAGCTGAAAGACCTCCTTGTAGGGCTCATCAAGCTCGTGCAGTATAAGATGAATCTGAAGAGCGGTATCTTTATTTTCTAGGCTTTTTACCATATTATCGGGTTGTTCGAGCTGCTCTTCGTCAAGCTCTGTAAATTTTGTGCTTTTTCGGCATTCGTCCATTGCCAGATTTCTTGCTATGCTGCAAAGCCAGGTCTGTTCGCTTGATTTGCCGGCATATGCCTTCTTTGCGGTCATGGCCTTATAAAAAGTATTCTGGGTAATTTCCTCAGCCTGATGTTGATTTTTTACAATTGTCATTACATATGAGTATACTTGCAAGTAATAGGAATTGTACAATTTCTCATAATCCAGAACTGTCACCTCCTTTGTTCATAGGTTAGACGTAGAAAGGATTGTTTTGTTACAAAAAATTTTAAGATTTTTTAATCGATGTATGATTATAGCATAAATTTTATCAAAAATGAAAATAATCTTGACATCCAAACCACAAAGGTTTACTATGGTTAGCGTAAGCTAATTAAATAATTATTCTTCAGGGCAGGGTGCAATTCCCTACCGGTGGTATAGCCCACGAGCCGCAAGGCATGATTCGGTGAGATTCCGAGGCCGACAGTAAAGTCTGGATGAAAGAAGATGTGAATATGATATATGCAGAGTATAGATAGCTGGGTTTTAGATTCAGTTTCAGATATAGATACAGCACATATCATAGTTATAAAAGATATCTACTCTGGAGTGTTTTGATACATTCCAGATTTTTTTGTCTCAAAATTCATTTATGATGAAATGCAGCTTGTGCATGTTTATCTGAGATTATGATATTTGAAATCATTAGGCCCTGAACGATAATAGTTCAGGGCTTTTTTATGCAGAAAGGAACTCAAATGACTGATGAACAATATATGAGAAGGGCGATTGAGCTTGCAAAACGTGGCATGGGATATACATCGCCAAACCCGATGGTCGGAGCTGTGATAGTAAAGGACGGCAGGATAATCGGAGAGGGCTGGCATGAGAGATACGGAGAGCTGCACGCGGAAAGAAATGCGTTAAAGCATTGCAAGGAATCGCCACGGGGAGCGGATATGTATGTGACTCTCGAGCCCTGCTGTCATCATGGCAAGCAGCCGCCATGTGTGGAGGCAGTGATAGAAGCCGGTATAAAAAGAGTATATGTGGGCTCGGATGACCCGAATCCGCTTGTCGCCGGAGGCGGTATCAAAATCCTTAAAGAGCATGGGATAGAGGTTGTCACGCAGGTGCTTAAAGACGAGTGCGACAGGCTGAACGAGGTATTCTTTTACTTTATACAGACTAGACGTCCATACGTCGCTATGAAATATGCCATGACGATGGACGGAAAGATAGCCACATATTCAGGACTATCAAAGTGGATAACAGGAGAAAAAGCGAGGGAACATGTGCAAAACCTGCGCCACAGATATAAAGCCATAATGGCAGGAATAGGAACAGTGCTTGCAGACGATCCACTGCTTACATGCAGAATCGAGGGCGGAGTAAATCCAATCCGCATAATATGCGATACGCACCTTAAGCTTCCACTGGAATCGCAGATAGTAAATACTGCAAAGGAAGTGCCGACGATTGTTGCAGTCAGTGAGCGATATCGTGAAACCGCACAGTCAGAAGCCTTGTCTGAAACTGAAATAGACAGTATAGAAAAAAACAATAATTATCAAAAAAACAGAAAAATAACACGGCTTGAAGAAAACGGAATAGAAATTCTGTATGTAGCTGAAAAAAACGGTTATATTGATTTAAATGACCTCATGCAAAAGCTCGGCGAAAGAAGTATAGACAGCATTCTGCTTGAGGGAGGCGGAATACTCAACTGGTCAGCCCTTAAGAGTGGGATTGTGAATAAGGTATACGCTTACATTGCACCAAAGCTTTTCGGAGGGGCGGATGCAAAAACTCCGATAGAGGGAAAGGGAACCGACTCACCGGCACATGCCGTGATGCTTGGAAGCAGTAAGGTGACAAAGCTTGGTGATGATTTCCTTATCGAGTGTGATGTTGTGTAATTGATGTAATTGTTACTGTTTCGCCTTGGTGAGACCGGAAACAATTTACCATGTAAATTATGCAAATGAGTGTGAGGAAAATATAGAAAAAGAAAGGCGATACACAATGTTCACAGGAATAGTTGAAGAAGTTGGAACAATAGATACAATTTCACGTGGAGCAAACTCAGCAGTACTTACAATCAGAGCTGAAAAAGTGCTAGCTGGAACAAAGGTCGGAGACAGCATAGCGGTAAACGGTATCTGCCTCACGGTCACAAGGCTCATGCCACATGCGTTTACAGCGGATGTCATGCACGAGACGCTAAACCGTTCATCGCTTGCAAATGCGCTGAGAGGAGCACATGTCAATTTGGAGCGTGCGATGGCGGCAGATGGCAGATTTGGCGGGCACATAGTGTCGGGACATGTTGACGGAACAGGCAGGATTGTGGAGGTTAAAAAGGATGACAATGCCATCTGGTATACAATACAGGCCACACCACAGCTCATGCGCTATATAGTCGAGAAGGGCTCCGTCACAATCGATGGAATAAGCCTCACAGTCGCAAAGGTGGCAGAGGATAATTTCTCGATATCAGCGATACCGCACACGGTAAGCCAGACTGTTCTAAAGGACAGAAAAGTGGGAGCTGTCGTAAATCTGGAAACAGATATCATAGGAAAATATGTTGAGAAGCTGTTGTGTAAAGGGCAGCCGGAAGGAATAACAAGAGATTTCCTGGCAAAATACGGCTTTTAACATAAAAGCACGGGTATCGTGCGGGTTTGCGAATGTGCGTGGGGCTGAATGGTTAAAAAATTATGTAATTGAACAGCTTCAAAATCATAAGAGAAAGGACATAAAATATGAAATTCAACACAGTAGAAGAAGCACTTGATGAGCTTCGTGCAGGGAAAATAATACTTGTCACAGATGATGAGGACAGAGAGAATGAGGGCGATTTCATCTGTGCGGCAGAATTTGCCACAACAGAAAACATCAACTTTATGGCGATGCACGGCAAGGGTCTGATATGCATGCCGATGTCGCAGGAATATGTAAAGAAGCTTCGTTTTCCGCAGATGGTGCAGGAAAATACAGACAATCATGAGACAGCATTTACAGTATCAATAGACCATGTCTCAACAACCACAGGCATTTCCGCAGCAGAGCGTTCAATCACCGCAATGAAATGTGTCTCTGATGACGCAAAGCCTGAGGATTTCAGACGTCCGGGCCACATGTTTCCGCTTCTAGCAAAGAAAAACGGCGTACTGGAGAGAAACGGACACACAGAGGCAACAGTCGATTTATGCAGGCTCGCAGGACTAAAGGAATGTGGACTGTGCTGTGAGATAATGCGTGAGGACGGTACCATGATGCGCACAACAGAGCTCATGGAGCTTGCAAAAAAATGGGACATCAAATTCATCACAATAGCGTCACTTCAGGAATACAGAAAGATACATGAAAAGCTCGTTGACCGTGTCACAGAGGTAAAGCTGCCGACCAAATACGGAGAATTCAAGGCATATGGCTTTGTCAACAGATTAAACGGAGAGCATCATGTGGCACTTGTAAAGGGCGAAATCGCAGATGGAAGGGATGTGCTCTGCCGAGTACATTCAGAGTGTCTCACAGGAGATGTATTCGGCTCACAGCGCTGCGACTGCGGCCAGCAGCTTGAAGCGGCCATGAGACAGATAGACGAGGAGGGTAGAGGAATACTGCTCTACATGCGTCAGGAGGGCAGAGGCATCGGCCTGATAAATAAGCTGAAGGCATATGAGCTTCAGGAACAGGGTATGGATACACTCGAAGCAAATCTGGCACTCGGCTTTGCCGGAGATGAGCGCGAGTACTATATCGGAGCCCAGATATTAAGAGAGCTTGGAGTACACAGCCTGCGCCTTCTCACAAATAACCCTGACAAGGTATACCAGCTCTCAGAGTTTGGCATGGAAATCAGCGAGCGAGTGCCAATCCAGATGAGTGCCACAGCGCATGACCTGTTTTATCTGAAAACAAAGCAGAACCGCATGGGACATATACTCTCATACTAGCAAAAATAAAAAAAACAAAAGGAGAACGAAAAATGAACGTAATCGAAGGAAAAATGACACAGGATGGAATCAAGGTAGGAATCGTAGTAGCAAGATTCAATGAATTTATCACATCAAAGCTCTTAGGAGGAGCAAAGGACGGACTCGTAAGACACGACGTGCCGGAGGAAAACATAGATGTAGCATGGGTGCCGGGAGCATTCGAGATACCACTCATCGCAAAGAAGATGGCAAAAAGTGGAAAATACGATGCAATCATCTGCCTCGGAGCAGTAATCAGAGGAGCAACAAGCCACTATGATTATGTGTGCAATGAGGTATCAAAGGGAATCGCGTCAGTATCACTCGAATCAGAAATCCCGGTAATGTTTGGTGTAGTCACCACCGAAAACATCGAGCAGGCAATAGAAAGAGCCGGAACAAAAGCCGGAAACAAAGGATATGACTGTGCACTCGGCGCAATCGAAATGATAAATCTCGTCAGACAAATCGGATAATATAATTATATGATTAAAGGGTCAAAAGGTATCATCGATGCATGCTTGCATGTAATTCGTTGTATACCTTTTGACCCTCATATCATTATATAGAATAATAGCATAATCCCCGAGGGTCAAATATCATCGATATTTGACCCTCGAATACTTATTATATCTCAAATTGTAAATTACTGTCACAACGTAAGTGGCGTAAGCGCCGGGCATCCATGCAGCGCACACGCACTCCCCCCCCACAAAAAAGAAGAAAAATTTAATATCTAAAGAATTGCACGAAAAATCTGTATATAGTATAATGATAGTTCAGGAAAACAAAACGGAGGACCATGAATTTTGATAGATATACATTGCCATTTATTATACGGAGTGGACGACGGCTCAAAGTCGCTCGAGGAATCGGTAGAGATGCTCAAGATAGCCAAAAAGCAGGGCATCACAGGCATAATCCTCACACCGCACCTGCGCCATGGAATGTTTAAGCATCCGCTTGAAAAGATAGAGCGACACTATAAAAAGCTGATGCCATATGCAAAGAAGCTTGGAATAGAATTAAAGCTCGGCACAGAGTATCATGTGGCAACCGATATGATAGATGCCTTTCATGGTGGGCTGTGTCATACACTGGCAGATACACAGTATATACTCACAGAGTATTCACATTCCAGCGAATACTCGTTTATATACAAGATGACGCGCGAAGCTATATTTGCAGGATATATACCGGTGATAGCACATGTAGAGAGATATGAGTGTCTCAGAGATATAAGCCGTATAGAGGATTTGCAGGAGCTGGGAGCGCTCATACAGGTCAATGCAGACTCAGTGCTTGGCATAGATGGCAGACACTTCAAGAGATATACAAAGAAGCTTTTGAAGGCAGGACTTGTTGATGTAATAGCAAGCGACAGCCATGGCACAAAGGAGCGCGTCTGCAACATGAAAAAATGCTATGAGTACGTGGCAAAGAAGTTCGGTGATGACTATGCGCAGGAAATCATGCAGACCACACCGGAAAATATAATAAACGGAAGATAATAAGTGTAAATGCGGGAATACATAATGGAAATCGCAGATTACGGGCTTACAAGTCTTTATTTTACAAGGAAGGACTTTATAAAGTGGTGGATGGCACCATAGGTTGTACCGCCATGATATATATTATCAAACACTTATTGAAGCATGAATAAGGAGAACATGAAAATGGAGATATTAGACTTAAACAACGATGAAGACACAAAAACAACCGATGAGATGGAGCCAAAAAAGCCGGAGGAAAAAACATCACCTGTCAAGGAAATCTTAAGCTGGGTGTTAACAATCGCATTTGCCATTGTAGCGGCAATACTCATAAAGAACTATGTCATTATAAATGCAAATATTCCGTCAGGCTCGATGGAGAACACCATACAGATTGGAGATGACATATTTGGCTTCAGGCTTGCATATACATTTTCAGACCCAAAGAGAGGGGATATAGTCATATTCAATGCACCGGATTCGCCTTCTGAGAAATACATCAAGCGTGTAATAGGTCTGCCGGGAGAGACAGTCACCATAGAGGACGGCCAGGTGTATATAGACGGTGAGGCGCTTGAGGAGGATTATCTCAAGTCAAACCAGAGCGGTGAGGATCCATGGAACATAAATGCGGGACCTTACGAGTTTAAGGTGCCACAGGACTCATATCTGCTGCTCGGTGACAACAGAAATGGCTCATCAGACGCAAGAGTCTGGGAGCACACATATGTGTCTAAGGACGATATACTTGCAAAAGCAATATTCAGATATTACCCGTTCAACAGATTCGGAGCGGTGAAATAAGCTGTAAATCAGGATATAAAATAAAAATAGAGGTAAAGTAAATGCCAAAGACAGAAACAGACATTGAAAAACGAAATAAATATGGCATGTTGTGCGGTATAGTCGGTATATTTTTAAACCTCATACTCTTTGCCGGCAAGCTATTTGCAGGAATGTTTAGCGGTGCAATCTCAATCACTGCGGATGCATTCAACAACCTGTCAGATGCAGGCTCATCAATCATCACGATAGCAGGCTTCAAGATGGCGGCACAGAGAGCCGACGAGGAGCACCCATACGGACATGCGAGGATGGAGTATGTGGCTACACTGGCAGTTGCAGCAATCATACTCATCATGGGCTTTGAGCTGTTCAGGGATTCCTTTGGCAAAATCATAAAGCCGCAGGACATAGAGTTTTCATGGCTTATTGTAGCGATACTACTGGCATCAATAGCCGTAAAATGCGTCATGGCGGTATACAATTTCTATTTTTCAAAAAAGCTTGATTCATCAACACTCGAAGCGACAGGCAGGGACAGTCTGTCAGACTGTATCGCTACATCTGTAGTACTTGCAGCCACACTCATAGCGCACTTTTCAAGACTCAATCTGGATGGAATAGGCGGTGTATTTGTGTCATTGTTTATATTCTATTCAGGAATATCGTCAGCCAGAGAGGCGATAGATCCGCTGCTTGGAGCAAAGCCGGAGCCGGAGTTTGTCGATAGACTCAAGGAGATGGTACTGGACTTTGACAAAAACATACTCGGTATGCATGACCTTATGGTGCATGATTATGGACCGGGACACAGGATAGTATCGTTTCATGCAGAGGTGCCGGAGGACGGAGATATGGTCGAGCTGCACGATATAATCGATAATCTGGAGCGCAGGATACGAAGGGAGATGGGCTGTATAGTGACCATCCACATGGACCCGGTAGCGATAGAGGACGAGGAGGTAGCCGGACTGAAGGCCGAGGTGCTCTCTGTGATAAAAGGGCTTGATTCGCACATAAATATGCATGATTTCCGTATTATCAGAGGTGATACACATACGAATCTGGTTTTTGACATTGCAGTTCCTTTTGGTTATATCACCTCAGATGATGATATATGCAATGCAATACAGGAAAATGTCAGGAAAAAGCTTGGAAAGAATTACTATACCGTGATAGAGGTAGACCGCGACAATTACATAAATATATAATAATAGGAAAAAAGTTATATCAATAAGCAATCACTATGTCGTTCATATCTAAAAAGTGTCGTTCATACCATAGTGATTGCTTTTTTTGTGCATAAAAGAATATAGTGAATATGCAAATTATTATGATTTTGTCAGTAATGAAAACTTTTAATCAAGTCATTTATCAGGAGAATAATACAAATGAATAATAGAAAGAGTAATTATATATATTGAAATGAGGCATAATTTAATGTATTTGGTTAATCAATGAATGCCATATTTTAATAGCATGTTTGGTTTTTCTTATGGTTATATTCTAGCACCAACCCAAAACCCAGCCCAACATCCGGAAAAATCTGTGAAAAAGTAGCTGAAACTGCAGAAATCCCTAAAACAGCACCCAAAATCCAGCCCAAGAGCCGGAAAAGACCCGGGAAAAAGTAGCTGAAATCACTATAACCCCTAAAACAGCTCAAAAATATAGCCTGTTTTGGGATTTACATCGTGCTATCCTTTTAACTTAGTGCGAAACGCTTGCGGCTCACAACTGTGAAGGTACTGAACAGTTACATAAAATTATAATAAATAGCATATTATTATTGACATACTAATGATGATTACTTATGATAAAAATTGCTAAAAAAATGTCAAGGAAACATATAAACGTGAAAAAACAAAATCAAATAGCCCTGTTACCAATAGCAGTATTTCTCGTACTGTATCTGGGATTGGGAATACTTTTTGAATATGTAATGAAAATTCCGATGGGGTTTTATAATGTGCCCATCATAATAGCATTCCTCGTGGCAATACTGGTGGCATGTCTGCAGAATCGTAGTGTGAAATTCGACCAAAAGCTAGAGATAATGGCACAGGGACTGGCTGACAAAAATATCATAACAATGCTGCTCATTTTCCTTACCGCGGGAGCATTCGTGGGTGTAGTAGGTCGAAGCAGTGCGGAGAGCGTGGCATATTTCATGCTGTCACTGATACCGGCAAGGTTCGCGGTGATGGTGCTTTTTGTTGTGGCATGCTTTGTGTCTATTGCGATGGGGACATCGGTTGGAACCATAACACTGATTGTGCCGATAGCGGCAGCAGTATCGGATGCATCGGGCTTTGGTCTGCCGCTTTGTATAGGCTCCGTAATGGGTGGCGCGATGTTCGGAGACAACCTTTCCTTTATATCAGATACGACTATTGCCGCATGTAACGGACAGGGCTGTCAGATGAAGGACAAATTCAGGGAGAATTTTTTCATTGCACTTCCGGCGGCAGTAATGACGCTGGTTGTTATAGCAATTCTGTCATTCAGGACAGATATCGCGGGCGCTGTATCGCAGGAATATCATCTGTTGCAGATAGTACCGTATATTCTCGTGCTGTTCGGTGGAATTGCCGGAATAAATGTATTTGTAGTGCTTATAATAGGAATCATATCGGGAACGGTCATAATGCTCGCAACAGGAAATACAGCACCATACGATCTGCTTACCAATATGGGAAGTGGAGCGTCAGGCATGTTTGAAACCTGTATGGTTGCAGTGCTTGTGGCAGCCATGTGTGCGCTGATCCGTGAATATGGTGGCTTTGATGCTCTGCTTTCGGGGATTTACAGGACGTTTAGGGGCAAAAGAGGTGGACTGCTCGGTATGGGACTTCTGGTAGGACTTATCGATATTGCCACTGCCAACAACACAGTTGCTATAGTTATGGCAAATCCGATAGCAAAGGAAATGGCTCAGAAATATGATATAACCCCACGTAAAACAGCGTCTATACTGGATACATTTTCGTGCATTTTTCAGGGGATGATACCATATGGAGCGCAGATGCTCGTGGCTATATCGGCAGTACACGAGCTGGGGCATGAGGTGTCAGCCTTTAATATACTGCCGTATCTGTTTTATCCGATGTTTCTGCTGGTAAGCTCGCTGGTGGCGGTTTTTGTTGTTGAAAATGGGAGAAAATTTAATTGAAAATGAAGTTTAAAGCGAAAAAATAATGAGGTTATAAATGAAAATGCCGGATAGAAATATGATATTTCATCCGGCATTTATTATGCTTCAATTAATTCTACCTTTGATGTTTGATATAGGATTTTTGTCATCATTTGTCGTCTGTCTGATATGGTTTGTCAACCAGTGTGTATAGAATCTCGATTATGTTGTAAAGCTGCGTGAATATCCATATAATAAAAAGGGAAAACGAAGCACGATTATGGATATGTAGTGACAAAACATGAAAAGGTGGCTGAATTTCCGGGAAACAGTCACGAAATAAATACGATTAAACAGGTGGGAATAGGGGTGTTTTTGAAAAAAAGCATAAAAAATACTGCATACGTGTTATACTACATTATATAGATGTCGTATGAAATATGAACGATAAACACATAAATAAACACAGGATATGAGAAGTAATCGCAATCACAAATATATTTTGTGAAATACAACAATTGCTTTCTCATAGGAAAAGGAGATAAAAATGCCGGAAAACAGTAGCTGTAGCAGCGCGGGAAGCTGCACAAAATCAAGCTGCGAGGGCTGTCCATCACATAATGGTGGACCACAGAGCTTCCTCGTAGAGCAGAATAAATTTTCAAACATCAAGCATGTAATAGGAGTTGTCAGCGGAAAGGGCGGAGTAGGAAAATCATTCGTCACATCCTCACTGGCGGTAAATATGGCAAAGAAAGGCTACAAGGTAGGTATCCTCGATGCCGATATCACAGGACCGTCAATACCAAAGATGTTTGGCGCACATGACCAGATACTTGGAGACGAAAACGGCCTGATGCATCCGTATGAGACAAAAGAGGGCATCAAGCTCATCTCAGTAAATCTGCTAATGGACAACGAGGAGGATCCGGTTATCTGGAGAGGCCCAGTCATTGCCGGAGTAGTAAAACAGTTCTGGAACGAGACAGCATGGGGCGATATAGACTATCTATTCGTTGATATGCCACCGGGAACAGGAGATGTACCTCTCACCGTATTCCAGTCCCTCCCGGTAGATGGAATCGTAATCGTCACATCACCACAGGAGCTTGTTAATATGATTGTCAAAAAGGCCTACAACATGGCAGAGGCAATGCATATCACAGTGCTTGGTGTGGTAGAAAACTTCAGCTATCTCAAATGCCCTGACTGCGGCAAGGAGATAAAGCTTTTTGGAGAGAGCCATATAGACGAGATCGCCAAAGAGCTTTCAGTACCGGTACTTGGCAAGTTGCCGCTTGATACATCATATGCAGCTATCGCCGATAAGGGTGATTTCTACAGCATAGAAAACGATCACCTCGCAAAAGCAACCGAAGTACTTGAGCACATTTAAATATTTTGTAACTGTTCAGTATCTATATAGTTACAATATTTCTTTATGAAGCAGGCATATATATCCGCCGAGTGCGGTATATATGCCTGTATTTATATGTAATTATATCCATAACGTAAAAGGCGAATGCCAAATATTAAACTTTCTTTAAATATGCAATTTCCCTATTTACATTTCGTTTCATTGGCTTCATAATCATATTACCCACGGATTAAACAATAGTTTTCATACTCAAAATTTACGAAAACAACCAAAAAAGGTAAAAAGAGTTAATTTTATTATCAATATTTACCCAAAAACAATAATTTTAACGTCAATTTTTATAAAAAAATGCCCTTGTTTTTGTGCATATTTTTGTCTATATTATCATGTAGTAAAGAGAAGGTAAAAGAAAGGCAAATAGGAGGAAAATATGAAGAAAATATTTGATGTATTGAATGTCATTAAACAAAAGCTCTTTGTAAAGAAAGACAAGATTCATTCAGAAAAATATTATCGCAGAATTGATTTTTTAAATAAATATTCGCTTTTATTCCATGCAATTATAGCGATGGCTATCGTATTTATAGTGGAGATTATCTCGCGCAGGAGCTTTATCTCTGCATGTAAGTTCGTAGATGCACATACACTTGCGTTCATGTACAATTCATTTTTAGTGTTTGTATCATTTTCACTTGTGTATCTGTTCAGGCGCAGGGCTTTTGCAAGGGTAATAATTACAGGTTTTTGGACTATCCTCGGAATCATCAACGGCTGTGTGCTTTCAAACCGTGTCACACCGTTTGGTTATACTGATTTAAAGTGTATTCCGGAGCTTTTAGCCATGAACAATACCAGCTATTTCACAGCGCAGCAGGCTACAATAGTTGTAGTTGGACTTGGTGCATTTGCACTGTTTCTTGTGGCTCTTTTTATCAAGGGACCTACATATACAGGAAAAATCCGTTATGCAGGTGTTTCAGTGGCATTTTTAGCACTGCTTTTCGTGGCAATCCCTGTCACAACCAATGTGGCACAGAATACCAATGTGGTTGCCAGCTACTATTCAAATATCGCCCAGGGCTATGATGATTATGGCTTTGTATACTCATTCTCATCTACTGTAGTGGACCGTGGAATGAAAAAGCCGGAGGACTACAATAAGCAGAATGTGGAAGATGTAGAGCAGAAGGTCAATTCACAGAAGCAGACCACCACAGTGGACGGAAAGACCGGTCCAAACATCATCTGTGTGCTTTTAGAGTCATTCTGTGACCCGGACGAGATTAATTTCCTTCAGGTGAATGAGGATCCTATTCCTACATTCCATGAGCTTGAGAAAAACTATTCAAGCGGATATCTGAATGTACCTGTAGTCGGAGCAGGAACTGCTAACACAGAGTTTGAGATGCTTACAGGACTCAGCATGCAGTATTTCGGTACAGGAGAGTATCCATACAAGACTATCTTAAAGCAGACAGATTGCGAGAGCATTGCCTCTGATTTGTCTAAGATTGGATATGCAACACATGTAGTGCACAACAACGGTGGTAATTTCTACAGCCGTACCAATGCATTTTCTAAGATGGGCTTTGACACCTTTACAAGCAAGGAGCTCATGAATATCACAGAGTACACTCCAAACGGAAGCTGGCCTACAGATGATATTCTCGTCAGCGAGACTATGAAGACCTTTGATGCTACACCGGATCAGTCTGATTTTACTTATATCATCACAGTTGGTACTCACGGTGACTATCCAAAGGAGCCTGTTATTGAAAATCCTACATACACCGTATCAGGTGTTGAGGACGAGGGCATGAAAAATGCCTGGACATATTATGTAAACCAGCTCAACGAGGCTGACCGCTTCATCAAGGAGCTCACAGATGAGCTTTCTAAGAGAGATGAGGACACCATCGTTGTTATGTTTGGCGATCACCTACCTACAATGGGACTTCAGAATTCTGATATGAAGTCAGGTGATATCTACAAGACAAAGTACATCACATGGAACAACATGGGACTGCCAAAGGAGGATGCTGACCTTTATGCTTACCAGCTTCTTGCCAAGACTACAGACACTGTAGGTATCCATGAGGGAACTATCATGAACTATCATCAGACTCAGATGAACAGCACAGATGAGGCATCATATCAGGATGGACTTGACCTGTTACAGTACGATATCCTTTATGGAAAGCGCTACTGCTACAACGGCACAGATTTATATCCGGCTTCAGATCTTGTCATGGGAATTGACAAGGTGGACATCACAAATGTGTCTGATTCATCGACCGGTGATACAGTATATATTTACGGTCATAACTTTACCAACTGGAGTAAGGTTTATATCAACGACTCCAAGGTGGCTTCGACTTATCTCTCAGCAGGTGTGCTTGCTATCAAGAAGGAAGACATCAGTGATGGTGATGAGATAACTGTGTGCCAGGTTGGATCTAGTGATACCATTTTTAGAAAGTCTGAGAATGCGTATACATATGTGGATCCTGCAGTGGAGCACGACAGTGAGTCGGAGACAGATGAACCGACAGATAACCAGTAGAAAAATATAGTTTATATGCGCCGTCCATGGCGCATGTAATCCTTGCCCCGCCGTCCTTGGCGGGGCATTTCTGCGTTTTATGGGCAAAATTTCTACAGTATCTAGGCAGTTTTGTGCTTGTAAAATGTAGGTATGGTGTGTCTTAAGATATAATTAATGGGTTGAAAATTGTGTATATTGATGATACAATTTCTACGGTTAAGAGTTTGGTAGGATTTACGGACGTGACAGATATCTGCAGGCCGGTGATGTATACCGAATTTAATACTTTAATTGTAGAAATTAAGAATCTAAGTATGGAGGTGAATTTCATGGACAGTAGTGATGGTCTTGGGCGAAGTAAGAACAACATCGGTGCTGATATACAAGTGAGTATTGTATTGGCAGGCATAGTGGATTCTGTCCGTGGAAGGATTCATCACCGGACAGTTTTTAGAGGTACAGTGTAGGCATATTAAGGAATATCGGCTTACGCCGTGCTGTATTTTGCTGTGCACAAATGCATACTTGTTTATATATCAGAGCACCGTTAGGTGCTTTTTTCGTGCGCAAATTTATTGAGTGCACGGGTTTCGTCCTTTCTATCATGGAGTAATTTTTATGTTCCAAAATCCCGGGATTTTGGAGAACCACATATGTTTATTTTATGTGGAGAATGCTATCGGAAATGAGAAAGGAGAGAAATGGAGATGAATACAAAGAAATACGAAGAGCTTCTTGTTCTATTGAGAAGCCACAAAACGGATAAGGAAATTCTGGAGGTTTTGTCAGACTATCATGAGAATGATATTGCTGATATGCTTGCAGGAATGAACGAGAAGGAGCGCAAACGTCTTTACAGGCTCCTTGGAACACAGCGGACAGCGGAGATTTTTGCATATCTTGATGAGCCGCAGGCCTATTTTGATGAGCTGTCTGTGGAGCAGGCTGCCAGGGTAGTATCGCTGATGGATTCGGATGATGCTGTCGATTTGCTTGAAAATCTGGAGGATGAGGACAAGAAGGAGATTGTAGAGCATCTGGATGAGGAAGCGGAAAAGGATGTCAGGATGCTTCTGTCATATGACGATGATGAAATAGGCAGCTATATGACAACCAACTACATCTGTATTCCGGGTGGCCTGACAGTGAAGCAGGCTATGAGCCAGCTCGTGAGGCAGGCGGGCGAAAACGACAATATCATGACTATATATGTGGTTGATTCAGATGAATGCTTTGCGGGAGCTATCGATTTAAAGGATTTAATCACAGCCAGGGAGGGCATGAATCTGGAAAGCATTATAGCCCATTCATATCCATATGTGCTAGACCATGAGAAAATCGATGATTGTATCGACACAATCAAGGACTACGCTGAGGATTCAATTCCGGTGCTCTCAAAGGATAAGCATATCCTCGGTGTCATCACATCTGATGATATTGTAGAGATGGTAGACAATGAGATGGGTGAGGACTATGCAAAGCTCGCCGGACTGACCGCAGAGGAGGATCTGAAGGAGACCACACTGCAGAGCATGAAAAAGAGAATGCCATGGCTTATCATCCTGCTTTTTTTGGGAATGATAGTGTCTTCCGTAGTCGGAATATTTGAGAATGTGGTAGCGGCTTTGCCGATAGTCATCTGCTTCCAGTCGCTGGTACTTGACATGGCAGGAAACGTAGGAACACAGTCACTGGCTGTCACAATCAGAGTGCTCATGGATGAGAATCTAAGTGGTAAGCAGAAGCTTTTGCTTGTAGTAAAAGAGGTAAGAATAGGCCTTGTAAATGGTGGCTTGCTTGGAATAATGGCACTTGTATTTCTCGGAATATATGTGCATCTGTTCAAGGGCTACACATGGCTTGGAGCATTTGCGGTATCAGGCTGTGTAGGAGTTTCGCTGCTTGTGGCAATGGCAATTTCAAGCCTTGTGGGCACAGTGATTCCGATGTTTTTCCACAAGATAAAGATTGACCCGGCGGTTGCGTCTGGTCCGCTTATCACGACGGTGAATGATCTGGTGGCAGTTGTGACCTATTATGGACTGGCATTTCTTTTCCTGATTGAGTTGTAATATTGGTCGTAGTACATAAACATTTAGAATATATAAAAGCCTGGAAAGAGTTGAGTTTTTATTGGCTTTATTTGGTAACTAGTGTATACTATTTGCATATAACAGCTTCGTTAAGCAGATATAAATACACATAAAAGAAAGGTATAATCATGGACATCGTATTAGGAAATTACAAAGGATTAAAGGCAAACATCCCTTATATTGCATATACAGAGGAGGATGTTAATTCACAGATAGCGACACTTCTTTCAGGAAATCCTGTCAGAGAGCAGAAAACAGGCCCGTTAGCAATGGGCGACACGGCAGTAATAGACTACGAGGGCTTTAAGGACGGAGTTGCGTTTGAGGGCGGAAAGGCTGAGAAATATCCTCTGGGAATCGGTTCAGGCTCTTTTATTCCGGGCTTTGAGGAGCAGCTTGTAGGCATGGAAATCGGTGAGGACAGAGACATCAATCTCTCATTCCCTGAGCAGTATCATGCGCCGGAGCTTGCAGGCAAAGCGGTTGTTTTCAAGGTTAAGCTGCACGAGATTTACAATGAGAAGGAAGCAGAGCTGAACGATGAGTTTGCAGCATCTCTCAATTTCCCTGAGGTACAGTCAGTGGAGGATTTAAAGAAATATATCAACGAGTATCTTGAGTACCAGGTAGAGGCAAGAAAGGCAGATGCGGCAAGGGAAAAGCTCTATGACCAGATTCTTGAAAGCAGCTCATGCCTTGTTTCGCCACAGGCAGTAGAGACAGCGGTAAATATGCAGCTTCAGCAGATGGCAGCATCATTTGCACAGCAGGGTGTGGCTATGGAGCAGTATCTTCAGATGACAGGCAAGACTATGGATAGCTTAAAGGATGAACTCAAGCCAGTTGCACAGAAGCAGGTAAAGCTTGAGGCTGTTCTCGATGAAATCATCAGAGTGGAAAATATCACTGTATCTGACGAGGAGATGGATGAGCAGTATGAGCTTATTTCACAGAAGTATGGTCAGCCTGTTGACGTTGTAAAGCAGGTGCTTCCAAAGGCACAGCTCAAGCCGGATTTACTTCGTATGAAGGCATCACAGCTCATCATCGATGCGGCTGAGATTATCATGGAAGAAAGCGGAAAATAATGTATAGAATATTTTTGGTTGAGGATGACGAGACCATAGCAAAGCTTGTCAGAAGACATTTGGAAAAATGGGATTATGATGTGCATGTGGTGCAGAAATTTGATGCTGTAATGTCAGAATTTGCATCATTTGATCCGCATCTTGTGCTTATGGATATCGGTCTGCCGTTTTACAATGGGTATCACTGGTGTACGGAAATCAGAAGGGTATCAAAGGTTCCTGTGGTTTTCCTGTCATCCGCTGCTGATAATATGAATATAGTGATGGCAGTCAGTATGGGGGCTGATGACTTTATAGCAAAGCCGTTTGACCTCGATGTGCTGACCGTAAAGATACAGGCTATCATCAGGCGCTGCTATGATTTTGGCGCAAACAACAGTGTTTTGGAGCATAATGGCGCCATGCTCAATATATCTGATGCCACCATAACCTATGACGACAAAAGGCTCGAGCTTACAAAGAATGAGCTCAAAATATTGCAGACACTTTTTGACAACAAAGAAAGGATTGTATCACGCAGCCTTCTAATGGAAAAGCTGTGGGAGAGTGATGCGTATGTGGACGAGAATACACTTTCGGTGAATGTCAACAGGCTGCGTAAAAAGCTGGATTCTATAGGGCTTGAGAGCTTTATTGTCACAAAAAAGGGGCTTGGGTACAGGCTGGGGTGAGAGGTCATGGCAAAAATACAAAACAAACCGCATCTGACAAATTTTATAAAACAAAACTATATATGGATTTTGATGATAGTCACAATGACCTGTATCCATTTGCTTTACATGTACCTGATTGGTGCGCGCAAACAGGATCTGGTGTATGCGGCAGTGCTTGATGCAATACTTCTTCTGATAACAGTTTTGGTTGGATTTTTCAGATATAGCAGCAAGGTAAAAGCTCTAAGCGATGCTTTAAAGCATCCGGTTGAGGAACAGGCACAGCTTCCAGAAGCAACAGATGATGTGGAGATACTTTATCATCGGCTGCTGGAAAATCAAAGTATTGCAAGAAGTGAGTCAGAAAGCAGTGCTGCAATCAGACAATCACAGATGAGAGATTATTACTCTATGTGGGTGCACCAGATAAAGACCCCGATATCGGCTATGAAACTACTGCTTGAGGCAGAGCGGGAGGAGCTTGGGCAGCTTATATATGATGATGAACAGAGTCAGTGCCATATAGGCGATAGAACCGGTGGGAATATCGGTGCTGCCGGATTAAATGCTGCTTTGAAACAACAGGCTGTACTCACAGAGCTGTCAGATAACATGGACTCGTTTGAGGACGAATTGTTCCGCATAGAGGAATATGTCAGTATGGCTTTGCAGTATCAGCGTGTGAGCAGCACCGAAAATGATTTTGTGCTTGAAAAAGTCAGTGTGGATGGTGTCATACGTGATACCATTAAAAAATATGCAAAAATTATGATACGAAGGCATATTGGGATAAATTATTCAGGAACCGGGCAGGAGGTATATACTGACGGAAAATGGCTTGCATTTATGCTGGAACAGATACTTTCAAATGCCATAAAATATACCCCGCAGGGGGTTGTTACAATAGAAGCTGCAGAGGAAAAAGACCGGTTTTTTATTACAATAAAGGATACCGGAATAGGAATCAAAGCCGAGGATCTGCCACGCGTTTTTGAAAAGGGCTACACAGGCTACAATGGTCATGCCGATAAGAAGGCTACAGGAATTGGGCTTTATCTGTGCAGGCAGATGGCAGACAAGCTGGGGCATACAATCCGCATGGAGTCAGAGATTGGAAAAGGAACTAAGGTGTGGATAGGGTTTGAATTGGATTATGCGGATGTGAGAGATTAGGATAAATCGGTGTAATAAGTTTGACTGGAAATTGTATCCAAAATCAGATATAATAATATATTATGAGAAATAAAAGAGTATGTGATTATATAGCGGAAGCTATTCAGAATGAAATTTTATCAGGACGTATGTCATCAGGAGTGCCATTGCGACAGGAAGAGCTTGCGGATAGTCTCGGTTATTCGAGAATACCAATCAGGGAGGCATTGCAGATACTTGAGTCGCAGGGATTGGCAAAGCGACTGGCAACAAGGCATGTGGTGGTGGCTGATTTTTCGGACGAGGTGATAACGGAAATCTATGAGCTGCTTTCAGATGTGGAGATAAAACTGTTAAAGGGCATGCTGCAGTCTGGTATATGTTTGTGGGATAAAGTGGTCAGTGATAACAGTGAGCAGCCCAATTGCGTACATGAGCCATCTGCTATAAATGAAAAATTGTCTGCAGAGTTGCAGTTTCATGAGACAATTATATCCAATAGTCATAACGAGTATTTTACACATATTCTTGAAAATGGTCTTTGGTGCTATATCAGGTTTGCGGTTGAAGAGACGGCAGCAGGCAGGGAAAATGCGCGAAGACTTGAGCTGTTATCGAAAATAGCAGAGGCATATTCGGATAAGGATATAAATATTGTCAGAGAACTTTTGGGAGAATATTTTGGAAGTCTTTGTGAGGCTGTTATAGCAGAGAGGGAAGAAAGCAGCAGGTAATTGGTGACTTATTTTATACTGAATAATGACAGATGATTCGGAAGCATATAAAATTAAAAGATAACAAGAGGAAAAAGTAATTATGATAGGACTTAAACCGATAAAGATTCCGTCAGCGAAGGAGCGTGTAGCATCGGAGCTGCGCAAGGCAATTTTGTCAAAACAGCTAAAAGAGGGAGAAAATCTTACACTGGAAAGTGTAGCGCAGCAGCTTAATGTATCTATAACTCCCGTGCGTGAGGCTTTTCAGATATTAGCGCATGACGGACTTATCAAGCTAAGACCGAATAAGGGAGCAATAGTACTTGGAATTACAGAGACGTACATAAGGGAGCACTATCAGCTTAGAGGCATACTCGAGAGCGCATGTGCAGGTTTTGCTGCTTCACCTGATATCGATATCAGCAAGATAGAGCAGTCATATCTGGATGCAAGGGAGATGACCGCTTCCGGAGATTATAGCAGATATGCGGATTTAAACCGTGAGTTTCATAGTGAAATCTGGGCAGCATCTGGCAACAAAAAGATGGAAAATATGATCGCAGAACTATGGAACGGACTTTCAATGGGCAGCATGGTCACAGAGGAGGAATATGCGGGCATTTCTATAAAGGAGCATGAGGCTATATACGAAGCAATCAAGGCTCATGATGTGCAGCTTGCACAGCGGAGGATGTATGAGCATATCATGCGTAGTCGTGATGATATGCTGACATATTATGTGTAGATGTAAGTTACTAATTTAACACATTACTTGTAATAGATGCACAAATTGAATAGGTGGAATATATATAAATTGCCGAAATTGTCAAAAAGGTATTGACGATTTCGGTTTTTTGTTATATCTTAAACTCAGAAATTGGATACAATATCAAATATCAAATATTAAACGGAGGAGGAAAATGATATGAGTCCAGCAACAATAACACTTTTATTCTTATTGTTTGCCGTTGTGATGTTCGTGTGGGAAAAGATTCCGCTTGGGGTTACATCCATGATAGTATGCGTCGGTCTTGTTATCACAGGAGTACTGGATTGGAAAACAGCTTTTTCAGGATTTATTGACAGCAATGTAATTCTTTTCGTAGCGATGTTTATCGTCGGAGGAGCATTGTTTGAAACCGGTATGGCAAACAAAATTGGAGGAGTGGTCACACACTTCGCCAAAACAGAGAGGCAGCTTATCATAGCAATCATGGTGATTGTGGGACTGATGAGCGGAGTACTTTCAAACACAGGAACTGCAGCAGTTCTCATTCCGGTAGTTATCGGAATTGCAGCAAAATCAGGATACTCGAGATCGAGACTTCTTATGCCACTTGTTTTTGCAGCAGCCATGGGTGGAAATTTATCTCTCATCGGTGCACCGGGAAATCTCATAGCACAATCAGCTATGGGAGAGATTGGACTTAGCTTTGGATTTTTCGAGTATGCAAAGGTAGGACTTCCGATACTTATAGCAGGTATTCTGTACTTTGCATTTATAGGATACAAATTCCTGCCTGAAAAGCAGGGCAGTACGGAAAGCTCATATGATGAGCAGAAGGATTTTTCAAACGTGCCTAAATGGAAACAGATGCTGTCATTGATTATCTTACTCCTTACACTTTTGGGAATGATTTTCGAGGACAAGATTGGCATCAAGCTTTGTGTCATCGGCTGTGTCGGAGCACTTGCCCTTATCATTACAGGCGTTATTAGTGAGAAAAACGCACTTAAATCAATAGATTTGAAAACCATTTTCTTATTTGGTGGAACTCTTTCACTTGCAGCGGCGCTTCAGGAGACCGGGGCAGGCGAAGAAATCGCAACAGCGGTTATCGGTATACTTGGCAAAAATCCATCACCATACGTTCTCACATTCGTAGTGTTCATGCTTTGCTGTGTACTTACGAACTTTATGTCAAATACCGCCACCACAGCACTTTTGGTTCCAATCTGCGTATCAATTGCCACAGAGATTGGAGCTGACCCGAGTGCAGTACTTATGGCATGTGTTATCGGTGGTTCATGTGCATACGCCACACCTATCGGTATGCCTGCCAACACAATGGTCATTACAGCCGGAGGATACACCTTCAAGGATTATGCAAAGGCCGGTATTCCGCTTATAGTAGTGGCGACCATTGTAAGTATGGTCTTACTGCCGATTTTCTATCCGTTCTTCCCATAAGAACGGATGGGAGTGGGTAAACAATAAATTAATATTTAATTATTTACAAGATTTATATTAGGAGGAAAAACTATGTCAAACGAGAAACAGGTAGAACAGCTTACCACCTATATGGCAAATTTTATCGCTCATATAGCAAAAAAATTACCGGATGATGTCATTGCAAAACTGACAGAACTCCGTGAAAAAGAGGACAGTCCTCTTTCAAAAACAATCTATGATACAATGTTTAGAAATCAGGAGCTTGCGGTAAAACTTAACCGCCCAAGCTGCCAGGATACAGGAGTACTTCAGTTCTGGGTTAAATGTGGAACAAAATTCCCACTTATTGATGAGCTTGAGGGACTTTTAAAAGAGGCAGTTGTAAAAGCTACATTTGAGGCTCCTCTTCGTCACAACAGTGTTGAGACTTTCGATGAGTACAATACCGGCAAGAATGTTGGTAAAGGAACACCTACAGTATTCTGGGATATCGTGCCAAACAGTGACAAATGTGAGATCTACACATACATGGCAGGAGGTGGATGTACACTTCCGGGAAAAGCTATGGTACTTATGCCTGGAGAGGGCTATGAAGGAGTTACAAAATTCGTAATGGATGTTATGACTACTTATGGTTTAAATGCATGCCCACCTCTCCTGGTAGGTGTAGGTGTAGCAACATCTGTTGAGACAGCAGCACTTTTATCAAAGAAAGCACTCATGCGTCCAATCGGATCTCACAATGAGAACGAGAGAGCCGCAAAGATGGAAAAACTTCTTGAGGATGGTATCAATGCTATCGGCCTTGGACCTCAGGGAATGGGCGGAAAATACTCAGTAATGGGTGTAAATATCGAGAACACAGCCCGTCATCCATCTACAATCGGTGTAGCCGTAAACGTAGGCTGCTGGAGCCACAGACGCGGACACATTGTTTTTGATAAGGACCTTAACTATACAATCACAACACATTCGGGGGTGGAATTATAATGGTAGAGAGAATTAATGGAAAAACAATTTTAACAACACCAATCTCAGCAGAGGATCTTAAAGGAATAAAAATCGGAGATATTGTATACTTAAATGGAAGCATGACAACATGCCGTGACGTAGCACACCGACGTCTCGTTGAGGAGGGAAGAGAACTTCCGGTAGACGTAAGAAACAATGCTATTTTCCATGCAGGACCGATCATCCGTCCACTCGAGAATGACAAATTTGAGATGGTATCTGTTGGACCGACAACAAGTATGCGTATGGAAAAATTCGAGTACGAGTTCGTAAAAGAGACCGGCGTACGTGTTATCATCGGAAAAGGTGGTATGAAAGAGAATACAGAGCGTGCATGTAAAGAGTTCGGTGCCATTCACTGCGTATTCCCGGCAGGAAATGCAGTAGTAGCCGCAACAGAGGTTGAGGAAATCGTCCGCGCAGAGTGGAGAGATCTCGGAATGCCTGAGACACTCTGGAACTGCCGTGTGAAAGAGTTTGGCCCACTTATCGTATCTATAGATACAGAGGGTAACAACTGGTTCGAGCAGCAGAAAGTTGAGTTCAACAAGAAAAAAGATGCAGCAACAGAGGAAATCTGCAAGCAGGTAGGATTCATCAAATAGTTGCCGGAGCCTGGTATCAAATTTATTTAGAACCCAATTGCCATGAAAGTATTCTGGCAAAATATATACCCGCAGAATGCGGGAGAAAACATAAAAAAATATAATTTTTCGCGCAAAGGCTCTCACATAATTTGACTATTATGTGGGAGCTTTTAGATATATGAAATTAGAATAGTATGATAATCATTTCCATAGGATATTAAAATAAATTACTGCAATAAAAAAGATTATTGCCGGTAACTAAAAAAGAGAGGAATAAATGATAATGAAGCAATTCCTGAGAAAAACAATGAAAAATGTAGCAGCCTACGTGGAACTTTTTCTGTCGGCAGTACTGGTGTTTGTGATAGTGGTGCTTATTATAAAGCTTATAGGGCAGTGCTTTTTTGATATATGGCATGATAAAATTAAACTGGAGTATTACATGGAATATATCATGTCGCTTGCAATCGGCGTGGAGTTTGTGAAAATGCTCTGTACTCATAAGCCGGGCACAATCATAGAGGTGCTTTTGTTTGCGACAGCCAGGCAGATGATCGTGGAGCATCTCAATGTATATGAGACACTTGTCGGAATAGGTGCGATAGCGGCGCTTTTTGCCATCAGAAAATTCCTTTTCTGCAGCTTTGATGAGGCAGACCACATGATATGCCGTGGCAGCCAGACGGTAGCGAGGGCGAATTTTATTTCCGGAACAAATATACCGGAGGAAAAGACAAAGCTGCTTAGAGATGTGATAAGCGAAAAATTGCAGGATGAGGGTAAAAATGTGTCAATCGGAGCCTGTGTGTATTACCAGGATTGTGCGCTCAGAGTTGATAATGTGAAGCAGGGCGTTGTCACAAGAGTCGAGGTAATTAAAAATCTGTAGATAAAAAGAGGATCAGCACATCTGTGCTAATCCTCTTTTTGCTACTCCAGATTAAGTTTCTTTGTCATTTCTTACAAAAATGTAAGATACAAGGTCGAAATGTAAGCTGATTCGATAGCATACATTCCGGCATTTTGTTATTATAATTACATGAAGCAGCAACAATGTAAGTTGTGAAGCCGATTATGACGTCATATTTAAAATAAATGCAACAAAAATAGAAGTTTAAATAACATTTTGAAATCATCGTAAAGGAGCATTGAAATGGCAATCTTAGAAGTAAGTAACCTCAAAAAAATATATACCACCAGATTTGGTGGAAATCAGGTACAGGCATTGAAAAACATCAATTTCTCTGTAGAGGAAGGTGAGTATGTTGCAATCATGGGAGAGTCCGGCTCAGGAAAGACGACACTCTTAAATATTCTCGCGGCACTTGATAAGCCGACAGCGGGAGAGGTACTCTTAAATGGAAAGAACCTTGTCTCATTGAAGGAAAAGGAGATATCTGCCTTCAGACGTGAGCATCTGGGCTTCGTATTTCAGGATTTTAATCTGCTTGACAATTTTTCACTGAAGGACAATATATTTTTACCGCTTGTGCTGTCAGGTGTGGACTATAGGGATATGGAAAAAAGGCTTGCATCTATAGCTTCGCTGCTTGGAATTGAAAAGCTGCTTAATAAATATCCATACGAGGTGTCAGGAGGACAGAAGCAAAGGGCAGCAGTGGCACGTGCGATAATAACAAATCCCGAATTAATTTTGGCTGATGTAAACTGAACCCCATGTGCTTACTGTACATAGAGTGTACACAGTAGGATTACATGACAATATAGGTACATGATACACAGGTAATGAGAAAAAATGTGTATGGAGTAGGAAGAAAGTATTAATATCTGGTATGAGGGAAGAGAGCCTTGTAGCAGTTTTTTTATTGTAATAATAGACAGATTTACAAGTAATATTTTGTTGGTATGTGTGAATAGCTTTCTGTTGGAAGATAGGGTAGTGTTGTAGTCGAAAAGGAAAGGAGAAATGTAAAATGAGTAAAGAACTTACAACAGAACAGGAGCTTATGCAGGAAACACAGTATGGACTATTGATTTATGCAGGACAACAGAAAATCCATGATGAGGATGAACGATTAAAGCTGGAAAAGATTGCAAACGAAATAGGAGAGTATTGGGGACTGGAAGAATCTGTAGCAGGTTATCCGGAACTTTTTGAGGAAATTACACTCCAGGGGCTTTGCAGATATGCTAGCGAAATGCAATATACGCATGGAGAAACAGAGCGGGAACGAATCAAAGAAGTATTGGATTTGGTGTATGAGATGAAGAAGCATTGGTCTGAATAAGGGCAACCGAATTAGACAGGAAGGGAGAAACCTCAAGGATTACTTTAGAACGTTAAGAAAGTGAAAGAATCATGGAATAATTTCAAAAGTTAAAAAGCAAATTAAAGAAAAGCCACAGCCTCATACAATGGAAGCTATGACTTTTCTTCTGTTCCCTCGATGAGATACTCATAGGAAACATTAAAAATTTCAGTAAGCGCTTTTAATTCTACATCTGTGACATAACGCTTATTGGTCTCAATTCTAGTAATCACATTTTTATCCATATCATACCCATTCAGTTGAAGCTGGTAGGCTAAGAGGCGCTGTGACATATTATGCTGGCGGCGGAGTTCAATGAGCCTTTGGCTGATTAGATTTTTCTCCCCGGTGGATGTTTTCGGTTTTGGCATATCTCTAATCCCTCCTGCAAATAGTGTTGACAGGTTTGTCTCACTTTTTGCACTTTTTCTATTGATTTTACACGGGATTAGGAATACAATCGGTTGTAAAAGTGAGACATAAAATATACCAAGATAGAATGATTTGGTGGTTGGAGAAAAACGGAGAGAATAAGAAAGAGCGATATAACAAGAGAAATTTAAGAAGTGGCTGCTTTTCCGGTTTAGAGAAGCTTGGAAAAGAATACGTTGATATCGGTGTGTAAGGTTTTAGCAAGGGCAACAAGTTCCGATACCTTGATGTTCATACGGTTGGTTTCCAGCTTGGCATAAGTGCTTTTGGACATAGAAATCTCCATTAGGTTTAATTTTGCAATGACCTGATCCTGGGTAAGTTTATTCGCATAACGAATTGTCTGGATATTTTTACCGATATCCATATCTGGTCTGATTTTCTGCATGATAAGGTCCTTTCATTTCTTGAATATTTCGCAATAAAGAAACTTTATATTAATTTTACTGGTTTCACTTTTTATAATGTTTCGTAATAAGGAATTATTTACAAGAAGGGTGATGGGTATGCACCAAAGAGATATGGAGCGGTTTGCTTTCCTGTTTTTATGCGGAAAGCGTGACAGAGCAATCTTACTGGGAAAGGAAAAAATGACGTTTTCAGATTTGGACAGGCTGACGTATGTTTCTGATTTTCTAGGATTGAAGCTGTATAACTTAGAAATCTGGAATGAATATGCAGGACAGTTCAGTGAACAGTTTCTGCAGTTGGAATTGCTGTATGATGAAACCTGTAGCGTTGTGTCCTGGGATCCGACAGAAGCAGATGAGCATTTACATGATAAATGGCTTCAAGAGTTTTGTACTCAGGTAGCGGATCAGGAAATGCGGAAACAGCTGGAACAGATTATCAAACAACAGCATCAGGAAAAAGGGATGGTAGATCCCACGGAGACAGACATCGTGTAGATGCCTGTCTTTTTTTCGAAGAAAATCAGGAAAGGCTTCGAAGGGAGGTGATAGGAAGCGTGAGGAGTATCAATATTCATGGATTACTGGCAGTAGCCAGGGAATCGGAGGGCGTGAAAGCAGTCCAGGACCATGTTATATTGTATGGGGACGGTTTACGCTATATAACCGATATAGTGGAGTAAAATGTATAATTTAAAGAAAATTCGCTAATTGCTTGTATATAAAAATGTGGTTGTTTAAACATTTTTTCAGTCCTTTATATTTTCAGTAATAGAGAAATAGGATATAATTAAAACAGTAAATGATTAACTGTTTATGACAAATGATAATGGTATAAAATACTTATTATAAGGAAGGAAAAGATGTTTGGAGTTTAGATGACATCGGGATTGAGTAATGTATATAAGTGAGATATTGGAGATTACTAACTATAGAAATTTGACAGGAAAGAGAATAAAATTTAATGAAACTTTAAATTTTCTTATTGGAGAAAATAATATTGGAAAAACTAATATGTTGGAATTGATAAATATATTTCTATCAGTCGGAAAATTTATAGAATCTGATTTTACAGATGTCATGCGACCAATTAGAATTAGGTTGAGAATAAAATATTCTGATGAAGAAGTTGGCTATTTCGAGGATAACTTCGATGTGGATGATAGCAGGTCTATTACGTTGCTTGCAGTACAGGATTCTGTCGATGAAAGAATAAATTATTATCATGATACACCAATTCAAACCAAGATTAGTATAGCAACTATAAGAAGGATGAACGTATTGTATTATTATGCACAGAGAATGCCATTAAAAGAGGTTGATTTTAGAAAAACAAGTGGTTCTGGAAAAGTATTAAATTATTTTATTCAGTATAGCTTGAAGAAATCCGGAGTACAAGAAAAGGATATTCTTAAGAAAACAAAACTTAATAGTATTGTAAAAGATGTAAATAAGCAGATAAAGAATTTGAATACAATTACAGGGGATAATGTAAGTGCATATATTGATACTGAAGCAGATAAACTTGTATGTAGGTTACTTGGACTAGGGGATGAAAATGGACGAGAATTAAGTTCATTGGGAGAAGGAGTCCAATATGCATTTAACATTCTTTTGCAAATTATAGAAATAATTCATAATATTAAAGTAACAAGAAAACCAGAAGATTTTGAAGAGCGGTTAATTGATAAAGAGGGGAAGAAGCTATTTCCTCTGTTTTTAGTGCTAGATGAGCCGGAAATACATCAACATCCATACAGACAACGTAGTTTGATTAAGAAAATCGAAGGACTTGTAGATAATAAAAATCAAGAGTTTTTGAATTTGTTAAAAGAGCTATTTGATATAGATGGACTAACTGGACAGATATTTATAGCTACTCATTCTCCGAATATTTTGTTAAATGATTACCGGCAATTTATAAGGTTTCATAGAAACCGTGGGAACAATAATCTATTAGAAGTTGTTTCGGGTATGAATATTGCAATTGAGGATAAATTGTATAAACATATGCTTCATAATTTTATATATTTAAAAGAAGCGATGTTTAGTAAATGCATTATATTTGTGGAAGGGGATACCGAAAATGGGGCTATTCCAGTATTTGCTAAACGGATGGACTGTGATATGGATGAGAGAGGAATCGGGGTAATTAAGCTTGATGGAGCAGATAGCGTGAAAAGATGCATGAAACTTTATAAAGAATTTGGAATAGAATCTATTGCAATAATAGATAAGGATAAGAAAAATGATTATGGTTCAGAAACTGGAATATATTTTACAAAAGCGAATGATTACGAAGAAGATGTTTATAATAATTTTAAATTAAATGACTATTTAAGATGTTGCAAAGAAATAACAGGAGTTAGTCATTTTATTCCTATTTTAAGGAATAAAGGATTGACATTTAATCCAGCAGATTTTGTTGCAGATCCTACAATTCTTGAAATTGATGATGAGACACAAGAAAAAGTAATGTCAGAAAATAGAAGCAGGGAACTTGAAAAATTAAAACAATCCAAAAATGCGGCCAAAGGTGCAATATTAGCAGAGTATGTTACAGTTATCCCTTCTGTCTTTAAAACAGTTATTAACAAGCTTATAAAAGAGGTGAAATGATGCAGATAGAAGATATTATTGAGGCTAAGCATGCGGGAGACGTAGAACAATTACGGTTTGTATTCTCAGATGATAAGAAAATAATTGTTACAGCACCAGCTGGATGTGGTAAGACAACAGCAATGGTGAGTAAAATTGCTTGGGAATTGAGTAGTGGACATATTCTGTCAAACAAAAAGGTGTTGGCGATGACGTTTAGTGTAAATGCTGCTATGAAAATCAAGGATGCATTAAAAACACTTTTGCCTAATTTAGTAGAAAATGTGCAACAATACATATCGAAAGTGGATGTGGCTAATTATCATAATTTTGCGATGCGAATTTTATTTAAGCATGGATATAGTCTTAATCCAGAATTTGTCCATTTATCAGAATTTAAAATTGTTGACGAATCTAGTCATTACATAGATTCTTTTATTACAAGTGCAGATAGCGATAAATTAAAAAAAGTAGATGAAGCTGTTAAAATTTCAGATAAGGAGAGATTGATTGCAGGATTGGATGATTACTGGGAGATTTTGAATAAAAAGCTAATATCTAATCATACTATTACATATAATGGCATTTTAATATCAGCAATCAAATTATTACGAAAGAATCAGATATCGTCTTTTTATAAAAAATATTATCAAATGATAATTATAGATGAGTTTCAAGACACAAATCTATTAGGTTATTTATTGATAAAAAAGCTAATTGGTGATAATGTTGTTATTTTTTTAGGTGATGATGTTCAAAAAATATATGGTTTTTTGGGCGCGGTAGACGGAATTTTCAATATGATTAGAGATTCCTACTCCGCTATAGAAATTAAATTCTGTAATAATTATAGGTTTAAAGAAAATGCTCAGATGAAAGCATTAGATCTGTTTATAAGAGATTGTGTGGAAAATTTTCGACCATCCCATTTGAAATCGACAATTCATTTGAAACATTTAGCAAATGATACAGAGGAAGATAAATTTATTGTACGAGGAATAGAAAGAATTATTTCGAATAGAGATAGTAAAGTTGCGGTTTTAGTACGAGCTGGATGGCAAGGAGATTCAATTGCTGAAATATTAAATAAAAAGGGGATTTTGTATTTTAATGCTTTATTCAGAGAAACTGATCCAGAATATATATCTTTTTATAATGTCGCATTAGAGGAATTTCATAATGTGGCATTAGGTAAAGTAGTTCAACGAGATTTAAAAAAGTGTTTGTTAGCGATTAAAAGGAGACAACACGAAATTTATCAACAGGATGCTAAAAAGTATATTTTTGAATCAATGTATAAATTGTTAGAAATCCTATTTGCAGAATCTAAGAAGGTAGAAGGAACCTCAAAGGATAAATATGAATATATTGATTTTACTTTAGAAAATAAAGGTTTAAAACACATGATGGAATTTATAGATGAGCAAATAGTTTTGACTACTATACATGCCGCAAAAGGTTTAGAATGGGAATATGTAATTATTCCCAAATTAAATGGTTTTGCTTTTCCAAATTCGTATATGTGCAACTCTTGTCAAGATACAGGAAGTTGTAATAGAGGATTTGATTATTGTGAGTTTACATATAGACAAACAATGGAAAGTAAGTTCAAGGAAGAAATGAGTATTTTTTATGTTGCAATTACAAGAGCAAAAAAGGATGTCTTTTTTACTGTAAATACAGGGGTCAACAAATGGAATTATGTGAAGACTATAAGTTGCTTGCTTAATCTTGAAGGACTTACTTCTGAAGATTATGAATGGGAAAATGTAATTTAATAAGAAAAGGTATCATAAAACAACAGTATCAGGAAAAAGGGATGGTAGATCCCACGGAGACAGACATCGTGTAGGTGCCTGTCTTTTTTTCGCAGAAAATTAGAAAAAGATTTTGAAGGGAGGTGATAGTAAACGTGAGTATCAGTATTCATGAATTATTGGCAGTAGCCAGGGAGTCGGAGGGGGTGAAGGCTGCCATGCTATGTGAGAAACGGTTTGCACCGGATACCCGGTATATGGTGGAGTTTTTGGTGTTGAAGCAGACGGAGAAGTTTGGGGAAGTGGGAATATATCATCGTTATTTTTTAACAAAGAAAACATATTACGAAATGGTGGAGTTACAGAACCAAGGAATCCTTCGTTTTCAAAGACAGGCGCTTGTTTTGGAAGGAACACTGCATTATCTTCCAGTCCAAACATTTTTTCAAGACTAGAAGTAGGAAGAACAACAGGCTGGAAAGAAAAGAATGCCTGCCGGGGTGCGCCTCCGGGGGCAAGGGCTCTTTCACCGGAAATTTAACATAGAATAGAAAAGAAGGGAGTGGTAAGCGATGATTATCGGAATCGATCATGGATATTACGCCATTAAAACAAAGCAGGTGTGTTTCCCCACAGGGATCATCCGGTATGAGTATGAACCCTATACCATGCAGAATGTCCTCCAGTACAGGGGAGAATATTATGTGTGTGGGACTGGGAGACAGACATTGGTAAAGGACAAGACCGCCAACGACAATTATTATCTTTTGACGCTGACAGCACTGGCACAGGAGATTCGAAAGCGAAAGGGGGAAAGGACAGCGAAAGTTGTTCTTGCAGCCGGGCTTCCCCTTACTGGGTTTGGAAGGGAAAAACAGAAATTCAAGGAGTATCTGTTTCGGAAGGAACAGCCTATCTGCTTTTTCTACGAAGGGGAACGCTATGAGATCCAGATTGAGGATGTGAAACTGTTTCCCCAGGGATATTCAGCCCTGGCTCTTTATCCAGAGTATTTAAAAGATGAACCTTCTGTGCTTCTTGTGGATATCGGAGGTTGGACGGTGGACTTGATGCGGCTTGATAATGCTGTTCCTAACGCAGCTACCTGTAGAAGTCTGGAACTGGGTGTCATCCGTTGTATGGATGAGATCAGGGAACAGGTAAGGAGAAATACAGGGCTGTCGGTAACGGAGACGCAGATTGAGCGTGTCTTACATGGAAAACCCAGCAGTATGCCTGCGGAAGTGGTGTCTTTGATTGAGAAACAAGGCAGGCTTTATATTGAAAAAATCCTGTCTGCGATTACAGAGGCAGGCTTTGATTTGCGGGCAGTCCCTTCCGTTTTTATGGGAGGCGGGGCTGCTATTTTTAAACACCGTGTAAGCGAGCAGGACCGCCTGTGCCGCCCGATTTACCTGACGGACGTCCATGCCAACGCTGCCGGATATGAACGGATTGTGGGGCAGATGAGGACGCTGTGAGCCGCCCGGTCTTTTCATTCCGCCCAAACCTTAAGAACTCGGAACATGAAAAAGCGTGGCGGATTCTGCAGGATGTTCCGGCAGGGCAGCGGAACCAGTATCTGGTGGATGTGATCCTGGAACAAGAAGAGAGGGGAACTTTAAAAAGACTCATTCAGGAGGCTGTTCGGGAAGAGCTAAAAAGTGGCGATGTGGAACAGATGCCAGCACAGGAAAAGGAAGAAATTCCCGGTCAGATGCTGGATTTTTTATTTCAGATGGAGCAGGAATAAAGGGGGTGAGGCCTATGGGCAAGGAAAGCATGGCATTGTTGGATATGCTATGGTTTTGCATACATTTGACATGGATTCTTTAGTGGGTATTGTGAATAGCTTTCTTTCAAACTTTGGAGTATGTTGTGTATAACAAAACGAAAGGGGAAAACGCTTATGGCAGAGATGAAGAACATATGCGGAAAGATCCCGGTGGAATTACATGAGAAGGTACGAGCCGAGATCGAAGAAAAGGAAACGAGTACACAGATATTTATCCAGCAGGTAATCGAAGAACACTTTAACAGACTGGAGAACAAAGGAGAAGAGAGCATGGAAAAAAGAACATTAGCAGTACAGATTACAGAGGAATTATTCCAAAGAGTCAAATGGGTAGTCGCAAAGGAAGGCATCAAACAGAAAGATTTTATCATCCGCATCATCGAAAAAGCGGTGGAAGAGGTAGAAGCCAAATGGCAGGAACTAGATCAGCCGGAGGAAATCGAAGAAACAGACAATCTGGAAGAAGTGGAAGATACTAGTGAAGAAGAGGTGGTGGAAGCCACAGAGGAAGAGGCGGATGCAGAAATTTCTGAGGATGCAGAGGAAGAAGAGATTCCGGAATCTGAGGAAAAAACTGAAGAGATCGCATAATGCCAAACAAATAGAACTATAAAACCAGCAGGCGGTGTAGGAGAAAAACCATGCCGCCTGTTTTTTTTATTCAGCAAAGGAGGTTGATAGCCGCAACCATTCGATTTTTTGATTTATTCAGCGGGATCGGGGGATTCCGGGAAGGGTTAAGACGTGCAGGCGGTTTTACCTGTGTGGGACACTGCGAGGTGGATGCTTATGCGGATAAGAACTACCGATTGCTGTTCGACACAGAAGGGGAGTGGTTTTGTAATGACGCAAGAACAATCGAAACTGAACGAATGCCAGACTTTGATCTTTTGTGTGCAGGATTTCCTTGCCAGGCATTCTCTATCGCCGGAAAGCGGGGAGGATTTGCAGATGCCAGAGGAACTCTGTTCTTCGAGATTGCCAGACTGGTTGCAGACAAGCGACCTGCGTATTTCATCCTTGAAAATGTTCCCGGACTGCTTTCGCATGACAAAGGCAGGACGTTTCACACCATCCTCAGTACGTTATCTGAGCTGGGGTACGGTGTGGAATGGAAAGTGCTTAACAGCAAGGATTTTGGAGTCCCCCAATCCAGAAAACGGGTGTATCTTGTCGGATATCTTGATCGAAGATGTGCCGGAAAAATATTACCTTTCCCAGCAGCAAATGGAACGTCTCTTATACAAATCCGAACAGGCAGCCAGGGGAAAAGAGTGTACAGCCCGGAAGGATTAAGCTGTACTTTGACATCGCTGGCAGGCGGTATGGGTGGAAAAACTGGATTGTATGAGATGGGTATTCCCATCAAGGAGAATACCAAGCAGGGATATAAGATGGCGTATCCGGGAGACAGCATTGACTTAGGATATGCAGGCATGAATACCAGAAGAGGGCGTGTGGGGCATCAGATCGCCCATACCCTTACCACAGGAATCCAGCAGGGAACGCTTCATTTTGTGGATCTGTCTCCGCCGCCTCTTGTCACAGAGCAGTGCAGGTGTCTGAATACCAGACAGTCCGGCATCCATAATCATAAAGGGGAATGCTCTGGTGTCTTAAAAGAGGAAGGCGCCAGGGCAGTGCTGACTCCGGGAAGGGAAGAAGTCCGGCAGAATGGACGGAGAATGAAGGAACCGGAAGAGCCGATGTTCACCATTACTGCCACAGACCGTCATGGAGTTGCCTATCGGGGCAGAATCCGGAGGCTGGTGCCAAGGGAGTGTCTGCGGCTGCAGGGGTTTTATGACTGGCAGATTGACCGTATAGAACAGGAGACTTCGGACAGCCAGCTTTACAAACAGGCTGGAAATGGAGTCACCGTCAACGTGATCGAAGCCATCGGAACGCTTCTTCGGCAGGCAGATGCAGAAATCCGGGCAGAGGATGAAAAGACAAAGAGGTAAGGCAGTATGGCAAGTGGAATTCAGGATCAATATTTCGGTACAGAGATTGAGATGACAGGAATCACCAGGCAGAGGGCTGCGGAGAAAGTAGCAGAACTGTTTGGAACAAGGGCAGTTTGCGACGGTGGATATTATGGGGTCTGGTCTGTGACAGATCAGGAAGGAAAGAAATGGAAGTTCATGTATGATGGGAGCATCTATACGGAACGCAGGGAGCGTGGACGCATGGTTCCTGCCGGAAGAGAATACAGCACCGAGATGGTCAGTCCGAAACTTTCCTATGGAGAAATGGGAAAATTGCAGGAAGTGGTGCGGTGTCTCAGGCATCATGGGGCGAAGGTAAATGCATCCTGCGGGCAGCATGTGCATGTGGATGCTTCCAATCACACCCCAAGAAGCCTTAAAAATGCCATGACCATTATGTATTCCAAAGAGGACATCCTGTTTAAGGCATTGAAGGTGCAGACATCAAGGGAACAGGAGTATTGCCAGAAGGTACGCCCCATTGTGCTGGAGAAGATCCGCCGGATGCCAAACAGCACCATTTCCATGGAAAAGTTGAAACGGGTATGGTATGGGGGCAGGGATGGAAGCCATGATCATTATGACGATACCCGGTACTATGCGTTGAACCTTCATGCAGTGTTTTCCAAAGGAACTTTGGAGTGGAGATGTTTTGAGAGTACCCTCCATGCAGGAAAAGTGCGGGCAAATATCACTTTGGCTCTTGCCATCTCTGCCCAGGCCATCAATCAGAAATGCACCCAGATGCGGAAAACGGAGATCACAGAGAATCCGGCATTTACCTTCCGTACCTTTTTATTGCGGCTGGGGCTCATTGGACCGGAATATAAGAATGTCCGGGAACATCTGCTTGCCAATCTGGAGGGTGACAGGGCATGGAGATATGACCGCAGTACCTATGAATGTTTGAATCGAAATCATCGGGCGGAGGATGCCCGTTAGGAGGTAAGAGATGAAAGAATCCTATTATTTTGCCTATGGCAGCAACATGAACTTAGACCAGATGGCGTACCGCTGTCCGGCAGCTTCCGTAGTGGAGAAGGTCAAGCTGGAGGGATACCGCCTGACCTTCTGTGGCAGGGGGAAAGGATGCGGTGTTGCCACTATTTTGCCGGAAGAGGGCAGCCGGGTGGAAGGGGTGCTTTGGAAGATCACACCGGAGTGTGAAAAAAGCCTGGACTTTTATGAAGGGTATCCCCACCTGTATGGGAAGGAGACTGTTCTTGTTCAGGGAAAGGATGGTGTGAAACGGGAAGTCATGGCATATACCATGAATGCACCCTATAAGGATCAGCCTGCCATCCCCTCGGATCTTTATTTTATGGGAATCGTGGAAGGCTGCCATCAGAATGGGATTTCCAGCCGATCTGTGACCGATGCGCTAAAGCGTACAAGACAGGAAGTGGGAAAGAAAAAAGCCAGTCACAAGAAAACAGAAGTCAGTAGATAACAACGCCGCAGGGGAAATCCTCTGCGGTATTTTTAACGAAAAAAGGAGAATGCAATGAAGAGCAGGAATATCAAAACAAGACTTGCAGCCTTTGGGCTCGCACTGCTCATGGGTCTTAGTCCGCTTGGGAACTTAGCGGATGTCCATGCGGCAGAAACAAAAAATCCGTCAGAGCCAGTGACGGAGAGCGTAGAAATATCTGAAACGGAACAGACAGAGGAAGCTTCAGAAGCTGCGAAACATTTGGTAACAGCAGAAGATATCACGAAAGATATTTCCGACAAGGATTTTATGGCAGAGACTTGTATGGAAGGTATCCATTACAATTCAGAACAAGAGGATGTTACCTTGGAACGTATCGAAGCGGAAGATGGAGGGAGCTACCACCCTGACCAGGCAGGAACCTATATTGCAACCTACTGGGTTGTGCCAAAGGATGCGCGTGACAGCTATTCTGTGAGCAGAAAGATCATCCTGACGGATACGGAAGGGCAGGCTCATACAGAAGAAAATGGCGGTCAGAAACAGAAGGAGGATACGAATTCTGAAGAAGATTCGGAGACGCCTGTGCAGGAGATCCCGGATGTGGAAGTGACGGTATCCGGGGAAGATGCGGATGCACAGGCAGCAAGGGAACTGGAAGAAAAGATTGAGGATGGGGAAGTGATGATGCTTTCCGGTGCGGAAAACACGTTCCGAGCAAAGGAAACCGTACATCTGGAAAAAGGGGAGACCATCTACTATCCAAGTTATATTGGAAATTACTTAACCTGCTGGTTTACGGTCAATGGAAAGATCGCTTACTGTCTGGAATCCCATCGTTCCTCACCGCCGAGTGGAGACTATGTGGCACAGGTACTGGACAGCAATAAGAACTTGCAGAAGGTGCTGTATTATGGTTATGGCGGCGCCGGGGATATTACAGGCAGTTATCTGTCCGGGAAAAGTGCAGAAGAGAAATATGTATATACCCACATCGCAGCCAGCTATGCCTATGCAGGTGAGGCAGGATTTACAGGATGTAAGTATGAAGATCTGGTAAACGCAGGCGTGATCGCCTATATTGACCACCTGTTTGCTATGGAAGAGCCGCCGAAGGGGGAAATCTCCCTTTCCAAGACTTCTGTAAAAGCAGTCCGAAATGGAAATGTACAGAAAACACCGGATATCACATTGTCCGGGGATCACCGAAACTACATTTCAGTCAATGTACCAAAAGACATCACCATTTATAACAAGACAAAGGGAACTTCCGCAGAGAATGGTGCGCTGAAGATCTATGGCGGGGATACCTTTTATTTGACTGCCCCAATGCTTCATACCGGAAACTATTCCTCCGGGGAACTGCATGGTTCTGTAGGGGAAACCTGGAGAACGCTGGTATTATCCACAGGAAACAGCAATCAGGACATTGGAGTCTTTGAATCGGAGAAAGCCAATCCGGTAAGTTTTACGGTAGACTGGCTGGAGATGACAAGGATCGAGCTTTTCAAACAGGATGCGGATACCAAGAATCCTTTAGACGGTGCAGTGTATGGCATTTATACAGACAGCAAGTGTGAGCATCTTTTGATGGAAATGCCAGTCACCGGGGAAGAGGGAAAAGCAGTCAGTGATTATTTTGAGGCAGCCATCAAAACAGTATATGTGAAGGAGATCAAGGCTCCAGACAAGTATGCACAGAGTGATGTGATCCATAAGGTGGATGTGGAAGCCGGAAAGACGGTCACCATCTCAGCAACCGATGAGAGGGTGAAAGGTGCTGTCCATATCCAAAAGATCGATAAGGAGACACAGGCTTTTCTTCCCCAGGGAGATAGTTCCCTTGCCGGGGCTGTGTATGGTCTGTATGCCAGAGAGGATATCGTCCACCCGGATGGAAAGACGGGGGTTCTGTTCAAAAAAGACAGCCTCATCGCACAGGGCGTGATCAAGGAGGATGGTACCTTAGATTTTTCCAAATTGTATCTGGGGAAAATGTATGTGAAAGAGATCACTCCGCCGGAAGGCTATACGGTAGATCCAACAGAGTATGAGGTGGACCTTGCTTACGAAGGACAGGAAGTGGCAGAGGTAACCAGGGACCTGACGGTACAGGAACAGGTGAAAAAGCAGGCGTTCCAGCTGATCAAGATCAGCGAAGATGGAGACCAGACAGAAACAGACCTTGTGGAAGGAGCAGGTTTTAAGGTGTATCTGATCAGCAGCCTTTCCAAAGTAGAGAGTGGGGAATTACAGCCATCCAATGGGGATCAGTTTACTGCGGAAGATTTCCGAGGTTATGATTTCAGTAAGGAAGAGGTGGCAGTGACCTATGTGGATGGCAAGGCTGTCCCAGTACAGGAGCTTATTACAGATAAAAAAGGATATGCTCTCAGTCCGGAGCTTCCGTATGGTCTTTATGTGGTAGAGGAAAGCACCGTACCGGAGAACTTGAAAGCCATCGATCCGTTTTTGGTGAAGGTTGATGAGGACAGCAGAGAACCGATGGTATGGCGTGTGTTCGATGACCGTCCGTTTGAGTTTTTGTTAAAAATCGTGAAAAAGGATGCACAGACAGGCAATCCGGTTTTAAAAGCAGGAGCTTCCTATAAAATCTTTGACATGGAAAAAGAGGAATATGTAGAGCAGACGGTATTCTATCCGAAGAAAGAGACCATCAGCGTTTTTAAGACCAATGAGGAAGGCTATCTGGTAACACCGGAAGAATTGAAATGTTCTACTTACCGGATCGAAGAAGTGAAAGCACCGGAAGGGTTTGTAAGACAGGGATATGAGAGTTCCTTGTATGAAGGGGAAAAAGTAATTTCTCCATTGGAAGTGACCGGAAAAGGCAGTTACAAAGAGAACCCGAAAGAGGGAATCGTGATCACGGTTTCTTCCGATACCGCCCATCAGATCGATCCCGATACCGGGGCAGTCATCGTGGAAGTCGAGCAGCCAAACGATGAGCAGGTGGGAAGCCTGACACTGACCAAAACCGGGGAACAGCCAGTGGAAGTGAAGGGGGATTCCCTGCTTGCAAAGGCAAAGAGACTGGCAGGAAAGATCAAAGATGCAGTGACCGGAGAGGATACCGATACTGGGGTGTTCCATGACTTTGTATATGAAGAATCCGGTGTGGAAGGGGCAGCCTTTGAACTGTATGCCAAGGACACCATTTATTCCCCGGACGGAGCAAAGGATGAGCAAGGCAATCCGGTCATCCGTTATGAAAAAGACGATCTGGTGGCAACTTTAGTGACCGATTCAGAAGGAAAGGCAGTGGTAAATAATCTTCCATTGGGTTCTTATTATCTGAAAGAAACGGTGGCAGGTGACCATTTCGTATTGAACCCGGAACAGAAAGAATTTACCCTGACCGTAGAGGATGATACTCAGGCAGTTGTTTATGAAGGGGTTGCTTATAAAAATGAGCGACAGAAGATTTCCATTTCTGTAGAAAAGAAGGATGCAGTCACAGAAGAGAAGCTGGAAGGCGTGATCTTTGGATTGTATGCCAAAGAAGATATCCTCTCCCAGCAGGGTGAGGTTCTTGTGGAAAAGGACACTCTGCTGGAGAAGAAAGCAACGGATGAGAAGGGACAGCTTACCTTTGACAGCGACCTCTATCATGGGAAATATTATGTAAAAGAGGAAGTGAGAAAACCGGGATATCTTCCAAATGAAGAAATCTGGGAGATGGATGCCTCTTACACAGACCAGAACCTTGCAGAAATCAAGCTGACAAAAGAAGTGGAAAACCAGCCGACTGAGAGCCAATTTACGAAAACCGATGCAACAACCGGGGAAGAACTGGAAGGCGCGAAGCTTCAGATCATCGATAAAGAGGGCAACATCGTAGAAGAGTGGATCAGTGCAAAAGAACCACACGTAGTTTATGGACTGCCAGAAGGAACGTATATCCTTCACGAAGAACTGCCGCCTTATGCAGAGGGCTATGTATCTGCAGAAGATATCGAGTTTGAAGTAAAAGAAGATGGCAGTGTGACCAAGGTGGAGATGAAGGATGATTATTCCAAAGTGGAAATTTCCAAGACGGATATTACCACAGGCGAGGAACTGGAAGGTGCCAAGCTGCAGATCTTAAATAAAGAGGGTGAGATTCTGGAAGAGTGGGTAACGGATGGAAAGCCTCATCTGGCAGAGAAACTTCCGGTAGGGGAAGAGCTGACTCTGCGTGAGATCACAGCGCCGGAAGGCTATGAGATTGCAGAAGATGTGAAATTCACATTGGAAGATACCATGGAAATCCAGAAGGTGGAAATGAAAGATGCAAGAACACCGGAAACACCGGGTGTACCGCAGACAGGGGATGACCACTGGAAACCAATCCTGCTGTTTGTTCTCCTGGGAGCATCAGCAGCCGGACTCATGGCAACCATGATTTATAAGAAGAAACATGGAAAGACAGAAAAAGCAGATGAAACGAAAAAAGAAGAGTAGGCTGTGGATTCTGCAGGTGATGTTGTGTGTCATCTGCATAATGAGTGCAGCGTTGCTTTATTATGATTTTGTTATCATCCCCCGGCAGAACCGGGAACTGGTGGAGGACTTAAAATCCCACTTCCCGGAGGAATTTCCTCCGGGCGGGGGCTCTCCAACACAAAAAGAAGAACAGGCTGGAAGAGAACTGGAAGTGCCTGCCGTTGACTTTCGCTCCCTCCAGAGTCAGTATCCGGATGTTCGGGGCTGGCTTACGATCCAGGAGAGTGGCATCGATTATCCGGTACTGCAGAGCAGCCTGGAAGAACCGGAGTATTATCTGCCGAGGGATTACCGGGGAAACTACGACATCAATGGAAGTTTGTTCCTCCAGGCAGACTGTATTCTGGGAGAATCGGGAAATCTGACCATCTACGGTCACAACATGAACAGCGGGGCAATGTTCGGGAATCTGGATCAGTACGCCTCCTATGATTACTGGAAAGCACATCCCAGGGTGTTCTTTCAGACGCCGGGAGGGATGGAGGAGTACCGGATAGCGGCAGTTTTGAAAGCCGATGTGTCCATGTTCGACTTCCAGAGGACATCTTTTCAGAGTCCACAGGAATTGGAGGCTTATGTAGCGCAGGCAAAAGCGCTGTCGTTGTTTGAAACAGGGGTAGATGGCATAGGTTGTGAGAAAACTCTGACGCTGGTGACCTGCTCTTATGAGTGGAAACAAGCCCGGAACATCCTTGTGGCAGTAAAAACAGGAGCTTAAAGGGGAAAAAGTGTTCAACAGTGGGAACTTTCTTCCGGTCTCTGGATATCTCCAGTACGCTTCGGAGTCAGTAATGTCAGAAAGTGTTCAAAAGTACCCCAAAAGTGCAGAATATGAGACAAGCTGCAGGTAAGAAGTGGCACTACGGAACAAAAAGTGTTCGAAGTTAATGGATGTGCAACGGATCGTGGCGGCTTGTGTAGTCTTGTAGTGTTGGGAAAGTGTTCGAAGATGGGCGCTTTTCCAGCTCTTTGGTGGCTTTTTGGAACTGAAGTTGCCGGGAAGTGTTTGAAAGCACCCGAAAAGTGCAGAATATGAGACAGGGCTGCATGAAAAGGACAGTACCATCATACACAAAAGTGTTCGAGGATGTAGGATGTACAACGAAATGTGGCGTGATGTAGTGTCAGAAAGTGTTTAAAGACTGGGACTTTTGCAGCTATCTGGATGTATCTGCCATCTATCTGGAATGTGTTTTTTAAGCGAAAATCTGAGAGTATAATGAAAATGTAAAATCGGATATAAAACTTAGAAAATGTGAGAAATAGTGCTTGAATTGTAACGACAAAAGCGTTACAATATAAGAAACAAGGAGGTGTGATCATGGAAAAAACAGCAACATTAAACTTAAGAGTAAACCCAACTGTCAAAGAGCGGGCAGAAAAAGTATTGTCTCAGTTAGGTGTTCCTATGTCAACAGCGATTGATATGTATTTGAATCAAATTTCTCTTACAGGTGGAATTCCATTTTCTGTTTCTTTACCAAAAGCACCAGTATCGATTCATGCAGATGCCATGACAACAGAAGAAATCCATCAGAAATTGGAAAAAGGTTACAATGATATAGCTGCAGGAAGAGTGCAAAATGCAGCAGAAGCGTTCGCAAAATTCAGGGAGAATCATTGATATGAAACACTATACGGTTGAGATTACAAATGAAGCATTGGCTGATATGGAGCAGTTATATAATCACATCGCTTATGTTCTTCAGGCACCAGAAAATGCGATGGATCAATACAACCGGATTGCAGACGCTATTTTAACATTGGATACTATGGCTGAGAGAATCCGTATTATGGAATCAGAGCCGGAACGAAGCAAAGAGATGAGAAGATTGTTGGTAGACAATTATTCGGTCTTTTTTGTAATCCAGGGAGATAAGGTGATTGTAACAGATGTACTGTATAGTGCATCAGATATTGAAAGCCGATTAAAAGGTTAAATGAGAAAATTAAACAATATATAAAACATCAGGCAGGATATGTTCCCGTAAAAAGGAAGGTGTCCTGCCTTTTTGCATGAAAGAGAGGGAATTCATATGAGAAAATTTTATACAGCAGAAGCAGTAACAGAAGGACACCCGGACAAATTGTGTGACCAGATTGCAGATGCAATCTTGGATGTGTGTCTGAAACAGGATGAACAGTCCAGAGTAGCATGTGAGGTGCTTGCTACGAAAGGAACGATCATTGTGGCAGGGGAAATCACCAGCACCTATGAACCGGATGTGTTTGCAGTTGTGCGAAAAGTACTGTCTGACGTGGGTTATTCCAGTGAAGGGATTGCAATGGACACTTTTGTCCATCGACAGAGTCCCGATATTGCAGGGGCAGTCGATACTTCAAAAGAACGAAGGGAAGGAGTGTCTGACAATCAGATAGACTGGTTCCAAGGGGCAGGGGATCAGGGTGTGATGATCGGATATGCCTGTGATGAAACGAAGCAGCTCATGCCTATGCCTGTGGTGCTGGCCAATCGGATTGTCCGGGAATTATCTGCCTGCAGACAAAGCTCTTATATTCAGGGGATCTTACCGGATGGGAAAGCCCAGGTGACCGTAGAATATGAAAATGGGAAGCCTGTCCGACTGGATAGTGTGGTAGTGTCCTGCCAGCATACGGAAGAAAAAGATTTGAAAAAGCTGGAAGCGGAGATCCGAAAGAAGGTGTTATTGCCGGCGCTTCGTCCCCTGCCACCGGATGAGGAAACCAAGATTTATATCAATCCATCGGGGCGTTTTGTCTGTGGAGGACTGGATGCAGATACGGGGCTGACTGGAAGGAAGCTGATGGTAGACAGTTATGGAAGCATGGTTCCCCATGGCGGTGGTGCATTTTCCGGAAAGGATTGTTCAAAAGTGGATCGTTCAGCAGCCTATATGGCTAGATATATCGCCAAGAATATCGTAGCTGCGGGGCTTGCCAGCAAGTGTCAAGTGTCTTTGGCTTATGCAATCGGAGTGGCACAGCCAGTTATGGTGCAGGTGGACACGTTTGGTACGGGAAACGTGTGTGCGGATGACTGTCTGGAGCTGGCAATCCCGCTGGTGTTTGGGCTGACTCCGAAGCAGATCGTGGATACCCTGCGCCTTACCCGTCCTATTTTCCGACAGACTGCAGCCTTCGGGCATTTCGGAAGAAAAGAGTTTCCGTGGGAGCGCACCGATAAGGTCGAGGCTCTTCGCAATGCAGTGATCTGATGGCTTGGGTTACTGAAGAAGAATATCAGGCAGCCAAGCAGGTGAGAGCCTACGAGTATCTGCAGACATACCAGCCGGGGAGATTGAAAAAAACACGGACAAGAAATGAATGGCAGCTTCAGGACCATGACAGTTTCAAAATCAATGAGATTACCAGCAAATGGCATTGGAAGTCCAGGGGTATTGGTGGAATGTCGGCTCTCCGGTTTTTGATGCAGGTAGATGGCATGGGATATACGGAAGCAGTAAAAATCTTGTGTGAGCAGACGCCTGTGTATGTTTCCAGAGCAGAACCAGCCCCCAGGAAGAAGCCCTTTTCCCTGCCTTTCCCCAACGACAGTTTTTACCGGGTACGGAGATATTTGAACCAAAGGGGAATCCGGGATGAGGTACTGGATTATTGTGTGCAGCTGGGAATCCTGTATGAGAGCGCCCCCTACCATAACGCTGTTTTTGTTGGCATGGATGAACAGGGAGAAGCAAAGTATGCGTTTCTGCGTGGGATTTATGACAGCCGGGGAAAGAGCTTTCGAATGGAACAGGAAGGAAGCAACAAACAGTATAGCTTTTGTGTTCCGCCTTTGGGGAAAAGCCATCGGGTAGCGGTGTATGAAGCCTGTATTGATGCCCTTGCCCATATGACGCTGGAAGATGGACGAACCGATAAGTATCGCCTGTCTCTGGGTGGAATCGCAGCGCCGAAAGAAGGCGCGGAACGAGCAACAAAAAAGATGAAGCGCCCGGATGCATTGGAATATTTTCTGAAAGAGCATCCGGAGGTAACAGAAATTGAGCTCTGCACCGATAACGATTTTGCCGGGCGATGGGCATGTGCGCAGTTAAAAGAGCAGTATGAGGAAAAATATACCGTAGTTTGTAACTTACCACAGATGGAAGGTGCAGACTATGGAGACCTGGCAAAACAGGCGGTGGAAAAACAGAAGAAACAGCAAAAGGAAAGAGGCAGGTGAGGCAAATGGAAGATACGATCAAAATAGAATTATTGACACCGCTGACAGGAACCTTTCTTCCCAATGAGATGGAACAAGATTGGGAAGAAGAGGATTACAATGACTTTGAAGAAGAGCAGGTATTTTTTGAAGGAGATGATTTAACGGAGTATGCTTCTGTGATTCAGGAAAAGATTGCAGAATACAACCGTGTCGGACATGACGATGATAGGACCGATAATCTGATGGATTATTTTGACGGAAGTGCTGCCATTAAAGAAAAAGTAGTGTCCGCAGTTCCATCGGTGAAAGAATCGGATGGTGTGTTATATGGCTGTACAACTTTAGAATTGAAAGAGTATCTGGAGGCGGAAGAATTATCGGAACTGTGTGAATATCTCACCGGACAATATAGTGATGGATGGGGAGAAGGCTTTGAACAGCAGGAGATTCCGGTAGAGGGTGGTGAACTGTGTATACACTTTTGGCGCCCCATAGATTTTGAATTTCAACAGGCAAAATCAGAAGTCTCAAAAGAAAAGTCGGAGAAACAAGAAAATCCGGTAAATGTTCCGAAACGCCTGAAAATGCAGCTTTTGGGAATGGATGGAAATGTGTTTGCGGTTATGGCCAGGGCAAGTAAACTGCTTCAGGAAAATGGGCAGGGACAAGAGGCAAAAGAAATGATTGCACGTGTCCAGAAATCAGAGAACTATTATCAGGCACTTCATATCATCAGTGAATATGTGGAAACAGAACTGAGTGCATCTTCTCAGAATGATACCAAGCCCCCAAAGAAACGTGGGAAGGAAGAATGCCGATGAAGTTATCTTTTGTCACATCAAAGGAGATGTGGGAAGAAAAAATAGCAGAAACAGATTGAAAAGAGAATAAACAGCCAGAACACTGACAAGGGAGGTCTTATGGAAAAAAGATTGCAATTATGGAGTCCTGTGTGGGGATGGCTTGCCACAAAAGAAGGGGAATCTGTAGATTTGAAGGGACAGGATCTTGTTCTTTATGAAACTGCCATCCAAGAGGCACTGGAGCAGGAAAAATTGTATTACAGAAAAAAGTCGGCACCATTCAATCTGATGGATTACTATGATGCGGATGATTCTGTAAAGGAGAAAGTGCAGAACCTCGATATCCAGGTGAAAAAAGAACAAGATGGTTTGTATGTTTGTGCCAGCCTTGCATTAATAGAGCCTCTTACACAGCAGGAACTGGAAGCGATCCAGAACTTTCTCAGCAGGCAGTACGAAGGGGGAATTTTTGATACCTCACGTATTCGTACCTATTCCGTAGAGGAAGGAGAAGTCGTTTTTGATTTTTCAGTAGATACAAAAGAAAAGTTCTCTCAAAAAGAAGTCCAATGCGAAACGCAGAAGAAATATGAAATCACTTCCATAGCCCATCCACAATTTCCATGGCTGCATAGAATCCGAGCATTGGTAGACGTAAATGAAGCGGTTCCCAAAGGAACCTTGGGTGGCTTTGTAGAATATGAGCAAAATCTTTCCCAGGAAGGATCATGCTGGATTTATGACCAGGCTATCTGCTGTGAACGTGCGGTAGTGGAAAGGAGTGCAGGACTGTTCCAAGAAGCGATTGCCAAGGGTGATGCCCTTCTTACGGGAACTGCAGTGATGTATCAAACGAGTATTGCAGAGGAATCCTGCCGTATTCTAGCTGGAGAGGTTTGGAATATGGCACACATTCGAGGATTTGCCAAGATTACTGCGGCAAAGGAAACAGGAGATGCACCTTTGATTCTCGGAAATAGCTTGGTTTTTGGAAATGTATGCGGGAAAGTATTGGTGAGAGGAAATGTTCTGCCAAGCCGGAGTGTGGAGAATCAGACACAGGAGCTGTTAGTTTTCAGGGGAGGTGATTCAATTCATAAAGTGAATGAAAGCAAGAAAAAAACAAAAAGTAAAAAACAGCCGGAGCGCTGATAAGAAAGGATGATGCCTATGGAAAATACCCTGCAGTTAGGGAACTTATTGAAAGAAGGAACATACCCGGAGGAATATACCGGAGGGAAAAACTGGACAATTTTACATGGAGATACGCTGAAACTGGTGAAAGCATTTCAGCCGGGGATCTTTGATGCAGTGATTACCGATCCGCCTTATGCGTCTGGGGGAACAAAACAGAATGAGCGAAACCGCACGACTAATCAGAAATACAGCAGTATGAAGGCAGAGAATGCACTGCCGGATTTTGATGGGGATAACAAGGATCAGCGTTCCTGGACCCATTGGATGGCAGAGTGGCTCTACGATGCGCGGAAAGCCTGTAAAGTTGGTGCGCCAATCTGCCTGTTTATTGACTGGAGACAATATCCCTCTATTACCGATGCACTCCAGTGGGCAGGCTGGATCTGGAGAGGAACTGCGGTTTGGGATAAGGGAAACTCTCGTCCGCAGAAAGGACGTTTTCGCCAGCAGGCTGAGTATATTGTGTGGGGCAGTAATGGCCCGATGCCAATCAACCGCCCGGTTTCCTGTCTTCCCGGTGTGTTCCGTTATGGAAATCCCCAGAACCGTATTCATGTGACAGAGAAACCGTTGCAGCTGATGAAAGATGTCATTCAGATTTGTGAGCCGGGTGGTAGAATCTTAGATCCCTTTGCCGGAGCAGGAACAACCATCCTTGCGGCGGTGGAAGAAGGCTATGAGACAGTAGGCATTGAAGTGACCGATGCTTATTATAAGCTGGGCAGTGACCGTGTAAAGTTTGCATTGGAAGCAAAGGAAAAAGAAGAGAGCGAGAAATAGCAAGGGCATCCACATGGATGTCCAACTTTGTTTCAGAAGAAGAAAAGTGCATCCACCTGGATGCAGGAAAGGGGTGAGGCGATGGAACAGGCGATGGCCTATGTGTGTTGTCCGGCAGAAGAAAGCAGAGTGAAGGTGCAGCGATATTGCCGGAAGATTTATGAGTTGGGATATGTTCCCATTTGTCCGAGGTTTGGATTTCTTCCTTTTCTGGATGAAGGGGAAGCTGAGGATTTGCAGGCATACAACCGGATGTCCCACTTGATCTTAAAGCGGTGTCGGATGGTGGTGGTCTGTGGAAAAGAAGTCACCGGAACGATGAACACAGATATTAGTACCGCAGACCGATTGCATATCATTTGTACCACATTAGATGGATTGATCAAGATCAAAGAAAAGGAAGCATAATCGATTCTGCATGGGGGAGTCGATGGAAATCGGTGGAACTGGTTTTGCAAGCATAGCGTTTGGATATCCAAACGCACTTTGGGGAGAACCCCAATCCCCCGGCAGTCGAGAAAGGAGAGAAGTGAAATGTTTTTTGCAGGAATGGCTCTTGGAACAATGGCAGGCGCAGCCTTTGGCATTGGGATCATGTGCTGTGTAGTTGCTGGAAAGCAGGAGGATCAGCAGATGGAACAGATACGGGTTCGCAGACAGAAGAAGGGAGAACGGAAAACAATCCATTTCCGGGATCGGGAAGGGATAGAGAGGTTCTCCCTTTTGGATGGGGAATGTCTTTGCATGATGGCAGAGGACGGAACCAGGCAGATTGGTCTTTGCCACTTTGTGGATGGAAAGCAGGTGGATGTGAATGGGCAGGTCTGGGATATTGGGGAATTTCTCCATCAGATGGAATGCAGAAGAATCCAGGTGTGTCCGCTGGAAGGGAGTGATCACTGACATGGATGAGATCGCAGAAATGGAAGAGCGCTTGGAACTGGCTTTAGAGTTGGAAACTCTTTTTAATCATGCTTATGAAAACAATGGGGGAGTCGGGTTTACGGATCATGAATTCTGGAGGCAGAGTTCAGAGATTGCGGATTCCCTATGGAGGCGTGACTATGGCTGGATCGAACATACCCTGCGCTTCATTGGCGGAGAGGAAGCCCTTGTGCTTTCCCAACGCTTGAAATCCTATCAGCAGGAACGGGAAGAGAAACCGAGAAAGCGGGAGAAAAGAAAATATCAACAGGAGGAAAGGTAGGTGACCGGATGAGAAAACGAAACCATGTAGTGCCTGTCCGTCTGAATGCGAAAGAACTTCGCCATCTGGACGGGCAGGTCGCAAAGAGTGGACTGAGCAGGGAGGAATTTTTACGTTCCCTGATCTTAGGCGCACAGCTCCAGACAAAGCCCTGTGAGCATCATGCAGAACTTCTTCGAAAGATTGCGGGGCTTTGCAACAATGCCAACCAGCTTGCCCATGTCGCCAATGGCACCGGGATGGCAGGGGAAGCCAGCGTACAGGAAATGCTCCGGATTTCCAAAGAGACCTGGCGTCTGGTAAAAGAGGAATGGTAGATGGCATATACCAGCGTCCTCCCCGTCCACCGCCTGGACCGTTCCATTGACTATGTGAAAGACCGGGCAAAGACCACCAAGAGCGCCGGCTCTTTGGAAGAAGCCATCGATTATGCCTTAAACCGGGAAAAAACAGAGGAAACCATTTTTGAGGATGCCATGGGGTGTACCTGTGAAAATGCCTATGCAGACATGGTAAAGACCAAAGAGCGTTTCCATAAGAAAGGCGGGGTGCAGGGCTACCATCTGGTGCAGAGTTTTGTGGAAGGGGAAGTATCCCCAGAGCTGGCACATCTTATTGGACAGGAACTGGCAGAGCAGTTATTGAAAGGGCAGTTTGAAGTGGTGATCACCACCCATTTGAATACCAGCCATTACCACAACCATCTGGTATGGAATTCGGTGAGCATGGCGGATGGGAAGAAATACCACAGCAATGCCAAAAGTTATTTTACCGAAGTGCGCCGGATTTCGGATGACTTATGCAGAAGATACGGTCTTTCCGTGATCCAGACGAACCAGGGGAAAGCCATGCACTATGCCCAGTGGAAAGCAGAAGCAGAAGGGAAACCTACCTGGAGGACTGCCATCCGCATGGATATCCGGGAAGCCATTGGCGTGAGCTTTTCCTGGAGTCAGTTTGTAAAAGAAATGGAGAAGCGGGGTTATACCTGGAAGCTGAACCGGAAGTATCCGGCGTTAAAGACACCGGATATGGAGAGGTATGTCCGTCTGCGTTCCTTGGGAAAGGGCTATGGGGAGGCAGAAATCCGGGAGAAGATCTTACGTCCGAAAATCCAACAGGTCTATGGAAAACCACAGATGCAGTTCCCAAAGAGGAAACTTACAGGCTTGCAGAAACTTTACTATGCGTATCTATATCAGATGGGCATATTTCCAAAGAAACCGAAGCGGATTCCCTATGCGGTCCGTTCCGATATCCGAAAACTGGATCTCCGCATCCGGCAGATGGAGTTTTTGCAAAAAGAAGGGATCACCACCAGGGAAGAGCTGGCGGCATACCGGAAACCTTTGGAGGAACAGGTGCTTTCCTTGATGAAGGAGCGAAGAACGCTATACCGAAAAGAACCGGGAAGTATGCGCCTTCAGGAGATCAACGGGGAATTAAAAGAACTTCGGAAGAAGATCCGTTTAAGCCAGCAGATCGAGATCCAGTCGAAAGAGATGGAAGAGAGGTTAAAACGGGCAAAGGAACAGGAGCAGGTACAGGAATCGTCCGGGAAACAACGAAGGGAAGAAGAACGGAAGCGGTAAGGAGGTGAGAGCGTATGAACTATGGCGGTGATGCGGCAGATCAGATCGTCCGGTATTCCATGGAAGGCATGGAACACACGTTACGGATCAGCGGGAGCATTGCAAAGAATCTGGCGGTGCTGATCGTTGCAGTAATGAAGGACCAGAAAAAGACCAGGGGAAAGACCAACCTGCTTCGGATGTTAAAGGAACAGCGGGCAATGAAATTTTTCACCATTCCCCATGACAGGCTGCGGGAGTTTGCCGGGGAAGCCAAATCCAGAGGACTTTTGTATGTGGTCATCCGGGATAAGAAGAATCCCCAGTTTTCCGAGATCATGGTGTTTGCCGATGATGCGGCAAAGGTGAACCGGGTGCTGGACAAGATGAACCTGGACTTTGTGAAATCCGAAGCCGGGGAAGCGGTTGTGGAACAAGCGCCAGTCCGGGAAACAGAGCGTGTGATCGATGCAGAGTTTACCGAGAAAACCGAAGCAAAGGAAGAACTTCCGGTAAAGACCGAAAAGGTGGTGCTGCCGGAAGGAACCATTGAGTTCGAACTGGATGAAGAAGAGCATCTGTTTGAGGTAGGGGAAGTCTCTCCTTCGGAGGGAAATTTTACCCAGGCGGAGAAGGCAGGGAATCTGTCCGGACCTTCCTCGCACAGCAGCGGTTCTTTTTCCGGGCAGGAAACTAGCTGGAAAGGGGAAAAACCATCTGTCCGGCAGGAATTAAAAAAGATTGAAACGGAACAGAAACAGCGGCAGAAGCAACAGCAGAGCCGGAGAAAACCGAGAAATCAGCAGAAAAGGAAACATAAGAAAGTGAAAGGCAGGTAAGGCTATGGATTTAACGAACATGATCCCTGGTGGGGCAGGGGAAGAAAAAACTCCACAACAGCAGTTATCAAAAGAAGAATATGCAGCCATGAAAAAACAGCAGAGGGAAGAGGTGTGGGCAGAGGTAGATGCCCAGGCACAGGCGGTGTTCCAAAACGGGGATTCTTTAAAGGGATTTTTAGATTTTATGGCACAGTGCAATACGCAGAAAACACCGAATCTTCTGTTGATCTACGGACAGAATCCAGAGGCAACGGTGGTAAAATCCTATGATTACTGGAAAAAAGAACACCGTTCTCCAAAATCCGGGGTGCATGGTTACACCTATATGGTCAGTACGGAATATGAAAAAGATGGGGAGATGCGGACAGGCTATGCCATCGGTAAAGGATTTGACATCAGCCAGATGAGTGGAAAACCGCTGGAGGAACGTCCACAGCGTTCCATGGAAGAACTGATCCATGCAGTCTTAAAGGATCAGCCAGTGCGAATGCAGATTGCAGACAATCTGCCGGAGGGTATCCAGGCACAGTATATTCCGAAACAGCGTACCGTCTATGTGCGCAACGGAATGGATGAGAATACAACATTCCATGCAGTGAACCGGGAACTGGCCTGTGCCGCCCTGGATCAGCACGATGGGAACTATGCAAGGAAGAAGGTGAATGCCCAGGCATACTGTGCCGCGTATGTGATCGGCAAGCGGTATGGGGCAGAGGTGTCCGGCTTCCAGTTTGGAAAAGTGGCAGAGATGCAGGCAAACGGACAGAAAGATCCTCAGGAATTAAGGGGGTTTTTGAATGATGTGCGTCAGGCAGCCTATACCATCCGCAACCATATGGAACGAAATTTCGGGGAACAGGAGCAGACCTTTTCCAAGGATGCGTTTTCTTTTGAGGAATCGCCAAAGCAGACACCGAAGAAGGAGAAAAAAGAGAAACAGCCGGAGCGATAGGTTCTTAAAAAAAGTTCCGCCGTTGGGATAGCTATTGGGAAGGTCTTGTGGTATGTTGGGTGTAACAAAGACAGGAGGGAATGCGAATGGCAGATTACTATTTAAAAACGGATAACATCATGAAAAATATGTTTACAGTGGCACTCAAAGATGAGCTGGCAGCTCAGAGCCAGAGGGGAAAGGTTTGTCCGGCTACGGAAGCCATGCTGCAGAGAGTCCGAGCCTATGAGCTTTCCGAGAAAAGGCTTCCCATTACAAGCGAGGAACAGCGGGAACTTCGCAATGCCCTCAATCGGCTGCGGGATAAGTATCTGGCCATGGGCAGGTACAGCGATGGCATTGACAGCGTGATCTTAAAGGTCATGAAACCAAACACCAGCAGGTGCTTCTTCTGGTAACAGAAGGGAGGGATGTCTATGAGTATATACGATCAAAAACAAGTGGAACAATTACGAAAGCGGTATCCGAAAGGAACAAGGCTCTGCCTGGACTTTATGGACGAGCCGGGGATGCCGCCGGGATTACAAGGAACGGTAGCATATATTGATGATGCCGGACAGATTCACATGCATTGGGAGAATGGGCGAAGCCTTGCCCTGATTCCCGGAGAGGATTCTTTTCATAGAGTAGACGGACCAGCAAACGAAGTGCCGAAGAGTGAAAAAGCGAAGAAGGAGCGAAGCCCGCAGAGGTAGCATGGAAACGTGCTGACCTTTGGGTATGGCTGCTGTTTTTACCTGTTGTCTGGTGGGCAGGCGCCATCATTGCCTGTGCCATAAAACCGGATACGAATCTGTTACAGATCTTACAAGTGCTGACCGAAAAACTGGATCAGCCTTTTTCTATTTCTTATACGCCGTACACGCTGCGGTGTATGTTCACATTCACAATCGCCTATGTGTTAGGCATCGGTATTTATTATTCCCAGAAGAAAAATTATCGAAGAGGGGTGGAGCATGGCTCTGCCAAATGGGGCGATGCAGCTTCCATCTGCAAGCGTTACCGGGACAAGCGGTACACCCAGAATCTCATTTTAACCCAGAACTTCCGCATGGGATTGGACTGCTATAAGCACAAACGAAACTTAAATGTTTTGGTGGTGGGCGGTTCCGGTGCGGGAAAAAGCCGGGCATACGCAGTTGTCAACATCATGCAGTGTAACTGTTCCATGGTGGTCACCGATCCTAAGGGAGAGCTTCTTCGGAAAACAGGGGGACTGCTGGAGAGGGAAGGATATGAAGTCCGGGTGTTTGACCTTATTAACCCGGAGACATCTTTTTGCTACAATCCCTTTGCTTATGTACGGGATGACAAGGATGTGCTAAAGCTCATCAATAACCTGATCCGCAACACCACCCCGAAGGGGGCGCAAAGCTCGGACCCGTTTTGGGAGAAAAGTGAGACCGCCTTGCTGCAGGCGCTCATGCTGTATCTTCTGCATGAAGCGCCGCCGGAGGAACAGAACTTCTCTATGATCATGGAAATGTTAGGTTCTGCCCAAGTGAAAGAGGACGATGAGGAATACCAGTCTCCGCTGGATATCCTGTTTGAACGTTTGGAGATGCGAAATCCGGAAAGCATTGCAGTCAAGCAGTATGCTATTTACAAGCAGGCGGCAGGAAAGACCGCAAAGTCCATCTTGATCTCCGTAGGCGTCCGTCTGGCTGCATTCAATTTAAAACAGATCGCCAATCTGACCTGTACCGATGAACTGGATCTTTACAGCATCGGGGAGAAAAAGGTGGCGCTGTTTTGCTGTATCCCGGATGCGGATACCAGCCTCAATTATCTGGTGGGTATGATTTATAGTAACCTCTTTCAAACCCTTTATTATGTGGCGGACCGGAAATACCATGGAAAACTTCCTATCCCGGTACACTGCATCATGGATGAGTGGCCAAACGTGGCACTGCCGGATGATTTTGACAAGCTTCTGGCAACTATGAGGTCGCGCGCAATTTCCTGCAGCATCATCATCCAGAACATTGCGCAGATGAAAGCCTTGTTCAAGGATAGCTGGGAAAGCCTCATAGGGAATTGCGATGAATTTTTATATCTGGGCGGCAATGAAAAAGAGGGACATAAATATGTCTCGGAACTATTGGGGAAAGAAACACTGGATACCAATACCTATGGGCAGACCAAGGGAAGGAGTGGAAGCTATTCTGTGAATTTCCAGCAGTCTGGAAGGGAACTTTTAACCCCCGATGAAGTACGCCTTTTGGATAACCGCAAGGCAGTGCTTCTGGTGCGTGGGGAACGCCCCATTCTGGATGAGAAATATGATCTGCATAAACATGTGAATGTGAAATATACGGAGGATGGAGGGGCGCTGCCTTATGATTATGCGAAGGCTCCCCTGTCCCATGAAGATGTAACCATTGATACCAGGAGACTGGATGATTATGAACTGCTCTCGGCTGAGGAGATCCTCGGCAGGGAGCAGTCTTTTTGATTGGAGGAATGCCATTGAAGAAAAGAAATGAAATGAAAAAGAGCCAGACAGCAAACCATGCCACTGCACCGATGCCTATGGGTAGAGGACCAAAGCGTACCCTTGCTGCGTATGCAGCGCTGGTGCTTACTATGACGGTAGGAGGTATCCCGGTGCTTGCAGCCGGAGATCCCCTGTCAGTCATCAATAACCTGTCCACCTTTATCTTCTCCCTGATCCGGGCCATCGGCTTGATCTTACTGGGATTTGGTGTGGTGCAGGTAGGTTTGAGCTTAAAGAGCCATGATCCCAGCCAGAGAGCCAATGGGTTTCTGACGCTGGCAGGCGGTGTCATCATCACCTTTGCAAAAGAGATCCTGGACCTGATCGTTGGGTAGCGGGAAGAGACAGAAGCGGGCAGGGAGGACATCTTCCTGCCTCGGCAAAGGAGGTGAGACTGTTTGAGTGATAACTGGATCGTGCAGAACCTAAACTCCGCATTATCAACATGGAATGAGAAACTGGCAGAAATCTGGACACTCCTTACCCAAAGCCCGGAATCCTTTAAGGGCGGGACGATCTGGAGTGTCATCACAGGGATCAACGGGGCTCTGACTGCCATTGGGTATGGACTTTTGGTACTGTTTTTTGCAGCTGGGATCGTAAAGACCTGTGGCAGCTTTACAGACATGAAAAAGCCAGAACATGCCCTCAAAGCCTTTATCCGGTTTGCACTGGCACAAGGCGCCATCATGTATGGCATGGAATTGATGACAGCCCTGTTTTCCATTGTACAGGGGATCGTGTCTACCATCATGGCACAGTCGGGGATGGCAAACGGGGGTGTGACAGAGCTTCCGGCAGAGATCGTGGAAAAGATCGAAGCGGTAGGCATGCTGGAATCCATCCCCTTGTGGATCGTGACGCTGCTGGGAAGCCTTTTGATCACAGTGCTGTCTTTTATCATGATCCTTACGGTATATGGAAGAATGTTCAAGCTGTATATGTATACTGCCATTGCACCCATCCCCATTTCCACCTTTGCGGGAGAACCTTCTCAGTCGGTGGGAAAGAACTTTATCAAGTCCTATGCAGGGGTGTGTCTGGAAGGGGCGATCATTGCACTGGCCTGTATCATTTTCTCCGTTTATTCTGCCAGTCCGCCAGCCATTGGAGATACGTCCTTAAGTGCAGTGACCATTGTGTGGAACTATGTAGGGGAATTGGTGTTTAACCTGCTGGTGCTGGTGGGTGCGGTGAAAGCATCTGACCGGATCGTAAAAGAAATGATGGGATTGTAGGAGGAAAACTATGTGTAAAGAAATATATGAAAAAAATGAAAAGCAAGAAAGCAGCGATACACTGCCTTTCCATTGGGAATTTGGTAAGGAAGAGATCACCCTGAAAGTGTCCAGCTATGCCTATGGAAATGGGCTTGCGGTTTTGATGTACAGCCAAAGTGAAGGGGAGCTGGAATTATTTAGTGACTTGACGGTCAATCTTCCAGGCGGGTATGGGCTGAAACCGCAGGAGGCATTTGTAAGCGGTGATTTTACCAGGGATAAGCTGGCCTTCATTCAAGAGAACAGGCTGGGAAAGGTGCTGCCAGGACAAGCCCGTTCAGGATTTGCTACCTACACCCCGGTGGCATTTGACCTTTCAAGACTTGCCCGGTATGACCGGGAAGGGGTGGAAGAATTTTGCAGACAATGGGGGTTGGACATTCCAAAAGAACAGGAAAAAGTCCACGGAAAATCGACAGGAAAAAAGAAAAGAGAAAGAGAGAGATAGAAGTATATGGAAGTAAAAATGAATAAAGAGATCCGTAACTATCAGGAGTCCATGTTTATGGGACTGAACCTGCGCCAGTGTATTTTCTCCCTGCTTGCCATCGCTGTGGCGGTAGGGATTTATTTTGGCCTGGGAAAGTATGTGGGACAGGAAATGACCGGGTGGCTGTGCATCTTAGGGGCTGCCCCTTTCGCAGCCTGCGGGTTCTTCCAGTACCATGGCATGAATGCGGAGCAGTTTGCCTGGGCGTATATCAAGTCTGAATTTTTATACCCCAAGCGCCTGCTGTTTCAGAGTGAGGACCTGTACCATGCCTGCATGGAAGAAACGCTGGTCTTGGGAGAAAAGTCCCAGGGGGATGGCGCAGCCCTTATGAAAAAAAGAGAACAGCGGACAAGGAAGAAACGGATGAAACAGAAAAAGAAAACGGGAAGGAGTGGTGCGTTTGATTAAAACCTTACAACAGGCATTGAAAATGGACCGGGAGAAGTTCAAAGTCCCAAGGTCTGTCCAGCAGGCGATCCCGATCCAGCGGATCTGGCCGGATGGGGTATTTCAGTCTGGGACAAAATTTTCCAAGACCTTCCGGTTTTCCGATATCAACTATGCCATCGCAAGCAAAGAGGATAAGACAGAAATGTTCTTGGATTACAGTGAACTGTTAAATGCCTTAGATTCCGGTGCGGCGGCAAAGATCGCTTTAAATAACAGAAGGATCAATAAAGAAGAGTTTGAAGCATCTCTTCTTTTGCCAATGAAAGAGGACGGGTTGGATGAATACCGAAAGGAATACAACGAAATGCTGTTATCCAAGGTCAGCGGCACCAACAACAGCATCTATCAGGAACGGTATCTGACGGTCAGTGTCCATAAAAAGAACATCGATGAGGCAAGGACTTATTTTGCACGTGTGGGAACGGATATCATCACCCATCTGAGCAAGCTGTCCTCCATTGGGGAAGAACTGGATGCGGAACAGAGGTTACAGATCTTCAGGGATTTCTTCCGGGCAGATGAACCCCAGTGCGTTCCCTTTGATATGAAGGCATTTGCTAAAAAGGGGAGCAGCTTCAAGGACTGGATCTGTCCCCAGTCCATGGAATTTTCCAAAGACTGCTTCAAGATCAATGAACGGTTCGGGCGGGTGCTGTATATGCAGGACTATGCCAGTTATGTCAAGGATGACATGATCTCGGAGCTGTGCGATCTAAGCCGGGACTTGATGCTGTCCATCGATATCCTCCCGGTACCCACAGACGAAGCGGTGCGTGAGATCCAGAACCGTCTGCTGGGTGTGGAGACCAATGTGACCAACTGGCAGAGGCGCCAGAATGCCAACAACAACTTTTCTGCCATTGTGCCTTATGATATGGAACTGCAAAGGAAGGAGACCAAAGAGATGCTGGATGACCTGACCACCAGGGATCAGCGGATGATGTTCGGCATCCTCACCATGGTGCATATGGCAGACAGCAGGAAACAATTGGATTCGGATACAGAGAGTATCTTATCCGTGGCAAGAAAGCATTTATGTCAGATGGCAACCTTGAAATGGCAGCAAGTGGATGGACTCAATACGGTACTGCCTTATGGCATCCGCAAGATCAATGCCCTTCGTACCCTGACCACAGAGTCTACCGCAGTGCTGATCCCCTTCCATACCCAGGAGATCATGCAGCCGGGCGGTATTTATTATGGGCAGAATGCAGTGAGCAAAAATATGCTGGTGGCAGATAGGAGAAAGTTATTGAATGGAAACTCCTTCCGATTGGGTGTCAGCGGTTCGGGAAAGAGTTTCTCAGCAAAAGAAGAGATCGTGGACCTTGCCCTGTCTACGGAAGATGACATCCTGATCTTAGATCCAGAGTCGGAATTCGGTTCTTTGGTGGAAGCGCTGAACGGGGAAGTGATCTCCATTTCTGCAACGTCCCATACCCATCTGAACGCACTGGATATGGACTCTGCTTATGGCAATGACAAGAATCCGCTGATCGAGAAGTCGGAATTTATCCTGTCCCTGTTTGAACAGTTGGTGGGAGCTGGCAACCTGTCCGCCAAGGAAAAATCCATCCTGGACCGCTGTACCGCAGATGTGTACCGGGAATATATCCGAAGCGGTTATAAAAGCGAAGTGCCGACCTTGAAGGATCTGTACCGACAGCTCATGCTCCAGCCGGAAGAGGAAGCCAGGGGGCTTGCCTTGTCTTCAGAGTTGTTCATCAACGGAAGCCTGAATACCTTTGCCCAGAAAACCAATGTAAATACGAAAAATCGTATCATTGCTTATGATATCCGGGAACTGGGAGAGCAGCTCATGCCCCTGGGAATGCTGGTCACCTTGGACAGCATCTTCAACCGGGTGATCCAAAACTGGAAAAAAGGAAAGACTACCTGGGTTTTTGCCGATGAGTTTTACCTGTTGTTCCGGTATCAGTACAGTGCGGACTTTTTCTACCGGCTCTACAAGAGAATCCGTAAATACCATGGGTTTGTTACAAGTTTAACGCAGAATGTGGAGGAACTTTTGAAATCGGATACGGCAAGGCTCATGCTGGCAAACAGTGAGTTTCTGATCCTTTTGAACCAGGCTGCCACAGACCGGGATGAACTGGCCGTCCTTTTGAACATTTCCGAGAATCAGTTATCCTATATCACCAATGTAGGCGCAGGGAAAGGTCTGATCCGCTGTTCCGGAAATCTTGTGCCATTTGAGAACAGCTTCCCGAAGAACACGAAGCTGTACCGCTTGATGACGACAAAACCAGGGGAATGCTAGTAAAAAAGATATTTTTGAGGGTGCTGCTGAACGTTTTTTGGCAGCATTCTTTTGGGAAGGAGGGAATGTAAATGGAAGAAGGAAAAACAGTAGGAATCCAGGAAACGAGAGGACCGCTTCGGGAGCAGGATAGTATCCGGGCGTTGCTGGAGCTTTTGGAACAGCAGGGCATGGAACAGGAAAAAGGGGATGTGCTCCGCATGGCAGATCATATTGACACTATGGAAATGCAGCTCGGAACCGTCTTGAAGGAACTGGGAGAGGTGAAGAAGCAACTGGGCGTGATGCAGGAAAGCAAGGTCAAGCTCTTTGCAGAGAATACGATCCAGAAAGCAGAACATCAGGTGCAAACACTTCGCTTTCAGGTGGGAGAATGGAAACGAAAGTTTGTGGAACGGGCAGAACAGGCGGTGTTTGATTTTAAAGAAAAGGGAAAAGATGCCCTTGCTTCTGCGGTAAAAGGAATGCACCTTACCCAAGGCTTGCAAAAGCTGCAGTCTTCCTTACATACGGTCATGCTGTCGATGGATCAGAAGATTGACTGTCTGGGGAGTATGGCGGAGGAACTGCACGCTGCCAAAGGGCATCTGAAAAACGCATTTTTGGAAATGAACGGAAAAGATACCGCAAAGATCACAGAGAGAAATCCGGAACAGGGGATCATCTTTCAAACCCAGAAGGTGTTATTCCAATCCATGCGGAGCATCCATAAGCTGGAACAGAAAACGGAGCGATTGCAGCAGCAGATCGGGAAGCTGGAAGAAAGACAAGGAAAACAGGCATCTTTAAAAGATATCTTGCAGAAGCTTCGGCAGGAAACAGCACTCCGTCAGCTTGGAAAAGAAGAAAAACAGAAGGCAGCGATCCGATAAAGGGGAGGTGAAAGCTATGAAAGAAGAAACAACCATTACCTTTCTTGCTTCGGAGTGCGGGGAGTTCCATGGGATGGGAGAATGCATCGAATGTACTTCTTTAAAAGAGGCGTTCCGGCATTACCAGAGATTTTGCAAGCGTTCCCCTCAGATGGTTCCGTCTTTGGAGTTTTCTCTCCACCATGCAGACGATCCGCTGTATAACGAGGGAGAATATCCATTAGCAACCGGGGAGAAGGGAAAAGAGTTATTGTCCTATGTTCCCTATTATGCCAATCATCCGCTGGTGCAGGAAGCGGTAAGGGAACTGGAAAAGCTGGAAGAACAGCAGAAGAGACAAAAGAAACAGAGTAGGGAACGGTAATGCGATACAGGGAGGTGTGTGTTTGAAAGACATCAAAGAGAAGGTACGGGATAAGAACCCGAAGATCCGCAATCCTGCCTCCCGGCTTCCAAAAGAACTGGTGCGTTCTGCCATGCTGGAAACGAAAGAGAAATCCCGGATGGCGGCAGACAAGGTGGGAAGAGAAACCGGAGAGGAGTCTCCGGTGGAATATGCCGGAAACCGGATAGAACGGGTGGAACAGCGGGCTGGAAAGGAAAGCGCTTCGGCTGCCTATCGTGGCGGAAAGAAGCTGGCAGTGAAAACTTATGAGAAGATAAAAGAGCAGAGACAAAGAGAAGCCGTTACAGCCCCGTTGGACAGCGAAACAGGAAGCGGTGGAACATCTGCCCAGACAGGACAGACAAGGGCAAAGAAAGGGCGCACAGGAGCCGGAAGGAGCATCAAGATCAAACCGGAAGCAGAGAAAACAATCAAGGAGGCCGGAAACCGGATAGTAAAAACAGCGCCCCGTATAGCGAAAACTTCCCCGGTTTCTTCCCAAAAGGTGAAAACCCAGGCACTCTTACAAAAAAAGCAAGCTTTCCAATCCATGAGGGCAGCAAGGGAAGCAAAACGGACTGCCATGCGATCTGTCCAGACAGCCAAGCAAAGCAAAAAGACAGCACAGGCAACAGCCAAAGGGATAAAAGCCATGGCGGAAGCTGCCGCCCATGCGGTAAAGGCAGCGTTTGCAGCGTTGATGGCAGGAGGCGGTATGGTATTTGTGATCTTGATCCTCATTGTGGGAATCATTGGCGGTGCAGCGTTTATCGGGAGTTCCCAGAGCAGCGAGCCGCTGAGTGCGGAAGTCCTGGCCCATACCCCGGCGATCCAGCGGTATGCCAGTGAATTTGGAATCCCGGAATATGTCCCTGTCATCCAGGCAATCATGATGCAGGAGAGTGGTGGTAGGGGAACAGATCCCATGCAGGCCAGCGAGTGTCCGTATAATACCCAGTACCCTAATACACCCAGTGCAATCCAGGATGCGGACTATTCTATCAAGGTGGGCGTACAGTATTATGCGGATTGTGTCCGGGAAGCCGGATGTGAAAGTCCACAGGATCTGGACAAGCTAAAACTTAGTTTACAGGGCTATAATTACGGGAATGGGTATATCTCATGGGCAATCCGAAACCATGGCGGCTATAGTGAAGCCAATGCCTTGCAGTTTTCCCAGGAACAGGCAGCCGCCCATGGCTGGTCAGGCTATGGCGATCCGGAGTATGTACCCCATGTGCTTCGGTATTATTCCGGCGGGGGATTGTTTGCCGGACTTTTTGGAAATGGGCAGCTTGTGACCATTGCGAAAAGCCAGTTGGGGAACGAAGGCGGCCAGAAGTTCTGGTCATGGTATGGATTTGACAGCCGGGAGGAATGGTGTGCCTGCTTTGTGTCCTGGTGTGCAGATCAGGCAGGACTCATTCAACGTGGCGTTGTACCCAAGTTTTCCCTTTGTACGGATGGAAAGAACTGGTTTCAGAACCAAGGAAGATGGCAGGGGGCTGGGAGTATGCCAAGTCCCAGTGCAATCATCTTTTTTGATTGGGAGCATGATGGAACATGCGACCATGTAGGAATCGTGGAACGCTGTGACGGAACAACCGTTTATACCGTAGAAGGAAACTCCGGGGATGCGGTAAAGGAGAGAAGTTATGCGATCCGTTCCGATTCCATTATGGGATATGGAATGGTAGTTTATTAGAAGCAGGAAAAAATAAGTGATAGATTGTAGAGGCAGAATAACAATGCTATAATAGGAAAGGAAGGCAGGGCAGATGTCCTGCCTGTTAAAATACGAAAAGTACAATCGTTTGATTGATCAATATAGAAGAACTGGGGAGTGGAAGAGTTGAAGCGGGAAGAAATTTTTGAGTATGTAAAAAAGCAATATGGAACCGTTCCGGAGTATCTATGGAAGGAATCACCGGAAAGTGCGGTGCTTCGGCATTCGAATGGAAAATGGTATGCGGTGATAATGCAGGTTGAAAAATCCAGACTAGGATTAGAAGGAGATACAAAAGTAGACATCATCGATGTGAAATGTGATCCGGATATGGTGGGACTGTTGACACAGACCTATGGATTTTTACCGGGATATCATATGAATAAAAAGTACTGGATCACCATGCTGTTAGATGGAACCGTAAGCGAGGCAAAAATCTTAGACTTTTTGGATATGAGTTATGATTTGATAGATGGGAGTATATAGTATCAGTTGATTTGATGGGGAAAAGTATAGAGTGAATGACGTATAAAATGTAGAAGAAAGTGTTTGCTGTAATATCAAAACATTATACAGATGATAAATATTCTCATCTTGCAAAAATGGACAAGAGTCTTGATTTGAGAGAATATTATTTTTCAGAAACAATAGAAAATATGATAGATAGAAATCGTTTATAGTATTTCCTAAAATACAGCAAAATTGAAGGAGGAAAAATTGAATGAAATACATATTTTTGCATGGACTTGGACAAGTGCCTTCAGATTGGGAAACTACAATTAAGAGATTAGATTTGGGGTTGGATGTTGACTGTCCTAATTTATCTGATTGGCTTTCAGGAAAAGAAGCTAGCTATTTGAATTTATATCATGCACTGGAGAGTTATTGTGAACAGCAAGAAGGACCTCTGCATTTATGCGGTCTTTCATTGGGGGGAATCCTTACTTTACATTATGCATTGGAACATGCAGAGAAAGTAGCCTCTCTGGTATTAATTGGTACGCAATATATCATGCCGAAGCGGTTATTGAAATTTCAGAATATGATATTTCACCTTATGCCAAACAGGAGTTTTCGCAAAATGGGATTTGGAAAAAAAGATTTTATCAGTCTATCCAAATCCATGATGGATTTAGATTTTCAAAAAGATTTAGAAAAAATAAATTGCAGGGTACTTGTGTTATGTGGCGAAAAGGATAAGGTAAATATGTCTGCTACCATAGAATTGAAACAGCAGATCAATCATGCAGAATTAAAGATTATTCCTCACGCCGGTCATGAAATAAATAAAGATAATCCGGTTGAATTAGGAAAGATTCTCAGTAATTTTTATAGATGTGAATGATGTTAAATTGAAACAGGCGGATAAGAATGTAGAGGTTCAGTAATGAATTTGACGTTGGAGGTATTCTATATATGGATGAGAGAGAAAAAATGATCCGATTATGGTTTTCCATGTGGCTGGAAAAGAAGGATTTGGGAATTGATGATATTTTTGCAGAAAACGTGATTTATACAGAAAGTTGGGGACCATGTTATCGCAATCGTGAAATAGTAAAACATTGGTTTCAGGAATGGAATACGAGAGGGAGCGTAATCGCGTGGGACATCAAACAGTTTTTTCATAAAGGAAATCAGACAGCTGTTGAATGGTATTTTAAAAATATTATGGATAATGGAGACATCGAAGAATTTGATGGAATCTCTTTAATTGAATGGTCAGCGGAGAATAGAATCCAATCCTTGAGGGAGTTCGGTTGCAATCTTCATAACTATAATCCGTACCAAAATAGTGATATGCCTGAATTTAGAAAAGAAAAAATTAATTGGTTCTAAATATATTGGATTTTATATCTTTTCAAGTGCCTGTAAAGTCTTATTTTGATTTTACAGGCATTTTTCTTTTGTGATAAATCTAACATATAAAGTCCAATCTTCTTATATTTTCCTATCAGTCGTAATTGGAATCATAACAAATAAAAAGCTTTCAAAACATAAAACATTACTAATAGTGATTAGTTCTTGACAAATCTTCAAATTTGTATATAATGTACTTATACAAACAGTACACTTGAAGAGAGGTGAGATATGAACATTATCATTAGTAATAATGCGAATAAGCCTATATATGAACAGATCACTTCACAAATGAAGGCAATGATAATGAGTGAGGAATTGAAAGCAGGGGATAGTCTTCCATCGATGAGAGCTTTGGCAAAGTCACTTCATGTAAGTGTAATCACAGTTCAAAAGGCTTATGAAGATTTACAGCGTGATGGATTTATTGAAACTACGATAGGCAGAGGCAGCTTTGTATCTGCACAAAATAAAGAATTTTATCAAGAAGAACAACAACGCATTGCGGAAGAGCATTTGCAGATTGCCGCAGAAATAGGACGTACAAATAATATTTCACTTTCTAAACTACAAGAATTACTTACACTTTTTTATATGGAGGATGAATAATATGGAGTATGCTTTAAAATTATCAAATGTATGCAAGCAATATGATAGCTCAGAATTTGCTTTAGATAAAGTTACATTTTCCTTACCTGTTGGAACAGTTATGGGGTTTGTTGGGGAAAACGGTGCAGGGAAAACAACTACAATCGGGTGCATTCTAAATGCTCTTAAAAAGGACAAAGGATCGATTGAGATTTTTGGAAAAGAAATGAATGATAGTGATATATATATTCGAGAAAATATAGGTGTGGTATATGACGGCGATAATTTTCCAAATTATCTGTCAGCAAAACAACTTTCAAATATTATGGCAGGTATCTATAAACAATGGGATATGACTTTGTTTCATAAATATTTAAAAAAATTTTCCTTAAATAGCAGTCAAAAGATTTCAAAATACTCTAAAGGTATGACGATGAAACTGGCAATTGCTGTTGCATTATCCCATCACCCGAATTTGCTTATTCTTGATGAAGCGACCAGCGGATTAGATCCTGTAATGCGTGAGGAAATATTAGATATTTTTTTAGAGTTTGTAGAAAACGAAGAACATTCCATACTTTTATCTTCACACATTACGAGCGATTTAGAGAGAATAGCTGATTATATTACTTTTATTCATAATGGTAGGATTATTCTTACGGAAACAAAAGATAATCTTATTTACAATTATGCGATTTTGAGATGTTCTGACAAGAATTTTTTATCTTTGGACAAGGAAGATATCGTGGCATATCGGAAAAAAGATTATCAGATTGATGTTTTAGTTTCTGATATTGAGAAAGCGAAAAGAAAATACCCTAAGATTATTATTGATCATACAACGATTGATGAAATTATGTTGCTGTTAGTAAAGGGGGAAAATTGATGAAAGGACTTTTAAAAAATAATTTTATGGGTGTAATAGAAAATCTAAAGCTTTTATTCCCTCTTACTATTATATTTGGGATTATTGTTTCAGTTACGGGGAATGCGTCCTTACTAAGTATTTATTCTTTATCTATTGCACCAATACTTTCAATATTGGTTGTTTTATGTATGAGAAAAGAAACCTTATCCAAATGGTATAAATACAAGCTTTCGTTACCAGTTAAGAGAAATGACATTGTTCAAAGCTATTATATTAGCCATTTGTGTTGGTGTATAGGTGGAATGGCAATCGTTACATTCTTTATGTTACTTACTGTTATTGTTCATGGTAATCAATATTTTTATTATGGCTTTCGAGATGCGATTACACTTATTTTAGGCGGTGGTATCTTGGCAATATTTATTGGTTCGTTTTTTTATCCACTTTATTATTTTTTTGGCGTAGAAAAAATTGAAATGACAGCAATCATAAGTTTGGTTATTTCAGTTGCTGTCATAGTTGGGATAAGCCTTCTAATAAATATATTTATTGGCGGAGATGTGTCTGATACAACATATTATATAAGTTTAGCAGCAATTTCAATGATTACCTGCATTACTTTTGTATGCTCTTATTTATTATCAACATTTATTTTCAAAACAAAAGAGTATTAGCTTTATGCAATATAAAAAATAATATGTTGCAATTTAGTATAGTATAAAGTGATCTTAGTAAGCGAGGAGAAGGTGTGTGGTGACATGCATCTTCTTTTGCGTTAGAAGAGATTTTTAAGATTTCAAAAAGAAAATCATAATTTTTTCGATATGTAACATTTCTAGGACATTTCTGTTGTAAAATAAGAATTAAAACTATAGCAAAATTGTCGTAAAGGATGAAAAGAATGAAACAAATTTTAATTGTAGAAGATGATGAACTTTTGAATAAAATGTTAGTTTACAACTTACAGTCAGAATCCTATGGGATTGTTTCTGTGGAAACGGTAAAAGAAGCCATGGAAGTACTAAAAAGCCAGCAGTTTGATCTGGTACTATTGGATATTAACCTGCCGGATGGAAATGGATATGCGATTGCAAAAACAATCCGGGAAAAATATAGTGATACCATTGTAATCTTTCTGACTGCTAATGATAGGGAAAGTGATGAGATTCGAGGATATGAACTTGGAGCAGTAGATTATATTACAAAACCTTTTTCAATCCATTCTTTACAGAGAAAAGTAGAAAATGTACTGCGTATGATGCTGCATCATGTATCTATGCAGGATGTCTTTGATGATGGCAGGCTGTTTTTAAATTTTGCAGAGCAGACGGCTATGCTCAACGGGAAACCATTAACCTTATCTACCTTGGAATTCCGGATGCTGAACCTGTTCTGCCAGAACCGCAATCGTGTATTAACAAGAAAACAGTTGCTAGAAAAAATATGGGACTGTACAGAGAATTATGTGGACGAGCATACGCTAACTACAACATTAAGCCGTATTCGGGGAAAGATTGAAACAAACGGAACAGTATATATCAAAACCGTATATGGCATGGGATATAAATGGACCGGAGGTGAACCTGCATGATAGGAAAGAAACTTTCTGTAAAAAGGATGTTTTTTTGGCTGACTGCCGGAATGACACTCACAATGACAGCGATCATATTGGTCGCATTCTTTCTGACCCAAAATATTGTAGTGTTATGGGTTGGGATGGCTTTGATAGTCTGTGCAATACTGTGGATGCTTTTTATGGTACAACTGTTGGGAATGAGACTGTCAAATTTTACTTCTGAATTGTGTCAGATTCTTGATGACATGATGAACCGTAGTCAGGAACCCGAAAATGTATCAGACAAAGAAACGATTTTTGCCCGTATCCATCATCGCCTGGTACGTCTGTATAACATCTTGCAGGAAAGTAACCGGAAGGTAGAAGCAGAACGGCAGGAATTACAGTCGTTGGTGTCAGATATTTCTCATCAGGTCAGGACTCCGGTAAGCAACATGAAGATGATTGTGGATACACTTTTGACAAAACCTCTGGAAGAACAGGAGAGGAATGAGTTTCTTAAAAGTGTAAGAGGGCAGATCAATAAACTGGATTTTTTAATACAGGCATTAGTCAAAACCTCCCGTTTGGAAACCGGGGTGATTCAATTAGAGAAAGAAGAGCATTTCTTATATGATACTTTGGCTCAGGCTATGAGTGGAATCTTATATTCTGCAGAACAAAAAAAGATCCATGTATCGGTGGAATGTCCGGAGGATCTGTGCGTATCCCATGACAGTAAATGGACTGAAGAAGCGATTTTTAATCTATTGGACAATGCAGTAAAATATACCCCGACAGGTGGACATGTAAATGTGTCGGTAGCGCAATGGGAAATGTATGTGGAAATAAAAGTATCTGATACCGGAAAAGGAATTTCAGAAAGCAATCAGGCATCTATTTTCAAGAGATTTTACCGGGAAGAAGAGATTCATAATCAGCCGGGTGTTGGAATCGGTCTTTATCTGACCAGGGAAATTGTGACACAGCAGGGTGGTTATGTTACTGTGGAATCACAGGTGGGAAAGGGATCAGCATTTTCTATTTTTCTGCCAAGATAAATAAAAGACAAATATGGAGGGATTTGAATGATGTATCAAACCGTATTAATAGAAAACATTACTACTGAAAATGTAACTGAAAAAATAAATACAAAACTCCTGGAAATGGAAAAACAAAGCTACAAACTTGTAACCATGTCATTTCTGGGAACTGAAAAAGCTGTTTTGGTTTTCAAAAAAGGATTAAAAGGCAGTTTGTTGTGATATTTTAAACAGAATTATAGTCACAGATAAAATCAAGAATAGCAGAATATCATATTTTGTATCGTTTGCAATTTTTTTGAAATGTCCGAGATTTGTAACAATTCAGGCTGAAATTCCTTGAATTTTGTTCCTTTTCTCGGACATTTCTGAGACATTTGTATTTTATAATAGAGCTATCATAAAGAAAGGCAGAAAGGAGTTTATAAAATATGAGTATTTTACAGACAATCGATTTAAAGAAATATTATGGAACAGAGCCCAATATTACAAAGGCTTTAGACGGTGTGAATTTTTCAGTAGAGGAAGGAGAATTTGTAGCGGTAGTAGGAACTTCAGGTTCCGGAAAATCCACGATGCTTCATATGATGGGAGGTTTGGACACTCCTACTAGTGGAAAGGTCATTGTACGTGGAGAAGAGCTGGCAAAGAAAAACGATGAAGAGCTGACGATTTTCAGGAGAAGAAATATTGGTTTCATTTTCCAAAATTATAATTTGGTTCCAATTTTGAATGTTTACGAAAATATTGTTCTCCCGGTAGAACTGGATGGAGATACGGTAGATCGGGGATTTATGGATGAGGTAGTTCATATGCTAGCTCTGGAAGATAAACTAAAGAATATGCCGAATAATCTCTCTGGAGGACAGCAGCAGAGGGTTGCAATAGCAAGAGCTCTGGTTGCTAAGCCTGCAATTGTGCTAGCTGATGAACCTACAGGGAACCTCGACTCGAAAACCAGTGCAGATGTTATGGGATTGATCAAACGGACCAGTTATGAGTTTCACCAGACGGTGGTAATGATTACACATAACAATGAGATCGCCCGACTTGCAGACCGGATTGTCCGTATTGAGGATGGTAGGATCGTGGAATAAGGAGGTGGCAGGCTATGACTTGGCCTTTTGAAAATAATACAAATGGAATTGTCAAGAATCTGGCGAAGAGAAATTTAAAAAGCGAAAAACGAAGAAATATCATGGTAGTGATTGCGGTTGCATTGGCTGCGTTTTTGGTTTGCTTATCAGGTTTAACCGCTATTTCTATTACAAAAATGAAAAAGGATCGGGTAGTTGATACTTATGAGGCAACTTATGTCAGAGTTTCTGAAGAAAACCTTGAAAAGCTAAAAGATGTCACAGAGTTTGAACGTGTAGGAGAATATTATATTGTTGGAGAAAAAGAATCTTCCAAAGGCTTTACAGGTTCTTTTGCCTATGCAAATAATGATATGATGTATATGATGCGTTCCCAAATGAAACTGACAGATGGGAATCTTCCCCAAAAAGAAAATGAAATACTTGTCAGTAAGATATGGCTTTCCAAATATTATCCTTCGGCAGGTGTTGGTGATACAGTAACTTTGGATATAAGTAGTTTTCCGGGTGATTATACGATTTCAGGAATTGTGGATGCGCCAGCAGACGATAGCAAAAATTTGTATTCGTTTATGATATCAAAAGCTACTTTACAAAAAATGAATATGTATAAATCAGATGGATACTTTGCGTATGTCCATTTGAAAAATGTGGAAAATATGCCGGAGGAAACTTCAAAAGCATTTTTTACACAAATTGCAGAAAAAAATCAGCTTAGGAGTGTTAGATTCCATAGTGAATTTTTTAAAGACATGAATACAGACTGGAGTCAGTTTATGATTGTGCTAGGCTTAGCTGGTATTATTGGTCTTGGTGCGTGGGTTGTGATACAAAGTATTTTCCGTATCTCCATTAACGATAAAATAAAAAGTTACGGGCAGCTTCGGACCATTGGCGCTACTAAAAAACAGATTATACGGGTTGTAAAAAAAGAGAGAAATCGGCTCGGAGTGATTGGAAGTATCATAGGAATAACACTAAGTGTAATACTTTCTCTTATTATTTTCCCAAAAGGATTTTCAATCAGCGGATATTTAGGATGTATCCTGATGACAATCATATTTTGTTGGCTAACTATATGTATAGCTGTTCATAAACCAATAAAATTAGCAGCAAAAATATCACCGATTGAAGCAGTTCGATTTAGGATAGAGCAAAAAAGCAAAATTCATATACGCAAAAAGAATAAGAAATTAACCCCTGTGTCTATAGGAATGATGAATTTTAAGAGGGATTGGAAAAAAACATTTAGTATTATATTTTCATTGAGCTTAAGCGGTATTTTACTTTTAGTTATCAGTTCACTTTGTCTTGTGCAATCTCCAGAAAGACTTGCAAGACATTATTTTCCTAATGGAGATTATAAAGTGTTTTTATACTCTGAAAACGAACATATAGACACATTAAAGAACGGTAATCCTTTAGATGAGCAATTAAAAGAGGAGATATTGGCGATAGATGGAGTGAGTGATATTATCGCAACCAGAAAATCTGCAACCTTTGAGGCAGTTTATAACAACTTTAGAGGACGGGGGCATTGCGATATGCTCACCTCAGAGAACTATGGAACGATAGAAAAAGCTCTTGTTGAAGGTGATATGCCAAAAGATGCTCATGATATATTGATAACACACGGATATGCTGATTTCGGAGAAACGGTGAAACCTGGAATGAAGATAAATTTGTCATTCGGAGAGAAAAGCATCCCGGTAAGGATATCTGGTATCTTTGATACATCAACAGCAGTAGTGAATCAAGGGCGGACAGGTTACGGATTTGATAGTGGCATGATGTATGCAGGAGAAGAAGTGTTTCGTGAACTTCTGCCGGATATTGAGAACTTTGATTATACCTGGGATATCGTATATGACAAAGCAAGTAAGAAGAATGTAGAGCAGTCATTGGAAAGTATTATTGCGACAAATTCGGAACTCTATCTGTCAAAAGCTTCAGATCATGCGGCATGGGTAGAAAAACAGAATGTTCATTATAATATTGAGAAATTCCTTTCATGGCTGATTTTTATATTCGGAGTTATTAATCTTACTAATACGACATTATCCAATCAATTAGCGCGTAGACAAGAAAACAGTGTGTTACGTTCCGTGGGATTAACATCAAAGCAGCTTGCAGCAATGACGGTATATGAGGGATTAGGGTATGTTTTATGTAGTATCTTTATAAGTCTGGCAATAGGTTTGCCAATTTCTATTTTTGCTTGTCATAAATTCAGTATTGAAATTTATGGTGGAAAAATTGTTCCATATGCATTCCCATTACAAGAAATGCTAATCTATATTTTGGTGATTATTGGAATGGAACTGTTCTTGTCTATATGGACAATCCGCAGACAGAAAAAACAATCCCTGATTGAACAAATGCGGGCAATGGAATAAGAGAAAAATGCTTTTGCTGAAAAGTGTGGAACATTTTGGCAAAAGCATTTTTTATGAAAATATTTTTTCTTGAAAGAAAATAAGATATAATCAATCTATGTTTTGAAATGATGATCATCAGAAAAACTGTATTTAGGACATTTCTGCAACATTTGAGGTTTAAAATAGTGACAAGTTTAGAAGATGGGAAAGGAAGAATCTGGATTGAGGAAAATTTTAATTGTAGAAGATGACAAAGTATTAAATAAAACGCTGGCTTATAATCTTACTGCAGATGGTTACGAAGTAACTTCTGCATATAGTTTTCTGGATGCAGTAGAACGATTGAAAAAGAGTGAATTTGATATTGCTCTGTTGGATATTAATCTGCCGGATGGAAACGGTCTGCATTTATGTGATGAAATCAGAGGAAGAGGGCAGCATATTATGACAGTTTTACCACCCATGATTCCATCGGTGTAAAACGGAAGCTGCGGTTCCGGTCATTCAATGGCTATCTGAAAGAGGAAGAACGAAACGTCCGTCCGGCAGAGCATCAGGAGATTTTGGAACTTTTGAAGCAGTGTACCAACTGCAGGGACCAGCTTCTGATCATGCTGCTGGCAGAGACCGGATACCGGATCGGCGAGATTTTAGGGGTAGATTATACCAGAGATATTGATTATGAAAGACACACCATCCGGGTATTCTTCCGGGATGACAATGAGAACAAGGCAAGGGCGAAGAATGCGGCGTACCGAAGATCCAAAGTCAGTGATGCCACTTTCCAGTTTTTACTGTTTTATTTGTCCAAGTACCGGGAATTTCTGCAACACCAGCCGATGCTGTTTGTAAACATCGAAGGAGAGACAAAAGGAAAGGCACTTCAGGTGGACGCAGTTTACCGGATGCTGGAGCGGATGGAGAAAAAGACAGGCATCCATACGACACCTCATATGCTACGGAGATACTTCGGAAATATGAGGCGGGATGCCGGATGGCCACTGGAAATGATCAGTGAGGCATATGGACATAAGCACATCGATACGACCATCAAATATCTGAACCTTGTAGATGACCAGCTTATGGAAGCCAGCGACCAATATTATGCAAAGCATTCTGCCCTTTATGATGTGGAGAAACTCCTGTAGGAGGTGAAGAACATGCCCGCTTATCAATTACATATTTATGAACAGCAGGAAGAGCGGGAAGCACTGGAACAAAAAATCTGTGAACAGGTGGATACCTGCACAGAGGTAAATGGGAAAATACGAAACAGGGTAAAGAAATTCCTGATAGAAGAGGGGATTACCGACATTTCGGAAATGGACGTAGCCCTAAGGATCCGATACGAAGAATATCTGGAAAGGAAGGAAACCGTTCATGCACCGATTACCTGCCTGCGGGGATTTGACAGAATCTTCCTTCATCAGATGAAAGAAGAGATGCAGACACTGGCAGGGCGAAGAAACTATACCACCGAGTATCGTGATCAGTGGATCTGCCTAACCTATTATCCGGAGATTGAGATAGCAGAATCTTTTCTGACCAGCAAAGATGGAAAGGAACTGCTGTGGGATTTTACACTGGAGTGTCCAAAAAGTTTGAAGATGCAGATTTTTACAGTATTAAAAGAGGTGATCCATACCTACAAAGGCCGTTATAGAAAAGAGAAACTGCTGGCACTGCAAAGGCTCTATCAATTTTGTATGAAACATCAAGTGGCTGATATTGAGACCATGACACTGGCCAAAGAACAGCAATTTGAGCAGGAACTCTCAGAACATTTTAGAGGGGAAAAGAAAAGTGCTGTGTTTGGTATCCTGCGGATGAGCAGAAAAATCCTATTTTTACAGGCACCGGAAATTCATTGGAATGCGAATGTGTGGTTTTTGGAACGTTTCCATTTTTCCAGAGAACGAATGAATCCAAGCAAGCCCGTGGAATGGGTATCCTTTAAAGAGGTGAACAACCTAGAAAATCAAAAGATTTTGCAAAAATATCTGCGGTACCTGTTTGGAATCACAGATTTATCTATCAGTACCATCCGAATCAAGCTGCTGGAACTTCGTACATTCCTGGTACATTTCAATGGAGAAGAAAAGCCAATCTATGAAGTGGAAGCAGAGAAGATTCAGAGATATCTGGAATCCATTCAGAGACAGGATACCCGTGAAAAGACAGCAAATGGAAGAATCTTTATGATTTTGCAGTTTTACAACTTTCTTGTAGTAAAAGGATATCTGAAGAAGATTCCCTTCCGGCATGAGTATTATTTGCAGAAAGAAATGCATGGCCACAATGACCGCAGCGTACCAGAAAGAATCTATACGGAAATTTTATCGAAGCTGGCAGAGTTTCCGGAACATCTGCGGTTGATGTTCCTGCACTTATGGTGTACGGGAATTCGGGGAAGCGAAGTGTGTACCCTGACAGGTGGTGATTATGAAGAAAAGAATGGAGATTACTGGCTAAAAGTATATCAGGTGAAAATGAAAACGTATAAGCGGGTTCCCATTCCGGAAGCATTGTACAAGCTGGTACAGGTGTACAAAAAGAAATATCAGATTGGACCAGAAGAATATCTGTTTAAAAGCAAAAAAGGTGGAGCATTCCAGTATGCTACATTACGGTATCAAATGTTGAAATACTGTGAGAAAAATAAGATTGCAGACGGGGAGTACATTTTCAGATCCCATGATTACCGTCATAACCTGGCTACGCTTTATTATGATAACGGTATTTCCCTCCAGGCAGTGCGGGATTACCTGGGGCATGAATACGAAGAAATGACCAGACAGTATGTGGACTATATGCCGAAGAAACTGGAAAAAGCCAGTGAAGCATACTTCCAGGAAGAAACCCACAGCTTTGCGGCGGAACTGATGAAAGGAGAGTTCCATGGATAAAAAATTATATCTAATCGATTTGGACTGCTATGCAAGAGCAGATGAAAAACAGAAAAAGAAGGTAAAGGAATCCCATTGCTTTGATTTCGGGCTGCTTCCAACAAAGGGACTTCAAAAAGAATTCCGTTCCTTTATTGAGGAACGAAGCCGACAATGTGCATTGGCAACGATGATACAGGAACGAGTGATCTATCAGAGATTTTGCAGAATGGTAAAGGATAAGCACATCCGGGCAGAGAGCCTGCAGGAACTGGAGTGGGAACAATGGCTGCTAAAAATCCGAAGCTGGCTTCTGGAACATGGGCAGAAACTGACCATGCAGGGAATCAGCGTATATGGGAAAGAAAAGACAGTGCCATCGAGCGTCATCACGTATGTGCGGAAGGCATATCGATTTACAGAAGCCAAAGAGGAACGGGATGAGATTGAGAAAGATATCTGGACATTAGAGAATCTGGACATTGCCTATAAAAAGAATCCGATTAAAAATGTGCAGACTTTGAATTTTACAGCGATTATCCAGGATGACTTACGGGAAGAAACAAAAAAGGCAGTTTATGAACATTTACATCATGAAGCGATTGCAACAATTATCAAAGAACTGACAGCCATCCGGAGACTATCCAAATATCTGAAAGAAACATATCCCGATATCCATTCGGCAGAAGAACTGAATCGGGAGTTGCTGGAAGAATATCTGACGTACCTTGCAACGGAAGCGGAGGGCGTAAATAATTACCGGGCAGATCTGACGAACCTCCGGGGACTGCTGGAAACCATCGGAAAATTATATGGGTATCCACACTTAGAAATTTTATTCCTAGCCAGTGACTTGCCCAGACAGGTGCAGCCGAAATTGAAATCTTATTCAGATAGTGAGCTGATTCGTTTTAATGCAGCGCTTGCGGAGCTGGATGAGCAGATGGAGCGGCTTATGGTCATCCACCAGATGTTAGGAACAAGGATATCCGATACCCTTACCCTGCAGACAGACTGCCTGTATCGGCAGGACGGACATCCTATGATCCAGATCCGGCAGATGAAAACAACTACCTTTGTGAAGCCTATCAGTGCAGAACTGGAACTGCTGATTGAAAAAGCAATAGAGTATAGTAAGAAAAGGTATGGAGATACGGTTTACATTTTTGTGGATGAAAAAAATAGCAAGAGACCGATGCAGTACAATACCGTTCAAAACAAGGTGATGGATCTGATTCAGAAAAAAGATTTGCGGGACGATCATGGAGAATTGTTTGGATTTGGAACGCATATGTTCCGCCATGTATATGGTATCCGCTTAACAGAACTGCATCTGGATGACTGGACCATCGCAAAACTACTGGGGCATACATCTGTAAAGAATGTGAAATTTTACAGGAAGATGAGTCTCCAGATCATCGCAGATGAAACAAGAGAAATCAGGGCAGAGATGAGCCGGATGATTCGGGCGAATCTGGCCGGATGGGGGAAAGAATATGAGCAAATATGACAAGATGCTGGAAGTAAACCATAAACAGAGCGTGGAGAAAATCCAGCGGGCAAAGCTGACAATTCAGGAGATGATTGAAGAAGAGGATAAAGTGACAGTCCCCAAGTTGATACAAAAGACCGGGTTGTCCAGAGGATTTTTCTACAAGAATCCGGAAGTACGAAAAGCAGTAGATCATGCCTTGCAGGTACAAGCAGGTATGGTAGATAAAAGAAGAAAGATTTTAGATATGGCAATGGACAACCGTATCCTGCAATTAGAACAGCAGGTGGCAAAATTAAAAAGAGAGAACGAGACATTACGGAAAGAAAATGAAGCAATGCGGAAAGCATTGAATAAAAGAGATTTGAATTTGATCAAGAATTTTTAATGAAAAAGAAAACAATCAGCGGCTGGCAGGGACGTGGGAAACGTGCCTGCTGGTGGTTGTGGGGATAAAATATCTAGAAACGTAGTGTGCTATATAGTATAATGGAATAGAAAACAATAAAATTTCAGAAATGAACAACTACATGGAGATTCAGATAAATGAGTAGTCAAGAAACATTTTCTATAACAACACTACAAAGAATGTGTGCTAGATCTGAATATTTGGATGAGTCAGATATTCATATGAATGACAAAACGGTTTCATGGGATGGAAATATCATATATTACAAAACTAAAAAGCCGGCTTCGACAGGAAATGAATTTCTTATTCCCATTCAAGTAAAGGGAAAAGAGTATAATACTCTTCCAGATTCAGATAGTATAAGCTATCCAGTGGATATAAATGATTTGAAAAATTATTTGAAAAATGGCGGGGTAATATTTTTTGTTGATGCAATTTCAAAAACGGAATATAGTGATAAAATGTATGCAAAAATCTTACTTCCGGTAGATATTGTCCATATAATGAAAGGAAAAGAAGAACAAGGGAGCATTACAGTACATTTAAACCATGTAAAAACTGTCCGAGAATTAGAGGAACTTTGTGTTCTTTTTAAAGAAAATAGACCTAAACAGGCAATGGTAGGAGTGGGAAAATCAATTCCCGATTATGATACTATATCTAATTTTACTATATCAACATTACCAACTCCGTATATGAATCCTGCAATCGCAATTGCTAAAAGTCCTTTTAAGTATGTGTATACCAAGAAGGATGGGATAGAGATACCAGTTTTACTGACAGATTTAGTTACTGCGACTGAAAGTGATTGGTTAATAAAAATCGATGATAAAATAGAACAAAGATATCCTATTCGACATATTTATGCATTAAATCAAACGACTACAAGGATTAGTGAAATCATTGAATTTGTTTTAACAGAAAAAAGTCAAAAAACAACTATTCGTTGCATTGAGGCGACTAACTATAATTTTGAAACAGTTTTTCAAGCATCGAAAATTATAATAGCTGTTTCTGATGCAGAGGAAGTATCGATTGAAAATATAAGTCTAGGAAAAAATTTCTTAGGGGAAATACAAACAGCTTTTACAGAAAGATTTCTTGCCTATCATAAACGGATTGTTCAATTAGGAGAAATGCTTGAAGAATTAAATATTAAAAGAAGTTTATTTAAAACGAAAGAAATTTTAGATGCAGAACCCACAATATTTTTTCTGAAAAAGGGATTAGTGGAAATGCGAGTTTTATCGTTACCGTTCCAAACAGATGAAAATTGTGGTCTTTATAAACAAATAATCGGACGTAGGAAATTGTTGTTAGAATATGAAAAGATTCAAGAAGATGGATATATAATTCGTAATTATTTGAAGGATGGTAAACGGATAGCTATTTTTGAAGATATACCAGATGGAAAAACACAGAAAATTAGCAGATGGTTTGCGTTACGAGATGAAGATATATATCAGATGATATTTGATGAAAATGATTTATTGGAAGCAATGAACAAGATCAGTGAAGAAGAAATAGATCAACTTTTGGGATTAATATTGGATTTTTTAAAGGCTTATGATAAGGAAAGAGATAGAAATATATTGTCATTGGCTGAAAAATTAATAGATATCTTAGGGAAATATTCCATGAATTCGACTATTCTTACAATAAATAGATTCCAAATTATTGCTCGGAAAAGAGAATTAGAGCTTGAAGAAAGGAAGATATTGGCACAGATTAAATATTCTGAGAATATATTTGAGAGGTGTTGCGCATGTATTTTGTTAAAACAGTTTGATGAATTTGATATACATATACAGCAATTGTCTGCAATAGAAAAAGAAGAATTTTATAGTTGGCCAATTGCATCATTGTTGCCAAATTTAGAGGAATAAAGAGAGGTTATATGTGTGTCAAAATAATAATTATATGTTCAGTTGTCGTTTGGTTTCTATTTTACTTTTATTTGAAATACATGAATTTTAATCAAGATGTGATTCGATGTATTGCCAAAAAGGCTGGAATTACAGATGAGAAGTATATCAAAAAATGATTAGAAAAACAGAATTATAAAAAAGCAAGTGGGGACTTCTGGAAAGAAAGACCCTGCTTGCTTTTAGCGTATAAGGAAAAATGTACACAGTACACAAATGTACATACCGTTAAAGCCCCTATTTTCAAGGCATAAGGGGATAGGGGTACAGTTTACTGATGAGCCAACAGGAGCACTGGATTCAAAGGCAACAGACAGTCTGCTTAGGCTGTTCAACAGGATAAACGAGGACGGACAGACCATTCTTATGGTGACACACAGCACAAAGGCTGCAAGTCATGCCAACAGGGTGCTTTTCATAAAGGACGGTCAGGTGTTTCATCAGATTTACCGTGGCAATCTTACAAATGACGAGCTCTATGTGAAGATTCAGGATGCACTTATGCTGATTACGACAGGTGGTGAGAAGCATGAATAAAATATATAGCAGGCTGGCATTTACAAATATAAAAAACAATAAGACTCTCTATATGCCTTACATTATATCGGGAATGGTCATGATAGCCATGTTTTATGTGATGATGTTTTTAAACAACTCAAAGGGACTTGGCAAGGTGCCGGGTGCGGAGATATTGGTGGATATAATGGGGCTTGGATGCGGAATAATAGCGATTTTTTCATATATATTTCTGTTTTATACAAACAGCTTTATAATCAAAAGGCGCAAGAAAGAGGTCGGAATATACAATATTCTTGGTATGGAAAAACGTCATATCGCGAGAGTTTTGATAATTGAGACACTTACCGTAGTACTCGCAGCAATAGTATCTGGAATTATAGCCGGGATTTTATTTTCTAAGCTGATGATTATGTTTCTTTATAGAATTATAAATATTAAAGCGCAAATCAATTTCACTGTATCTACTAGCGCTGTCGTAAATACAATACTTATTTTTGGAGTGCTGTATTTTCTTACTCTCATCTATAACCTGATGCAGGTGAAGCTTGCTAATCCGATAGAGCTGCTTCGCGGTGGCAATGTCGGTGAGAAAGAGCCGAAGAGCAAATGGCTTATCGCTATAATCGGACTAGGCTGTCTTGCCGGGGGATATTATATTGCGATTACCACAAAGAGCCCTCTCCAGGTGCTTTCACTGTTCTTTGTCGCAGTGCTGCTTGTCATCGTCGGAACGTATCTTTTATTTATTTCAGGAAGCATTGTGATACTTAAGGCACTCAGGAAAAACAAGAAGTTTTACTATAATAAAAAGCATTTTGCGGCGGTTTCAGGAATGATTTACAGAATGAAGCAGAATGCGGGCGGACTAGCGAGTATATGCGTGCTTTCCACAATGGTGCTGGTTGTTGTTTCCACAACCGTGAGTATGTATGCGGGCATGGAGGGAGAACTTAAGCAGAGATATCCTTCGGATATCAGTGTATATAGCTGGTATAAGGAAGTGCCGGATGATGTGAATCTGGATGATGCACTTAAAGAAGCTGCTGCAGATTCGGATAAAATAATAGCTGACTCTGCTTGTAATGTTAAAGACAGCAAAAGCTACACTTATTTTAGCTGGACAGTGTTTAGAGAGGGGACAGAGTTTAAGCCGGTGTTAAGTTACGATAACGATATTTCCCTGTTGTATTTTGTCACAGGAGATGAAATTGATGAGATGGAGACCGGCTTTAAAGAGAGGCTGAATAAAAAAATCCCACAGCTTGATACCGGTTCGGTGGCTGTTTATGGAACGGAAAAGTTTAATGGCGATATAATTAATCTGTTGGGCAAAGAATTTAAAGTAGCTGCGGCAGAAAAAACTACTGTAAGTAAAGACAGCTATATGTCCTCTATGTATAGTGGTGTGTACTATGTAGTGGTAGACAGCAAGGCAACACTTGCAGAGATATTTAACCTGAACAGCTCGCTGGGAGGGGATAGTGTGCCGACTATGCTCAACAATGAAATTGATTATAATCTGTATGGCAGCAGTGAGGATAAGCTTGCTGTGGCAAAGGCTCTGGATAAGCATTTTGAGGAAAATAGTGTAAAATCAGATGTGTCAGGCTTCTATGAGGAAAGCCGTGATGCAAACAGAGAACAGATTTATGTATTGTATGGTGGCCTGTTCTTTATCGGAATATTCCTTGGAACGATGTTTCTTATGGTTACTGTGATGATTATTTTCTATAAGCAGATTTCAGAGGGCTATGATGACAAAGCACGCTATGAGATTATGGAGAAGGTCGGCATGAGCAATGACGAGGTGAAGAAATCCATTACTTCACAGGTGCGTATGGTATTTTTCCTGCCGATTATCCTTGCAGCGTGTCATCTTGCAGCAGCATTTCCTCTGCTTCGCAGACTGCTTGTCATGTTTAATCTGACGGATGTTAAGCTTATTGTGATCTGTATGGTTGCTACGCTTTTTGTGTTTATGGTCATATACTATATTGTTTTCAAGATTACTTCGAGAGCATACTACAGGATTGTGGGAAACCAGATTTAGGGGTTTCATATGAATTATGAATGCGCTATAATAAGACATAACAATGATGCATAAGAATATAGAGCGAGAGGAACAAGCAGTATGAGTATGACAGAAACAATTAAACTATACGACAGGGATGCATATGCCATAGAGTTTGAGGCAGATATTATATCCTGTGAGCCGAACAAGGCAGATGATAAGCAGTTTGATATAATATTAGATCAGACTTTATTTTTCCCGGAGGAGGGCGGACAGAGCCCGGACATGGGAATACTTGGTGGCTACAGGGTCGTTGATGTGCAGATTAAGAATGGAGTCATTACTCATACGGTGGATATTTCCGCAGGTGATTGCTGCGAGGCAGAAAAGAAAGCTGGTAAGCAAATCACCGGCAATGAATATGAGCCGGAGAAAGTGGAGCTTGCAGCAGGCGTCCACGTACATGGCAAAATAGACTGGCAGCATCGTTTTTACAATATGCAGCAGCACAGTGGAGAGCATATTTTTTCGGGAATTGTCCACCGCAGGTTTGGTTTTGAGAATGTGGGCTTTCATCTGAGTGATTCTGTAGTGACAATGGATTTCAGTGGAGTGATTTCACCGGAGGATATAGCAGAGGTGGAGCATGAGGTAAATGTAGCCATTTCAAAAAATATTCCGATAGAGGTGACATATCCGTCAAGGGATGAGCTTGCGCAGCTGGAGTACAGAAGCAAAATCGAGATTGAAGGACAGGTCAGAATAGTGACAGTGCCGGGGTATGATGTGTGTGCATGCTGTGCGCCGCATGTGAAGCGCACCGGCGAGATTGGCATGCTTAAGGTTATGAATTATCAGAATTATAAAGGAGGCGTCAGAATCAGCATCCTTTGTGGTTTCAGGGCACTGGAGGCTTTCAGACAAAAGTGCGACATTATCTCAGAGCTCATGGGGATATTTACCACAAATCAGGAGGCTATTGTGGATAACGTCACAAAGCTTAAGGCAGTAAACCAGTCACTTAAGTCAGAGCTTGGCACTGCAAAGTCAGCGCTTTTGGATTATAAGGTAGCAGAGCTTCCTGCTGATACGGACAATGCAGTATTGTTTGAGGACGGCATTGATACGAATACAGCAAGAAATTGCGTCAATGGCCTTGTGGAGAAATATAGTGGTTTTAGTGCATTTTTTACAGGAAATGATGAGGCAGGCTATAGCTTTATTATCGGAAGCAAGAATGCAGACTGCAATACAGTTGCCGCAGCACTGAGAAATAAGCTGGGTGCCAGAGGCGGCGGTAAGCCGGTTATGGTGCAGGGCTCTGTCAAGGCAGCAAAGAGCGAGATTGAGGAAGTGCTAAAAGAGGTGCTTTAACTTTTTGAAAATATAGTTTGTGGGACGGATTAAGAACACAAAAGCGGTTTCAGGACATTGCGTCCTGAAACCGCTTTTATTGTAAAAATCATATACAAAGTTAATTATTTGTTAGATCTTCTCCAAATGTGCATCTTCTCAGCCTCTTTGATGAGCTCATCACGGAAATCAGGATGAGCAACAGAGATGATTGCCTCAGCCTTCTGCCATGTAGAAAGACCCTTTACATTTACCATACCATACTCTGTAACGATATAGTGAGTGTTGGCTCTTGTGTCAGTAACGACAGAACCATCTACAAGAGTAGGACGGATACGTGAGTGAACTACGCCCTGCTTGTCGGTGAAAGTTGAAGAGCAGCAGATAAAGCTCTTTCCACCGTTTGACATATAAGCACCGAGAACGAAATCAAGCTGTCCGCCGGCACCACTGATGTGCTTTGTGCCTGAGCTCTCTGAGCTGATCTGTCCGTAGAGGTCAAGGTCTACACAGTTATTGATTGAGATGAAATTGTCAAGTGCGGCAATATTCTTGATATCATTTGTGTAGCTTACCGGGGCACTCATGAGCTCAGGATTCTCATCGAGGTAATCGTACATCTTCTTGGTTCCGGCACCGAAGCCGTAAGCCTGACGATAACGGTCGATGTTTTTCTTTGCTCCTGTGATTTTTCCGGCCTTTGCGATGTCAACGAATGCGTCAACGTACATCTCTGTGTGGACACCGAGATCCTTGAGGTCTGACTCAGCGATGAGTGAGCCTACTGCGTTTGGCATTCCGCCGATACCGAGCTGGAGACAGGCACCGTTTGGAATCTGGTCAACGATAAGCTCTGCAACCTTCTTGTCTACATCTGTTGCAGGACCACCGGCACCAAGCTCTCCGATTGCAGGGTTGTCACCCTCAACAATGTAAGAAACCTGTGAAATATGTACATTGGCCTCTGAACCGCCGTGACAGCGAGGCATGTTTTCATTGACCTCAACGATGATTTTCTTTGAAGTCTCGCATACAGCACCGAGGTGAGATGCGTTAGGACCAAAGTTGAAGTAACCGTGTGAATCCATCGGTGCAACCTGGAACATAGCGACATCGTCAGGTGTTGTTGAATCTCTATAATAACGAGGAAGCTCTGAGTAACGGATTGGTGAGTAGAAAGAACAGCCTCTCTTGATAAGCTTTCTCTCATAACCGCCCATGTGCCATGAGTTCCATGTGAAGTGCTCGCCGGCATCCTCACGCTCGAAAATGGCAAGTGGCTTAAGTAAAATACCACCACGTACATTGACATCCTTAAGTTCATCAGTTCTTCTGGCAAGTGCCTTGTCGAGGGCATCAGGTGTGCCTGTGCACCAGCCGTAGTCAACCCAGTCGCCTGATTTGACAATCTTTACTGCCTCATCTGCTGAGACAAGTTTCTGCTTGTACTCTTCTAAAAAGCTCATAAAATCCTCCTTAGATACCTAAAATGATAGTAGCAAAATGCTACGTTAAAAAAATAACAAACCCTATAATCTCTATATTATCACTTTAGAGAGGATTTTACAAGTTGGTAAATGCTGGTAGAGACTTTTATATGACAGCCTCTGCTAGTCACCCTCCGGAAGCATCCATTTCTCAGCCTGCTTTTGGTAATCGGCCGCCTGGCTGCGCAGTGAATCAATCAGCTCCTTATCGCCTTTGAATACATTCCTTGATTTAGGAGGAAGCGAATCAAGCTTTTTCTGCTTCTCATCAGCCCATCTTGAGTAGCACTCAGACAGGGCATGAAGCGCCTTGCCACCGCCGCACTCCACATCGAGTACTGGCTTTGTCTCGAAGGCAGCGTTGTAATACCACAGGCTTGCCTCCTCATAGTCTGCCTTGTCGAAATAGTACGCACCGAGCTCACAGCACACCTCGCTGCAGCCATCAACTGCTACATTTTTTAGGGCAACAGAAAAAAATTTGTCATAGTCGCCATTCATGCGATAGTAGCGTGATAGCACGCAGGTGGATTCGATGTCAGGGCTGTTGCGGTATTCACCCTGAAAATATGGCAGGGCATTGGTAAAATCCTCGGGGCTTCCGCATTTTAAAAGCTCCTTGGCATACATAGTCGCTATACTTTTTGGCAGGGTGCCGTTTTTTTCAAAGGAGCGCTTGAATATGGTAAAATCACGCTTGCCGTGAGTGCCCTGCGGCAGATGTTGTATACAGATATCGCTGTCATAGACTACAGGCTCTAAGCGAACCGTTTCGTGCACCGGATTAATCCATGTAAACGTGCGAAGCCTCTTGAACAGCTTCGGGCGATACTCTGAGGATGAATTTTGCACTGTGTTGAATTTGCTTGGAGTAATGTATTTCATCTGGACAATCTCAATTTCCGGCAGCAGCGCAGCCTTAAGCATCATGAAACGCCTGCGGTTGGTATCGTCGAGCACCTCGTCGGCATCAGGTGCATATATGTATTCCTGCGTAGCCTTGGAAAACGAAAAATTCCTGGCCGCAGCAAAATCATCGCACCATGAGAAATCATAGATTTTGTCCGTATACCGTGCAGCTATCTCTTTTGTGCTGTCCGTCGAGCCGGTGTCCACTATGATGATTTCATCCATCAGCCCTTTGAGATTGTTCAGGCATCGTTCGAGCACCTCTTCTTCATTTTTTACTATCATGCATAAGCTAATTGTAATCATATTTATCTCCATTTACCGGTCGGATGTTATAATAGTTACGATTATATGATATGAGGGTCAAAAGGTATTTTGCCCCTCATTTATGATTAATCAGATTACTACATGCTACGCATTCCCGTAATCTGACTACACCTCGAAATCCGCTAATTTCCTGCGTCCCCGCAGCAAATTGCTACTTTCTCGGTGTAGTGCGGGTCACTAAGGTATACATCGAATTGCATGCAAGCATGCATCGATGATACCTTTTGACCCTTTAATCATAATATATATCGGCATGTTTTGCAGAAATATTTGTGTATTGTAAATATTGCAGGGATTTCATATAATTGAAATGGAATGTCGACAGATAAACTTATTTCTAAAGGCTATAGAATTTCAGATAAACTATATAATCAGATTTTAGCAAGGAATAATGAAGTAATTTAGAAGAGGAACAAACATGGAAAATCATACAATTGTAACACTGAAAAAAGGCGAAGGACGCACTATAAAGGCAGGTGGCGCATGGATTTTTGACAATGAAATAGACACAATCACAGGCACCTTTACGAACGGAGACATTGTTGTGGTGCATGATTTCGACGGATATCCGATGGGGCGTGGCTTCATAAACCAGAATTCAAAAATCCGTATCAGAATGATGACAAGAAAAGCAGACCAGCTGATTGATGACAATTTCCTCAGGATGAGAGTGCAAAATGCCTGGGATTATCGCAAGCAGGTGATGGCAGGAGGCAATGATAATGTGTCTGATTTAAACTGCTGTCGTGTGATATTTGGCGAGGCTGATTTCCTGCCGGGTATTACAGTGGACAAATACGCAGATGTGCTTGTGGTGGAGTGTCTTGCACTTGGAATGGAGCAGTTTAAGGTGAAAATCGTTGAACTGTTAAAGGAAGTGCTGGCGGCGGACGGAATAAATATTCGTGGAGTATACGAGCGCAGTGATGCAAATGAGCGCAAAAAAGAAGGTCTTCCTAAGGTAAAAGGTTTTATAGGAGCCGAGTTTGACACAAATGTGGAGATAGTAGAAAACGCAGTTCACTATATGGTCGATGTGGAAAATGGACAGAAAACAGGCTTCTTCTTAGACCAGAAGTATAACAGGCTTGCTATGCAGCGTATCTGCAAGGGGAAAAGAGTGCTCGACTGCTTCACGCACATGGGCACATTTGCTCTCAATGCAGGAATTGCGGGGGCAAGTGAGGTTACAGGACTTGATATATCAGAGTATGCGGTTAAGCAGGCCACAGAAAATGCGAAGAGAAATAATCTCTCAGACACAGTGAAGTTTCGCGTTGCAAATGTGCTGGATGAGCTGCCACGGCTCGCTGCAGATGGTGAAAAATATGATGTAGTCATTCTGGATCCTCCGGCATTTACAAAGTCGCGTGAGGCTACAAAAAATGCGATAAAGGGCTACCGCGAGATTAACATGAAAGGACTTAAGCTTGTTAAGGATGGTGGATTTCTGGCTACCTGCTCATGCTCTCATTTCATGACGCAGGAGCTGCTTGCAAAAACGGTCAAGGAAGCGGCAAAGGCAACTCACAAGAGGCTGCGCCAGGTGGAGTTCCGCACACAGGGACCGGATCATCCGATACTGTGGGCCAACTCAGCTAATGTACCGGAGTCGTATTATCTTAAGTTTTTCATCTTCCAAGTTGTTGAAGAGAAGTAAGGGCTGGAAAGTGGCGGTAATGCTTGATTTATAAGGGCTGGAAGGTATTTAGTGATTAGCTTGCAAACCTTGTAAAGTATCGCAAAATATCGTATCACAGTGGTATAAAGTGGTAAGAAAAGTGAATACGGAAATTTGTAGTATACTATAGAAGAACAAATACCTTTCTGTGAAAGAGAAAGGGGAAAGGATACGCGTATGACAGTTGATAGAAGAGTAAGCAGTATTGAATCCAGCTTCAAAATGGAAAGCATGCCATTTGATGCAGAATGTCGTCAAAGAGTAAGAAATGTCTTAACCAAGAAAGTTTCTGCTACAGATGCAATTTCAGAATTAAATAAGAAATACAGAGTATCCAAGAAGCAGGTTGAAGGATCAAGAGTATGATTATTGGTTTATATGTGGGCTACAAGGGTGTAACCATTGCCCGGTTAGTGGCGGCTTGCAACTAAGTACTGGGTATTACCTGGCGAAATAGCCGCAGGTTTGAAATAGCGGCTTTGCTGAAAAAAGAGAATACAAAGACCTGCCCGGAAGAAACCTCGTAAAGTATCGCAAAATATCGTATCACAGTGGTATAAAGTGGTAAGAAAATAAGAGACGGCAAATCGTCAACAAGTTGTTGGCAATTTGCCGCCTTTAGTTGTATGTTGTAGTTATTCCACTTTTGTGCTGTGGTCTATACCTCTGCCTCAGCCATGATAATCTCAGCAGCATCAAGTATGAGCTGTGAAGTTTTCATGTGAAGCATACCAGGCTTTCCCTGATAGGATTGCCTGATAAAATGTCCATGTTTGTCCTCATTTCTTCTGTTTTAGTGTAATGTAACAGTAGTATAACCCATAATGTGGATTTATGCCACAGTTGTTTTTTATTGGGGAAAGAAACAAATATTGTAAATTAAAAACACCAAAAGTTATACTAAAGATGTTATAGAAATATAGGGGCAAGTGTAAATGATAGGAATTGCAATATGCGATGACCATACAGACTACGATGTAGGAAATGAAATAATAAACACAATTCTAAATTACTTTCTGTCTCCAATAAAGTCTGCTTGTAAAATAACCGTTCGTCGAAAAAATGAACTGTTCGCAGAAAATAGTTAGCATATAGGCGGAAGATGGGATAAACTAGAAGCTTTCCTGCTCTGCTTTTAGTTTATTTTTTTGTAGGTGTGAATATGGAGAACTACACATTTTGGAGGATAAGATGATTCAATATTTAGGTGAGCATAAACTTTTTAATGAAAAATACATTATATTTATTTTATTTTGTATATTCTTAATTGAATTTAAAAATTACTTTTCTCATAAAAATAAAGAAAAAGGATATACATTGGTGATTTCGTTAATGTACTTAGGGGAGGCAATATTATTTTTAATGCCTTATGAGAATTATATTGTTGATATTATGTGTACATTATTTGGAATAGTGTTAATTTTATGCTTAATCTTGAGATACAAAAGTAGAAAAGGATAGAAATGAGTAGTATAAGAATATATGAAAATAAAACGTTTAAATTAAATAATGTATTAAAATATGAGCTGCATTCTGCAGATGAGAATGTAAAAGCTTTACATAGAGTCGGGACTGTCTGCAGACGGGAATGGCAAAAATAAAACAAAGAGAAGAGGCGGGATAAAAATGTATAAAGTATTATATATAGGATTTCTGACTTTTCAGTTAATATCTGTTTTTTGTAATTTGAAAAGTTCAAAAAAAGACATATTGGAAGCTCATAATAGCAGGAAATTTAATATTATAGGAATAGTATGTCAGATCATAGCTGTAATATTTATTATGATCATTCTAAAAATGCAGGGGTGAAGAGTGAAAAAATATATCGTACATTTTATTATATGGGGACTAGGTGTAATTAGTTACTATATATTAGACAAGACAACGACCGGAGATGAGTTTCAGAATATTAGCGTATTATTAATCGGATGTTTGATGTTTTATGCAGTGTATTATATTTCTATGATATCAGAAATCAAGAAAATTGAATGTGAATTGAATGAATCGGGAATATTTGGCGGACGTGGCATGGGAATTTTAATAAACATGTTTAGCTTGCAGTATATATTTGAACTTTATAAGAAACCATTAGTTTGCATTGTTCTTATAGTATTTTCTGCTATTGTGCTGATACTATTACGTAAATATATAAAATCTTTTTGGTCAAAAAATATATGGAGTAGACAATTTTTACTTATTTTTATTGCATTTAATGTATTGGCGAGTTCTATAGGCAGTGTTATTGGTTATAAGTGGGATGATATTTTGTTGGTTAATGTAGAAAATGTATCAAACGTAACAAAATTGATTCTTATAATATTTTATATTGTGATTTTTAAAAATACAGAGTTGCCAAACAGTTTTTTTATAAGATTTGCTTCTAAAAATGAGGCTTTATTAAACAGAAAAAATTAGAAAATAAGCTTTTAATATATAGCATACGAAGGGATAATAATGGAGCAAGATAAGCGCGTAGAAGATAAAAAAGCTAGATTTATATTATTAATAACACAAGTGGTTTTATGGTTTATGGTGATGGTTATGGAAATGGTTGTTTTGATAGTTAAGCAGATAAATGTATCGGAACATATGCTTTTTCTGGTGTCTATAAATTTGATTACAATAGTGACTATTTTAATAAATGTTCACAATTATAGGAAAAACAAAAAGAGGATGTAATTAAGTAGATATCCATACTATACAAGAGGTAAGTGCTATGGAATGTTAATTGGAATCATTCAAAGTGAATGGTGTTATAGAAAAATCAGTGAAGAAACAAATTTGAGTAAAATAGACATATTGTTAAAAAAGGGGAGAATTTTGTTGGGAGCGATATTAATTATTATTGAAATAGTGATTAGAATGTTGTATCCGTCAATGTTTAAACTTTATGCAGCTTTGTTTTCAAAATGACCGGAAGTATATTCATAAATGTGTCCACCAATTCGTTGATTTTTCATCTGAAAGTTCGGTCACATATAATTGTGTGAGCATATGTTCGTTCGTGACCTACTTTATTAATTTTAAAGTACATGAAGGGAGTAATGAATTTGAATAAAGAGATTGTTGAAGGAATGTACATAGCTCTGATTTTTATTGCGGGATACTATATAGTAAAGACGAAAAGAATTAATATTCTGTGGAAGATATTGGCAGCTGTGAATATACTTTCATGGGCGTGTTTATTAGTAATATTAGCACTAGATATAAATGTAAGTGCTGATTTTATATCCTTAAATTTAGCAGCATGTATGTCGTTGGCTATTTTTACACCAATAATATGGTTTTCAGATAGAAAAAATATGGATATCTACAGTTTATTTGGAAATATAGGATTTGTATTAGTACTTAACAAGGAAGTAAATCAAATAAAAAATAGTGCCAGACTAAGAGAAAACCTTCAGAAAATTCTAGGTCTTGATTGTTATCATAAGACATGGATCACAATATCGAAAACAAAAGATGAAGAAATTACATTGACTATGTTATTTTTCAGTAAAAAGGAATTTGCCTGCTTTGAACGAAAAATTGATAAGAAGTATATAGTAGAAAAGGAAAATGGATTTGGAACATTGGTTACTATGCAAATATAGGAGAGCAGCAATGAACAGAGAAAAATGTATTAACAGAAATATAACAATAGCAAGTGCAATAATAAGTGGTGTGAATATATTAACATTTTATAATGCATTTTATAAGTGTTTTAAATTCAAATACGTAGATGACTTTATATCATTATTATGTTTATTGTTTAGTTTAATGATTTTAATAAATATAAAACAGCATATTAGAACAATAGAGTTTTGTTTGTGGTATAGCATTTTATTTATTATTTTATTATGCAGAATAAATATATTGAATGATTTTTTTGAGATTGATTTTTTGAAAAATATAGCGTCTATTATTATTATTATAAATTTGATAGTCTGGATTTATTTTTTGCATAAAGTAAACATAGAAAATAATCAAATAGCTGTCTCTTATACACATCTCCGAGCCCACGAGACCGTACTAGATCTCGT
>ENA-OYZJ01000039-OYZJ01000039.1-human-gut-metagenome-genome-assembly--contig:-NODE-39-length-106960-cov-25.041317_pt1 | contig 106960 bp, 66 predicted proteins | sample MGYA00243290_ERZ653475 | MGnify/ENA primary metagenome ERZ653475 (study PRJEB26926, sample SAMN06165003) | human gut metagenome | biome: ENVO:00009003; feature: ENVO:2100002; material: ENVO:00002003... | reverse complement strand
AACTTACCCAAGGATACGTTAATGTTCGTAAACTTGGGTAAGATTTTATAGATATTGTTTGGAGAGGACTTAGAATTCATCTTCTTTCTATAACTGGATAATGTTTAACCAGTCCAAATTTTTTTGGGCACTTCACTTTCGAACACCCTCTTTTTGTATATTATCATTTGCCTCTGTACGGCTTAATCTGCCGGAAATCCTTGTCATACAGCCCTACCAGTAAACTCTGTCCTTTATTATCTACTCTCAATCCACCATAAGCAGCACGATTATAGACAGAATCCTGTCCTTCTTCAAAAAAGAAGGATTCGGCACCGAGGAATAACCTGCCATTTATTGTTTTATATTTCAGGACGATCTCATTTTCATTTACTGGTTCAAGGGATTCCTGAAGACGTATTATTTCTCCGACGTGATTCTTGTCAAGCTTGAGCACAGCATAACCGCGTTTAGCTTTCTGTCTGTTTATCAACTCGGAATTTGCTTCTTTATAGTTAAGCCTCATATAATCTCCTTGCATCAGCGAACGGGGATCGACAGGAGCCAGTTGCAATAATACGAGTTGTCCCTCTTTCAGCGTCTGTTCTTTCTGATAAACAGACCAGTTAAAATATCCCAGAAGAAGAATTAAATTAGCGATAATCAGTATTCGGCTATATTTTTTCATGTCTTGTCTTTTTTTGAGTGAAAATATACCAGGCTATGAGCAATGCGATTCCCGTAAAGCACAGGGTGATCGATTTCGTCAGCAAGGTGATATCCAGATCATAGTAATATTTGGATATGGAATAGATGAAGAGGAGGAGCGCAACTGCGGACTCAGCTTTATAACCGTACTGAAAACATATCAGTATCAGCAGGATACTGCCCGATAGATAAGGGGCATGCAGACTGGGAAAGCAGATCAGGATACAAAGAAGATAGATGCACACCTGATGTACCGGACTCTTAACCTGCATCACCTGCACGATTTTATAAACCATCAGAAGGATACCCACCAACATGAAAACAGATATGATCCAGTCATTTGTGCTTTTTGTCAAGTAATTGACAGACAACCCGGCCAATGAAAGGACACAAGATACGAACAGACCGGAATGAATAGGTTTATATTTAGACAAATCCCCGTTCGTATAGCTGAGTATTTTTGTCTCAGATAGATTGACGAATAAGAAAATTGCTATAATAGGCACGGCAGCCACATTCAGCGGATTCAGTGAAGAGAATAAATTCGTTATCTCTCCGAACAGTGCCATATAGAATGAGATTACCGAAAGGAAGGTCAGGATGAACCCTTTGGATAACAGCATCGTTACTACACTGATCCCTATCAGTACAATAAAGAGGACATCCATGTTTCTATTCATTCCATAACCGGCTAATATACATCCGGCTATGTAGCATGTAATATTCATCGCATCCAGAAAAGGTTTGGTCAGGAGGCGATTGACAAATAAAGTAGTAATGATCAGGATACTTCCTGCAATCAGGCAGGATGTTTCGGACCGGAGAATGGAGGAAAGTACAAGAAATCCCAGAAAGAAGATAGCGGTCAGCACTCCTCCGATAATTGAAAGGACTTCGATTGTCAGGTTACTCTTCTGTGCCATACCATTGTTTTTTTAGGTGAAGGATTGCATAAATCAATAAAGTGGTACCGGTGATAACAATAATTCCTGAGAGGAGGAATATGTTGACGTCCCTAAGGTTACTGTGACAGATAAACAGGGATAGTAAAATCATCAGTATGGCAAAAGGAATGGCGGAAAGATAGAATAAATTCCTTTGTCTCCATCCGAACCATAACCCTGCCGAGAACAGCAGAACGGTACTTGCGAGCGGAATGGATACGATTGCATCCTTTTCGCAGATTACTGCCATCATAAGATAAGTCACATGCACAATGGTCGCCAGAGAAAGCAGGCTGACAAACCAACGGTTTTGTCGGCTGAGGGTACCTTTGATACTCATCCATTCTGTGACGACCGTTGCCGAAGCGCAAATCCAGGTTACTGCATTGGTCAGTAAAGTGACTGCCCATTGGTTATCCGGCACTATTTGCATAGCGTATAGCCATATGGTAGTACAGAGCAGTCCGATAAACGTCAGCCAGAGCGGAGTGAAACGGATGGCGAATGCCCAAAGGATGGTGAACATTGTCCAGCCCAGAAATAAGTCATACGCATCAGCGCCTGTCTGATAGATTTGTCCGAATACGGCAAAGAGTGTACCCACAAGGAATGTGGCTCCGGTGAGGATTATCTGTTTGATAAGTATATTCCATCGGGTAAATACTGTTAGCAGAACAGATGCAACAAGCAATGTTTGTACGATTCCCAGTTTGGCGAATTTGGGAAGATCTTCCCAGTTATAGGCGAAGAAAAAGATAATTCCTGCTACCGTAAAACCAACGCCTGCTGCTAACAGAAAAATAGAAAGAAATTGTTTCCATTGTTTTTTATCGGCATACATCGGTTGCCTGAATAGGAGTGAAGAGTCCGGTTTTTCCATGTACTTCTCTTTTTTGATGATTACAAACATAAGAAAATAAAATGATTATCTTTCGGTTGGATATATAAAAAAGGCAGAATCTGATTCATTGTTAGTCTGTAATGAGATCAGATTATACCTTTCTGAAGATAATCATCTTGTCTGTGTGCAAGGATAAATATCGTTGAAGAAGGAACTGTCAGAAGACTTCCCGTATATGTTTATAATTCGAATTAATAGTATCGATCACTTCCTGTGAGCGTCCGTTAATCAACAGTTTATACATGGACTGGGCGAAGCCTACCATCTGCCCCAACTCTATCTTAGGAGGCATGGCAAGAGCGTTCGGATCGGTCATGATATTTACCAGTACCGGACCATCCAGTTCGAATGCATTTAATAAAGTAGTCAGTACTTCTTCCGGATTGCTGACATTGAAGCCTGTCATTCCCATTGCTTCGGCTACTTGCGCGAAGTCCGGATTCAGCATATTTGTCTGCCAGTCCGGCAGGCCGTCTACTTCCATTTCCAGTTTTACCATTCCCAGGGAGCGGTTATTGAAGACAATGATCTTAATCGGTAACTTATATTGGACAACGGTTTCCAGATCTCCTAAAGTCATCGACAGACCTCCGTCACCACAGAGCGCCACTACCTGACGGTCGGGGTAGGCCAGTGCTGCCCCGATGGCCTGTGGTAAAGCATTTGCCATAGAACCATGATTGAAAGATCCCAGCATATGCCGCTTTCCCGTAGCTTGCAGATAACGTGCACCCCATACACAAGTCATTCCGGTATCTACGGTGAATATTGCATCGTCCGACGCCAGTTTATCAATCTCGGACATCACATATTCTGGATGGATTTTGTTTATATCTCCTTTATTTTCCGTATAGGCTGCTAGGTCTTTCTTTACTCCTTCATATCTTTTCAGTTGTTTCAGCAGGAAAGTATCATCAGTCTTGGGGTCCAGCATACGCAATAATGCCTGAATAGTCATTCTTACATCTCCGCAAAGTCCGATATCCACTTTGGCACGGCGTCCGAGCCGTTCGGGTTTGATATCTATCTGCGCTATCTTGATGTCATCGGGCAGGAAAGCGGAATAAGGAAAGTCTGTGCCGAGCATAAGAAGTACTTCGGCTTCGTGCATACTGTAATACCCGGAAGGCATTCCCAACAGTCCGGTCATTCCGACTTCATAAGGATTTTCATATTGTACTTCCATTTTTCCTTTGAAAGTATATACCACAGGAGCATTCAGCTTCTCGGAAAGCGCGATCACTTCCTCGTGTGCTCCCCGACAGCCGATGCCGCAGAAAAGAGTAATGCGTTTATGGTTGTTCAGCAACTCTGCCAATTGTATCAAGTCTTCTTCTGCCGGACAGACTTCTGGCGGAGCCGGATAATTCTTTACCGAAGAATCGACGGAAACTGAAGATGCTTTGGTCAGGTCTCCCGGTAAGCCTACAACAGCTACCCCTTTTCGGGTAATGGCTGTCTGAATGGCTGATTGAAGCATGCGCGGGAATTGTCCCGGAGTAGTTGCCACTTCATTATAGTAGCTGCAATCATTAAAGAGTTTTATAGTATTGGTCTCCTGAAAATATTCAGTCCCGAATTCTCCGCTGGGGATGGTGGAGGCGATGGCAATGACCGGTGCGCCTGAGCGTTGTGCATCATATAGTCCATTGATGAGATGAACATGACCCGGTCCGCTACTGCCTGCGCAGCATCCTATCCGTCCGGTCAGTTGAGCTTCGGCTGCTGCGGCATAGGCTCCGGTTTCTTCATGCCGTACATGTATCCATTGTATCTTATTGTTTTTTCTGACAGCTTCGTTTACTTCATTTAAACTATCGCCAGTCACGGCATAGATGCGCTCTACGCCCGATTCAACTAATGTATCGATCAGTTGTTCTACTATTTTTTTTGCCATATTTCTAATAGGTTTAGGATTGATTCTTAATGTAATAACAGATGTATGCCAAGAAAAGTTCTGTTTTAACATATGCTAATAAGTCCGTTGTGTCGGTACACATCGCAGGTTTTATGTTAAAAATAATTTTGTAACAACTTTTTAGCATCGGGGAGGGAACAATTGTGATATCCATTTGTTATCTTTATAGGCGAAATCTTAACCTAATGTTTATAACCTCTTAATAGCTGTAGAAAATGGATAGAAAGCAAATCGGTGTGTATGCTGGTAAAGTCTGGCAACTGCTGAGCAACAATGAGAAATGGGGCTATGGTACCTTAAAGAGAAAGTCCGGGTTGAAGGATAAAGAATTGGGTGCCGCTCTGGGCTGGTTATCGAGAGAGAATAAGATAGAGTTCGATCAGTGTGATGAGGAACTTTATGTATATCTCTGCGTAAATGTTTATATTGGATGAAAGAATGTCTGATGTTTTAATGAGAACAGATTAAATCCCCGAAGTTACATCTTTGTAGATGAGGCTTCGGGGATTTTGGTATTTTATTCCTTCTCTTTCTTCTGTATTTTCATTTCGATGAGGAAAGCTGCCAGCAGCCCTGCGCCACCGAAAAGAAGTACGCATGCGCCATACACGACACTTGCCTGACGTTCCACGTCCCAGTTTCTGGAAGCGGTGTATCCCGGAAATGAGTTGATGCAGATAAAGAAGGCGACCAGTAGACCTAATCCTATTCCAAGCATCAGCAGACCGCTTTTTAAAGAACCGAAGGTAAATCGGGAGCGGGAGTAATTAAGGTTGAGGGATAAGTTACTGTTGATTTCTCCTGTGTTGACTCTGTCAGCCAGCTTTTCAATCATGGTTATCCGCTCTTTCTTACATACAAAAAGTTCAAATAATTTGTAGATTCCTAATGTAATAGTACCTACGACCAAGGGAATGGTGATAAAATCCATCATAATTATACTGTTTTTAAGTGAATATTTTCGTTCTTTGTATCGTTTGACGCAGTGGACGGAAAAAGGTTACACTGAAAAGCGGATAATTTATAATCCTGTATTTTTCCTTTCCCGGACTGTAACCTTTTGTAACGGGCAGCGTCTAAAGAGTCAAGATGGAACAGAAAGACGAATCATACTATATCAAACGCATACTGGATGGAGAGACGGAATACTTTTCCGTATTTCTTGACCGCTACAGTCGTCCGTTGTATACGTTGGTGGTGCAGATCGTCGGTTGTCCCGAAGATGCGGAGGAGCTGCTTCAGGATATTTTTCTGAAAGCTTTCCGCAACTTGAATCGTTATAAAGGCGAGTGCCGTTTTTCTACATGGATTTATCGCATCGCTTACAATACCGCTATCTCGGCTACCCGGAAAAAGAAACAGGAGTTTCTTTATATAGAAGAGAATACGATTAACAATGTACCCGATGAGATGGCGGACAATGTGCTTGCTCCGGCAGAAACCGAAGAACAATTGGTTCGTTTGGGGATGGCGATAGATCAGTTGAGCGGGGAAGAGAAAGCATTGATTACTTTGTTTTATTATGAAGAAAAGTCAATGGAAGAGATCGGTGAGGTGCTGAAACTTTCGATCAGTAATGTGAAAGTACGGCTTCATCGTACCCGGAAAAAGATTTGTGTATTGATGAATAATAAATAGAAGAGAGGATATGGAAGAGGAAAGAAAGATAAACGAGAATACGGGCAATATGCTGAAACAAGCATTGGAACGGAGGCAAACGGAACGACTGTCTTCCAATTTTTCGTATCGGATGATGGAGCGTGTTCATCAGGAGGCTGAGAAGCAGACGAAGCGGAAAACGAGAGTCGGTTGGGCAGCTTTGCTGATATCGGCTTTGGCGTTGGTAGGGCTGGGTGTCTATGTGCTGACTTTCTATCTGGAATTTAACTTTGCCGATGTGATGCCGCAAATGAATGTCCGGCAGGATTCTTCTTTGTTTGGATTTTATGTCTATATCGCACTCCTTGCATTGGTCTTGCTCGGATTAGATTATTGGTTGCGCAAGAAGTATATCTGGAAATAATTCTGTTACTTTGCATGACAATTAAAACAATGTGAAGAAACAAGAAGAAACAATGAGAAGTTTTGCCTCTGATAATAATTCCGGTGTGCATCCATTGGTGATGGAAGCATTGAGCCGGGCCAACGCAGATCATGCGTTGGGCTATGGTGATGATCGATGGACGGAAGAGGCCGTAGCCAAGATAAAAGAAACCTTTACACCGGACTGTGTTCCCCTGTTTGTATTCAATGGCACGGGCAGCAATGTGGTGGCTTTACAAGTAATGACGCGTCCGTATCATTCAATCTTCTGTGCGGAAACTGCCCATATTTATGTAGACGAGTGCGGCTCTCCCGTGAAAATGACAGGTTGTCAGATCCGGCCGATTGCCACCTCCGACGGTAAGTTGACTCCCGAACTGATGCAGCCTTATCTGCACGGCTTCGGCGACCAGCATCATTCGCAACCCCGTGCGCTTTACATCTCCCAATGCACCGAACTCGGAACGATTTATACACCCGAAGAGCTGAAACGTCTGACTGACTTTGCCCATCTGAACGGTATGTATGTCCACATGGACGGAGCAAGGATTGCCAATGCCTGTGCCGCCCTTCATCTTTCGCTCAAAGAGCTGACTGTAGACTGTGGAATTGACATTCTTAGTTTCGGCGGAACAAAAAATGGACTGATGATGGGGGAATGTGTGATTATATTTAATAAGGATCTGCAACGGGAAGCCCGTTATGTCCGGAAACAATCTGCTCAGCTGGCTTCCAAGATGCGTTACCTTTCTTGTCAGTTCACTGCCTATCTGACGAATGACCTGTGGCTGAAGAATGCTGCTCATGCTAATGCTATGGCAGGTAAGCTTTATCAGGCGCTTAAAGAGTTGCCGGAAGTCACCTTTACTCAGAAGCCGGAGAGTAACCAGTTATTTCTGACTATGCCCCGTCCGGCTATCGACCGAATGCTGGAATTTTATTTCTTCTATTTCTGGAATGAAGCGAATAACGAAATCCGCCTGGTGACTTCTTTTGACACTACAGAAGAAGATGTGAATCAATTTATTCGACTTTTGAGACGTTAAAGGAGAAGAATGGAACAACAAAAGCGCCTGTAATACTGTTGTAATAAAAAGTTTGGGGCTAACTTTGTCCCCGTAATATTGCTTTTATTATGATGGATGCTAGACGAAACGGACTTGTATTATTGGCGCTATTGTTGTTGACACAAACCACTATAAGTGCGCAGACTGATTCTATGGGTAAAGATGTGCCGGTAGATTCTGTCTCTGTGGCAACCTCAGACTCGCTTCAGACAAAGCGTAGTTTCTTTAAGAAGTTTCTTGATTATTTTAATGACGCCAATAAGGAAAAGAAAAATAAAAAGTTCGATTTCAGTGTGATTGGCGGTCCTCATTATTCCAGTGATACCAAGTTCGGTCTTGGATTGGTGGCAGCCGGGCTGTATCGTACAGACCGCAATGATTCGATCCTTCCCCCTTCGAATGTTTCTCTTTATGGAGATGTCTCTACTGTAGGGTTTTATCTGTTGGGAGTAAGAGGCAATCACTTGTTCCCGCAAGAGAAATACCGGTTGAATTATAATCTTTATTTTTATTCTTTCCCCAGTCTTTATTGGGGAAGGGGATATGATAATGGGGCGAACTCTGATAATGAAAGCGACTACAAACGCTTTCAGGCACAAGTGAAAGTCGACTTCATGTTCCGTGTAGCGAAAAGTTTCTATATCGGACCGATGGCTGTATTTGATTATATAGACGGGCATGACTTTGAGAAACCGGAACTTTGGGAAGGAATGTCGGCACGGACCACTAATACGAGTCTCGGCCTTTCCCTTCTTTATGACTCCCGTGATTATCTGACCAATGCCTATCAGGGATATTACTTGCGGATAGACCAACGGTTTAGCCCGGCTTTTCTCGGTAATAAATATGCGTTTAGCAGTACGGAACTGACAACCAGCTATTATCATCCGGTATGGAAAGGCGGAGTCCTTGCAGGACAGTTTCACACTTTACTGAACTATGGCAATCCTCCGTGGGGATTGATGGCAACCCTCGGAAGCTCTTACTCAATGCGTGGTTATTATGAAGGGCGTTATCGTGATAAATGTGCGATGGATGCACAGATAGAACTCCGCCAGCATGTATGGAAACGAAACGGAGTGGCTGTATGGGCAGGAGCGGGAACTGTATTTCCGCGCTTCTCCGACTTTACGCCGAAGCATATCCTTCCTAATTATGGTTTCGGCTATCGCTGGGAATTTAAGAAGAGAGTAAATGTACGTTTGGATTTAGGGTTTGGCAAGCACCAGACTGGATTTATATTTAATATCAATGAAGCTTTTTAAGAACATAAAGAAATGGTTTGAAAATCAGGAACATTTGTTTTACTTGTTTCTGATCATCCTGATAATGCCCAACATCGTTCTGTGTTTCACAGAACCCTTGCCGTTGATGGCGAAAGTAAGCAACGTCTTGTTGCCTTTAGCCTGTTACTATCTGCTGATGACTTTGTCCCGCAACTGTGGCAAGATGCTCTGGATTTTGTTCATCTTCCTGTTTTTCGGCGCCTTTCAGATTGTGCTGCTTTATCTGTTCGGACAGTCCATCATCGCTGTGGATATGTTTCTGAATCTGGTAACCACCAATTCGAGTGAAGCGATGGAGTTGCTGGACAACTTATTACCGGCCATAGTCACCGTAGTCATACTTTACATTCCTGCTCTGATATTGGGCATGATTTCAATTATCCGCAAGCGCCGGCTTTCTGTGGCATTTATTCACAGAGAACGGAAGAGAGCCTTCATCCTGCTTGGAATCTCTCTTCTCACTCTGGGCGGAGCTTACTGGGAAGACTCCCGCTATGAACTGAAATCCGATCTTTACCCCCTCAATGTATGCTATAATGTGGGACTCGCTTTTCAACGCACGGCATTGACGCAAAATTATCATCACACCTCAAAAGATTTTACTTTCCATGCCCAAGCCACTCATCCGGCAGACAAGCGTGAAGTGTATGTAATGGTAGTGGGAGAGACTTCCCGCGCATTGAACTGGCAACTCTACGGATATGAGCGGGAGACGAATCCGCTTCTGTCCCGTCAACCGGGGATTGTTGCGTTCTCCAAAGTCCTGACGGAGTCGAATACCACCCATAAAAGCGTACCCATGCTGATGTCGGATATTACAGCCTGTAACTTCGACTCCATTTACCATCAAAAAGGAATCATCACAGCCTTTAAGGAGGCAGGTTATCAGACAGCCTTTTTCTCCAACCAGCGCTATAATCATTCCTTTATCGATTTCTTCGGAAAGGAAGCCGATACATTCGATTTTATAAAAGAAGATTCGCTGGATTCCGCTTACAATCCTTCTGATGATGAACTGCTGGCATTAGTAGCGAAAGAATTATCCAAGGGAAATCAGAAACAGTTTATCGTACTTCATACATACGGTTCACATTTCAATTATCGTGAACGTTATCCGTCGGAAGACGCTTTCTTTCTGCCCGATTATCCGGTAGAAGCGGAAGTGAAGTACCGTGATAACCTGGTGAATGCCTACGATAACACCATCCGCTATACAGATAGCTTTCTGTCACGTCTGATTCATATGCTCGAAGAACAGCACGTGGATGCTGCAATGCTCTACACTTCCGATCATGGAGAGGATATTTTTGACGATTCCCGTCATCTGTTCCTTCATGCTTCTCCGGTTCCTTCTTACTATCAGCTTCATGTTCCGTTTCTGATATGGATGTCCGACACCTATCGGGAAGCTTATCCCGAACATTGGCAAACCGTGACCGGGAATAAGGATAAAGACGTATCTTCCAGCTGTTCATTCTTTCCTACCATGCTGGAACTGGGCGGAGTGCAAACTTCTTACCGCAACGATTCCTCATCTGTAGTCAGCCCTCTTTACACCATGAAGCCGAGAGTATATCTGAATGACCATAACGAACCCCGCCCCTTGGATGATCTGGGAATGAAACAGCCTGACTTCCAAAAATGTCAAGTATTAGGTATTAAGTATTAGGTAATAGGTAATAAGTAATAAGTAATACACCGTAGCCGTACAGGCAAGGCTATACGAAGCTACGATTATTACCTATTACTTATTACCTATTACTTATTCATTAATCCTTGTTAATTCTTATATCCAAAAGCATGATTGGCGTGTTATTTGCGATATAAAAGTATGAACGATTAAATTCATAAAACATGGCTTATATAGATTATTATAAGATTCTTGGAGTTGACAAAAGTGCTTCTCAGGATGATATAAAGAAGGCTTTTCGTAAGTTGGCCCGGAAGTATCATCCTGACCTGAACCCTAATGACCCAAGTGCGAAGGACAAGTTTCAGGAAATCAATGAAGCCAATGAAGTACTGAGTGACCCTGAGAAGCGTAAGAAGTATGACGAGTATGGGGAGCATTGGAAGCATGCCGATGAGTTTGAAGCTCAGAAAAAAGCGCGGCAGCAAGCCGGTGGCTTTGGAGGTGCCGGAGGTTTTGGCGGATTCGGTGGTGGCGGTCAGGGCTTCTCTGATGGTGACGGAACGTATTGGTATTCGTCCGACGGTGGCGGTGGATTCTCCGGAGGTAATGCCGGTGGTTTCTCCGATTTCTTCGAATCGATGTTCGGGCATCGGGGCAGGGGACAAAGTTCTGCCGGATTCCGTGGACAGGACTTTAATGCGGAGCTTCATCTTTCACTTCGTGATGCTGCTCAGACGCATAAACAGATATTGACTGTCAATGGTAAACAAGTACGTATTACCATTCCCGCAGGTGTGGCCGACGGGCAGGTGATTAAACTGAAAGGTTACGGAGCTGAAGGTGTGAACGGAGGTCCGGCCGGGGACTTGTATATCACTTTCGTCATTACCGAAGACCCTGTATTCAAGCGTTTGGGCGATGACTTGTACGTAGACGTGGAAGTAGACCTTTATACTGCTGTATTGGGTGGTGATAAAGTCGTTGATACGCTGGACGGTAAAGTGAAACTAAAGATCAAACCGGAGACTCAGAATGGAACGAAAGTGCGTCTGAAAGGCAAGGGATTCCCGGTCTATAAGAAAGAAGGACAATTCGGTGACTTGATTGTTACCTATTCCGTCAAGATTCCGACGAATCTGACAGAAGCGCAGAAGGAGTTGTTCCGTCAATTACAGAGTATGAACTAAAATGAATGAGCACTATGCAGACCGAATTAATTATTGTCAGTGAATACTGTCAAAAGTGTCATATTGAACCTTCATTCATTGAGATGTTGGAAGAAGGTGGTTTGATTAATGTACGTACCGAAGCCGGCAAGCATTATCTGCTTGTTTCTGAACTTCCGAACGTGGAACGTTATAGCCGGATGTACTATGACTTATCCATCAATATGGAAGGCATTGACGCCATTCATCATATGCTGGAAAGAATGGACGATATGAGGCGTGAAATTACTTCCCTCCGCAAGCAACTTCTGTTGTTTCGGGAAAGGGAAATAGAGGAAGCGGACTGGTAAAAAAACGAAGCCTCTGTTTGATGCAAACGAAGGCTCTGATCTACGTGAACAGAGCCTCTGTTTTATTCGGGCGGTACAGTACAAAGAAAACTAGTCGATGTACGTGCAGATTTCTTCCAGATAGCGTGCATCCGTTTCATCAAAGCTGTCCGGTGTATCACTGTCTATATCCAGCACTCCGATGACGTTTCCTTCTTTTATAATAGGTACTACTATCTCTGACCTGGAATCGGAACTGCAGGCTATGTGACCGGGAAACAGCTCTACATCAGGAACAATCAGCGTCTGCGCTTCCTTCCATGCCGTGCCGCAAACTCCTCTGCCGAAACGAATGCGTGTACAGGCGATGGGACCTTGAAACGGTGCTAATACGAGTTCGTTGCCTTCCACCATATAAAAGCCGACCCAGAAAAAGTGGAAAGTCTGCTTCAGTGCGGCGGCAATATTTGCCAGATTGGCGATACGATTCGTTTCCGAGCTTACCAATGCTTGTAGCTGTGGAAGCAGTTCACGATATTTCTCTTCTTTATTACCTGTGTGAATCAGTAAATTTTCTGCCATCTCTTTTCTATTTGATTTGGTTTAGAATACTCGGGTCTTTTATTTTATCATCCTCTGCGAAGAAAATGATTTTCGTCAGTATCTCCGCTGTTTTCGGGTCTTCATCCACAAAAGGCAGGAACAGTCGTCCGCGACTTTGCGAGTGTACCGGAAGAACGGCTATTTGTGCGCCGCCTGCTTTATGGATAACACCACTGCCCAAATGAATGTTGTATTTGCCCAGCTTGCCTTCGATGTATGCAAAGTTCCCTTTCACCCTGACGTTGCTGAAGTGGAACAGGGGCAGGGTGAGTTCTACCAATGCACGGCGCATCTCGATGGTGGAATGGCTGGTTTCCGGATCGACACTTCCGGCGTGAGCCACACTGACGGCGAGGTCTACATCCCTCATCACTTCGGAGAAGACAACAGGTGGAATCTCCGAAATCTTCATCGGTTTATAATCCTTGCGGTTATGGAAGCAGACAAATTCCAGCGTGGGAGCTTCGATGTCGGCAGGAGAGAACCAGTCCGCCATCGCATAGATCGTGGCAATAATATTCTCTTTATAGTATATTTTCTGAAGTCCGTCCTCGTAATCGGCTACCCAGCGCCGTCCTTTCAGTACGGCAACCGTTTTCTGCGGTTGAATCTGATTTCCGGCATAACGGCGGGATTGTGTAGCGCTTTCCTCTTCCGTTGTCGGGATGTACAATTCGCGGAATACCTGCTTGAAAGGCTGGCGGATAGCTTTGTCAAACAAGAACTTCTGATAAGCATGCCAGTTGCCACTCGCATACAGGTCTGTGGGATGGGCGATGCGCAGTTCCTCTTTCGGAGTGAGCGGAAGGCAGATGCCGTCAGCCGTTATCAATAGGCCGTCGGTGTAGAAGCCTGTTCTGCCGTTGCTGGTAAAGACCAGATTTCTAAGTAGCGGCCAGATAACCGGATTCTTCATCAGTTTGCGCAGTTCGTTTTCCTCAAAACGGGTACAGTCTTCCATTGCCTGTTCGAGCATGATGCGGGAACGGGCGTGCTGTTCCTTCAGTTTTTTGTGTACCGCTTTCAGTTCTTCCACGTATGGATGCTTTTTCAGTTTGGGAGGCAGGCTGTTCAGCTCTTTTCCGGCTCTTACTTGTTTGATTTCCGGTTTGCCCTCATTGTTGACTTGCACATAGACTTCCACGCCTTCTATTTCTTTGGGGGTCAGGTAAGGAGTGATTTCTTTGATCAGTTCCGTTTCCATGCTCCATGTCAGGCGGGTGACGTCTCCGTAACCGGAGTTACGTGCCAGGTTTTGCAGGGCGATGGTAACGGCTTTCTTCTCACTTTCCTGTCTCTGTGCACCAAATTCCTTGCTTTCTTTCAGGAACTTTTGCAGGAACTGATAGCGTTCGAGCAATTCCTTGTCGGCTTTTCGTCCCAGCGGGATAAGGCCGTAGCTCATCAGTAGGTCTTTATTTCGCTTCGCTATGATTTCTTTCTTCGCGTCTGCCGCTTTGGTCTTGCCGTTGACGGCATCGGCAAATTTACGGGCGCGGGTATGCGTGTTGCTTAATGAAATATATTTGGCTGCATTGTACACTACTTCGAAACGTTCCTTGCCGATAGTCTTGTAGGCTTCCTTGAACCAGTCGATATCAAAAGCACCTTCCTGAAGGTCTTCTATGGCAATCGGGGTATATCGGGCGATGATCGCTTTCTTCTTGTCGTCGAAACATTCGCTGGTATGGGCATGGAAGTAGTAAGCGGCGCTTTCCAGTCCTTTCCATCCGGTCGCTTTTTCGGTGAGTTCCAGCCATTGCGGGGCGAACATGGCAGCTTCCACCAGTCGTATATGGCTGATATCGGCCTGACCGGCAAGGCTTTTGAGTGTATCGCTGTCGTCGTCCGGAGACGGGTAGCAGGCATGGAGCAGGCTGCTCAATACTCCCCGTTTGGTATTGCGCCAGTTGTAGCTGTCACGTATGAAGGTGTCTTTGCCGAACGCTTGCAGGATGCGGATCAGTGTTTCCGCTCCGTAGACGCGGTGAAGCTCTTCCGCCAGACGGGTGACCTGAGTCTCGGAATCTCCCCGCTGCAATTCTATTTCCAGAATCCGGTTCACTACTTTCTGGGTCAGTGAATGGAAGAGGGAGTGGTTGCGCTCGTCCAGTGCCGAAGTGATATCTTTGATGCGTGTGGGCGAGTTGACACGTCCCATCAGTTCCCGGTATATTTCTTCGGTAGGAATCAGTCCCAGCATCCATGCGTGGGCAAAGTCCATACTTTGCAGGTAGACTTCGGTTTCTTCCAGTTCGGGAGTATGCTCCATATAGTTGGTGAGCTTGTAGAGCTGGTACCGGACGGTGAAATAACGGGTGAAGAGAGCGTCATTGATGGGATGCTGAGGCGCGTCGAGCCAGAACCGTACGAACTTGTTGTTGTGTATTGGGTAAACGATCTCCCTTGCTCCATATTCCTGCTTGTCTCTGAGCCATGTATGCTTATTGGTATATTGACGGAAGATATTCTTCGTATTGAGCAGAGGAAGCAACTGCAAAAGCATATTGACGGAGAACTGCTGATAAGTTGCCTCGTTTCTGTATTCATGAGCCAGTCCGTCGATAATATCTTCTATCTGCCTGTAATAGGTCAGCTTGCGGAGCGACTTTTGCAGCCCGCGGTAAGTGAAGCCTGCATACATCTTATTGATAATCGGTTCGAACGTGTTGAGCGATTGGATGGCGGCTTCCTTGTCTTCCAGTTCTTCTTCGTCAAATTCATCGTCTTCGTCCTCTTCTATTTCGTTGGGTGCTCCGGTAGAGGCCAGCATGAACTTCATCATCAGCAATTTGTCGTAACTGCCTATTTCCTGTTGATAGAAATTCTGCCAGAGTTCCGGAAGTCCGAGTTCGCTCAGTCCGTCGTAGTGCTTGTACCAGTTCAGTAAGACACTGTTGCCCACCAAGCGTACTTCACCGTATTTATCCGTGAATTCGTCTTCTTTATGCTTTTCGATGTATTTGTTCAGCTTGTCGAAGATCGCTTTGGCTTTTCCTAAACGAATAAACTCAAATGCTTTCTTCACATTGAATCCGGCATCGGGAGTAATCGGAGGCAGGCTGACTTCAAGCGCAGGATTGTATAGCCCGAAGCCATTCTCTAGGGTATAGTTGCTTGTCGTGCTCTGTTCCGTACCGTCTCCGATCAGCGATTCGATCAGAACCTTCTCTTTGGCGTTCGGTTTCTGAATCTCTCTGACGGTGGACAGTAGTTCCTGATATCTGTCTTTCAGAAAATCGACGTTGCGGATGCTCTTCATCATATCCAGCCCGGCAAGGTGGCGTTCGGCATTCTTGTTGCTCAGCAACCGGTGGATACTGGCTGCCAGTTGTGCTTCCGGCTGTTTCATCAGCAGATTGATGGCATTGATACGCATCTCGCTATATTTGAAACGGAGCAGTTCTTCTATATTCTGATACTGTTCGGGAGACAGGGACATTTCGGACAATACTTTGTATGCTTCGTCCCGTATGTCTGACGAACGGTCGCCGAGTGATTGCAGTACATATTCCTGCTCCACCTTGCTTTCGGTATGGGCCAGAACGATTCCGATATAGCTGGCACGGCTGTAAGATTCGAGTGCGGGAAGATACGTGCAAAGTTCCTCTCTCAGTCGGATATCGTTGGTCATCCATGCGATGTATGCCATTTTGTGGACTACATCCGAACGGGTGAGCACTACACAATCCCACGGGAACACATAAGGCGAATAAATCTCCTTGGCGGAAATAGACTGATAGACTTGTTTCAGATATCCGTAGTGACGGACCGCCTCTTCCGGTGATTCAAAATAATCGCTGAGTGTGGGAGCTTCCTTGTTATCGCTGTATCGGCTCAGATAAAGACCGTCCATATAAAGAGGAAGGATAGCCGCCACCACTTTCGGGTCGTCGTGCCATACCTCGAATGCGTCTTTGCTGATCAGATGATTCATCTGAGAGGATTGTGTGCAGCGCAGGAAGTACAGTAATGTCTGTATCTGATGCTTGGCTCCCTTTCGGATGATGTCCGGTACGATGGCTCTGATCTCGTCCGTATCATAGAATCCGATGCTCCACAAAGCCAGATAAAGTTCGACTGTATCCTTGCTTTGCAGGGCATTGCGGGCTGTTTCCGGATGATTCAGGAAATTCCAGATCAGTTCGACATACTTGTTGGTAATCCGTTCGCTGCTGTCCTGTTCGCCGATTCCGGTGCATACGGCGATGCTTCGCTTGACGGAGGCAAAACGTTGCAGTCCGTTGTTATAGATGATGGAGAATAGGTAGAGGTAACTTTCGGGACATCCTTCGTCCATCGTTTTCACGATGGCTTGGCGCAGTCCTTCCTGTAGCTTGGCTGCTAATAGCAGTTTGCCTTCCAGCTCCAGAAGCGGGCGGTATCCGCTGATGGCGATGGCGTGGAGATACCAGCGTTGCAGGCGGTGGACGTTGTTTTCGCTGGTCAGTACCTGATTCAGGTATTCGATTACTTTTTCGTTACCTTGTGCTATTTGTGCGGCCAGCCAGTAGGAAGAGTTCATATAGCCGCTGAATTCTTCTGTATCTTCGGGTGTATTTCCTCCTTTTAAGATCGCTTCCACTGAAAATCCGGTAGCGCGTAACTTCAGAAACTGTAGCCATGCGTCTCTGGCGTGGTCCAGATGATTGGACGGATTGGCGGAACGCTGGGCGCGCCGGTCGTATCCGATGGTATGCGGACAGCGTGCTTCGAGTTGCAGATAAGTATGGAACAGTCCGGCGAATTCGTCGCCCAACATATAGCGGAACAGCGTGTTAAGTCTGCCATCCATCAGATTGGCAATGCTTTCGATGTTTTCTTCCCGGATGATCTCCTCCAGACGAGGTTCCAGTATCTCACTGAATATACCATACCGTCCTCCCATGTCCAAATCCTCCATGAACAGGTCGAACAGGGTAAGCGTTTCCGGCTCCAGGCTTGATTTTTCCTTTAGTAAACTCTCCAAATAGGGGTTTAGCAGCTTGTTCAATTTGTCGTTGTAAGTAATTCTCATGACTTTAAGCTTTTAGAGTTTATATTGCAGTTACCAAAGTCTTCCTGACAGCATTGTCAGCCGGATAAAGGTAAGTGTAGATTCTTCTTTCAGTTGGACGGAGGAGGATAATTCTCCAAGTTCCGCATCGTCCAGAAAGATGCGGAAGATTCCGTCTTCATATGATTGTAAAGCGTTGATGATAGCTTCGGTTTCCGCAGCCGGTCTGCCGTTATAGTTTGCTTCGAAGCCTACTTTGCCGGCGGCAGCCTTGTCCTCCATCTCTTCACTGGTGAGGTATTTCAGCATTTCACTTTGTTGCAGCCGTTCGTTGTACTCCTTTACTTGCCAGCAGACGACCGCTTCAATCAGTTCCTGCACACTGGCAGGAGGAGTAGGGAAATCGACCGGCATCTTTTCGATGCTGCATTTCCTTTTTCCTACTTGCTTGACTTGGATATATGCTTTCATACTTACTTTTATTTTTCGATTTGAATACTGGACGTGATTGCGTCCAGATCAGCCTGAGCCTTTTCGTCCGCAACCAGCATGACGATGGCAAAGACTCTTCTCTTATTCTCCTGAAAGTACAATAATACGGTTTGTTGCATTTCTTCTCCTTCTTCGTCGGGGTGCCCGATCCGCAAAGGATTGGTCGTCTTCGTCATAGGCAGACCGTTGATGTTGACTTTGCTCTGCTTGTAATCCTCCGAGGGCTTTCCTTGCTCATTTCGGGGGAGGGTGAGGAGCAGCTTCTTCATACGCTCGAACTCATCCTGCGTATCATAGCTGTTACTGGTCACTGTCAGCTGACTGCCGCCATTGACGAGTTTCAGCAGGGGAGGCTCCGAATCGGGAGTCGGCGCTTTCGTGCCGGTTATCTTGTACCAGTTGGTAGGATACTGGCAACTGAATTTTGATACAGCGTCATAGCATGAAAGCCACGTATCCTCATCCGACATGGGAGTATACGGGAACTGTTCGGAAGTGGAAGATTTCCGGGGGCTGCCGGTCACCCGGCGACTGGCGCTTTTTTTCTGTTCCTCTTCCTGTTCCTTATAATAGGCTTCTACAAGTCCGCTTTTCCATTCGTTACGTATTTCCTGATATGTCGAGGGAACATTGCGGCAAAGTGAAAGGAAGCTGAACAGGAAGACACTGAAGATGATCAGTTCTCCGATGATGGAAACCGTTCTTCCGGCTTCGGGCTTCTTCATCCGTTCGCCGAATACATAGATGAATCCCAAAAGGAATCCGCTGAGTAAACCGCCGATGTGTGCGGCATTGTCTACTCCGGCCCGTATGCCGTAGATGAGATTGTAGCCTACGAAGATAAGAATGCTGGTCAGCAAAGCCTTCCGCTGCGATCTCTCGATGCGGTGGAACAGCAGGAAAGCCAGAAAGATACCGTAGAGTCCGAAGATCGATCCGGAAGCTCCGGCACTGATCGTTTCCGCATGCATATAGAGGCTGAAGACAGCCGAACAGAGTCCCGTCAGCAGATAAGAGACGAACATACGACGCGTACCTATCAGATGTTCCAGCCAGATACCTATATATATAAAGGCGTACATATTCATCAGCAGATGGAAAGCGCCGATATGCACAAAGTTGCAGGTCACGGCACGCCACCAGTCACCGGTCAGGGTGAGCGGACCGAAGTCGGCGCCCCAGTTTAGCAAGGCCAGTGTGGAAGGTTCCAGAATTCCCGCTCCGGTAGCTGCCATCAGTATGAAGACAAGGATATTGATGTCTATCAGAACCGGTGTCGCGATGAATCCCTTCCGGGGGATAAAGAAATGGATGAAAGACGACTCTTTTTCGCTTTCTGCCTGAAGCCTCCGTTCTTCTTCCGTCAGCGGGCGGGTGAGGTCTTCTTCGAGCTCGTTGGCTTTTTGTGCCAGTTCTTCCGGTGTCAGAGTTGATTTGATCTCTTCCATCGTTTCCTGTAATTTTTGGATATTCTTGCGATTTTTGCCATAATCTACCAGTTGTACGGAGGCGCATTGACTGCGGACGGATATTTCACCGCTGTTTCCTTCTTCGATGGTGAAAGTCACTTCTTCTCCTTGGGAACGCATACCCATTGGAACATAAAATATGACTTCACGAAGAGCGATTCCTTCGATATTCCATTCAAGTTTCTGAGACGCTTCGAGTGCCAGTATCAGAATTTGTGTATTTGATAAATCTGCAAAATGTAGCTTATCCTCGTGTAAAGGTCTGAGTCTAAACGCCATATTTCTCTCTTTTATTAAGTCGTAGATTGATATTACTCTCTTTTTGTACAAAAGTACAGAATAATAATGAAATAGAGGGTAAATGGGAGGGGGATATTTATGCGGACAACGAGAATACTAATACTTTGAGATTTAGTAAGTTCCTTTTGGAAAGAAGAGGACAAAAAAAGCATCCGCTTCGTTGGAAGGGATGCTTTTATCGTTAGTCACCCTTTTAGGGTTACTTTTTGTAGAAAGCAAGGTCTTCTTTATCCATATTTTTGATAAAGTTGGTATGCTTCGTAACTTCCGCTTCAGCAAAGTTCAGATATACATGTGCAGATTTGGAGAACAGGTCGGCAGCCTTGCTTGCGTCCTGAATCAGCAGGTGGCACATGATGATATCGGCAGCCATTTCCATCAGTCTGCGGGCTGTGAAGTCGAGCAGTTCCTGATCCTGTGCTTCTTTAACGGCGTTGGTGCTGGCTTCGAACAGGTCTGCCATCTTCTTCAGACGTGACATCAGCGGTTCCATTTCCGGTGAACAAGGTACTGTTTCGAATTCGCGGATCGTAGCAAGGTAAGAACCGTTGGTTACATAGCGGATAGCGGCTACAGTCTGCAACTGGGTAGTACCTTCGTAGATGCTGGTGATACGTGCGTCGCGGTAGATGCGCTGGCAGGCATATTCCATCATGAAGCCCGAGCCTCCGTGAATCTGTATACAGTCGTAAGCGTTCTGATTCGCATATTCGGAGTTCATACCTTTGGCAAGCGGAGTGAAACTGTCGGCTAACTTTGCGTATTTTTTCTGTTCCAGACGTTCTTCCGGAGTCAGCTTGCGTTCGCGTGAGATGTCGTCCAGTGCTTTGTAGATGTCTACGTAGCGGGCTGTCTGATAAAGCAGCGCACGGCCGGCATCCAGCTTACCTTTCATAATGGCGAGCATGTCATACACGGCAGGGAAGTCGATGATTGCTTTTCCGAACTGCTTGCGGTCTTTGGCATAGGCCAGTCCTTCATTGTAAGCAGCCTGGCTCAATCCTACAGATTGTGCGGCGATACCCAGACGGGCACCGTTCATCAATGCCATTACATATTTGATCAGACCGAGTTTGCGGTCACCGCAAAGTTCGGCTTTGGCATTCTTGTAAACCAATTCGCAGGTAGGAGAACCGTGGATACCCAGCTTGTGTTCGATACGGCGTACATCCACACCACCCTGACGCTTGTCATAGATGAACATGGACAGACCGCGACCGTCTCTCGTTCCTTCTTCCGAACGGGCAAGTACCAGATGGATATCTGCATCGCCGTTGGTGATGAAACGTTTCACACCGTTCAGCAGCCAACAACCGTCTTTTTCGCTGTAAGTAGCTTTCAGCATCACTGCCTGAAGGTCGGAACCTGCATCCGGTTCGGTCAGGTCCATAGACATGGTTTCACCCTGACATACGCGGGGGATAAAACGGCTGTGCTGGTCGGCATTACCAAATTCATACAGTGTTTCGATACAGTCCTGCAAAGACCAGATATTTCCGAAACCTGCATCGGCGGCAGCAACGATCTCGGCACACATGGTGTACGGAGTGATCGGGAAGTTCAGTCCGCCGAAACGGCGTGGCATTGTCATTCCGTTCAGACCGGCTTTGACCATCGCATCCAGATTTTCTTTAGTGCCGGAAGCGTATTCCACCCGTCCGTTGGCGCAGTGTGGACCTTCTTCGTCAACACCTTCAGCGTTTGCATTGATAATTTCGCCTGTTATTTCTCCGGTGATCTCCAATACTTTATCGTAAGAGTCCAGTGCGTCCTCAAAATCCAGAGGAGCGTAGTCGAATTCATCTTTATCTCTGTAGTTGCGTTCTTTAAGTTCGCAAATACGTTTCATCATCGGATTGTTCAAGTGATACTTGAGTTCCGGTATTTCTGTGTAAAAATTAGCCATCTTTCTTTACTTGCTATTCTGTTTATAATACTTAATCATCTTCGGCACAACTTCTTCGATGGTTCCGTTGATTACATAGTCTGCAATCGTGTTGATCGGAGCATCCGGATCGTTGTTGATAGAGATGATAATACCACTTTCCTGCATACCGGCGATATGCTGGATTTGTCCTGAGATACCACAAGCAATGTAGAGTTTCGGACGAACCGTTACACCTGTCTGACCAATCTGGCGGTCGTGTTCTGCAAAACCTGCGTCAACAGCGGCACGGCTTGCACCTACTTCGGCGTGAAGTTCCTTTGCCAGGCTGAACAGCAGGTCGAAGTTTTCTTTCGAACCTACTCCGTAACCACCGGCAATGATGATCGGAGAGCCTTTCAGGTTGTTCTTCGCTTTTTCTACGTGGCGTTCGATTACTTTGACCACATAGTCTGTGTCGGCTACGTACTTTTTCACGTCGTGGCGGATCACTTCTCCCTGATAAGCCGGAGAAACGATTTCTTTCTTCATTACACCTTCGCGAACGGTTGCCATCTGTGGGCGGTGTTCGGGGTTGACGATGGTTGCAACGATGTTACCGCCGAATGCCGGACGGATTTGGTACAACAGGTTCTTATAAACTTTTCCTTCTTTCTTATCTTCGTGGTCACCGATTTCAAGGGATGTACAGTCGGCAGTCAAACCGCTGGTCAAAGCCGAAGAAACACGCGGGCCGAGGTCACGGCCGATAACGGTAGCGCCCATCAGACAGATTTGCGGCTGTTCTTCTTTGAAGAGGTTTACGAGGATGGAAGTGTGAGGGAGTGAAGTATAAGGATAAAGTCCTTCAGCGTCGAAAACGTGGAGTTTGTCTACTCCATAAGGAAGGATTTGCTTTTCAATTTCTTTGAGGCCGGTGCCGGCAACTACTGCTTCGAGTTGGCAGTTGAGTTCGTTAGCCAACGAACGACCTTTTGTCAGAAGTTCCAGGCTGACGTCTGCGACGATGCCTTCTTCTATTTCGCAATATACAAATAAGTTATTCATGATTATCCGATGGTATGGTTAGCTAACAGTTCAACAATCAGTTCTTCCACATCACGGTCGCTGCCGCTGATGGTTTTGCTCTCTTTGGCCTGGAACACGATGTTCTGGATGGCTTTTACTTTCGTAGGCGAACCGGACAGACCGCATTGGGCGAGGTCGCCGTTAACGTCGGCTACGCTCCATTCGGGCAGGTTGAGGTAATCGCGCTTGTCATACAGATCGGTATAGTCGAGGTTACCTTGTTGTTTTTCCGTAACGGTTTTGGCGTGTTTGTACTTCTGTACCAGCTTGGCGTTACGCGGACGGCAGGGAGCAGCCGAGCCGTTGACTGTGATAACGATGGGCAGCGGACCTTCTACCGTTTCAACGCCACCGTCGATGTGACGTTTCACTTTGATTTTGCCGTCACCTACTTCCAGAATCTCTTCAGCGTATGTGATTTGCGTCAAACCAAGTTTTTCTGCCACCTGCGGACCTACCTGTGCCGTATCACCGTCGATAGCCTGACGACCGCCGATTATAATGTCGCACTCACCGATTTTGCGGATAGCAGTTGCCAGGGCATAGCTTGTAGCCAGTGTATCTGCACCGGCAAAAGCGCGGTCAGTCAGCAAATAACCATTATCGGCACCACGGAAAAGTCCTTCACGAATAATATCAGCGGCGCGTCCCGGTCCCATTGTCAGAATGGTTACGGTAGAGCCTGGGTGAGCATCTTTCAGACGAAGAGCTTGCTCAAGGGCATTCAGGTCTTCGGGGTTGAAGATGGCAGGGAGTGCCGCACGGTTAATAGTTCCGTCGGCTTTCATGGCATCTTTCCCAACGTTACGTGTGTCGGGAACTTGTTTTGCCAATACAACAATTTTCAAACTCATGCTATTAATTTTAGTATTAGTATTTCTACACATTAGCAGCCAGTAGTCAAGTAGTAATAATCTTGCTATCCAAACTATCCGGTTAACTATCAGCGTGCAAATTTACTCAAACACTTGGTTCTGACAAGAAAACCGAGTAAAAAATGCACATTATTAAGTTTTTTGAGCAAATAAGGGGAAAGTTTATGGGTTTAGTTTAGTCCTGTGGTGGTTTGGGGGAGAAGGGGGATGGGAACGGAAAAAAGAGACACTACCATAGGAATTGTTTTTTATAAAAACATCTGTCACTGTCACCATTCGAAGGGTAACTGTCTGACTATAAATGATTCATCTGGTGACAGCAAGTGGTGACAGCAGTGTGACGGAAGAAGTTGCCGTCACAACGTGATAGGAGGGACAACGGATAAAAAACAGGTAAAGTAACAAGGGATGGAGGCTCTTGTTTTTATTCCATAATACAGGCGATTTCAGGAATGTTTTAGTCTAGTTGGTTTCCATTCGATGAAACTATAGTTCCAAAGCCTTGAAACCAATGGTTCCAAGCCGCAGAAACTTTAGTTCCAAGCTGTAGAAACTAAAGTTTCAAGCCGCAGAAACTCTGGTTCCAAGGCGATGAAACTGTAGTTTCAAGCGGTAGAAACTAATGAAAGCTATATATGCTTGGGTTATAAGGTAAGGCCGACTACAAAGTAGACTTGTTCTTCATAAGGATTGGCGATCACTTTTCCGAAGATCGGCAAAGAGAAAGTAGAGGTAATCTTTAGTTCTTTAGTGGCCGAAAGTCCGATGTTGACAACGTTGAATTTATTGGAATACATGCCGTCCCAGGGGGTAAAGCCTGCTTCAAGGGCAAGGTCCACCTTCTTTATACTGAACGGATAACTGAGTTCGCAGTAACTGGACCACGCACGTTTCCCGTTTTCGCGGTAATCATTTCCCGCAAATGTGGTGTACCAACTGACTGAAAGCGGGAACTTTTCACTGATCACATATCCGGCTCCGACTTCAAAAGTATGTCCGGTGGCGTGTGAACTGTAATTGAAGTACTTGAAAGGTTCTTCTTCCGTTTGCGTGAAGTAGTTGTTGGCGTATAAGGTCAGATTCTTGTATTCGTACTCCAATGACAAATCTATTTCATTATTCTTATGGCGAAACTCGGTCGAACCCCAGACATAGGCAGTCAGTCCTTTCCAGTTGACGCCTAATGACGGCTGTACGCTGGCGTTACCGCTGTCCATACCCCTCCATATATAGCTGCTGACGAAATCCGCTGTTACAAAAACATCCTGTGCCTGTGCTAAAACGGAACAAAATAAGAGTGCAATAAGTAAAATTCGTTTTTTCATTTTGACGACTTTATTGTATTTGGGCGGCAAAGATACGAATTGTTGACGAATCTGAAAGAACCCGTAAACAGAAAAAGCATTCGGAAAGGTGGCTAAACAGGAAGAGTAACCACCATTTTGCAGCCGGAAGTATAGCCGGTATCTATTCTGATCTGCCCTCCGAGACGTTGTATGATAATGCGGCAGATGTACAGACCGAGTCCGGTGCCCGGTTTGAAGTCGTCTACTTTGGTAAAGCGTTCGAATACCCATTCCTGTCTGTCGGCAGGGATGCCGATGCCCGTATCGGTGATGGAGATTACCAGTTGTCTTTTTTCTTTCTCGATGTTGCAGGTCACCGTGATTGTTCCGCTTTCTGTAAACTTGGCGGAGTTACTTAGTAAATAGCCAATTACGCGGGAAAGATAAAAGGCGTTTGTTGGTGCCGTCGCTTCGTCTTTATCACCTGTGATGATACATTCAATATTCGGATTGTGCAGAGTTTCTTTAAGTTTGGCCATTTCTTCAACACATAGTCTGTATATGTCGGTAAATTCTACAGGAAGAGGTTGTTCGGAACTGACAAGTTGTGACAGCTCCAGCATATTGTCCATTAAAGAAGCTAATGCGACAGAGTTGCTTTGTATCAACTGCCGGAACTCTTGTCTGGTGGCCGTATCCAAAGATTCATCGAAGATCAGTTCGGAGAATCCGGCGATTGAATTGAGCGGCGTACGTATTTCGTGACAGATAGAATTGAGGAAAGCTGTTTTCATTTTCTCACTTTCGGTAGCTTTGATGCTTTGTTTTCTGACTTCTTCGTTTGCAATCATCAGTTCCCGATGTATTTTCTTCAGCCGTTTTACCATGATACGCTGATAGGTACTCCAACCGATTACTGCCAATAATAGGGCGAAAGTAGCAGCTAGTGCTATCTGTTTGTTTCTGTTGGACAATTTGCTTTTTTCCAGTTCCAGTTTGTTAACATCAAAACGGGTCTGCATTTCTGCCATTTGTTCCTCTTTCTTTTGTGACTTGTCTGACATCTGGTACTTAATACTTTCTTTCAGGGTCAGATAAGCATTTTTGAAATCATTCAGTTCATAATAAAGACCGGCTTTTATCGAATATATGGAGACCAGATTGACCGGTTTGAATCTCCCTTGTACGATGGCGGAATCGAGATAGGCTATTGCTTTTTTATATTCACCCATTGTCTTATAGTATCTGGCACTGGTTTCATAGGTGGTATTTATGATTTTCTTTTTGCGTGCCAGTTGAATATATTTCTGATAATATTTCTTGATTTCCTCATTAGAAATAATATCTTTCATAAAGATCATCTGAGCATATTTGGCCATATAATAGTGTGATTCATCAAGGAACTGCCGGTCGAAAGTGGTATTCAGGTTGTTCCATTGCTTATGCAGTTCGATCATTTTCTTGATTTCGTCCGGTGCTCTTTTATCTTCGGTGGAAGTGTACAGATCTGCTAATTCATAACGGCACAATGTTTCGAAATGAATTTTGTCCTGGAAGGGGTAAACTGATAAGTTCGTCAACGCACGCTCAACATAAGGAATGCCTTTGGAAATATCATTGTATGAATGTGTAAGTATAGCCGAATAATCCAGTGATACTCCGGTCAGATATTCCCACTGAATCTGTGCTTCGGGTGTCATTGGTCCGCGACTTTCGCTTTTCAGTTTGTTCAGTTCCTGTTCGATTGTCTCCAGAGAATTGTTCTTCCGCATTTCTGCCCAGATATTATAACAATATAAATAATACCGGAACAAGGTGTTATGTTCTTCCGGAAGGTTTTGCCGGGCGAATGATATGTATTTTTCTACTTTCTCTTTATCTTTAGGAGAGTATCGCTGTATGAGCATATCCAGTGCAAGTTTCATCATATATTCGTCTTTGGCTTTGGCGGCTTCGGTAAGCGCTTTGTCCCAATATACAGGGGCTATATTGATGCTGTCCACATAAATATCTGCCAGATGGATATAGATGATGGCTCGTTGTCTGGCATCTGTGTCGTTTTTCAGCAGAGTTTGCAGGCTGTCGACGGAAGCCGGAAGCGTAGAGGCCTTCATGGCAGAGAATGCTGACAAGAGTATACCGATGAGGAGCATGTAACGTATTCTTCGAGTTATCAGATTATTGGTCATATAATTATAGATTGTTTGTTTGAGTAAATGGATATGTGAAAAGGAGGGTAGGACCTTCCGGGGCGTTCGGTTGAATCGTGTATGTACCTTTGAAGTATTCGATTGTCAGTCGGTTGATGCTATGGCGTATTTCTGCTTTTTGTGTTTGTAAAGCCGGATCGGCTAGCGGACTGTTGACAATCCGGAATACAAATAGTTCTTTTTGGGTGTCACGGTTCAGATAGAGAGACACTGTCCTTTTCTCTTCACATGGGTCTGTGTAGACCAGTGTGCTGAGTATCAACTGGGTAAATCGGGCAGTGTCTACCTGTAATGGTTGACTTTCTATTTCTGTATGAAAGTCTGTCTGTATCTTATTTCCGTATTTCATGCGTACCATACTGAGAACATCCGAACACAGGGAGATGATTTCGTGCTCCTGCATCTGCCATTTGGTTCTGCCTGCTTCCAGTCTGGAGAGGTCGAGTACGTCGTTAACCAGTTGTATCAGTTCAGCGGAATTGGTCTGGATGATTTCCGAATATTCTTTCCATTGGGCAGCATCCATGCTTTCTGGGTCTGTAGTCATGAGTTGTGAAAAACCTAAGACGTTATTCAACGGGATACGTATATTGTAGCTCATGTTAACAAGGAAACGGCTTTTTACTTCGTTTGCTTCTTCCGCTATCCGGCTCATTTTGCGGATTTCCTCTTCTTCTTTTTTTAGTTTTTTGCGTACATAATAGATGCGTATGACGGATGGGGTTAAGATTAATAATGCGATGGCTATCAAACCTAGTCCGGCGTAATGAACCATTGCTTTGTATTGTTCCTTTTCGAGAAGCAGATTGTCCATGTTACGCATCTGATAAATTTCGTTTGTTTGGGAGATGGATAATGCCCGGTAGAATGAATCTTTCTTTGCCAGTAAACTTTGGAACAGTGGTATTGCCTTATCTGCTTGCCCCGCATCTGTGAGAATACCTGCATGTGCTATTTTATTTCTTAATCCCTCATCGTCTGTAACTGCTGATAGAAGTTCGATTGCGTTTTGAGAACATGCCAAGGCCTTATCGTATTCTTTGATTATCCGATAATAATGGGCATACACATTATAATACAGTCCGCGACATGGGATATAAGTGGTTGGTGAGAAGTACTCATCCATCTTTTTCAGATGAAGACGGGCTTCTTCCAGTTTGCCTTCGTTCAGAAAATAATCGGCATATAAGCTCTCCAGCAGTAAGTAGCTGTAGCTTTCCGGTCTGTTTTTCCGGTCTGACAGGGTATCAAGTACTTTTTGGTATTCCTGTAAGTAGGCTAGGAAATCTTTGTTTTTTATACCGTAACATGCCAGAGCTATCTCTTGCAGCACGCTTTTGCGTGATTCCAGCGTGGCAGTTGGCGGCAGAAGGCGATAAGCTTCGAAACCGGCTTCTTCCCCTTCTTTAAAGCGTGCAGTAGACAAGTAGGCTGTCATCAGGCATAGTTTTGCTGACGACATTCCTTTGGCACTATTTAATTTTTGTGCCAGCTTAAACATCTCTTCGGCTTGGGTGATGCTGTATTCTATCTGGTGTTTTATGATATAGATAGTTATTTCAGCCCTTTTTCCTTCGAAATACAAGTCATACTGTTTGTTTTCTATAGCTGTTTCAGCAAGCTTGTCCATCCAGCTTGCTGTATTTTCTTCATCTTGGTGGTTGTAATAATAAACGACATGAGCATATAGGGCGAGACATTGATAGTATTTGTTGCCATGTTGGGTGGCTTCATCCAGTAATTTTCCCAGATAATAGACGCAGGAAGGCGACATTGGGTCCAGATATGCTAATGAATAAAGCGTAGCGAAACGGGATTCGCCGACCGGCAAAGTGTCCAGGACCTGGAGTAAACTATCTTTGGCCGATGCGGTATTGTAGGCAAAAGTTCTGGTTGTACCTCCTGCCAGTGCCGCTATAATAAAGAGAATCAATAATCGCTTCATGACTGTGCTTCCTTTCCTTGCTTTGTGGGATTGATGGGGTGAGTAAAGTAAAATCGGCATCCGGTGGTGTAGTTCGGATCTATCCAAATCTTGCCGCCGATTCGTTCAATAATCAGTTGGCAGATAGAAAGTCCGAGTCCGGTGCCCTGCGCCCCTTCGTTCAACTTCTCGAAACGATTGAAAATCGAGCTTTGCTTTTCCAATGGGATTCCGCAACCGGTATCGGTGACGGAGAACAAGGCGAAATCTTTTGATTCCTGCTGAACTTCGAGAGTTATATTTCCCTGTGGGGTGAATTTGGTAGCGTTAATCAATAAGTTGATCAGTAATTGTTGCAAGCGTGAATCATCGGTATATAACTTTAGAGATGGTAATGATGTGTTGAATCGGAGTTCTGCCTGCGTTTGCTTCACTTTATTGACGGTATCAATTACATTATTACAAATGGCTATGGCGTCACAATAGTTGAAATTAAACTTCATATTTCCGATTTCCAGGTTGGAAAGGTCGATGACATCGTTGATCAGTTTTAACAATAAGTCGGAGTTCTGCTGTATGATATCACCGCACTGGCGGCGTGTTTCTTCGTCGAGTGCCTGTTCGGTGAGCAGGCTGGAGAAGCCGGAGAGAGCACTAAGCGGAGTCCTGATTTCATGACTCATATTGGACAGGAAAAGACTTTTGCTCTGCATGGCATTCTCTGCATTGAGCCGCGACTGCTCCATGCGGATTTTGGATTCGGCTATTTTTTTGTTTTGTTTTACTATGTGTATCACCAGATAAATCATGACACCCAGAACGATGATTCCGATAACAATGCCACCCAGGAAAATTCGGTTGAACTCAGCTTTATTCTCCACTTTCATCCGGTTCTCCTCATAAGAAGCCCGAAGATTGTTGATGCGGTGGGCATAACTGGGAGCTATTACGGAATCGGTGATCATACTGATTTCTTCATACAGGCGTGCCGCTTCCTTTTTATGATCCATCTCTATCAGTAAGTTTGCTTTTATATAAGCTATTTGCAAGTAAATGATGGATTGCATCTTTTGTCGGATATCTGTCAGAATATTGTCATAGTATTGCAGGGCAAGCGTATGTTTTCCTATGGCTGCGTTATATCGTCCCTGCATATAATTGTACGTAGTACTGTAATAGGGTTGCTTGTCCGACAGGTAGATTTGCTCTGCTTGTAGAAGGCAGTTGTGAGCGTTTGGTAATTCGTTCTTTTGGATATAATAGGACACATCTGTAGCAAGTGTCAGGAATTGCAGCGTTTGATTGCTGTGTATGGATTTTGATTCGGAAAGCATTTTCCTGTATTTTTCTGCTTCCTGTGTCCTTTCTTTCAGTATGAGCGTCTGAATAAGTTTCAGAATAGTCATTTCTTTATAGTAATTGTTTTCCGGAGAGGCGGCAGGGTGGCGAATCGCTTCTTTATAAGACGCGATGGCTTCTTCAGGCATATTGGAGCAGAAATAGGCATCTCCGATAGCTGCACTTGAAAGAGCCATTCCAAAATCATACTTTATGGTTTCTGCCTTTTCATACATTTCTCTGGCTTCGTCGATGGCATTTCCGATATCTCCACGCAGGGAATAGAGATATACTACTAATTGCCTGATGCTGAAAGATAATTCCATCTTATTATCTTTTTCCAGTATAGGGCTTATTTGCTGTCCCCAAACGATGACACTGTCCATCGGCGCCAGGGAATCATATGCTATGTTACTGTCTATTAATCGTTTTAATGTGGACAGATGCTCAGTGTCTGAATTGGCGGAATGTAATGGGAGCATTCGGATAAGCAGACTTATAGCAAATAATATATAGATATTCCTCTTCATTAAAGGTGGTGTTTTGTTGTATGTGTTATACTAGTTGCCAAAAATAAACAAAAATCACACAGGAATGCAGAATCGGTAACAAATAATTCGTTTTTAGTGTTAATATACGTTGCTGGTTGTTGGAGGAAGTTTTTCTTTGTATGGAGATGGAATGATTGTTTTGTTTGACGGAAATGAATAAACCTGCCGGGGAGATTTCCCCGACAGGTTCAACCAGTCATTTTAGTGAGTTCTTTCAGAATGTGATATCCATTTTCACTACAAAAGTACGGGGTGCAGCAACTGCCATCGGGCGATAGCTGTATTCTTTATTCAACAGATTATTGACCATGAACTGGAAGGCGACTTCTTTGGTGGCTTTTACCCCAAAGCGTAAATCGACAGTCGCATAGTCAGTATTATGTTTTTTCCAGTATGTAGCCAGCGTTTCTCCTCTCGATTTTCCGAAGAGAACCGTGCGTACATAGTCCATTAGGTCTTGTTGTTGCTTTTCACGTTCATCCATCATGAGATAGTCCACTGCCAGTATCTTGCTCTTCCATGCAAAATTGGCGCCCAAGTTGATGCGTTTCCATTGAAAATCAACCGTTGCTTTAAAGCTGTGCTTCGGACGGTATTTCAGATACTTGCCTGTATTCGATTTTTCTTTCATCTGAAGAGCATCAGTGTATAAATCTTCTATTTCATTACGTTCTTTGTAGTCGGCATCGCGGGGCTCGGTATATACGTATCCCAGATTATAGAACAGTTTCGTGTTCTTGTTGAAGTCATAAACACCGTTTGTCGAAATTTCCATACCGTAGATTTGCGCTTTTGATACGTTGTGGAACTGTGCTCCGATGCCAAAGCCTTTGCCGTCCGTCAGCATCTGGATAGCATCGCTGATGCTGTTGATCATGCTGTAGTCTGCATTATTGAACAGGCCGAACTGAAATTCAACCATGTCTCTGTATTCGGTATAGAATCCCGCTACGTCTACAAACCCTTGAAAGTTGCCTATCTTATATCCTTGCTTGAATCCCAATTCAGCATTGTAACCTTTTTCCGGCTTGATGCCGAGGTTCGGATAGATACCCACTCCTCCGATATCCTTGCGAAGATATTTCTCGTTGATGGACGGGTTGCGGTAACCTTGTCCGGCACTGGCGCGGATAAAGCTGTAATCGGCTAACTGATAGTTCAGTCCGGCACGGAACACCGGACGGAACGGGACTTTGGCCCCGAATATTTTCGTTTCGGCTTCACGGTGATGATTGTTCACACGATAATATTCGGCACGTACACCTGCCGATACGCTCAGGCGGTCCCAGAAGCGTTGGTCGTACTGGAAAAAGGCGGCTACATTATCGCTTTTGTAAACTTGATCCATGATGGAGGAATTGTAGCGGACATGTTCATAAGTCATTCCGGTAGTGATCTGTGCGCCACCGTCCCATTTCTTGTTGAACTGGTAGTCGAGATAATAATTGTAGTTCTTGTCCGTTTTCGTCTGGACGTTGTTTCGGGTCGGATTCATTACGTTGGACAGCCAGGGAATGAGATCACTGGTAACTTGTCCGTTTTGTATGCTGCTCATCAGGTCACTTGGCAGTCCGTTGTCCATCACCCATGAGATGAGGTCACAATAATCGGCGGTGGTGGCGTTGGGGAAGATGTTGCCCAAGGAAGTGAATACCCCATTCATGGCATCTTCCAGATTATTGTTGATCAGGCCGGAGCCGATGCCGACCAATGCCGGGTAGAGCGAACTGTAATCGCCGCCTGCTATATTCTGTATAGTCTGGGCGTTCGTTCCCATATTCCCAAGGATATCGGTGATGGATGCTCCCTGACTGGGCTTGACTATGTTGTCGGCACTATGGTAGAAACGTCCTTTGATCTTGTGTGACGTTCCGTTTTCCGGATTCACATAGTTGATGAACGGGTCGATGTGGAAGTTGTTCTCTTCGCGTCCCATGTTGGTGAAAGGAGAAGGTTTGTAAACTTCTGTTGGTGATCTCCAGATGAAGAAATCTCCGTATTGATTAGAAAGAAAGTCAACATTCAGACCATAGTTCAATATCTTCATACCCATGTCCGGTTGATGATAAGTCAGATTGCCGCCCATGCGGAAACGTTTGTTGTATCCTTGCTGCCGGTATCCTTCATCGGTAAAGAGGTTTATGCTGCCGCTGACATCGAAGTTACCGATACGGCGGGAGTGGGAGAGATCAAAGCCCTCATAAATAGGATTTCGTATACCACTGAGAAGGTTTCCGCGCAGGATGGGTTTGACGGAATATTTGTCGTCCTTCCAGAAACTCTTGTCGCTCCATTGGTATTCGTCATTCTCGGCATCACCGTATATGCCGATATAGGCACTGAAGCGGGTTTTTGGTGTCAACCCCGGACGGGCGGTACGGATATTGATAATACCGTTGAGAGCAGACGAACCGTACAAAACGGATGAGGCTCCCTTGATGACTTCTATCTGTTCGATGTTTTCTAGAGGTACGGTATTCCAGTTGATTTCTCCGGTCTTTGGATTCAGTGTGCTCATTCCGTCTACCAGAATCTGGCTGCGGGCACCTACTCCGTAAGTCCATCCGCTGCCGCCACGCATGGAAGGCTGTTTGTCCACTATATCCACACCGGGCAGCGTGCGGAGAGTAGAAGTGATATCCGTCGGGGCCTGACGGGCGATATCGCCCGCTTTCACCAAGTCCATGGATACGGTGACATTACTGAGCTTTTGCTCAAAGCGTCCGGCGCTTACCACTACCTCTTCCAGCAGCTTGGTACTTTCTTTCATGTACACGTCTTTAGTGATTACTTCACGTTTGCCGATAACAATGGGCATCAGAACGTCTTCATAACCGATATAGCTGAACACAAGGTCGACACCTCCCTCCGGAAGTTTGATTTCATACGCTCCGTTTATGTCGGACACGGTTCCTTGATTGCCGTGTAATTTGTACGTTACCGCTGCGCCAACCAAAGGTTCATTGGTATTGGCGTCATATATATGCCCTTTCAACGTTTGGGCAAAACTAGTCCCGAATCCGGCAAGGCAGATGAATAATGTCAGAATATATAGTTTCTTCATTGTTTCTGTAATTTATGTTTTTTTCTGGTGGAAAGTCTCATTCGTTTTTGTCTGTCAGGTCGAGTCCCAAGTCCAGTTGGGTGATGATAGACCAGTTATCATACAGTGGACCTATATAGGAATTGTACAACATCGGACCGAAGTTAGGAATACCTTCCATCGCTGGCTGAAGATTGGGGATGAAGGCTATGAGAGGGCTCAGTGCTTCCCTGTTCAGATAGATATGCGTATGTCCGTTCTCCTTTTCTATCTGCATGGGGATGCCTTCCTTTATCCACGAGAAGAACATCTGAAAACTTTGGTGATCCATATTGGCGATCATAGATAATAAAGAGTTATCCAATGATTCGCTCACAATTCCCAGTAGAGTCTTCAGTAAGAAAGGATTAGATTTCAGGATAGCATCTGCAATGCCTGCTATCAGATGAGCATCGACCGTCTGTCCCTGCCCTTGCATGGTCAGGCTGATAATACCCGGAAGGTTTAGTTTGACATAGAGAAGGTCATTTTTCAGATACCAGAAAGCCAGTCCCCGGGGAGACTCTGCATAATTGCGTCCTTGGGTTGCGTCAGTAATATCATCGGCAGACAATGTATTGAACATTAACTTCATCATGATGAAATTAATGAGTTGTTGCTGGGATGCGGGATTATCCATGTCGATTTCGCTGAACTTCTGTTCCCCCAATTGCAGTTCGTCCGATGTATATTCAGCCGTAATGTTTCCGTCGGATTCCAAAGTGACACTTTTGAGTAATTGCGGTAAGAGGTATCCTCCCATGCCTTTTATAATAACGGATACGGTTGCGTACAAACTTCCCGCATCCTTTACCATCTCTAAATCCATGTCGGTATAAAGGGCTGCTGTCAGTATCTGATTGTCCGACTCTCCCCATTCATATTCGCCGGTTGTCTGATTGCGTACGACATCTTTTCCTCTGCCGCGTGTCAGTTCGCTCATCTGATAAGTTTTTATCCATTGATTTTGCGGCATCGTTACATTCAAATCCAGTTTCATCGTTTTCGGAGTAATGGAGCCGGCGTATTTCACAGTTGCTCCCGCGCACGAAACTGTTTCTCCGCTGAACGTATAATTGTCTTCCTGTTCTGATAAGTTTATCCGGAATGATGTCTCTTTTTCTCCCGGAATGATATCGTTTAACGTCAATGTTCCTTTTTTACTGTCTTCCGTCTGAAAGTTGACGGTTTTTCCGATTAACTTTTCTCCGCTGTAGGTCAGGTCCAGAGTGGATGGTTTGATATACGAGCCATATTCCTGGCTGAGTTCTCCCGGCCAGAACAGCTTGTCATTGTAGGTTTCTTCGCAAGATGCAAGGAAGAATGTTGTACAAGCTACATAAAATAGTTTTCGTAATGTTTTCATTCTCTTTTTTGTTTTTATTTCAACGTATTTATTAAAACATTGCAAATGTCGGTTAATATTGTTTCTACATCAAGCTCTATTCTTGGTATTCGATGTTCTATTTTAACTATTTTATATGCACGTGTATTTGAATAGATAACTGTAATGTTCTCTTTTAAATAATATATGTTCTGTTTTTCATATTTTAATAAAGGACTTGGAGGAAATTCGAATGGAAAAAGATATCTTTGTGGAACTAAATTTCTTAATTATGATCATAGATGATGCTCTTCCCAAGTTTGACCTTCCGGTCGATTTTGTTACAGATGACAGCATAACCGGCGATATTCTGAATCAATACGGTCGTTTTCCCTGCCATATAAAGGCGGGAGTCTTTGTTCTTTGCACGCGGGGAACTGTACGTGCCACTATCAACCTGTCCGAGTATACCATTACCCATAATGACTTTGTGACTGTCCTCCCCGGATCATTCATACAGATTCACGAAGTATCTTCGGATACCCGTGTTTGCTTTGCGGGCTTTTCTTCGGAATTTATCTCCCGTGTGAGCTATGTAGAGACTTATCTGGATTTTCTCCCTATGATTTTGGACAACCCTATTATGACATTACAGGAAGAGGTAGCGCAATTATACCGAAACGCTTTCAGCCTGCTTATCCGTGCCTATTCTTTACCGAACACACTGGATAACAAAGAGATATTAATGTCTATTTTTACTATATTCTTTCAGGGGGTGGGTGAGTTGTATAAACGCTGTAAGCCGACTACCAACGAACCTATCAAGCGGGAACATGAACTTTATCGCCAGTTTATCCAGTTGCTGATGACTCACTATACGCAGGAACACGAAGTTTCTTTTTATGCGAAGAAGTGCGGAGTGACTCCGGCTCACTTTTCCGGTGCTATCCGTAAAGCCAGCGGGCATAGCCCTTTGGCGATTATCACGGGAATTATTATCATGAATGCCAAGGCACAATTGAAGTCAACCCGATTGCCTGTAAAGGAAATTGCTTTTTCATTAGGATTTAATAATCTTTCCTTTTTCAATAAATATTTTCGTAAACATGTGGAAATGACTCCACAGGAATATCGGGAATGCTAATGGATGACGGTAGTCAGACCGATGATGAATGGGGATGCTCCGGAGGATGGTAAAACAGCAGTTTACCGTTGAAATAAGTCCTTTGGTCGATTATATTTGTGGAGATGAAGCAGCGATTCTATCTTTGTATCAGTAATTTGGAACAATGAAGCATGGAAAGACTGCGTAAACAACAATTGCTGGAGCAGAGCATTTATGGGGCTATTTGGATTGTTATTTTTCTTCTCCCATTGGTAGGAGGATACTTTGCCGTTAGTGGTGGACTTGAAAAAGAAGAAATCCGTGTAATTGTTTATGATTCGTGGTTGAGCATTCTTCCTTTTTTCGTATTGTTTCTGTTGAATAATTATGGATTAGTTCCGTATTTCCTGTTTAAGAAAAAGTACTGGTATTATATTATTTCTTTGGTTTTTCTAATCTCTACTGCTTGTTGGGTTATTCCTGATCCCTCTATGGAGCGTTTTCCAAAGGAATTCAGATATGGCGATCTTCGCAAGGGTGAAGGAAAAATCCAGAGAGACCAGATTATTAAGATGAGAGAGAAGGCTCGGCAGGAAGAGTCTGTTCATTGGGAAACGCCTCGGGCAAACGATCCGGCTTTGGAAAAAATGCAACGACCGGGCGGCTTCCCTAAACCGACCCTTTATCCCATTCCTCCCTTCACCATCCGTTACCTTATTCATTGTGTAATTGCCTTTTTGATGGTAGGGTTTAATATTGCTGTCAAGCTGTTTTTTAAATCCTTTCGTGATGAGGAAATGCTGAAAGAACTGGAGCACCAGCGTTTACAGTCGGAATTGCAGTATCTGAAGTATCAGATAAATCCGCATTTCTTTATGAATACACTGAATAATATCCATGCACTAGTGGACATTGATACGGGAAAGGCTAAGAGTACGATTGTAGAACTTTCTAAACTTATGCGCTATGTGCTTTACGAGGCCAGTAATAAAACTATTCTGCTATTGCGCGAGGTTCAGTTTCTGGAGAATTATGTCACTTTGATGAGCTTGCGTTATCCAGAGAAAGTTTCTATTGAAAAGAATTTCCCTCTTGAAGTGCCCGAAGTTCAAATTCCTCCTTTACTTTTTATTTCTTTTGTGGAGAATGCCTTTAAACATGGAGTGAGCTACAGGAAAGAGTCATTTGTCCATGTTGTAATGCAACTGGAAGAAGGAAACCGTCTTGCTTTCAGATGTACCAATAGTACGGGGACTTCGTCTGACGAGCAGCATCACGGCATCGGTTTGGAGAATATACGCAAACGGTTGCGGCTGTTGTTTGGCAATGACTACACCCTCTCCATTACTGAGGAAGATGATAAATTTGATGTATTACTTATTATACCTTTATTATAATGAAATGTATAGCGATTGATGACGAGCCTTTAGCATTGAAGCAATTAACGGATTATATATCCCGTGTCCCTTTTCTATCTTTAGTCAAGTCCTGTCAGGATGCTTTTGAGGCGATGAAGGTGTTGGCAGACGAAGAGATAGACTTGATATTTGTGGATATCAATATGCCCGATTTGAATGGACTGGATTTTATCCGCTCTTTAATCAGCCGTCCGATGGTGATCTTTACTACTGCTTATTCTGAATATGCGGTAGACGGTTTCAAACTGGATGCTGTCGATTATCTGTTGAAGCCGTTTGAATTTCAGGATTTGCTGAAAGCAGCGGATAAGGCGCGAAAACAGTATGAATACCGGCTATTGGAACAGCAGGGAGAACTGGGAAATAGTTCGCAGATCAAAGGAGATTCCTTGTTTGTAAAGAGTGACTACAAAGTGGTGCGCATTGATGTGAAAAACATCCGGTATATTGAAGGGATGAGCGAATACGTGCGTATCTGTATAGAAGGAGAGGATAAACCGGTCATAACCCTTGCCAGTCTTCAAAAAATGGAAGAACGGCTTCCAACGTATTTTATGCGGGTACATCGTTCTTACATTGTCAATCTGCGTAAGATAACCGAAGTTTCCCGGCTTCGTATCATCTTTGATAAAAATACATATATTCCTGTTGGTGATAATTATAAGGAGAGATTTTCGGAACATATCAGCAAGTTGAGTTTCTCTTAAGTATTTGGCTATTTACAGTATACAAGAGAACATCATTAAACATAAAAGCTCCGGAAGTAATCTTAACTTCCGGAGCTTTTATGTTTAAATAAGAGTGAATCTTTATTTGATACCTAGTTTCTTTGCAATTTCTTTAGGAAGTGCATCTTTGTGTACCAGGATATTCATTGTTTTGTAAGCAACGAATGCTTTGGATGCATACCAGATGCCTTTGTACTTACCACTTGTACCCCAAGAGTTCTTTACCATAAAGTATTCTTTTCCATTCTGATCTTTGGCGATACCGTAGATTACCATTCCGTGGTCATCTGTAGTTTCCCAGTTGTCGAAAGCTGTCTGGCGCATTTCCTGAGTGATTTCCATTTCCGGAAGCGGTTTGGAAGTCAGTTCTTTGCGTTTATCGGCAGCAGTCAGACCTGTCCAGCGAGCCATATCCGAGCCGGTAAGTTCTGCTCCTTTGGCAGCATCCGGCATTACGGCAACACCGTCACGGGTGAAACCTTGTTCGCTGACGTCACTACCCCATGCGAATGTATATCCTTGCTTTACAGCATTGTCCATTACAGCCATGAACTCGTCGAGCGGAAGATTGTAGGACAGACCATTACGCCAGTTGTCCTGAATCTCGATAGCGAATTGAGAATAGAAAGGATGGTGTGTATATGAAGTTAGTGACACATAATCTTCAGCTTTCAGTCCGAGCGATTCAGCGAAAGTCTTCGGAGTATATTCCTTGCCTTTGTAAGTGAAGTTCTCCGGGCACGTTCCCAAATAAGTATCGTAGATGGCGCTAAGACCTTTCTTCCATACCGGAGTCAGTTTAGTGAGTTTACCTTTGGCGATCGCATTGATGTATCCTTCTGCAACAGCGTCCAGTTCATTGTGTACCGGCAGTGTATCACCATACATGATACCCGGCATTGCTTCTTGCGGAACCAGTCCGTAATTCTTCATACAATAGATGATGTCATAGAAACTTCCGCCGGGAGAGAAAGAACTGTCGCCATGATAGCGTACATAGTTTGTTCCGCGGTCTTCCATTGTTTTGTGTACAACGAACATTTCCGAAAGGTCGTATTCACCTTTACCCAAACGTAGTAGTTCTGATTCCAGGAATCCCAAAGCAGAGAAACTCCAGCAAGTACTTGAACGATTCTGGTTCTTGATAGAAGTAATCGGATTTTCTTTCACTGTTGTGAAAACGAAGCCCTCTTCGGGTTTTGCGTCTTGTGCCATTGCGCTCAGGCTGAACAAGCCTAAGGCAGCGATAAGGATACTCTTTTTCATTCTGATGAAATTAATATTAAATTGTTTTGGTTACAAAGATATGGATTCCTTGGGGGAATTCCATATTCTTGCATAGATTTTGCATAAAAAAAGAGTAGAAAATGCTGTATCCCACCTTCTCTACTATACAAAAAGAGGAAAAGGCAATCGTATGTGATCACCTTTTCCTCTTTCTATCTTTATTTTATTTTGATCCCGAGACTTTCTAAGTCAGCGAGAGTAACAGTATAACTCTCTCCGCTTTTCATCCGTTTCATTACTAATTGCCCGATTTGTTCGGCATCCCTTTTCTCCATGAAAGGTTTTTTACCGGAAATACAGGGTATGAAAGGCTGAAAAATCGTTATATGATTGTTGTGAGATATTTGATAGCCATATCCTCCGTTTACCTCAATCACTTCCATTGAAAAAGAAGGATCAGAAGAATCTGTATTAGAAAAAGATGCTTTAGAAAAAGACAGACAAGCGATTACTGTCAATATTCCTGTAACAGAGCATCCGAGTATCTTTTTCTTAGTCATTCTCTTCCCATTCATATGGATGTAACTCCCATGTATCGTCATAATAATAGCTGCTACTGCCTCCGGTAGTGATAATACCTCGTCTGCCGGTAGCGAAACAAACCGCTTTGATGCGTGAACTTCCTTTGAAAGGAGTGTAGTCAAAACCATCTTCCGTTTCACTGCTGCGCCATAAGTCTTTAGCAGGATCGTATATCCAGTAATTACTTCGGAAGCTACCGGAGGCTGTTTGTCCTAAAGTGATATATGCCTGATCGTCTATAATAAAAGCACAGCCATAGGTGCGGGTGATTGATTTGTAATCGTCATCGTAGTCGTCACTGCTTTGGTCTGTAATGTCACGGAGACGTACCCATTTGTTCTCTTCACTTTTGCTGGGATCGAACTTCCAGAAGTCATCGACATCCTTACCATTGTTTGTTCCTCCGACAATGTAGGCGACATTATCGATAATAAAGGAGAGTCCGCCGGTTCTTTTCTGACCGCCGAATCCGTTGACGATAGTCCATTGGCTGCCGGAAGCGGCTGTCGGATCAAAGCGGTAAAAGTCCTTGGTCTGTTTATCATCTTTAGACTGACCGGTGCCTACATAACCGTAATTACCGATAGCGAAGGCTATGGCGTTGATTCGGGCATCTCCGGGGTAGTCATCCATCTGTTTCCAGGTGTCCGTTGCCGGTTCATATTCCCATGTATCTTTTAAATATGCATATCCTCCGGTATGTAGTGGATCGTCATCTCTGTATACGGTATATCCCGTAGTCACATATCCTTTGGAGTTGATCGCAAATCCGACAGCCCCGTTCCGGGCCGCCGCCTCTTCGGGAAGGTCGGCACATTGCGTCCACCAGTCGTTATCGATATTATATTCCCAACAGTCTCTTTCCCGCTGGTCTTTTCCCCGATATCCACCGCACAAATATCCCCGATTATCTATCACAAATCCGGCTGCGTCCTCCCTTGCCCTTCCGTCGAAATCAGAACGGCGATACCACACACCTAATGTGTCGTCATCATCATCTGAACATGAGAACATGGATAGCATAGCTATTGATACTAATAACAGTTGTAGTTTTTTCATTATTTCCATTCGTTTTATTACGTTTTAAACTTGGGGCAAATGTAGCTATCAATGCGGTTGAAGAAAAAAGATATCGACAAATAGCCCTGTTTTCTCTATCGAACAAAACCGAGTCTATAAATAGCGGGAAATAGTCGATTAATTTTGGGGATGCTTTCCTAAAGGGGTTCCTTTGCAACTCAAAAATAATATTCATTATGAGACTATTAATTACACTTTTTTATTCATTACTCTTATTTTGTACAATATTCTCCTGTAGGGATGAATCTTCTTCCATTGGAAGTAAATGGGTAGAGAGTTCTTTTATAAATGTAGTGACAGATACGTGTATGGTGACTCTGAGCACATTATTAGCCGACTCGCTGGCAACTTCGGGAGATACGATCTGCCAGATCGGGCGATTTAAGGATGCTCTTTACGGAGAAATAAAAACTTCGTTTTATGCAGAATATCAAGTACCTTCTCACTCACTTAATGAGACTACTGACTATCAGTTTGACTCTATCACGTTCAAATGGTATACTTCCGGGGATTATCTGGGGGATACGCTGGTCTATCATCGTATTGACTTATATAGTTTATCGCAAGGACTCTCTCTGGAAGATAACGGTTACCTGTTTAATAAGACCAACGTTAGCTATAATCAGAATAATCATCTTGGTTCTGTCTCTATACGTCCTACACCCGGCTATCGGAACGAGTTGCATGAAACGCGCCTGCCTGACGAATGGGGAAAGAAGTGGTTTAATTTAATGCTGGAAGATGATGAATGTATGGAGTCTCAGGAGCGTTTCCGGGCTTTCTTCAAAGGAATAGCTTTTATTCCCGATGAAAACGGGACGTGCATCAACGGCTTTCAGGTGAACGATTCGAGTTTTTGTATTACCCTTTATTATCATGAACTGAAAGAGAAGCCTACGGAACAGACCTTAGTGTTCAATGCCAGCACTTCACTGAACTACACCAAGGTGGAACATGACCGTACTAATACTCCTTTGGAGAATCTCAAGGCAGGAACAGATTATGAACTGCCTTCTTCCGAGAGCGAACATCAGGTGTATCTGCAAGGACTGACTGGTATGTATATCAATGTCGAATTTCCCTATCTGAATAATCTGAATCAGGCCGGAAGGCTTGTTTCCATTGAAAGCGCAGTACTCAAGCTATATCCTATCAAAGGTACGTATAACGGAAAGTATCCATTGCCGAAATCGTTGTCTCTCTATACGGCAGACCAGAATAACGCCACTCAGAGTGTCATTACTGATATCTCGGGAAATACCGTGCAAACGGGAAGTTTGGTGGAGGATAATATCTATTATGAAGATACTCACTATTCGTTTGATATCACCTCGTTTATTCAGAATAATCTGGGGACAGCGGGGGAGAGCCGTGAGAAACTGCAAATATTCCTCTCTGACAATGCTTTTTATAATACCGTTCAGGGAGTAGTGCTGGGAGATAGCAAACACCCTGTGAATGACCATGATAATAATGTATCACTCACTATTTATTATAAGACATATACGAAATGAAAAGAAGAGTTTTATCTATCCTTATACTAGGTGCGAACTTATTGAATGTGGCTGCCCAAAATATGACGAGTTCGCCGGTTTCCATGTTCGGACTCGGCGAATTGTCTACCGGAGAAGGCGGAATTTATTCAGGCTTGGGGGGAGTTGGTATTGCATTGCGTGGAGAAAATGTGATTAATGATGCCAATCCGGCTTCTTTAACGGGATTATTGCCGCAGTATTTCTTTTTCGATTTGGGTGTCAGCGGGTCTTATCTGAAATATTCACAGTCAGGAGCGAGCAATCATTCTCTTAATGGCAATCTTAATAATTTGGCTGTTGGATTCCGTATAGCTCCCCGTTGGTATGGAGCTATTTTTATGGCTCCTGTCAGTAGTGTAGGGTATGCCATATCGCTTGATCAGGATGTGGCGGGTACGGACGGAAGTACGGTGACTTCACTTTTTCAAGGTGAGGGAGGGGTATCCAAAATGGGCATCAGTGTTGCGCACGAACTGTGGAAAGGGCTTTCACTGGGTACAAACTTTTCTTATGTGGGAGGAAGTATTTTACAAACAGAAACTCAAGGGAGTGCAACAGAAAGTAATAGTTCGCATAAACATACGATTTATGCCGATTTCGGATTACAGTATACCTATAAGCTGGATCATTACCGTTCGGTGGTGGCAGGAGTCGTATATGGATATTCTCAAGACTTGATGCAGGATAATGATCATGCGGTGAGCAGTAGCAGTTCCAGCGGAAACATTGAAGAAAAAGGAAAAAAGTATCGCACTTGTTTGCCGCAGTTTATCGGCTTCGGAGCGTCTTATACTACGTTGCGCTGGATGGCTTCCATCGACTATAAATTTGTTGACTGGAGCCGGCTGGAGTCTTCGCATTCCAGTATAAGTTTTCGTAATCAACATCGTTTGATGCTGGGAGGCAGCTATACATTGGGAAATCCTTATAGTAAACCGGTACGTTTATTGCTAGGAGCAGGTATGGGCAACTCATATATTTCAGTGCATGATAAGACGACAACGAATTATTATCTGAGTACCGGACTTAATTTTGAGTTTCGTAGCCGCAGTACGCTTTCTTTAGGAGTGAAATATACAGATCAACTGAAGGTGAATTCGGGGAGATTTAAAGAGCAGAAACTTTCTTTTTTTCTGAATCTGACTTTCTCGGAAAAGACTTATAAGGCAAAATTGAAGTAACTGGCGGGGTAGGGAGAGCATTCATAATATAGAGGTAGGTGTCACTACATAGTCTTCTTTTATAAACTCATCATAAACCCGTTTAGGATGATCGAATGCTGCGGTTCCATTCCTCTGTTCGTTGAAGTTTTCCCGGCGGAATTGTTTCAGCTTCAGGTTGTCTTCGGCATATTCTCTTAACTTCTTATGTTCACGTCCATAAAGTGAACTTTCAGTAACATCAGAATCAAGCAGGCTTTCTTTAGGAGTGATGGTGGGCAGGAGCACTTGTTCCAATAGTCCACGATAGGCACCGTTATATTCACACCAGACAAGATCGTTGGCAACGAATATACGATAGAAGTACTTTGACCATGCGGTTTTGATTTCGATGGATTGAGCGTAAATCTCAATCGTTGCTTCTGAACCATACGCTTGGTCACGGATCACGACGGTCGTCCGACCGCTGATTTCTTCCTTCACGGAAGTTTGCCATTTGTCGGAATGCAGGATTTCCTCAATGAGTTCCGGCAACTTTTCTTTAATTTCAAACTGTATTCTCATGGTGCTTGCCTGCGGGCAGGACTTTTTTTGAATTTCCTACTTAAAACAATTAAGCTAGCCTAAAGTTACATAGATTGAAGCAAAAAAACAAGATTTTGTTTGAATATTTACTATTTTTGCCAAACTATCTGCCTTTTTCGTTTGTTTTTATTATAATTATGCAACAAATAGCAAAAAAACAAGTTTATGCAGAATAAAGCCCGGAAGAATTATATTATTTATGTACTTATGCTCCTTCTGTTTGGAGGGTTGATTTATGTTGCTATTGAAGAGGGCGACAGGTTTTCACATCATGCTGCGAACACGTTAAACACGGTACAAGATGGGCCTTTTGCCATGTTTCTACAATTTATGCAAGATAATCTGCATCATCCGCTGACGACGTTACTTATTCAGATTATTGCCGTATTGTTGATGGTACGTCTTTTCGGTTATTTGTTTAGTCTTATTGGGCAACCGGGAGTGATTGGAGAAATCGTAGCAGGTATTGTCTTGGGGCCTTCTGTTTTGGGACTTTTTTTCCCGGAAGCTTTTCATTTTCTGTTCCCTGTCCATTCGCTGACCAATCTTGAATTGCTGAGTCAGGTCGGGCTGATCCTTTTCATGTTCGTTATCGGTATGGAACTGGACTTCAGTGTGCTGAAAAATAAGATAAATGAAACGCTGGTGATCAGTCATGCCGGTATTTTAGTACCTTTCTTTTTGGGTATCCTGTCTTCTTATTGGATTTACGAAACGTATGCCGCCGATCATACTCCTTTTCTGCCTTTTGCCTTGTTTATAGGCATCTCCATGAGTATTACCGCTTTCCCCGTGCTGGCGCGTATCATTCAGGAACGAAATATGACCAAAACTCCTTTGGGGACTCTTGCAATTGCTTCTGCAGCTAATGATGATGTGACTGCATGGTGTTTGCTGGCTGTTGTTATTGCTATTTCAAAGGCGGGTAGCTTTGCCAGTGCTCTCTATTCTGTGGGATTGGCTGTGGCGTATATTGCAGTCATGTTTTTGGTTGTGCGTCCGTTTCTGAAAAAGGTGGGAGAGGTGTATGCCAATAAGGAGGCGATCAATAAAACGTTTGTGGCATTTATCCTACTGATTCTGATCATTTCTTCCTGCCTGACAGAGATTATCGGTATTCATGCTTTGTTCGGAGCGTTCATGGCAGGAGTGGTGATGCCGTCGAATCTGGGTTTCCGAAAAGTAATGATGGAAAAGGTGGAAGACATTTCTTTGGTTTTCTTCCTGCCGTTATTCTTTGCTTTCACAGGTTTGCGTACGGAGATAGGTCTAATCAACAGTCCGGAGTTGTGGATGGTGTGTTTGCTGCTGGTGACAGTGGCCATAGTCGGTAAGCTCGGTGGCTGTGCCATAGCTGCCCGTCTGGTAGGTGAGTCATGGAAGGATAGTCTGACAGTGGGTACCTTAATGAATACGCGCGGATTGATGGAGTTGGTGGCATTGAATATTGGTTACGAAATGGGAGTTCTTCCCCCGTCTATTTTCGTAATTTTGGTCATTATGGCGCTAGTTACAACCTTTATGACCACTCCGCTGCTACATTTAGTCGAACGTTTCTTTGTACATCGGGAAGAAAAGTTATCTTTGAAGCGCAAACTTATATTTTGTTTTGGTCGCCCGGAGTCCGGGCGCAGTCTGCTTTCCATTTATGATTTGTTATTCGGGAAGCAGTTGAAGAAAGAACATGTGATTGCAGCGCATTATACAGTGGGTACGGATTTGAATCCGTTGGATGCACAGCATTATGAAAGCGAAAGCTTTGCTTTACTTAATCAAAGAGCTGTCGAACTGAATATTCAGGTAGACAATCACTATCGGGTGACAGATAAGCTGGTACAGGAAATGATTCATTTTATTCGCAAAGAGCACCCTGATATGTTGCTTTTAGGAGCCGGTAGCCATTACCGTCCCGAAATGCCGGGAACTCCGGGAGCTATTTTATGGCTGACGCTCTTCCGTGATAAGATTGACGACATAATGGAACAGGTGAAATGTCCTGTTGCCGTATTTGTGAATCGTAGTTATCGGGAAGGAGCACTGGTTAGTTTTGTTCTGGGAGGAATGATTGATGTATTCCTGCTTTCGTATCTGAATATAATGTTGCAAAACGGTCATTCGGTGCGCCTTTTCCTTTTTGAAACGGACGATGAAGAGTTTCATCAGTGCATAGATGACTTGTTGGCTCATTATGCTGATCAGATAGTAGTGGTATGGTTTGCAGGAGTGGAAGAATTAGTAACCAAAGAGAAAGATGGATTGCTGGTAATGAGCCATCTTTCCTATACAAAATTATCCGAGGATGAGCTTGTGATGCGGGAATTGTCATCGTTGCTGGTTATTCGTCGGAATAAGAATAAGGGAGAAAAAAATGAAAGGCTTGAAATTGGATGAGCATACAGGTTTAGTACTTGAAGGAGGCGGAATGCGGGGAGTATTCACTTGTGGGGTACTTGACTATTTAATGGATCATGATATTCGTTTTCCTTATGTGATCGGGGTATCGGCAGGAGCCTGTAACGGCTTGTCGTATGCATCCCGTCAGCGTGGTCGTGCCAAGTTCAGTAATATTGACCTGCTGGAGAAATACAATTATATCGGCCTGAAGCATCTGCTCAGGAAGCGTAACATTCTCGACTTTGATTTACTTTTCAACGAATTTCCCGAACATATTCTTCCTTATGATTATGATACATACTTTGCTTCTCCCGAACGTTTCGTGATGGTAACCACGAATTGTATGACAGGAGAAGCTAACTATTTTGAAGAGAAACGGGATAAAAGCCGTGTGATTGATATTGTCCGGGCGTCCAGTAGCCTGCCTTTTGTTTGTCCTGTCACTTACGTGGATGATGTTCCGATGCTTGATGGAGGAATTGTTGATTCTATTCCCTTGCAGAGAGCTATTGCGGACGGTTACACCCGTAATGTGGTTGTACTTACCCGTAATCGCGGTTACCGGAAAGACACGAAAGATATCCGTATTCCATCCTTTGTCTACCGGAAATATCCGAAGTTGCGCGAGGCATTGAGTCGTCGGTGTGCAGTTTACAATAAACAGCTGGAAATGGTGGAACAGATGGAAGATGAAGGAAAGATCATCGTCATCCGTCCGCAGAAACCGGTGATGGTGGACCGGATTGAACGGGATGTACAGAAACTGACAGAATTTTATGAGGAAGGATACGACTGTGCAAGAAACCTGTTCGAATTTTAAGTAAATAATAAATGACCTGTTTTGTTGATAGTCTGCATGAAGAATGCGGACTATATCTGTGATATTTATATATTTCTGTATAATATTTCTACAAATACTCTTCTTTTTCTTCAATTAATCCGATTTTAAGTCATTATTAATTCGTTTTTGTGGTATTTATTAAGGGATGCCCCTTTACTTTGCTGAAAAATATTTTTGGGCAGACTTAATAACATAACATGAAAAATAAAAGAATAATATGGTAAAAAGGTTTGATTGGTTGTTGGTGTGTTTATTGTTTTCAATAGGGGTGATGGCACAATCCGGCGGGAAACAGTATAATTCTTACAAGGGATTGGTCATGGCAGGTTATCAGGGGTGGTTCAACACCCCTGGTGACGGCTCGGGCCGTGGTTGGCATCATTATAATGGGCGCAATGGGTTTCGTCCGGGGTCATGTTCGGTGGACCTTTGGCCGGAAGTATCGGAGTATAAGAAGCTCTATAAGACTGAATTTTCCTTTGCTGATGGTAAACCGGCTTATGTTTTTTCTTCTCATGATGAATCTACGGTAGATGTACATTTTAAATGGATGCAGGAGTATGGACTGGACGGAGTATTTATGCAGCGTTTTATCACGGAAATACGGAACGAAAGCGGATTGAAACATTTTAATAAGGTGTTGAATTCAGCGATGAAATCTGCCAATAAATACGAACGGGCTATCTGTGTGATGTACGACCTGAGCGGCATGCAACCGGGAGAAGAACAGTTGTTGCTGAAAGACATAGCAGAAATAGCAGAGCGCTATTCTTTAAAAGACCATGCAAAGAACCCCTCTTATCTGTATCACAACGGTAAACCGCTGGTTACGGTTTGGGGAGTCGGATTTAATGATAATCGTCGCTATGGACTGAAAGAAGCCGCTCATATTATTGACGGCTTGAAGTCACAGGGATTCAGTGTGATGCTTGGAGTACCTACGCAGTGGCGGACACTGAATGGGGACACAGAATCAGATCCCCGTCTGCATGAGCTTATCCGAAAATGTGATATCATGATGCCTTGGTTTGTAGGGCGTTATAATGAAACGACTTATCCCAAGTATCAGAAACTGGTGGAAGAAGATATTCAGTGGGCAAAGAAGAATCAGGTAGATTATGCTCCACTGGTTTTCCCCGGTTTCTCATGGGGAAATCTGAAGGGGAAAGATCATAATTCGTTTATTCCCCGCAATAAAGGTTCTTTCCTTTGGACACAATTGATGGGAGCCATTCGGGCGGGTGCTGAAATGATCTACGTGGCTATGTTTGATGAAATAGATGAAGGGACGGCCATCTTTAAATGTGCAAAGAAGGTGCCCGTAGGTAAAAGTACATTTGTGCCCCTTGAAGAAGGCGTGGAAAGCGATCATTATTTGAAATTGGTGGGAGAAGCCGCAAAGATTTTAAGAAAGGAGAAAGCTGTGGCATTTAGTACAAAGCTGGATACGAAAAGTCCGAACCCTTTTATCCGGCATATGTATACCGCTGACCCGTCAGCGCATGTCTGGAAAGATGGCAGATTGTATGTGTACGCTTCTCATGACATTGCTCCTCCGCATGGATGTGACTTGATGGACCGCTATCATGTATTCTCGACTAATGATATGATTAACTGGACGGATCATGGAGAAATCCTGAGTTCCGACCAGGTGCCGTGGGGACGGAAAGAAGGAGGTTTTATGTGGGCTCCGGATTGTGCTTACAGAAACGGCACCTACTATTTCTACTTCCCTCATCCCAGCGAAACAGACTGGAATGATAGCTGGAAGATCGGTGTAGCTACCAGTGACAAGCCTGCGGAAGGATTCAAAGTACAGGGATATATTGAGGGAATGGACCCGATGATCGATCCTTGTGTATTTGTGGACGATGACGGACAGGCCTATATCTACAATGGTGGCGGTGGTACCTGCAAAGGTGGCAAACTGAAAGATAATATGATAGAACTGGATGGGCCCATGCGGACTATGGAGGGACTCTCAGACTTCCACGAAGCGACCTGGATACATAAGTATAATGGAAAATATTATTTGTCTTATTCTGATAATCATGACGACGGAGAAAAGTATAACCGGATGTGTTATGCCATCAGTGACTCGCCTTTGGGACCTTGGGAATACAAGGGAATTTACATGGAACCCACCGATAGTTATACCAACCACGGCTCTATTGTCGAGTTCAAGGGACAATGGTATTCTTTCTATCACAACAGTGTATTGTCCGGTCATGATTGGCTGCGCTCTATCTGTGTGGACAAACTGTACTACAATCCGGATGGCACTATAAAAATGGTGAAACAAACTAAATAACAGATACATCAATACACAGGCAATTGATAAATAGAATTCTTATAATAGTTGAAAAAAGAACGTAGCATGAAAAACAAAATGAAATGGATATTGGCAGTAGGGCTATTGTCATGTTCAGTAGCAATGGCACAGCAACAGAGTGATATATTATCGGTATCTGCTTCTGCAAATGCAGAAAATGCAGCTTTAGCCTTTGACAGGAATGTAAAAACGATGTGGACAATCCCTTCTCAGGCACTAAAGGCTGAACAATGGCTGATGTTTACCATTCAGCAGCCCGGAGATGTCTGTGAACTGGACCTTCAGATGCAGGGCATCAATAAGAATGAACTGAAAGAAGTACTGGATATCTTTGTCACTTATGACCCCATGAATCTGGGAACTCCCGTGAACTACCGGATCGAAGGGAACGACAAACAGATGAAAGTCAAATTCACTCCTAAATACGGTGCACACGTCAAGCTGAATTTTAAGCCGGGAAAGCAGGATAAACCTTTCTCTCTGAAAGAAATTTCAGTTCTTGTGGCAGAAAAGGTATTGACGGACAGTCAGGGAAAAGTAACCGACCGTCGGTATATGGACGCGTCACTGCCGGTAGAAGAACGGGTGGAAAGTTTGCTGGCAGTGATGACGCCGGAGGATAAAATGGAACTGATCCGTGAAGGATGGGGTATTCCCGGTATTCCTCATTTGTACGTGCCTCCTATCACAAAGGTAGAAGCGGTGCATGGTTTCTCTTATGGTAGCGGTGCTACTATCTTCCCCCAGGCTTTGGCGATGGGAGCTACCTGGAACAGGAAGCTGACGGAAGAAGTGGCTATGGTGATCGGAGACGAGACAGTGGCTGCCAATACCAAACAGGCATGGTCGCCGGTGTTGGACGTTGCACAGGATGCACGTTGGGGGCGCTGTGAAGAAACTTTCGGAGAAGACCCTGTATTGGTGTCACAAATAGGAGGTGCATGGATCAAAGGATACCAGTCCAGAGGATTGTTTACTACTCCCAAGCATTTCGGCGGACATGGTGCCCCGTTGGGTGGACGTGACTCACATGATATAGGCTTGTCCGAACGTGAAATGCGCGAGATTCATCTGGTTCCGTTCCGTCATGCGATCCGTAATTATGACTGCCAGTCTTTGATGATGGCCTATTCCGACTATATGGGAGTTCCGGTTGCCAAGAGCAAAGAACTGCTGCAACAGATATTGCGTCAGGAATGGGGATTCAATGGATTCATTGTCAGTGACTGTGGCGCTATCGGAAATCTGACAGCCCGTAAACATTACACGGCAAAAGATAAGATTGAAGCTGCCAATCAGGCATTGGCTGCCGGCATTGCAACCAATTGCGGTGATACTTACAATAATAAAGAAGTGATTCAGGCGGCAAAAGACGGTCGTATCAATATGGAAGATCTAGACAATGTATGCCGTACGATGCTGGGTACGATGTTCCGCAACGAACTCTTTGAAAAGAATCCTTGCAAACCACTGGACTGGAAGAAAATATATCCGGGATGGAACTCGGACAGCCATAAGGAAATGGCACGTCAGGCGGCACGTGAATCAATTGTAATGCTGGAAAACAAAGAGAATCTTCTTCCTTTGTCAAAGACACTGCGTACGATTGCGGTACTGGGTCCCGGTGCAGATGACCTGCAGCCGGGCGATTACACTCCGAAATTGCTTCCGGGACAACTGAAATCGGTATTGACAGGTATCAAAGGCGCAGTAGGCAAGCAGACCAAAGTTCTTTATGAACAGGGATGTGACTTTACCAATCCGGACGAAACCAATATTCCGAAAGCTGTGAAGGCAGCTTCCCAATCAGATGTCGTGATTATGGTACTGGGTGACTGCTCTACCAGTGAAGCGACCAATGATGTCCGTAAGACATGTGGAGAAAATAACGACTGGGCGACTTTAATCCTTCCGGGCAAACAGCAGGAATTGCTGGAAGCAGTCTGTGCAACCGGAAAGCCGGTGATACTGATTCTTCAGGCAGGCCGTCCTTATGATATTCTGAAAGCATCCGAAATGTGCAAGGCTATCTTGGTAAACTGGTTGCCGGGACAAGAAGGTGGTCCGGCTATGGCAGATGTACTGTTTGGTGATTACAATCCTGCCGGTCGCCTGCCGATGACATTCCCGCGTCACGTAGGACAACTTCCTTTGTATTATAACTTCAAGACTTCAGGACGCCGTTACGAATATGTAGATATGGAATATTATCCGCTTTACCGTTTCGGATTCGGACTCAGCTACACTTCATTCGAATATTCTAATCTGAAGATACAGGAAAAGGCGAATGGCAATGTGGAAGTTCAGGCTACAGTGAAGAACGTAGGAAGCCGTGCGGGTGATGAAGTCGCTCAGCTATATGTGACGGATATGTATGCCAGTGTGAAAACCCGTGTTATGGAATTGAAAGACTTTGCCCGTATTCATTTGCAGCCGGGAGAATCGAAGACTGTTTCGTTTGAAATGACTCCGTATGATATTTCATTGCTTAATGACCGGATGGACAGAGTCGTGGAAAAAGGAGAGTTTAAGATCATGGTAGGCGGAATGAGTCCCGATTACGTAGCTAAAAATGAGATCAAACATAGTGTAGGCTATAGTGATAACAAGAAAGGCGTCACGGGAATGCTTAATTATACACATGAGTTTGGTGCCAATTTCGATCTTGCTGTGTCCAAGGTAGAAGAGAACCTTGTCAAGAACCAGAAGACAGTGTGGGTGAGTGTGAAAAATACAGGTACGTTGATGGATATCGGTAAGGTGGAAATGTTTGTGGATGGTAAGAAGGTGGGAGATGCCGTTCATTATGAACTGGGAGCAGGCGAAGAAAAACTGATTCCGTTCAAGCTGGCAAAAGAGAATAAGCAGCCTGTAGCGTTTACGACCAAATACAAGATGGTGTCTTTATAAGATTCCTTTAATAGTAAATGAATGATAACTTTTACCGGATAAGTGATATGTATCAGAAGCTTATAACCAGTTTTGGACTGTTACTGATTGTTTCCAGTCTCTTCGTAAGGGCAACCGAACCGGTTCATGACGTACCGGTCAAGATACGAATCGCTGACTTTAAGGATGCCAAGGTCGGTGCTGTAAGCTATACATTTGATGATGGATTGCGCAATCAGTATCTGATTGCTGCTCCCATCATGGAGAAGTTGCAGATACCGGGAACATTCTTTGTCATTCCCGGGCAGGTCTCGGTTACGCTGCAGGAAGCTGAGGCCAAGAAGCCGGGTGCATGGGGAGGTGTTACCTGGGAGGAGATACGTACATTGGCGGCTAAAGGTTTTGAAATCGGTAATCATGGGTACAGTCATAAGAATCTGGTGACTCAGGTAAAAGAACCGGAAGAACTTGAACATGAGATAGAAAATAGTGCCGATATGATCCGAAAGGAAACGGGTATTTTCCCCGTTTCTTTTTGTTACCCTTACAACAGCTTCAATGAGCAAGTCGAAAAGATCGTAGAAAAACGTCATGTTGTAGCCCGTACTTTTCAGCAAGGCATTGGAGCCAGAGATACCACGGCAGAGAATATCAATCAATGGGTTGATAAACTGATTAGCCAGAGGAAATGGGGCGTAGCTATGATTCACGGTTTGACAGACGGATTTGATCCGCTTCGCCCTGATGTTTTTGAATCTCATCTGACTTATGCGAAGAAGCATGAAAAAGATCTTTGGATCGATACTTTCGGTACTATCGGCCGATACATCAGACAGCGTGATGCGACCACTATCAAGGACGTGAAAATCGATTCTAATTTAGTGTCTTTTATTCTGAATTGTAATTTAAATAAAGAACAGTTTGATATTCCGCTGACTCTCGTTATCTTAACGGAAAACAAAGTAACTGAGGCGAAGGCGAAACAAGGAAGGGAATCCCTTCCTGTCACGATACAGGATAAACAAATAATGATTCACTGTACTCCCGATTCCAAACGGGTCACAGTGAAATGGAAATATAGTAATGTAGATATAGACTTATAAATAAAATGAAACGACTTCTTTTCATATCATGGATATTCTTGTTGTCCGTAAGCTTTGGGCTGACAAAGATGAAAGCCGATGTACGGATGCCGCTGATCTTCGGTGATCACATGGTGTTGCAGCAAGACACAAAGATTGCCATCTTTGGATGGGCTGATGCCGGAGAAACCGTAGAGGTAGTCTTTGCCGGACAGAAAGTGAAAACGACTGCTGACACTGACGGAACATGGAGAGTGAACCTGAAACCGATAAAAACAAAGAAAGAAGGGCAGACTCTGACGATTGCCGGTAAGAACAAACTTGTCTACTCGGATGTGTTGGTAGGCGATGTATGGGTTGCTTCCGGACAATCGAATATGGAATGGGGGATGAAGGTAAGAAAAGAATATGCTGACGATATAGCCGCTTCGGAAGATCCTTTGCTGCGTTTGTTCTTTGTTCCCAAGAATACGTCGTTAGAGCCATTGACCGATATTGAAGTTCCTCAGGGAACATCTAACCCCGAACGGGCTGCCAGATGGGTGCTTTGTACACCGGAGATGTTGGCTAAGATCAATGGACAGGGCTTTTCGGCAACAGCTTATTACTTTGCACGTGATATGCGTGCTGCAAACGGACGCCCGTTGGGAGTTATCCAGTCCGCATGGGGAGGTACGCGTGCAGAAGCCTGGACCAGCCTTTCCGGATTGAAACAAGAACCGGCTTTGGCTCACTATGTAGCTGCGTATGAGAAGAATGTGAAAGATAATCCGGAAATACTCGCCACTTATCCACAGAAGCAGAAAGAATTTGATGAAGCGGTAAGGGAATGGGATAAAACGGTAGGAAAAGAATGGAATCAGGCACAAAAAGAATGGGCGATAGCTGTGCAGGCAGCACAAGCAGCTGGAAAGCCGGCTCCTCCCAAACCACAGCCCAGAGTTCCCCGTCCGCCCAATCCGCGTAAACCGAATGGGGGAAATAACGGTCCGTCCAATCTGTTTAACGCAATGATTTCTCCTTTAATCCCTTTGAGTATAAAGGGAGTCATCTGGTATCAGGGAGAATTTAACTCCGGCGGCTCTGGAAAAGAATATGCTACCCTGTTCTCCCGGATGATTACGGATTGGAGAGAGAAATGGGGAATCGGTGATTTTCCTTTTGTATATGTGCAGCTTCCCAATTTCGAACCGGTAGATCCCGAGCCGTCTGTCGAAGGAAACGGCTGGCGCTGGGTACGGGAAGGACAGCTGAAGGCCTTGAATCTCCCCAACACGGCAATGGCTGTGACAATCGATGTAGGAGATCCTTTCGATTTACATCCGGTAGATAAATACGATGTCGGACATCGGCTGGCTCTTGCTGCCCGGAAACTGGCATACGGAGAGAAAATTGTCGGCATGGGGCCTCTTTATAAAAAGATGTCTGTGAAAGGAAATAAGATCATTCTGGAGTTTACCAATCAGGGTAAAAAACTGGTGATGGGAACTTCTCCGTACATTCCGGCAGGAAAACCGCCTCATCCGAAACCGACGAAGCTGACAGGCTTCGGCATTGCGGGAGCGGACCGTAAGTTTGTATGGGCGGATGCGGTGATTGAAGGAAATAAGGTGATTGTGTCCAGCAGTGAAGTGGCTGTACCTGTGGCCGTACGTTACGGATTTTCCAATAGCCCCCGTTGTAACCTGTATAATGAGAAAGGCTTGCCGGCATCTCCTTTCCGTACGGATAGCTGGGATAAATAACACGAACCGGCGAACTAATAAACAGAAAAACACCATGAAAAGAGCTACTTCCCTATTAATGGCAAGCGTATTGGCAGGATGTATCGCTTCCTGCTCATCAGAGAAACGAATGCCCCGGCATCGGATTGTAACGAATCCGATCAACCTGAACTATCGTTTCCAGCCGAAAGACGAATCGCGTCGCGAAGCCGCCGATCCGGTCTTGGAATACTTTAAAGGATATTACTATCTGTTTGCTTCCAAGTCCGGAGGTTACTGGCGTTCTGAAGATTTAGCGGATTGGGAATACATTCCCTGCACTACCATACCGACTCTGGAGGATTATGCTCCTACCATTCTTCCTGTCGGAGATACGCTGTACTTTACCACTTCCAGCGGTAAAACTCAGATATTCAAGAGTGCCCATCCTGAAAAGGATGCGTGGGAACCGGTAGATACGAAGCTGACTTACCGGCTTCATGATCCGGCTTTCTATAGAGACGATGATGGGAAAGTGTATATGTATTGGGGATGCTCGGATAAAGATCCTATCATGGGCGTGGAAGTAGATCCGAAAGACGGTTTCCGTGCCATTGGAGAAGCCAGAGCGTTGATCGAACACCACGGAGATAAATATGGATGGGAAGTGCCCGGAAAGAATAATGAAGAGCCGCGTCAGGGATGGAATGAAGGACCTTGTATGCTGAAATATGAAGGACGTTATTATTTGCAGTATGCAGCTCCGGGTACTCAGTATCGCATCTATGGTGACGGGATTTATGTAGGAGATAACCCGTTGGGACCTTTTGAATATATGGAAGATAATCCATTCTCCTTTAAGCCGGGCGGATTTATCGGTGGGGCAGGGCATGGCCATACCTTTCAGGATAAGTATGGGAACTACTGGCACGTAGCATCTATGACAATCTCCGTTCGTCATTCTTTTGAACGGAGACTGGGACTTTTTCCGGTAGCAATCTCTGCCCGCAACGGAATGTATGCCCATACAGCCTGGTCGGATTATCCTTTCTATATACCCGACAAAAAGGTGGACTTCAATAAGACCGATCTGAGTATGGGATGGAATCTGCTTTCTTTCCGGAAACCTGTTTCCGCTTCCTCTTCTCTTCCCGGCTATGAACCGGACAAAGCCAATGATGAACAAATCGAAACCTGGTGGGCCGCTCAAACCGGAAAGAAGGGAGAATGGCTTCAGATTGACATGGAAACTCCGGTGACGGTCAATGCGATACACGTGAACTTTGCCGATCATCATTTTAAAGTATTTGCACCTCATCCTCCTGTTGTTTATCAGTTCTTGATAGAAGGTTCGGCAGATGGAAAGGAATGGATGAATCTCGTTGATGAAAGAGAGAATAAGAAAGATGAGCCTCATCGTCTTTTCACGTTAGATAAGCCTGCAAAACTCAGATATCTGCGAATCAGTAATTCGAAAGAGCTGGAAGGATGTTTTTCTTTGTCCGGTTTCCGCATATTCGGTAAGGGGGAAGGGACTGCACCGTCCGCAGTGACCGGTTTTCGGGCGATACGGGATGACGGTGACCGGAGAATTTACCGTTTTACATGGGATGCTCAGGCAGGGGCTACCGGATATATCCTGCAATGGGGAACGCAGAAAGACAAGTTAACGCATTCTGTGACGGTATACGATAATCAGTATGAGGCCCGTTACTTCAACAGGGATTCGGAATATTATTTCTCTATAAAGGCATTTAATGAGAATGGTAATTGATTGATTGAAAGGAAGGTTGAGCATGAAGAAAGATAGAAGCAGTATACGGAGAATCGTTTTGCAGAGTTTTAGATGTGGTTTGTTCATTGTTGGCGGATTACTTTCTGAGACGATGACGGCACAAAACCGGGCAGTGGTGTTCGACCGTGATTTCTCTCCGGCGGAAGGCTTGGTTATTCCACAGGAAAAGCCGTATCGGGATGAAGTCTGCCTGAACGGATTTTGGGATTTACAATGTGTTGCAGTCCCTTCTTCATGGAAAAGCGGTTCGGGAATAGCTCCGGAACTGTCTGCTCCCAAACCGGATCAATGGGAGAAAGTAAAGATCAAAATACCTTCTGCAATCAATGTGAATGACTGGGGAAGAGGCAGTAAGGTCGGTGAAGGAACACAACGTCCGTATGCGCCGGGATCAGTCTACTTTCCAAGTTATCCGGAACATTGGGTACATACCCGTATGGGGTGGCTGCGCCGTAACTTCCGGATTCCTGCGGATTGGGAGCAAAAGCGGATTCTGCTTCACTTCGAAGCTGTTGCGGGAGATTGTGTGATACAGGTGAATGGAAAAGAGATTTGCCGGAACTTTGATGCTCATCTTCCTTTTGAGGCGGATATTACAGCGTATGTGAATCGTGAAGGTGAGAATGAACTGTTGGTTGGAGTAAGAGATACCAAGTTATTCGACAAGTCGCATCCCGTCTATCAGAAAATGGGAGCAACTTATCCTACCGGTTCCAATACTGATTATTTATTGGGTATCTGGCAGGATGTATATATGTTTGCCGTGCCTGAGATACGGATTACGGATGTATTTGTACAACCGTGGGTAGATAAGAATGAGTTGAAGGTAGAAGTAGAATTGATAAATCTTTCACCGGAAAAGGCGAGCGTGACATTGAATGGCGAAGTCCGGGAATGGGTGAACCAGGCAGGAAAGGATATTCTGACAGCTCCGGAGATAAAATGGACATTGGGGAGCACGGCGCTTACCCTGCCTGTTACTACTGTCACGCTTCAAAAAGGAGAGAAGAAGAAAGTTGTTATTACTCAACATCCGGATCATCGATTGAAATTCTGGACTCCGGATACTCCGGATTTATATACTCTGCTGTTGACCGTAAACGGAAAGAAGCAGGTCTATGACTGCAAGGCAACCCGTTTCGGATGGAGACAGTTTAAGATTGTCGGCGATGAATTTCAGCTGAACGGAAAGAAAATACAGTGTTTCGGAGATATCCAGCATCCATTTAGTGCTTATATCTGTTCGCGACGCTTTGCTTATGCGTGGTATCAGATGATCAAGGACTTTGGTGGAAATGCGGTTCGCCCGCACGCGCAGCCCTGGCCGCGTGTTTACTATGAATTGGCAGATGAAATGGGATTGATGGTACTGGATGAAACGGCTTTGTTCGGTAGTTCCATTCGTCTGAATCTTGAAGAAGACGTAACATGGCAGCGTTCACATAAGCATTTGGAACGTCTGATCATGCGCGACCGTAACCATCCCTCGGTCATAGGATGGAGTGCGGGAAATGAAATGTTTGCTATTGCTTTATTGAATAAGCCGGCAAAGGAGGTCGCCGCCGTTTGGGATGACAAACTGGTGGAACTGACAGGAAGTGCCCGTCAGTTTGATCCGACCCGTGACTTCCTGACGTTGGACGGTGACCGCGATATGGACGGACGTCTGCCTGTATGGAGCAAACACTTTTCTCATGGTCTGAAACTGGACGATTTGCCCAAAGGACTGAATAAACCTTTGATCGTAGGTGAATCCGGGGCAACTTATTACGGGCGTCCTCACCAGCTATATCCTTTTGTCGGAGAGAAAGCCTATTTGTCTTATGAAGGGCGCAGTGAAGCATTGGCAATCGATGTCTTTCAGAATGTGAAACAGATGGCCATTCCTTATCTGGCATACTATTCTCCTTCGGAAGTATGCTGGTTCGGCCTGGAGCACATGAATCTGGGATACCATGATTTTAGCCGCCTTCCGAATCTGTCGGATGGAATCTTTGCCGGCAAACCGTATGAAGAAGGCAAACCGGGATATCAATATGAACGTATCCCTCCTTATGTAACCACTTTTAATCCGGGATTGGACAACTCGCTTCCTTTATATAAACCGCTTCCGATGTTTAATGCACTGAAAGCGGCATTGAACGGTGGCGAATGGACTGCATTCAAAGAAGTAAAACATCCTGTGAAACCGGAATTACCTTCCCCTGTCTATGCTGTTGCATATTTAGCCGGAAAAGCGAATCCGGATTTAATCCGTTTCCTGACTGAATCCGGTATTTCATTAACAGAGAATCCGGGAAAAGCAAACCTATGGATAGTAGATGCGGAACAAGTGACAGCGGCAGATTTGCAAGGATTACAATCCGCTTTGAAAAAATGGAGGAAGAAGGGCGGTATGTTGCTGGCATTGGGCAGCGGAGAGAAGTTGAGTGCGGACTTCTGCCGATGGTTGCCCCATGAAGTCAGGCTGACGAAACGTAAAGCCACTGCTTTGGAGATGAACAGAAGTACTTACTGGGGAAACTATTTTGAACTTCCCGATCTATATTTCGGTGAAATGGAAGGAGACCGTTACATCTTGAAGCAAGGGCTGGCGGGAGCATTGGTGGAAAAAGGCAATGTCATATTAAAAGCTTCCCGCACGGACTGGAATTTATTTAATACTTCTCCCGAACACTGGAAATGCGCTCAGGTCGTCTTGTATGAAGCATTACAAAAGCCGGAAGGAGCAGCTTTAATCACATATCCGTTGCAGGATAAGACAGATTTGGTTCTGTCAGTCATAGATTATCGCTTGCAGACGAAAGAAACAACTGCCTTTTGGAACTCGATGTTCCATGTAATGGGCATTGCGACAGACGGAGGCGGTTTCAAGTCTCACGGGGTAAAGGAGAAGAAACATGACTTGTTGATGGATGGTCCGGTAGATTAATAAAAACAGATAATAAGGTAGAAAAATGATCATGATGAAAAGGTATAAAAAGATTTTGTTGACAGGTGTGTTGTCAGCCTTGTCTTGTTCGTTCGTTCATGCGCAGGAACTATATAAGAATGAAAATGCGCCTGTGCATGAACGGGTAATGGATTTGATTTCTCGTTTGACGGTGGAAGAGAAGATCAGTTTGCTTCGTGCCACTTCTCCCGGCATTCCCCGTTTGGGTATCGATAAGTACTATCATGGCAATGAAGCATTGCATGGAGTAGTACGTCCCGGACGTTTCACCGTATTTCCACAAGCTATCGGACTGGCAGCTACCTGGAATCCGGAGTTGCAGAAAAGGGTAGCCACAGTGATCTCGGATGAAGCGCGTGCCCGTTGGAACGAGCTGGATCAGGGAAGAGAACAGAAAGAACAATTCAGCGATGTGCTGACTTTTTGGTCGCCTACCGTGAACATGGCACGCGACCCGCGTTGGGGACGAACACCGGAAACGTATGGAGAAGACCCTTTCCTGAGTGGAATAATGGGAACAGCCTTTGTGAACGGACTACAAGGAGATGACCCGCATTACCTGAAAATCGTTTCTACTCCCAAGCATTTTGCCGCCAACAACGAAGAGCATAATCGCTTTGTCTGCAATCCACAGATATCGGAGAAACAATTGCGTGAATATTACTTTCCTGCTTTCGAAATGTGTGTGAAGGAAGGAAAAGCCGCTTCCATCATGTCCGCCTATAATGCGCTGAATGATGTGCCCTGCACGCTGAATCCGTGGCTGCTGCAAAAGGTGTTGCGTCAGGACTGGGGATTTCAGGGATATGTCGTTTCCGATTGTGGCGGACCTGCCTTGCTGGTCAATGCCCATAAATATGTAAAGACGAAGGAGGCGGCTGCCACTTTATCTATCAAGGCGGGACTCGACCTTGAATGCGGTGATGATGTATATGACGGCCCTTTATTGAATGCTTACAAACAATATATGGTATCGGATGCCGATATTGACTCCGCCGCCTATCATGTGCTGACGGCCCGCATGAAACTGGGACTTTTTGATAGCGGGGAGCGAAATCCGTATACTAAAATCTCTCCGTCAGTGATCGGTTCGAAAGAACATCAGCAGATAGCTCTGGACGCTGCCCGCCAATGTATCGTTTTACTGAAGAATCAGAAAAACAGACTTCCGCTGAATGCTGACAAACTGAAATCAATCGCAGTAGTCGGCATCAATGCCGGCAAATGTGAATTTGGCGATTACAGCGGCGCTCCGGTAGTAGAACCGGTTTCCATACTACAAGGTATCAGAAACAGGGTGGGCGATCGGGTGAAAGTCGTCTATGCTCCCTGGAAATCGGCTGCCGATGGGCTGGAACTTATTCAGGGAGAGAACTTCCCGGAAGGACTGCAAGCTGAGTATTTTGACAATACCCGCCTCGAAGGCACCCCGAGAGTGCGTAAAGAGAGTTGGATCAACTTTGAACCTGCCAATCAGGCTCCCGATCCGTTCCTGCCCAAATCTCCGTTGTCTGTCCGTTGGACGGGAAAGTTGAAACCGACCGTTTCCGGTCGCTATACTTTCAGCTTTACATCCGATGACGGTTGCCGCCTGAGCATTGATAATCAGATGCTGATTGATGCGTGGCAGGCACATGCCGTATCTACGGATTCCGCTTCCATTTATCTCGAAGCGGGAAAAGAATACCAGTTGAAAGCGGAATATTATGATAACCGGGATTATGCCATTGCAAAGTTGCAATGGAAAGTTCCGCAGATAGGCAAGGCAACTCGTCTCGATTTGTACGGAGAAGCCGGGAAGGCGGTTCGCGAATGTGAAACGGTAGTTGCTGTGATGGGTATCAATAAATCGATAGAGCGTGAAGGACAGGACCGGTATGATATTCAGCTTCCGGCAGATCAGAGGGAGTTTCTGCAGGAAATCTATAAAGTGAATCCCAACATAATTGTTGTTCTGGTAGCAGGCAGTTCATTGGCTGTTAACTGGATGGACGAGCATGTTCCTGCCATTGTGAATGCCTGGTATCCGGGTGAACAGGGAGGAACCGCTGTTGCCGAGGTATTGTTCGGTGATTATAATCCTGCCGGACGTCTGCCGCTCACCTACTACAAGTCTTTGGATGAACTGCCTCCGTTTGATGATTATGATATAACCAAAGGGCGTACTTATAAATATTTCAAAGGAGATGTCCTTTATCCGTTCGGCTACGGACTGAGTTACTCTTCTTTTAAATACAGTGATCTGCAAGTAAAGGACGGTGCTGGTGAAGTCACCGTTTCTTTCCTCTTAAAAAATACCGGTAAGAGAAATGGCGATGAGGTTGCTCAGGTTTATGTGCGGATACCGGAGACCGGAGGAATTGTTCCTTTGAAAGAATTGAAAGGATTCCGTCGTGTTCCTTTGAAATCGGGAGAAAGCCGTCGGGTAGAGATTAAGTTGAGCAAAGAGCAACTTCGCTATTGGGATGTAGAAAAAGGACAGTTTGTGGTACCCAAAGGGGCATTTGACATAATGGTTGGCGCTTCTTCCAAAGATATTCGTCTGCAAACAGTCATTGATTTATAGACTTTATTTAAATTTGAACCGGAAAGAAGATTAAGATTATATTCACTGAGGTAATGCCTTCTGATTGCACAGTCTGTGCCACCCTATTGGCACAGTTGTGCCACCGCACTGGCACTGTTATGCCAAGCCTTTGGCACAGTTGTGCCAATAGGGTGGCACAAGCATGACACAGTATGGGGCAATCTTAAGGCATTACTTCTTAAAATTTAGTATTATGAGAAACAAGTATTTGCGTTTTGCAGATGTATTATTTCTACTTAGCTTTGTGGCAGGAACTACGATGACGGCTTGCTCCGAACAGCCTTATCAGCCGACCTTGAAGGCAACTTATAATAAGCCTGCCAAAAACTGGGAAAGTGAAGCCCTGCCCATCGGTAATGGTTATATGGGAGCCATGATTTTTGGTGACGTCTACGTAGATGTCATCCAGACAAACGAACATACTTTGTGGTCGGGAGGCCCCGGTGAAGATCCGTCTTACAATGGAGGACATCTGAGAACTCCGGAAGTGAACAAGGATTATCTCCACAAGGCGCGGGTGATGTTGCAACAGAAGATGAACGACTTTACGGCAAACCGTTCTGCATATATAGATGAAAATGGAAAGCTGATTACCCATAACTACGATGGAGACGGTGACGGCACAGAATTGCGGAATCTGATTGATAATCTGGCAGGAACAAAGGAGCATTTCGGTTCTTTCCAGACATTGAGCAATATCATTGTAGAAACTGTCAATCCTCCCATTCCCGTCTTGATAAAAGAAGCAGTGCAGACCAATTATGACAATACAAAGAATCAAAGTCAGTCGATAGGCAGCCTTTTCGATCAGAGCACTACCAGCAAATGGTTTGCCGATAACGATCGGTTCTTTGGTGCGGGAAGCCTGCCATGCGTTATCAAGTGGGCATATACCCATGCTCCCAAGGCTGTTTCCTATAGTCTGACCTCGGCCAATGATATGCCGGGCAGAGATCCGAAATCATGGAAACTCTACGGTTCGACAGACGGAAAATCATACGACTTGCTGGATCAGCAGTCCGGCACTTTTTGGGGGGATGATAAGGACGGAAAGGGGAGTCGCAATAAGACCCTGTCTTTTCCTTTGAAGGCGGACAAGTACACCTTCTTCAAACTCGAAATCACAGAATTAATCGATAACAAACAGAAACCGCAATTGGCGGAACTCTCGATAGATGCCTCTACCGAACTGCCTTATTCTGACTATACCCGTACGCTTGATATAGATAATGCGATTCATACGGTGATGTATAAGGAGAATGGAATCACCTTTAAGCGCGAATACTTTATGAGTTATCCGGATAATGTAATGGTGATGCGTCTCACCTCAGATTCGAAGAAGGGAAAACTTTCACGCATCATTTCTCTTGAATCGCTGCATACCGATAAAACCATTACGGCAGACGGTCATACCATTACCATGACGGGGTATCCGACTCCGGTCAGCGGAGACAAGCGGATAGGGGATGCCTGGAAGAATGGACTGAAATATGCGCAGCAACTGGTCGTGAAGAATAAAGGAGGAAAGATTTCGGTAGTGGACGGAACGAAGCTGAAAGTAGAGGATGCCGATGAAATAATCGTTCTGATGTCTGCCGCCACAAACTATGTACAGTGCATGGACGACTCCTACAATTATTTCTCTCAAGAAGATCCGTTGGAAAAAGTGCAGGCTACGCTGCATAAAGTAGCTGATAAGAAGTACACGGCTCTGTTGGCTACCCACCAGAAAGACTATCATTCGTTATACGACAGAATGCGACTGAATCTCGGTAACTTGCCGGAGGCACCCGTTGCCCCTACGGACAGTTTGCTGAAAGGCATGGAGGAGAATACCAACTCGGAACAAGAAAACCAGTATCTTGAAATGCTGTATTTCCAGTTCGGTCGTTATCTTTTGATATCTTCTTCACGAGAAGGTTCTTTGCCTGCCAACTTGCAGGGAGTATGGGGTGAAAGACTTTCCAATCCATGGAATGCCGATTACCATACGAATATCAATATACAGATGAATTATTGGCCGACACAGTCTACCAATCTGAGTCCGTGTCATCTGCCTATGGTAGAGTATGTCAGAAGTCTGGTGCCTCGTGGAAAGTATACAGCGCAACAATATTATTGCAAACCCGATGGCGGCAATGTTCGCGGCTGGGTGACGCATCATGAGAATAATATCTGGGGTAATACGGCACCGGCCAAGAAAAGCACGCCTCATCATTTTCCGGCAGGGGCAATATGGATGTGTCAGGATATTTGGGAGTATTATCAGTTCAACCTTGATAAAGACTTCTTGAAAAAGTATTATGATACAATGCTCGATGCTGCTCTTTTCTGGGTAGACAATCTTTGGACAGACGAACGCGACGGTACACTGGTAGCAAACCCGTCCCACTCTCCCGAACATGGCGAGTTCTCACTGGGCTGTTCAACTTCGCAGGCTATGATTTGTGAAATGTTCGACATGATGATCAAAGCCAGCAAAGAACTGGGAAGGGACAAAGACCCTGAAATCATAGAGATAGCAACAGCTATGAGCAAACTCTCCGGACCGAAAATCGGTTTGGGCGGGCAGTTTATGGAATGGAAAGATGAAGTGACGAAGGATGTTACCGGAGATGGCGGACACAGACATACGAATCATCTTTTCTGGTTACATCCGGGTTCGCAGATTGTAATCGGAAGAAGCGAACAGGACGATAAATATGCAGATGCCATGAAAGTGACGCTGAATACACGCGGCGACGAAGGAACCGGATGGAGCAAAGCATGGAAACTGAACTTCTGGGCACGTCTGCATGACGGCAACCGTTCTCATAAACTGTTGAGAAGTGCCATGAAACTGACTGTTCCCGGAAGCCATGTAGGCGGTGTATATACTAATTTGTTTGATGCGCATCCGCCTTTCCAGATTGATGGAAACTTTGGTTGTACGGCTGGTATTGCAGAAATGCTGATGCAAAGTCAGGGTGGATATATCGAACTGCTTCCCGCTTTGCCCGATGCATGGAAAGATGGTTCATTCAAAGGAATGAAAGCGAGAGGAAACTTTGAAGTAGATGCGGCATGGACTGACGGGAAGATAACAGCTGTAGAGATTCTTTCTAATTCCGGTGCGGAATGTGTGATTAAATATCCGAATGCAAAGGAGCTGAAAGTTTCCGGAGCGAAGGTAAAGGTACTTGCTGATGATCAAATCTCTTTTGCTACTGTGAAGGGTAAGAGATATACAATTAAATAAGAAATATACAATTGGGAATGTATCTTACTTATAAGAAGAAAATAAAATGTATATATAGAGTAGAAATTTAATCTCTCTTATAGATATTTTATTCATTAAATACTCAAATTAAAGGCAGCTGATTCATTACGAGTTAGCTGCCTTTATTATTATGTATTACTGTAGGACTGAGACTTAAAACGGGAGAATACAAATGAATAATGAATAAGGTATAGTGATGGACTGGATATCTTTAGAGGCACTATACACAATATAATGGACAGTGCCTCTAAAGAATTGAACCTGTTTTGTATCTTACAGAGTTTTATGTTCTCCAATGTATGGTTATAGTCATAAGAAAACTGCCCGTCTCCTCTAATGGGGAGACGGGCAGGAAGAATGGAAAAACTCCACTCAATGATATCAATTACATACCTATTTCAATAATTCATTCACCATGTTTACCACCAGTTTACCTGCTATTGGATCAGTGGTTGCCTTTTCTGTACATAGAGTTGAAACGAGAGACTTTCCTTTATTGTCGGCTATCTGTAGCAGTGTCAGTCCGCGCATAGATTCGATACGTGCGATACGTTCCTCCGGCTTACCACCGTCGATGTAAGCATGGATCTTCATTTGGGCGGCGAGTTCCTTCACATTCTCGTGGCGGACAGCTTTCAATGTAGCGGTGCAGGCTAGTGGAATTTCACGCTTGTTGTTATTGAAATAGCGTAATTCCAGTGCACCGATTCCGTCGAATACAGGGGTATCATCCCGTTCCATCACCACAATGTCTCCTTCGGTGGGAATAATCCATCCGGTGATATATTCGGGATAGACTTTTTGTGCTGCCTCTTTGCTGTTCAGGAAGAGAATCCGACCGCCTTTTGACTGATATTCACGCAGTAATCTTGCTTCTTCATCAGTACATTCTTTCAAACCCGATATAATGCAGAGATTAGCTTTTTGCTTGGCATTCAGTAGTTCCTTGATAGACGGTACTGTCTGGCAGGCGATGTTCAGGAAGTCAAGGGTAGCTTTCATATGATCCTTATCCAGTAAAAGAATCTTTTTGCTGGCGGTTACTTGACCGATGTTCCATTCCTTGCGTGCCAGTAATAATCCGTATTCATTCTGCGATAAAGTGACTCCGCTTTCGGTGAGAGTGAGTTTCAGTTTTACATTAACCTTGTCTGCCGGTAAATTGGAAGGCATATGGATGTTCGGTTCGATGTATTTACGACCATAATATTCCACTGCCGGAAATTGTTCCGTGCCGGAAGCCAGTACCTTATTGGTTTCGTCTACAATGCTCCATGCCAGTGACATAGGCTTTAAGTCACGTCCTTCTTCATTGTCATTTACTACATAGATACGTGTATGTAACTTCTCACCTGCATAAAGGTTGCGTCCCCATAGTTCCGCGCTGACAAGTACGGGCTGCATAGCACGTTGCATAGCGTAGTAAGTGGGATACGGTTGTATATTCCGGTGATCATAGCATTGGCGGAACCAAGTCATATAGGCAAAGTGCATGATACCCGAAGCCTGTTCGTTGGTGCGACGGAGGGTTTCGGCCAACTCTCCCGTGATGAACGATTGTGTATTTAGGAAACTGGCGGGATTCCCCCAGTCATATGCTTCATATCCGATTAATGAATAGGGATTCTGATGAATCAGCTGATAAGAGCGGGTCGGATGACCGGTTTCAGCATTCGGATAACCCGTACTCATTTCCTGACTGATCAACGGGCGTCCGGGACTCTTGAATTGTTTTTGGAATTCTCCGTTGAAGAAGCGGAATACCGAATAGTCATACCAATTATAGTAAGCATGGTTGTCATCAATATCCCCGTCATCAACTGTTTTCAGAAAGTCATCACCAAAGCGTTTGCTAGCTTTGTTGTGGAGATAGTTGGAGTCGAAACATACAGGACGTGTAGGGTCGGTCTTTCTCATATCTTTCACTATATCGGATACGATGCGGAATTTTTGCTTGGCACGTTCCGTGTCGGCATCCAGATCGTAGAACTTCATTTCATTGTTCACAGTCCAGAAGAATACGGAAGGATGATTTCTGTACTTTTTCATCACACGCAGCCATTCACTGCTCCAAAGATCCAGCACACCTTTGTCCGGTATCGGGGTGGAGTGTATCATGAGCCACGACCAAGTACCCTCAAAGCTGATAGCGATACCGTTGCGGTCTGCTGCCGACACCCAAAGTTCGTTCCAGGGGGTGGTATGTGTTCGGGTAGACTGTACATTACCTTCTTTCATCAATTTCATGAACTTGTCTGCAAGGAGCGAATCATTGGGACAGAGAGCGAAAGGAATATGGTTACCTCCACGCAGCCAATATTTGCGGTCGTTCAGATAAAGGAATCCATCTTTGCTTTCAAACGTGCGGAACCCCGAAGTTACGGTGATGCAGTCCGTCACTTTGTTTTTTCCTTCCGTCAGGCTCACGCGAAAATCATAAAGATTAGGAGTGGCAGGTTCCCAAAGTTTGGGTTTCAGCCCTTTGATATCACAGGTAAATGTTTCTTGTGCGCTTGTCGCTAATGAGAGTTTGCTACGCACAGGTGCACCGTACAACGTTTCCCCTGTCTGTTTATCTATAATATCTATGCGGATATCGAAGTTTTTCTTTTTGGGCGCATGATTTTTGATGGTGACATCTATTGATGCACCGTCCAGAGCCGGCTTGATAAAGATATCTTCTACTTTAAGCGGGTTGCTGACAATGAGTTTCACCGGTTGCCATATACCGGCAGGGTTATCACCATAGAATCCATGAGGGATGTCTGTCAATACGGCTTTGTTGGCCTGCTGGTCGTTCTGGTTATCCTCTACTTCCTTGCGTACTGATGAATAGTAGTTTTCCATGGCGTCACTGGTTTGTGCGGCTTTTCCGTTGATGTCACGTGTCACTTTTACTACGATCAGGTTGCGTCCCGGACGCAGGAATCGGGTGGCATCTACTTGGAAATCACCGAACATACCGATGTTGGAACCAGCCGCTTCGCCATTAATATACACTTCCGCCATTTTGGATACGGCGTCGAATGAAAGAGTCAACTGTTTTCCCTTCACGTCGGCTGGCAGTTCCAGCCATTGGCGATACCAGGCAGCACCGGTTTTCCGGTAGTTGAACGTATAGTTTTCGCATCGGTCGGTTTCTTGTTGGTAGTAGGTGTCCGATACCCCTTTATGTTGTGGCCCGGTGGGTGATGGCATGGTTTCTCCATGCAGCCAGATGCGGATAGGGTTCCAGAAAGCGGGAACGGGCATTATATGCCAGTCGTTGTCGTTTGTCTGGATGGAGATGGCCTTTGTCTTATCGTTTAGTTGGTAGTCGGGCATGAACAGCCAGTTTCCGTCCAGTGATAGCTCGGTGCGGTCGGCAGTTAGTTTATCCAGTTTGACGGAGGTGTATTGCGCCCGTTCTTCGCTGCGTTTCTTCTCCTTTTCCTGTGTGGTGAGTGCCATGCGATACTCCTCAACCCTGACACCTTTGAGAGCGTCTTCTGCCAATGGGGTGACAGTGAGGTCATCAAATTCCGTATCTATCCATCCGCCTCCCAGTGCTACTTCACCGGTGGGAGCCAGATTGCTGTCTTTATCTTCCAAATCAATATGAGGAAGCTTTTCGTCGTTTACAAAAACCCGGATACGGTTACCGCATACTTCCACTTTCACTTTGTACCACTCTCCCGGCACGGGGTGAAAGCCCAGCGGACGGACTCCCATGAATTCGTCTGTACCCATATATCCGGTACGCATCAGGTAGAGATCGTCTTGCAACCCGCCTTTGATACCTACCACATAACGGTCAAAGCGGTTATGTGTACGGAAGCCTGCCCATATCTGTACCTGTTCGGCGTCTTTCGGGGCACGTGCCTTGAAAGACAGGGTATAATCTTTCCACTCAGGATTGCCGAAGAGGGCATAAGCGCTGCGCGAATGAAATACTCCATCGTTCACCCGACAGACACCACGTCCCACAGTATTCAGTGGTTGGGAGGCATTGGAGAAATCATTGCTCCATACGGTTTGATCTTGGGCTTGCGTTGTCAGACCGGACAGGCTACAGGCGCAAGCTAAAAATACTTTGCTAATTTGATTCATGATATGATTTTGTAGTTTAAAAGTTCATTGTATTTAAAATTATGATTTGGCAAAGACTGCAATTCACAGTTTGATCACGAAAAATGATGTGGCAAATATAGAGACAGGTAGTTAAGTGAGAACTTAATTTTCGCTTAATTGACTATTAAATATCCCTTAAATGCGGAATTTATGCAAATAATCACGGGAGCGCTTTGAAAATCTACCAGGAATAACGCCATTGTAATACTAAAAATCCACATCTTATATAATCGGATAAGTTACTAATTGGATATCTCCTGATTTGTGTTATGTTTGTATAGTATTTGCCTTATTCCCCTTTTTAGCCTTTCTACTTGAAATATTCTTCTTTTTGCAGGAAATGAATGTTCATTTGGATAAATAAATAGGGTATGGACAGCATATTACAGGATATAAAACTTCCCCCTTTTCCCGAAATTAATACCTAAGATTGCGAAAAATTATAAGAAGATAGTATTAGTTTTAAAATTAATTAGAAATTAATCAGAGTTTAATCGTATTTTATAAAAAATCTTAAGCAGGCTCTTGTTACTTTGCATCAGAACTCAAAAATAACCTTAAATATTAAGTTTGTTCAGTCGACGCTTTCTTAAATAATAGATAAAAAGGGTGTTTTCGAGGTGTAACAAATAGCAAATGTATAATATAAAAAAGAGACCGTGAAAAATTATTTGAAAATCACGATGGGGCTTGTATTAGCTTCCATGATTGTTAGCTGTTCTGATGAGGACAATACTATTGTTCCTGAGACTAATCCGGACCCGGTTATACCGACAGAAGGGACGTTCATACTTCCTGCTCCTGCGGTAGAGAGTAACATTCCCGAACATAATTTCCTGATGGGTGCATTGTTCAGCTTCCAGAAGAATCTCCGCAATGGAGAAGATGCTGCCAGTGGCGGGACAAGTTCTACAACCTTTTATAATAAGCCGCTTTTCGAAGTGAAGTCTTTTGGAGCTACGGAAACAGAGTGGTGGGATAATCTGGTGGAAGAGATGGTGTATAGTGGTTTGGATTATGTAGCTCCCAATTGCCGCGGACGCTTGCCGAAGGCCGACACTGATCCTGCTTATGACAGAGATCATGGTGATCCTACCCGTATCAAAGATTTCATTGCTGCTTTACAGCGCCGGAATGAAGAAAATCTGAAGATTGCCATCTTCGATGACTGTCCGGCTTCTTGGGCGGCTGCCCGCAATTTTGATTTGTACCGGACTTATGCTACATTCATTAATGCCGAAACTCAGCAAAACAAGGGACTGACCGATGAAGAGGTGATGTATCCGCTGGACAATTTGGACGATATATATAAGTATATATGGGACTACAATATAAAACTGGCCTTCGATAACTTTTATGGCGAGAATAAAGCTAATAACAAGTATCTTCTTCGCATAGACGGCAAACCTGTCCTGTTTTTGTGGAGCATCAATGGTTTCCTTAATGTAGACTATGCTGCATTGGGCAACAAGAAAATAGACTGTAAGGGCAAATTAAAGACTATTCTGAACAAGATTCATGCTGACTTCAAGTCGGCTTATGGCGAAGATCTCTTTATTTGTGCCGACAGAGCCTTTCAGGACCGTGATAAAGAGGTGGACGAATCAGTCGTAGAATCACTGAACGATTGGTTTATTGCTGCTGAGCAGGCTCCCACCCGTAGTTCCTGGACGGTACGTACCTTCAATGGAAAAACTGTAGGTGTGGCTGTTCCGGCTTTCTATACCAATGATAAATCGGGTACCCGTATGTTTTTTGATGCAGATCACGGCAAACGTTTGACGGATGCTTTGGACGATATGGTTGCGAAGAGTGCTGATCTGGTCTTCCTGGAAGGTTTTACCGATATGGCCGAGAATGCTGCTTATTGGAGAAGTACCGACAACATTTACTATGACTTCCCCAATCAGCGTCTGAACATTCTCCGTAAATACAGTAGCAGCCGGGCATGGGCCGAATCATTCCGTGTAGAAATGGAGGCCTGCGATTACTTCTTCGATGTATCTGCTAAGAATAGCGGTAATCAATACCGTACCGGAAGTCTGGATGTTGCCAAAATAGCCGGTGTGGCTCCGGATAAGAACACCGAATGGTACGTCACCAGCACAGAGGCGGGTGAGTGGATGGAATGGAAAGAACTGCCTTATGCTGCCGGAGATATTACAGTCAAGGTATGTTATGCTGCCAAAGAAGATGCTAAAATCCGTTTTGATTTTGGCGAAGGCACGAAAAGAAGACAAGGTCCTGTCGTAGAACTTCCTGCTACCGGAGGCGAATGGGTTACTGTCGACGCTTTCACCATGAAGAGCGATGTGAACGGCTGGCGCCGTACCGTGCTGAACATTGTGGCGGGCAAACCTGATTTGAACTACTTCACCATCACTGTAGAAAAATGAAAAGAACAAATTTATTAATTATAAACTTAAGCTAATATGGAGAAACTTTATCTGAAAAGAAGCTGGAGGATAGGGACGTGCCTGATGGTATTGCTCACGTTCTTCGCACTTTCACTTTCGGCGCAAAACCGAAAGGTCACTGGAGTCGTTGTTGACGAGTTTGGTGATCCGCTTCCAGGTGCTAATATTACGGTGGTTGGAAACCAAAACTTAGCTACTGCGACAAATATGGAGGGACAATTTACCTTGAACAATGTGCCGAAAGATGCTATTCTGAATGTAAGATTCATAGGTTATGCTGTAAAGACTATCAGACTGGCTACCTTGAAAAACAATGATCTGCTGCGCATCGTTCTAAGTGAGGATGTCAAAGAACTGAACGATGTCGTGGTTACGGCATTGGGTATCAGCCGTGAATCCAAATCGTTGGGATATGCCCGTCAGTCCATTGACACGGAATCTTTGCTGGATACACGTGACCCGAACTTATTGAATAGCCTGAGCGGTAAAGTTTCGGGCGTTAATTTTATCTCGAATGGCGGTCCGTTGTCTTCTACCCGTGTAGAAATTCGTGGTAACAACTCCTTGACCGGAAATAACCAGCCGTTGTACGTAATTGACGGTGTGCCCATCATGAACCCGATGGGAGAAGATGGAGACCTGGACTACGGTAATCCTGCTTCAGCTATCAGCCCGGACGATATTGAATCAATCGAAGTTTTGAAAGGTGCCAATGCGGCTGCCTTGTATGGATCTGATGCTGCCAATGGCGTTATTCTGATCACTACCCGTAAGGCTACAAAGAAATCCGGACTCGGTGTTTCTTATGGCTACAATATGCAGTTTACTTTCTTGCGTGAATTTCCTGCCTATCAGAATGTTTATGGTTCGGCCAGCCTTCCGGCTGTCGGTGTGGGTGACGGATTCAACTATTATGGTTCCAACTCAAAGAACGGTTATGCTTATGACCCCAGCCTGCCTTATGGTATTTTTGTATTTAACTGGGCGAATCCGAATCAACGCTCATGGGGGTTGCCGATGTTAGGCTTTGACCTGGTGGGACGTAATAATCAGATACGTTCTTATGTACCTAATAAGGATGGTATCACGGATATGTACGAAATGGGTGTAGCCATGACTCATAGTGTTTCGGTCAATAAAGTGTTTAATGGAGCAGGTATCCGTTTCAACTATACGGGTATCGACTACGACGGAATGCTGAAGAACTTCGATAACATGAAGCGTCACACATTTGACCTGCGTGTGAATATGGATCTGGCTAAATGGCTGTCCAGTGAAATCTCCGTTAACTATCAGCTGGAAACAGCCGATAACCGTGATTATAAAGGTGACAGTAACCGTAACCCGATGCGTGCCATCATGAATATGCCGCGTGACGTTGTTATGGAGGAATTACTGCCGTGGAAGCGCGAGACAGGTGAAGCCTTCACGCGTGGTAACGGATTCTACAATCCTTACTGGCTGCTGAACGAAATCAGCAATGGTGACGGCCGTAATAACTTCCGTGGTAACCTGACTCTTAATATCAAACCGATTCAGGGAATGAATATCCGTTTGCGTGCCAGTGTAGAAAAGGCAAACAAGAACGGTTGGAAGTTCGATAATTATTATACCATGTGGGATATCGATGGACAGTACGAAACTTTCCGTGAGGCCTCCAACAACTACAACTATGAAGGAGTTATTTCTTATAACCGCAATATCAAGAAGGTCAGCCTCAGTGCTAACTTGGGTACTTCCATGCAAAAGAATGACTGGTATAAACTCTGGAATCAGGTTTCTCAATTGGCAGCTCCGGATGTGAAGTCATTGTCCAACAATGCCTCAATATTGAGTGGGACGGAAAGTGTGAACGCGAAAGAGAAGCAGTCCGTATTCGGTATGTTGTCTTTGGGATATCATGGTTTGTTTGTAGACGGAACTTTCCGTAACGACTGGTCAAGTTCTTTGCCGAAAGCCAACAATTCTTACTTCTATGCCTCCGGTAGTGCCAGTGCCGTGTTGACGGAAATCTTCCCCAAACTGAAGAGCAAGACATTCTCATTCGCCAAGTTGCGTGGTTCTATTGCCCGCGTGGGTAACGATGCCGGTTTCGACCGTTTGATTAACAGTTACAGTTACGGAGGTCTGTTCCGTAATGACATGGCATGGTTCCAGGGCGACGCCGTACGTAAGAATCCGAACTTGAAACCGGAAACAACCATATCAAAAGAAATCGGTGCGGAAGTCCGTTTGCTGGACGGACGCCTGACAGCAGATGTTACTTACTATGACAAATACACTCGTGATCAGATTGTCGAGTCGGAACTTTCTTATTTATCCAATTACCAGCGTGTAATCATCAACTCCGGTAAAATCTCCAACAAGGGTTGGGAAATCTCCGTGAGCGGTGTGCCGGTGAAAGTGAAGAACTTCGAGTGGAAAACCATTTTCAACTGGTCAAAGAACAATTCCATGGTAGAATCATTGCCCGAAGGTATCGACAAGATACAGATTGGTAGCGGTGTGTACAACGTGAAGTCTTATGCGGAAGTAGGCAAGCCCTACGGTGCTATCTATGCGAAGACATTTAAGCGCGATGCCGAAGGATACATCCTTTGTCAGCTCGACGGGTCGCCGAAAGAAGGACAGGACTATGAATATTTAGGCTGTGTACAAGCTGACTGGCGAGGTGGCTGGAACAACGTGTTCCGTTTGGGTAATTTCTCCTTCTCTGTCATGTTCGACTTCCAGAAGGGTGGTAAGTTCTTCTCTCAGACATCCATCCAGAGTTCTGTAGACGGACAATCCGTCAAATCATTGGAAGGTCGTGACGCGGATTTCTTCTCCAGAAAGATTTTGGGTGAGTCGGACGAAGAACGATATGGCTTCATGCGTCCTCAGAACGCCAACACACCGACTGCAAACGGACAGATTTATCCTGACTGGGGACGTCCTAAAGGGGTAGTTCTTCCTAATTGCCGTTATGACGAAGACGTAGAAGGGCTGGCTGGACAACAAGTATTGGGTTATTGTACCCCCGAACGCTATTGGATGCACTATACCTCTCGTGATATTTCCCGTTTCATCTACGATGCTTCTTATGTGAAGTTGCGTGAAATCACTGTCAGCTACGATTTACCGAAAAAATGGCTGAGAAAGACTCCGTTCCAGACATTCCGTGTGGCGGCTGTCGGACGAAATATTGCTACCCTGTTTGCCAATACACCGCACGGGCTGGATCCGCAGGCAACGAGTACAACAGGAAATGCACAAGGTTTCGAACGTGGTTTCAACCTGCCTTCCGCAACCTATGGATTTGATATTAAAGTTTCTTTTTAAATTCGTAAAGCATGAAATTGAAAAACAAAATATTACCGTTACTCCTGCTGGCATCGACTGCCGTGGGGTGTACGGACGGTTTCGAAACCACCAACTCGGACCCGAACAAATTGTATGAGGTAAATCTACAGAGTATTTTCCCCGGTACGGTTTACAAAACAATGAATGCGATCAGTGAATTGAATAATAACCGTATGTGGAGTTATTCACGTTACATTACTAACGTCGCTTTCCAGATACCGTGGAACGAAAGGGGAGACGGATTCTACCGTAAGTTTTATGTAGAGATTCTGCGCGACCTGGAAGAGCTGGCAAAAGCATACGATGATGGCTCTTTGCCTAACAGTCTGGCTGTTGTAAAGACATGGAAAGCATTCACTTACTACCAGTTACTGTCACTCTATGGTCCGGTCGGACTAAGCCATGCCGGTATGGACGGAGGAACGGACAAGCGTATCTTTGATTATGATTCGGAAGCCGATGCTTACTATTCCATTTTGGGTTGGCTGGATCAGGCAGTCGATGAGTTCGACGAATCATCCACTGATAAGATTCTGAAAGACCCTGTTTATAACGGAGATGTGCAGAAATGGCGTAAACTGGCTAATACATTACGCCTGGAGATAGCCATGAATATCCAGAACATCAGCGAAGAGAAAGCACGCGAATATGCTGCGAAATCTATGGGACATGAAGAATGGCTGTTCAGTTCTCTGGACGATGCGTTTGCTCCCAAATATGGAACGGTGATCGACAAAGACTGTTCCTGGTATTACACTCGTTTGTATAAAGAAGAAATTCAGACGAAAGCAAACTGGGGACTGATCCCTTCCATGAACGAATATTTCGCCATTTATCTGTTCTCATACAACGATCCGCGTATGGAGACTTACTTCGACGGCTCCAACGTTTATTGGCCGGAACGCCAGCCTTATCGTATGACGGATGTGCTGACTCGTTCACACGACTGTGATGTGAGCGGTTGTTCTGCCAGCGATCAGCAGGAACATCTGCAATGGATGATAGATGGATATGAAGTGCGTGATTCATTGCGTGTACGTTACTCCATTCCATACGTTCCTACACCGGACAATCCGGGTGCCCGTACACCGTTCGGCTGGAGAAGACCGATCGACCCGACCGACCCGAACGGTACAAGAGAAATCCCTGATCCGTTGTCAATGAATGAAGACAACAGATGCTACATCAACCCGAGATATTATGCAATGGACGCTACGATGCCTTTACTGCGCTGGGCAGATGCTTGTTTCCTTTGCGCTGAGGCGAAAGTGAAGTTCGACTTGGGATCCAAGGATGCACAGACCTATTATGAAGAAGGCATCCGTGCTTCGTTCGAAGAGAACGGCTTGTCTGCTTCTTCTGCTGCCTATATGGCTCAGGAAGGAATCGCCTGGGGAACCAGTCATAAAGGATTCTATGATACCCGTAAACTGATGACTGCCGACATCAACGGAGCAGACGGTAAAGAAGGACAGTTGGAACAAATCTACAAACAACGCTGGTTTGCCGACTTCCTGGATGGAATGTCTGCCTGGCGTATGGAACGCCGCACACGTGCATTGAACCTTCCGCCTCTGTTTCTGAACGGATCTCAGGCTTATGAAGAAGGCGGAAATATGTACTATGGCTGGCCCGAACGCCTTTACTTCCCGGATGCGGAACGTCAGACAAATGCAGAGGCTTATTACAGAGCTATCGATTTGTTACAGAAGAATAGCCCGAAGCCTAATGCCGCCCGTTGGGGAGACAATATCTTCACAATGCTTCAGTTCGCAAAACCTGTACCTAATCAGGAAGAAATGATAGCCAGCTGGGAGAATATTGATTATGTACAGTTCAACATGGATTTCCAAGCCAAGAAGTATGGACAGACTTATGAAGAGTTCTTGAAGAATGCCCGTGAGCTGACTGGTATCAAGGATGCCGAAGAGGCTTTGGACAAGGCTTATAACTTCTTGATAGAAGCTACACTTTTAGTTTATAAGGTAGAAAAGTAGTAATTAAGTAATGACTGAAAAATGAAAAAGTATAAGATTTTTAATAAGACAGGTCTTGCAATATGCCTGACGTTGGGACTGGTGGCCGGATCGGCCTGTTCACCGACAGATGACGGTCCTTCCATCGATGATCATTTCTTGAACTATGAGATTCCGCAAATCAGACCGAGCAGCGATATTCCGGTAGGAGCCATTTATTGGAACTTGGGTAGTACGGGGGTGGATGAAAAGAAGTATGCGCGGTTGATTGGTGAATATAATCAGAGCGGACAGTATCCACAGCTTTGTCCGAATGTGCGTCCGGTGCTGGGACGTTATTCGATGGATATCAATAAAGCCGAAACTGCTGACTTGATTCAGCAGCACCTTACCTGGGCAAATAATGCCGGTATCAATTTCCTTATCTTGCCGAACATCGGTCTGGATACCAGTAAGGGAGATTTGCTGAACGAAGGTAACGTGAATTTCGTGAACTATATGGCGGGACTGAATCCCAACTCGGAAGGTATTGAGTGGGGAGGTTTGCGTTATGCGGTTTCTATGGATATGAATAATTTTGCAAGCGGACTGAATAATACCGCCATGATAGAAGATGATGCCGATGAAAATGGTGTCTCTGCACGTTGTGAGCAACTTTATAGCTTTTTTGTCAACCTGACAAGCCGTTTCTGTACGAACAACGATCTTTACTATACTGTAGACGGCAAACCGATGATTGTAGTCTGGAATGCTGATAAGTTGTATGCACGCGATTCTGAGAAACTTTATAATACGATCCGTGAAAGAGTACGTGAAAATGTAAAAGACGGCAATGGCAATGGGCTTGAGATCTATATCTTAGCACGTCAGGAACGCTGGACGCCTCCCGCACGCTGGCATAACTTCTTCCTGAGCGGAAAAGTGGATGCTGTGTACATGGATAATATGTACAATCAGACCGACTGGTTCCGTCCTACCTGCTATCCGCAGTGCATCGACCAGAACTTTAAGTACAACCGCGAATATGAGTGGGCTAATTACGGAGTAGACTTCGTACCTAGCGTTTCACCTTCGTTCAATCAGTGGATAGATGGTGATGGAACTCAGTTCTATAACTTCCCGGTGGTATTTAAGGATGAAGATATGTTCCGTAAGATGTGTAATGTTGCCAAGATGAATTTGGGAAAGCGTCCGATGGTCATCATCGATTCTTTTAACCGTTGGAATGTGGATCAGGCTATCGAACCGACTGACCCGAATTACGGGAATGGATACGGTATGAAATACCTTAATATTGTAAAAGAAGAATTTAAAGTGAAATAAGCATGAAAGCGATAAATTTTATCAATTGGAAATATATCGGCTTGACCGGATGTTTGGTGGCATCGTTACTGACTGCATGTGGTGACGATGAAACCGGTCCGGAAGTGGTGACGCCGCTAGAGCCTAAATTGGAGATCGTGAACGAAGCGTCCACCTTCAGTTTTTCTTCTGCGGGAAATTCCGCTCAAGTACTGACATTCAATGCCAATCAGGATTGGCATATCGTACTGGATGATTCGGAAGGTGTGGATAATAGCTGGGTAGTGCTGTTTGAACGCGAAGGAACGGCCGGCGAAGGCAACAAAGTATGGGTAGCTGCAGCCGAAAATGTGGAACCGGATGCACGCCGTGCTAATTTTTCTCTCGTGTCCGGTGGCTTTAAGTTTGATTTCGTTATCTATCAGGCACAGAAGGATGCGGTGGTAATCACCGACCCGAAGGCCTACGAAAACCTGGATGCCGGTGAGCATATTATTTCCGTAGAGTTTGGAATCAACACAGGAGAGTATAAAACCAGTTTCCTCTATTCCGGTGACACGGGCTGGATCATGCCGACAGACGAACGCCCCGCAGGTGAACCGGAGACACGTGCGATGGAAAACCATACACTGTACTTTAAGGTGTTGCCGAATCAGAAGTTTGATATTCGTAGAGGTACCATTGAAATCTCTTCGAAAGATAATGATAATGTAAAGGCTACGATGAATATCTTCCAGACCGGTCTACCCAAACCTGTCATTACGGTCGATAACAAGGAAATGTTCACTAACCTGGCATCGAAAGAAGATTCGATTCTGTTGAAATATAAGGCAACCAATACCAACGGACCGAGGGATTTGACGATTGATATTGATAAGAACGATCAGGATTGGATTTCGTTCAAGCCTGCTATAGATGCCAAGGGCGACTCTACCTTCCTTGTTTCCGTGAAAGAAAATACCGGTGGCGAACGTACGGCAACGATCGCGCTTTGTGCCGCTGCCGACAAGAAGGTGAGAGAAGAGTTTATCGTGACTCAAGCTCAGGCAAGCGATGTGGAACTGGTTATTACCAACAAGAACGATTTCAGAATAAGTTTGGATAAGCTGGGCAGTGCCGCTACCGTGAAGTATAGCGTACAGTCTACGTTGACCGATCCGAAGAACGAGATTTTGGTGGATATCGTATATCCGGAAGAAAGTGGCTATACGGCAGAGAATGGTTGGCTGCATATGGCAAACAACTCCATGCCCGAACGTGTCATCTTCACATACGATGTGAATAAGGTACTGAGAGAACGTCAGGCTACTGTCTACATTTATCGCAAGGGGTATGAAAACAAGAAAGACTATATGGTTATCCGTCAGGCTGCGGCCACTCAGATTGAAATTCCGGCTCCGGGAGGTTTGACGAATGTATTGCAGAGTCTTATTGATGACGAAATCTATAAAGATTGGGAATCCATCACTAGTCTGGAGTTGAAGGGCAGACTCAACGATACCGATTTGAACTTATTGAAGAACATGATGACAGCGGGTAAGGGCTACAACCTGAAAACTCTGGATATGACGGAAGTGGAGAATGAAACGCTGAAGAATGGTGTATTTATTGATTGTAACCTTTTGGAGAGTATTTCATTCCCGACAGGATTGCAATATGTACCGAGAGAAGCTTGTCGCCGCTGCACCAAACTGAGAACGGTAGTTGTGAACGAAGGTCCGACTTATATCGGTCGTCACGCATTCGGTAACTCAGTGATAAATGAAGCTTGGTTCCCTAGTACCATGACCTATGTTTACGGATATGTTTTTGATAACGTAACGACTTTGAAGACTTTGCACTTGAAGTCATTGCCGTTCCAGTGTAAGGAAGTTGCCCGTAGTGATGCCGACGAAGGTGCTACCCAACCGACAACCTGGTGTACTGTCTTTAAGACATGGCCGAGCACGGTATATGTACCGATGGAATATCTGGAATATTACAAGAATCCGGACCCGAAACACGTAGTTTCCATGCACTTCCAAGATCTGTTGAATACATTGACATCCGAATCGGAAGAATGGACGAAGGGCCCGAAGGTTCAGCAACCTTACTTGAAGTCTAATTCGGCATTGAAGAGTAATTTTACTTGGGGATCATCTGCCACTACTATCATGGGAGAATCCAATTGATATAGAGTCAAGTAGGTATATACTATAAAAAGAGCGGACTATCAGTCGGCGGGAAGATTCCCGCCATTGATAGTCTGCTTTTCTTTTGAGTCAGTAGTAAAGTCATGCATTGTTTCCTTGTCGATTCATTCGTAATGGTACAGTAAGGTTTTTAGTCCTATGACATAAAAAAAGAAAAGAGTAATTGTTGTAATAATTCATTTGCTTATTTAAAGGACAAAGAACTTTTCAAGGTCAGCACCCATATCTATACGAAAGATATTGACCGATTATGCAGTAACTTCCAATCGTTTATTAATAAATTCTTTCATCGTTTATTATAAACGTCCCCCAAGTTTATTATAAACCCGAATATTGCTATTTTAGTAATAAATATCAATATAAAGCAACAAAAAGGGCTGCAATTCCCATAAAGAATCGCAGCCCTTAGCTTGTATCAGACTATCTGACAAGCATTATCCGAAGTGGAAATGCCTGTAAACTGTTATTATATTATACTTATTATCGCTCATTTTTCGTCTATATTATCAATGTTATCGAATTTTCTTCCGGTTTCTACTTACAAATATACAATATAAAAAGCGGTTTGTCAAGTCCTCCATGCTTCTTTCGTACATCTGATTATCCATTCATACAGTTTAGCTCATTCCCGTACAGTTTTGAACTAAATGATAGTCGGTTCTATCTTCCATTCTCCTCCTTCCCGAAGGAGGAGAATGGAGATGGTACCGACCTTTTTAGTTACCCCCAATGGAGATACTACTGTTTGATTCATTTTTCATTTAGGAAAGAAGTAAAGCTGTACAGTTATAAATCTGCGAATGGTGTTTTATAATCTTCTCCCATCGAGTCCCGATACTCCTTGCAGAAACGGTCATACAGATTTCGTGCAATCCCTTTCTTTCCCTGTGCGGAGAACACAGCGCATTTGGCGGCCAATGCTTCTTCATTCAGCGGGTCGTGCAGGAACATGATGTCTGCCAGGCGGAGAATCATGTCCGGATGATTACGTTGTTTTTCAATTTCAAACAGATCCTTCAACAAGTCGATGGAGTGGCTGGAGTATGTTTCTTTGAAGTCATCCAACCAATCGAGAATGGTGTTGGGCAACAATGGTCCATACAACAGAAGTTCCAAGATACGGTTGAGTAATTCGTCGTTTTCTTTCTCCTTGAATTGCTGGATACGTGCAAGCACTTCGCGATAGTCGCAGAATACGTTCTCGCCCCATTTAATGTGCATGAAGTTGTTTTCCATCACGACTTCTACATCACCGATACTCTCCAATAATACCCGGAGCTTGCGTAAGTTTACATTACGGTTGTTGCGGGCAGCCGTCTCTTCCTTATCCGGCCATAGGATTCCCGTTGTTTTGGAGGTCAGGATACCGTTCGGATTCTTTTCTGTATATAATATCAGCAAAATAAGCAAATGCTTCAGACGGGGAGTGAAATTGGCGGTGATGTCATTTCCCTCTTTATCGCGTACATTGAAGCACCCTAACAATGAGATGGAGGAACGGCTACGGTCATAGTAGTTGACTATCTCTTTCGGTGCGGGATCGCTTTCTTGTTCTGGCATCATCGGAGTAACTTTCTCTTGATTCTCAGAGATGGCTTTTGGAGCGGTAACCGATTGAGGAACTTCTTTTGAGGTTGCAGCCGATTGGGTTGGCTGACGTTTGCTTTTTGAACGATAGAACAGCCAGGCACCACAGGCTAGTATTGCCAGAACACCGATGACATACAGCAGATTCCACCATTTGCCGGAGCCCATTTCATCCACCGACTGACGGATATCTATCTCGTTGACTAGAGGCATATTGATGGAATAGATCTTTATATCGTGCGTACGATTGTTCAGTATTTTGTCCAGCACAAGGAACAGTTTCCTGTGAGTCGGTGAATAGTAAAGGTTAAAATCGCAGTCCTGATAATCCAGTCGGTTATTGATCGGTTTTGAAACTTCTGTATAAACAGGGCTTTTCATGGAAATTTTCCACAGTGTTCCCCCGTTGTCCGTAGATACGGCATAGAAAGAACTGTCTGCCGGTTCGAAGTACATGGAGGAAGCCATGATGGTTTCCTTGTTATCATCTTTTTTCTCCCAGATGGTGCGGGACTGTTTACTTTTTAAATTGATGGCATACAGGCCGAGGTAGTAATGGGTACTCAATTCCTGTTTACCATATTTGTTTCCTTTGCCTCCAAAGATATATAGTTCGTCGCCCACTACTGCCATAGCAGCAGAATAGCGGGGATAAAGAGGATGATCATATTTAATTTGCTCCATAATTTCACTGCCGGACTTCATGCGGAACAGGTCATTACGGTATTTATAGAAGCCATATCCACCGAAAAAGTAGAATGAGGAGTCGGCGGGGTTAAATGCTTTGGCATGGTTATAGTTGTTGGGCTCTTTGGTATTCCGCACTTCGTTGCTCCACTTGCCGTCGGCGAACGAAAAGCGGGAGATGATGTTTTCCGTCAGTGAGTAAGATACCAGTGCATTGCTTAGCGTATCATACAGCAGGTGGTTGGGATATTCTACGGCAGGATATCCTCCGCGTACGGCAGTCTCTTGTTTGAGTCTTCCGTCTTCGTCCAGCACTTTTACCGATTCGGGACTGACTACATAGAATAAGGCGCAACGGGCGTCGAATGCTATGCCTACTCTGCTGGAAGTATTGATCTTATTGATAGTTTTCCATTCGATATGGTTGTCTATCAGCCAGAGAGGCTGGACAGCACGCGCGACGGCTCCCTCTTTTTCGTCATAGCAGAGGTTGTCATTATGTTTCCATAATTTCCATTCTCTTGTCAGTTTGCCGTCCTGTATGATGTTGATATCCCTTAAGTTGACAGGGGCTACTTCCGCCTGATAGCCTAGCATCTGGCCGAATGTAATCGTTACGCTGTTTGTTTCTTGCAGGGGGAAGGTGGACGACATCTTTTTTTTGTCGTATTCTATTTCGATCACATTGTCTTTCTGACGCAGATTCAGCGAGACATTGATCCATTTTTCCAGTTCTATGGGTTTGTCAATGATGATAATCTCATCATTGAGCATTAAAGCGGGAGCATGGTTTTGCTCGCCTGCAACAAACGAAAAGCGTATTATCTGGCCTTTGTCTGTCTTCAGATGAAGAATGGAGCCATAGTCGGCTTCATTGGCACGTATATATATCTGAAAAGAAATGGTTAAGTCGTTTTTTACGGAGAAAGGTTGGTTGTCATCCAAATATAAGGTAGACCTTTCCGGTGCCGGTACGGCATGAGACTTAAGATAAAGTCCGTAATCATATAAAGGAGACGCATCCAGTCTGCCCGCCAGGCAAAGCAGGATAAAAATCAATAATTGCAGTTGATATTTCATAGTACTTCTACTTGAATCTGTTCCTATGTGGCAAAAGTACGAAAAACAATATGATATTCATAAGAATCGGGGACTTATTTTATATAACCAAAGTGTTGGAATACTCGTATATGATAGCCGACATCCGGGGAATATGACAAGAGGTATTGTCGAAGAATCAGATGTTATTTCGATGATTCTTCGACAACCCTCTTGCGTTTAATCGCTAGAATATAGCTACTTGATTTCTAATGATGGAGGAACATCCTCTGCTCCGCTGGCCCATGCCTTGTTGGGTTTGCTGCCCATTACCAATACTAGCTTGCCACCGTTCATCAGGTCATCATGGCTGAACCATGATTTGTTCCATTCTTTGCCATTCAGTGTGGCGGACTGGATGTATTTGTTGTCATCGGAAGCGTTCTTGGCTTCGATTTCAAATACGGCTCCGTTGCTGAGTGTAATCTTGGCATCTGTGAAAAGCGGACTTCCGATGGTGTAGGCCGGCAATCCCGGAGTGACAGGGTAGAAGCCCAGGGAAGAGAAGACCACAAATGACGTCATACCTCCGCCGTCCTCATCTCCCGGAATACCCATCAGGTCATTGCGGAACCATGTTTTCAGCATTTGACGGATGCGCTTCTGTGTTTTCCACGGCTGTCCGGCATAGTTATAAAGATAAGGGACGTGCAGAGACGGTTCGTTCGCCATCGAGAATTGGCCTACATTACCCGTATGGTCGGGCAGTTTTGCGTAGAATGCATATTTGCTCCGTCCCAGCGGTTCGGTGAAAGTGCGGTCAAGGTTGGCGATGAACTGCTCGTTTCCTCCCATAAGGCTGATGAGGTCGGCTACATTGTGTGGCACGTCCCAGCGGTAAACCCAGCCGTTGTTTTCTCCATAATACTCACGGGCTCCCATGCCTCCGGGGAAACGGTAGTCGAATGGCTCAATCCATTGTCCTTCCTTATCTTTCGGATGGAAGAAAGCGGTTTCTTTATTGTAGAGATTCCGGTAGTTATACGAACATTTCAGATAGTATTCGGCTTCTTCCTTCTTGTTCAGAGCTTGGGCGATACGGGAGAGACACCACTGGTCGTAGCTGGTTCCCAGAGTGACAGCGACAGGCTGGCGCTTCTCGAAAGGATGTACGTTCGGGTCGTTTTCCGGTTCATCTACACGGAGAGCGGGGATATAACCGTTTTCACGGTAGAAATTGTCCAGCCAGCCGGCCGGTGCTCCCGACCACGGGGCGAGCGTCTTTTCTTCAATCCCTTTCCGGCAAGCCTCGTAGGCTTTTGCCGTGTCTACTTTCAACCCTTTGGCCAGTGCGTCGGCTACCGTGGCAACGGCATGATTGGAGTTCATGCGACGTGTGTCACCTGTTACTTCGGGGAAAGTAGGCATCCACATATTGCCCATTTGTTCCGCCATGCGCAGGTAGGATGCGATGATGTCTTCTTCCTTTTGTTGGTCGATCAGTGTGCGGAGAGGATGTGCGGCACGGTAAGTGTCCCAAATCCAGTCGTCGGTGTAGAAAGGAGTACCGTTGTCTTCGTGTACCTTTCCGTCGAAGGCGCTGAAGTAACGGCCGTCTTCGCTCATGCAGATGGGACGTTCGAAGGTACGGTAGAAAGAAGAGTAGAATACGGTTTTGTCATCTTCCGTTCCTCCTTCTACTTGGATACGTCCCAACGTTTCGTTCCATATTTGGCGTCCCGCTTCTGCCAGTGCTTTGATGTTATAGTCTTTTAATTCGCGATGCAGGTTCTTTTCGGCCTGTTCCTCGCTGATGAAAGAAATACCGTAGCGGAGGTTGACCGTTGTGGTTCCATCGGCAAAGCGCCATGCCGCGCAGGCGTTTGCGCCTTCGGCATTATCCTTGCTTGTTTCAATAGTGCCGTTTTCGAGGATGCCGGCGCTTATCGGCTTCTCCTGTGCTTCTATATATACATAGACATTGGTGTTGTCATTTAGTTGCTGGCGACCGCTGATGAAGTTCTCGTTGGCGTGAATAGAGCCATTGCGGGAGTTTACGATGAGATAAGCCGGTTTGTCTGCCTCATACGTTATCCGGTAGATAGCCGACTGATGGGAAAGCGCATATTCCGCTTTCATACGGTTGTCATCCAGTTCCACATCGAAAGAATAAGGAGTAATGTGCTCGTTGTCATAGTTATACGTTATGACCGGACGCAGCTTTTCTCCCTGATAGGGACTGAAATTGAATGCAGAACGTTCCCGGTGGTTGGTGACGATCAATGGAAGCCCCTTCAGCAGTTCGGAGGTGTAATCGGCACGTTCCGGGTAAACACGAAGCATACTGTTGGGTAACTGGATGGTGGGGAACGTGGGAACCAGCAGATGGCTGATGTTGCCGATATACGGGTTGACGTAATCGACCGGTGTCCGATCCGCTGTTTGCAGGCTACCGTTACATGCACTCAGCGTTGAAATGATAGCCGCCGAGGCTAAAATGTGTGTAAGTTTCATCATTTGTTTATTTACTATTATTTGGTTTCCGGATTCACGAAAGCTGCTTTCAACAGCGGAAGGAAATCTTTCTTGTTATCGCATTTGAAATAACCGGTGAAGTCGTTCCGGTCTCCGGCTCCTATTTTGATCACCAGTTTATTCCATCCTTGCGGCAAGGGCAATTCTTTGTAGATGATTTCGTTGCGTCCGTCGTGGGATACAGCCGTATAAGGTTTGTCGTTGATGAGCAGCGCACGTTTCTTTGCTTTCACAAAGAGGGATAGTTTCGGCATGTTCGGTTCTATCAACAGGTCGTCCAAAGGGCGTGGACTGAATACATAAAGTTCCAGTGTCCATTCACCGTCGCTGTCCTTCACCAGTTTCTCTTTGGTGGCTACGGGGAAGTTGATCTGTTCGTCGCGCAGGAAGAAGACCTCGTCGATATTGACTTCCGGCTTTTGGAAGGCTATTCCGGCATTCTTCAGAATAGCGCTCAAAGTGTTGAATCCCTTCTCTGAGTTGGCAAATTCGGTTAATGTGTTCAGATAGAAAGTGGAAGCATTCTGCTGGCATTTTACAAATACAGGAGTGGCGGCTGTACATTCGTATTCACTGCGGATCGTTCCGGCAGTCTTGATCTCTTCCGGGCGTTTGTTCCACTTTCTCCAGTCGGTCTTACAGGCGTTCAGCAAGACGTCGCCTTCTTCTACGAAAGCTCCTTTCAGCGAGTAGCTGGAAGCGTTGGTCTTCTGAAGTTCGCAAAAGTAGAAGTCGGAATTATTGAGTCCGTGCATCCATGACTTTTGTACGGGCAGGAAAGAAGAACGCTGCAGATTATCCAAGGACACCGGAAGCGGAAGAATTTCATTGTATGCGGCTACCGTTTCCGGTGTGAGTCCCCATATCCATACATCCGCTCCTTTGGCGATTTGCTTTTGTATCTCATCCTTGGTAGAAGCATCCAACTTTTGGCTACCGTCTACGATATAGAGCAACAGGGAAGGAGTGTTTGCCTTCTTGGAGAATATGACTCCTTGCGCATCCATCAGCTGCTTTAATTTACTGTTCTGACTACCGATAAAGATGACTTCCTTATACTTTTTGGAAGGAGTTGTTGCTTTGCGATGGTCGTACTGTTGTTTGTCGATTACAGCATAAGGAGACCAGGCCGGTTTGCCCGGAGCATTGGCTGCGCGTAAGGCACTGTACATCGGCCATTCCTGATAGAGCGGCAAGGTCGGGTCATACCCGGGGTTGAACGTCGTGCAATAAGGGCCTACACGTTCGGGCTGTACGCCCGGAACTCCTTCTTTGTAATCACCGAAGAAGACTCCGTCAGCCTCAACGGTGGGAGCTTTGCTTTTGTCTTTCTTGCCGAGTGGAAGCGGTTTCAAGGCATACCATGCCATATTGAAGACTGTGCTGTAAGAGGCTCCCATCTGTCTTTGGTTGACGATGAGGTTGTAACATTCGTTAGCCAATCCTTCCATACGGCCTTCTTGTGATTCGTAAGCACGTTCTCCGTTATATTTGGCAACCTGTTCCGGGGTGCCGTAATAAGCCATACTGTGTTCGCCGATTCCCCAAGGTTTTCCGATTTCAATCCAGCGTTTCATGGAGTTGATGTCTCCGTAGTGTCCTACGGTTACGGGCAATATACCGTCACCGTCATCTTCTCCGTCTGCTGAAATCCACGGGCGGGTAGGGTCGTACTGATGTACAATGTCACGCCATTCTTCCCATGCCTTCTTTTGTACCGGCATCAGTTCGGGGCGATTGTAAACGTGCAGGATAACGGGTTTGTTTTCGTTGCTGATACTCCAGCCGAAAACGGACGCGTGATTTCTGTCGCGCAGGACAAAACGTTTCAGGTGTTCTTTGGATGCTTCCCAAAAGAGGTCGGAGTCCAGTTTCGGACCACCGTCGCTGGCCCAGTTGGCTGTTTCATTCAGCACGCAGATACCCATTTCATCGGCCATGTCGAGGTAGAAGCGGGGATAGACTTGCGCGTGCGGACGGACTGCATTGGCATTCATCCCTTTAATGGCGGTGAACCAGGCCCACGCATAACGGCGGGTCATCTGCGGGATACCCATAAAATGCCAGGAGTCACCATGTAATGCGTAAGGTTCGCCGTTCAGATATTGAGTAGTACCCTGCAATGTCCATTCACGCCAGCCGAAACGTTCGTATTTGGTATCGACAGTCTGTTTCTGGTTATTGACGGAAAGTAACAGGGCATATAGGTTGGGATGCCCCGGAGTCCAGTATTTTAATATATCCTTGCCGACAGGTACTTGTAAGGTCACTTTCTGTGAAGCCTTGGCTGGCAGGGACACTTTCGTAGGAGCGACTTTCAATGCTTCATTACCAAGCGTCCAGTTCGGAACGGGAGCGGAGTTGACGTCCATTCCTGCGCAGTTCACCCATTCGCGGATATTACCTTGCAGTTGTACGTCAGTCTTCTTCTCTGTCAGGTTCTGAAGAGTTACTTCTATTTCCAGTGTATTCTTTGATACCAGCGGTTTTACGTATACGTCTTCCAGATGGATTTTTGGCAAGGCCAACAGGTATACATCCTGCCAGATACCGTTGATCTGATACCCCCACATCGAGCCGCCCGGAACAATGCGGCGTCCGATGGTCGCATTGTTTTCGAATAACGACTGGCTTCGTACGCCTACCAGTATCTCTATGTTTTCGCCGGCAGTCACTTTATCGGTGATGTCAAAGCTGAACGGTAAGAACAAATCGAAGTTCTCGCCTACCTTTTCTTTATTTATATAGACTTCGGAATATCCGGCTACGGCCTCAAAGTAAAGTTTGATTTGCTGCCCTGACCAGTCGGCAGGGATGGTGACATTCTTCTTCATCCATGCCATTTTCACTTGTTCCCATTCTTTAGGGTATGAAGGATAGTTGCGGTGGTCGGGACCTTCCAGGTCACGGTAAGCAAAAGCATTGATATTCCACGGTGAAGGGATTTTGATACGAGTTTTGCTCCATTCGCTGTCGTTTTCCGGCAATGGAAGTTCGGGAGCGATACCTTTTCCCTGAACGTATTCTTTCGGCAAGCGGACAGGCTGGAAATCCCAATAACCGTTGATGCAAATCTCTTGTCGATGTTCTTTTTCTGTTTGGTTCACCAGACCTTCGCTGGGGGCAAAGGTGTAGGGATAGACCAGTTTCTGGTCATTAGCCACTGTTTGTGTCTGCGCGTTTACCTTTGTAGATTGCAAGGTAAAGCCGGTCAGCAGACCGCATAGTAAAATTAAACTTCTCTTCATATTCATAATTTAATGAGTTTTCCGGTATTATCAAGGGCAAAGTAAAGGTCGAACCATTAAAAAGAGAGGATAAAGCAAATTAATTCTTCATTAAAATGGAATTAATTGTATCATAAAATGTCTTTTTCTCTCCGGAAAGGGTGAAAATGGTCCGGTTACTTGCTTTTTATCCGAATGTAACTCACTTGGGCTTTTTGTATTGTTCTACCGCCCTCCTTAATTTCTTTTCTATTAGCTCCACCAGTGTCTGCGGATAAAGAACTTGTATTCCGTTGGCATATCCGAAGAATACCCGTTCCAGTTCATGGTTGATGACTACTTCTATTTCAAGAATCACACTTCCGTCTTCCAATGTTTCTATGGTTCGTTGGCTGTGGTGTATCGGTTTGGTCAGGATGTAGGGGGCTTCGTTGGCGGCTACTTTAAAACCGACCTTCTCGGCTTTGCTTCCGGAGTTTTTGGTCACCCCTACCAAGTCGTCAAAGAATGTGTTCGGGTCGAAGAATGTATTCTTTATAAAGGGTTCCCGCGATAACACCTCTAATGAATGGATTCTGTCCAGAGCCAGATTCTGCAATATCCGTCCGCTTTTTCTGACTCCAAATACGAACCAACGGTTGCGATATTCCTTTAATAGATAAGGATAGAAGATGAAGCTGTTTGCCGAACGGGCCTTGAACGAACGGTATTTAAGTTGCAGGGGATGTTCGTTGACGATGGCATAGTAAATGGTATCCAGATAATCCAGCCCTTTCAGAGATTCGTTCTTTTCGAAGTCGATGACCGGAGTCGTCTTCATTCGGGCGGAGGCTATGTGATCTTCCAGTCGGTTCACAATCTCACTCATCTCCGTAAAATAGGAGAAACCCTTGAACTGCCGCAGAACTTCCACGGCTTCCGACATCGTTTTCAGGTCCTGTTCGTTCAGCGGGGTCTGTGTGATACTGTATTCCGGGTCTTCGTACTTGTAATATTTGTTTTCGTATACTACAATCGGTGCGTTATAACCCAGCTTCTCGCTGCGCATCATCTGTATATCCATTTGTACGGCACGTTTGCTGATTCCCTTGTCGATTCCTTCATATTCGTAAAGGGCATCCGAGCAGGCATCTACCAAGTCTTCCAGTGTCCAGCGACGATAAGGATTACGCAGACAGTTATCAATCGTTTTATAACGAATCAAGGCATTTCTATTGACCGGCATAGGCGGAAGTATAAAGATTTTCTCCAAAAGTAGAAAAATAATTTGAGGTACGCAAAAAGGCTGCGCACCCACCCCCATATCTTTGCAAAAGAAAACAAATAAAGAGTATAAATGATGAAGTTTAACTGGATAAATAAAGGAATGAATAAAGTGCTGAACAAAGAATCGGCATCGGCTTACCGGCTGACACCCGAATGGGAATTGTACACATCCGTGGTAACTACTTCATTGAACAACAGTTTCTATGAGCAGGAGGAAGAGAGAATAGAAAGGGTCCGTACGCTCATCGGAAAATGTAAACCTTTGTTTGTGGCGCAACTGGCGGCGTACGCAAGAGAAACGATGAACCTGCGTTCCATCCCTTTGGTGATGGCGGTAGAACTGGCGCGTATCCACCAGGGCGACAATCTGGTGAAGCGGGTAACTGCCCGTACCGTTCGGCGTGCCGATGAAATCACCGAACTGCTGGCCTGTTATCAGCAGGCAAACCGGCGGACGGGGACAAAGAAACTGAATCGTCTTTCCAAACAGTTGCAGGCAGGTCTACAGGATGCATTCAATACATTCGATGCGTACCAGTTTGCCAAATATAACCGTTCGGCAGAAGTTTGTCTGAAAGATGCCTTGTTTCTTGTGCACCCGAAAGCGAAAGATGAACGGCAACAGGAAATTTTCAATGGAATAGTCAATGATAATCTTCCGGTTCCCTATACTTGGGAGACAGAATTGTCAGCTTTAGGTCAGTGTACCTTTGCTACGGAAGAAGAACGGCGAAAAGCTTTCCGTGCCAAATGGGAAGAATTGATAGACAGTGGTAAACTAGGATACATGGCTTTGCTGCGCAATCTGAGGAATATACTGGAAGCGGAAGTTTCTGCAGACCATATTCTGACAGTAGGGAAGAGGCTGTCTTCCGAAAAGGCGGTTGAAAACTCCAGGCAGTTGCCTTTCCGCTTTTTGGCTGCTTACCGTGAGTTGTCGAAGACTCCTTCGCTCTATGCTACGATGTTGATGACGGCTTTGGAACGTGCCGTGCAGGTGTCTGCCCGCAATATTACCGGATTTGATGAATCTACCCGTGTGCTGATAGCCTGTGACGTATCCGGTTCCATGCAGTGTCCGGTTTCGGCAAAGAGTAAAGTATTGTACTATGACATCGGTTTGCTGCTGGGAATGTTGTTGAAGTCACGTTGCAAACAGGTGATGACGGGTATCTTTGGCGATAGATGGAAGATTATCAATCTGCCCGATACGGGTATCTTGTCCAATGTCGATGCTTTCTATAAAAGGGAAGGTGAAGTGGGATACTCTACAAACGGGTATTTGGTTATCAAAGACCTAATAGACCGAAAGGCGCAGATGGATAAGATAATGATGTTCACTGACTGTCAGTTGTGGAATAGCCATAGTGACTTGCAGATAACGGATTTGTGGAGGAAGTACAAGAAAATTTGTCCGGTAGCCAAGTTGTATCTGTTTGACTTAAGCGGATATGGCAACATTCCGCTGGATATCACTCGTGACGATGTATTTTTAATAGCGGGATGGTCGGATAAGATATTTGATATTTTGTCTGCAATCGACAAGGGAAATGATGCGTTGCAGGAGATAAAAAAGATAGTGGTATAACCGGAGTTCTCAGGATTCCGGTTTACGAAAGAAACAAGTGTCGTAGAGAAGAGTTACTTCGTTTGGGACGACCATAGGTCGCGGGTTCGACTCCCGCTGCTCTCCTTATTCTTTGAGGAAAAGCATAGCTCAGTTGGATAGAGCAGGTTATAGTCTCTTTTCGTTTGTTACCTTGTTTTTACTTTGACATAAGCAGAATGTCGTAGAGAAGAGTTACTTCGTCTCATTTTAGGGGAGGAATAGTGAAGTTGTAAAATCAGCAAGACTATCCGGTTCGACTCCGGCATTGACGTGCCCCGTTTCTCTTTTCGCCTGTTACTTCTGCTTTTCTATATGCCTGTAGCTCCCTTTTTTCAATGATGTATCAAAAGTGTTACTCTTTGAAACAAAGTTTATAGACGAAGGTGAAGATAGCCCCTATCTTTGCCTTCGTCTATTTTTGACTAACACTCGTATAACTCTGAATATCCTGTTACCATGAAAACAACTTCTTGGATAAAACAATGTAAAGGTGCCGCACTCGCACTGGCTGTTTCCTTTGGACTGACCTGTTGCCAGTCAACCGGAAGCACATTCACCCTTGAACAGAAAGGTGATAGCCTGACAATCGTCCACATCGTTCATCCTACCCATTATATATTACTCCCCATCGAGGAAGAAGCCGATGAAAGTCAGGTGCGGCTCGATACGGGGAATGCAACGGATACCGATATGGATATCCGTCTGGCACAGACAAAGGTCGATTATTTTGTTCCCTTTGCCTTGCCGGCTGATACAAAGGCAGCCACTTTGCGCATTCAAAGGAAATCGAAAGACGCCCTCTGCTGGGAAGAAATCAGATTATCCGATACGTTTGATACTGCCAATACGGATAAATTCCGCCCTGTCTACCATCATACTCCCCTTTATGGCTGGATGAATGATGCAAACGGATTGGTATATAAAGATGGAGAGTATCATTTGTATTATCAGCATAACCCTTATGGCTCCAAATGGGGAAATATGCATTGGGGACATTCAGTCAGCAAGGACCTGATGCATTGGGAACATCTGGCGCCTGCCATTGCCCGTGATACATTAGGGCATATCTTTTCCGGCAGTTCTATTGTCGATCAGGAGAATGTGGCGGGCTACGGAGCAGGTTCCATCCTCGCTTACTATACTTCTGCCAGCGATAAGAACGGACAGATTCAGTGTCTGGCTTATAGCAAAGACAACGGACGGACATTTACTAAATACGAAAAGAATCCTGTCCTGCGTCCTTCCGATGGTCTGAAAGATTTCCGTGACCCAAAAGTCTTCTGGTATGCACCGGAGAGTAAATGGGTGATGATTGTCTCTGCCGATAAGGAAATGCGTTTCTATGACTCCCATAATCTGAAGGACTGGAACTACCTGAGTAGCTTTGGCGAAGGATACGGTGTGCAACCCTGTCAGTTTGAATGTCCGGATATGGTGGAACTTCCTGTAGACGGCGATATCAACCATAAGAAATGGGCATTGATTGTCAATGTAAATCCGGGATGTTACTTCGGAGGAAGTGCTACTCAATATTTTATCGGTGACTTTGACGGCACAAAATTTATTTGTGACAATCTGCCGAATGTCACGAAATGGCTGGACTGGGGGAAAGATCACTATGCTACCGTCTGTTTCTCAAATACGGGAAACCGTGTGGTGGCAGTGCCTTGGATGAGCAACTGGCAGTATTGCAATATCGTTCCGACCCGGCAGTTCCGTAGTGCCAATGCACTGCCCCGTGAATTGGGACTCTATACACAGGACAATGATATTTATCTTTCCGCCGCACCGGTAGCGGAAACTAAGAACTTACGAAAAGAAAGCAAGGATATTCCGTCTTTTACGGTAGACAAGGATTATCACATCGAATCTTTATTGACTGATAATGAAGGAGCTTATGAGCTTTCTCTGAACATCAAAACTGGAAAGGCGGAAATTATGGGATTCAGTCTTTTCAATGACAAGGGAGAGAAGGTGGATATTTACCTTAATCTTCCGGAAAAGAAACTGGTGATGGACCGTACGAAAAGCGGCATCGTAGATTTCGGGAAAAACAGCTCTCCGCACGAGATCGAGGCGCACGATCGACGGAAGACGATTTCTATCAATTATATAGATGATTTCGCATTGGCTACATGGGCGCCTATCAAAAAGGAAGATGAATACAAACTGGATGTCTTTGTTGATAAGTGTTCGGTAGAAATATTTCTGGATGGTGGGAAGATAGCGATGACTAATCTGATTTTCCCTACAGAGCCGTACAATCGTATGTGTTTTTACAGTAAGGGCGGTACATTCGCAGTCGATTCATTCAGTGTGCATAGGTTAGGTTTATAAAAGGATAGATTTGTTTTTCAATAGGTATTTATCAAGAATATAATCAAGTGTTTATCACTTGTATCATCTGTATTTCATAGATTAGATTTATGAGTTAGTTTTTAAGTTAGGTTTTGTAGATTAGGTGTTTGACAGCTGCCGTCCGTGAGGTTCGGCAGCTGTTCTGTGTTTAATCTATTCGCAGAATAGGTTGTCATTACTTATTCATTGATCTCAATCGTATACCCTCCTTTGAAAGTTTCTTTCGGTTGCAGGTGTTGCATCCAGCCTTTGTCTTTGTATTCACCTGTGTAATGTGCGCGGTCGCAGCGGCCGTACCACGGTTCAATGCAGACAAAAGGGGCATTCTTTGCAGGCGGAGACCATAGACCGACTACGGGAGCATGAAAGTGCAGGCTTAAATAAGCTTTCTTTTCCTTGGTATAAAGGGTTACTTTATGGATTTGCTCATTCTCTATTATCAAAGCATCTTTATCGAAAGTATGTGTATCCAATGGCAATAACCCGTCTGTAAGTTCTAGAGAATATTCAGTGGAAGGATCTGCACATCCTTTTTCTGAAATGAGGATATACTTCAATCCTTCTTCCTTGTCAAAACCGAAGAAACCACGATTCTGTGTATCTGCATTAAAATCCGGCCAATAGAATGCAGGATGCGCACCGATTTGAAAATACATTTCTTTTTCTCCGGTATTCTTAACTTCCCATATAACCTCGATCTGCTTACCCTGAATACGATAACCTATTTCCAGACAAAACGGGAAAGGAAATTTCCGTAATGTCTCTTCATTACTGACAAGGCGGTATCGTACTTCGTCTTCTTTCTCTGAAACAAGAGTAAATTCCATATCGCGGGCAAAGCCGTGTTGACTCAATGTATAAGCGATACCTTCATTACGATACTGGTTTTCCCACACACTTCCTACAATCGGGAAAAGTACAGGAGAGTGGCGTTTCCAAAAAGCAGGGTCGGCTTGCCACAGATACTCTTTCCCATTGGCGAAGATACTGCAAAGTTCGGCTCCATGCGGAGATACCTGAATAGTAAGTTGTTCGTTGGAGATTGTTTTCATATCATTCAGTTTTCTGTTGGTTACTTTGAGTGATTATATGCTTGTTATATGAATAATATCCCTTTTTACAAGGACTTAAATTACTATACAAAGGTAGTATTTTCTATGATTGAGAGAGAATATAATCCCGACTTTCTTATGATGGAGAATTATTCTTATAAAACCCTATAAAATAGCGTTCTATGCAACATATCTTACAGCATTTGAAACATTTTTTTCAGTCGGTTGACTTAAATCAACCGTAATTTGCATCATCGAAAAGAGAAAATTCGTACTTTTAAATCAATAACATTAAACTAATGCCTAGTGTCATGAAGAACAAAAAACTTCTTTGCAGCGTTTGTTTCCTGTTTGCTTTCATGTCGGCCCTGTGGGGGCAAAACATAACGGTGAAGGGAAACGTAATTTCTAAAACCGACGGTGAACCAATTATCGGTGCCTCTGTCATTGAAACAACTGCTACTACCAACGGAACTATTACCGACTTCGACGGTAACTTTACATTAACAGTAAAGAAAGGTTCGGAACTAACTATCTCGTATATCGGTTTTAAAACGATTAAAGTAGGAGCGAAAGCTTTATTAAATGTCACTTTAGAGGAAGACTCTGAAATGTTGGATGAAGTAGTAGTTACCGGTTATTCAACTCAAAAGAAAGCCGACCTGACGGGCTCGGTAGCTGTTGTTTCTACTAAAACCTTGAAAACGGCTACGGATGCCGACCCTATGAAAAGTTTGCAGGGCAAAGTGCCGGGCATGACAATTACCGCTAACGGTTCACCCAGTGGCACGGGTACAGTCCGCATTCGTGGTATCGGTTCTTTCAACTCATCGCAAGATCCGTTGTATGTAGTAGACGGCGTACCTACCACCCGCGCTTTGAACTCTCTTAACACAAATGATATTGAAAGTATGCAGGTATTGAAGGATGCCGCCTCTGCTTCTATCTATGGTTCGCGTGCATCCAACGGTGTTATTATCATTACCACGAAGAAAGGCAAGAAGACCGATAAGGTGAAGGTGGATTTCTCTGCCAATCTGACCGCACAATTCTATACGCCTCAGTCTTTGATGAAACTCTCTAACACATCGGACTATGCCACAGCTATGGCCCAGGCCGCTTTGAATGACGGAATGGACCCTGTAGCCTATGCCAGTAACTACGGATTGAACTTGAATGCTGCTACAGGTACTCCTATTACAGTATGGAATCCGACAACTGGAAATTATGTAGATTATACGGTAAACGGTTTGTATGATGGATACATCAATAAGGATAAAACGATGAGATTTTCTGATACCGACTGGTTGGACGAGATCTCCCGCACAGGGTTTTCACAGAATTATGACCTGTCTCTCTCTCATGCCAATGAAAAACATTCTACCATGTTCTCGCTAGGATACAAGAAGAACAGTGGTATATTGAAATACACTGATTTCGAAAACATCTCTGCTCGTATGAACTCTTCATACAATGTAAATAAGTATATCACTGTCGGTGAAAACTTCACAGTGACATATACCAGCCAAGTTGATTGTGCTCCGATGGAAAATGCATTGAAGATGGCTCCTACTGTGCCGGTATATGAAGAAGACGGAGTGACCTTTGCCGGTCCCGTAGGTGGAATGAGCGACCGTCAGAATCCGTTGCGTGAGTTGTATGACAATCGTGATAACCATTTGGATTATTGGCGTCTGTTTGGTAACGGTTATGTGGAACTAAAACCTGTGAAAGGCTTGGTAATCCGTTCTAACTTCGGTATCGACCATTATTCTTCTTTCATTAATGCCATGACGAAAACGTTCCATTCTGACATTGTCAATAATGACATTGCTAAGACTACGCTCTCTCATAATAGTGAAACAAACTGGACATGGTCTAACACGGCCAACTATAACTTCCGATTGGCAGACAAACATGACTTCACAGTGTTGCTAGGTACAGAAATGTCAAAGCAATCCGTTATTGACTTTTCAGCATATTCAGAAGAATATACGTTGGAAGATAAAGATTATATGTGGCCGAATGCAGCAACGGGTACGATGAGAAACTCCGGAGCAAAGGTAGGATATCGATTGGCTTCATTCTTCGGTAAAGTGGATTATAACTTTGATGATTTTATTCTTGCCTCTTTTACCATTCGCCGAGACGGTTCTTCCCGCTTTGGTAAAGATAATCGTTGGGGTACTTTCCCGGCCGCTACTTTAGGAGTGCGTTTATCAAAGTTGTTGCAGAAAGACTGGATGGATGATTGGAAAATCCGTGCTTCTTGGGGACAGACTGGTAATCAGGCTATCGATAATAATGCACAGTTTGGTTTGTACGTAGCCGATTATGGATTAGATCGCGTTACATCTACCGCATATGACTTGTTTTTGCAATATTCGGGAACCTTCCCATCAGGATACCGTGCCACTCAACTTGCCAATCCTAATTTGAAGTGGGAATCGGCCGAACAATTCAATATCGGTACAGATTTCACTCTTTTCAAAGGCAGCCTGTATGGTTCAATAGACGGCTATGTAAAAGATGTAGACGATATGTTGATCAATCCCGCCTATTTGGGTGCCTTAGGTGAAGGAGGTGCATCATGGGCCAATGGACCTTCATTGCGCAATTGGGGTATGGAGTTTGCTTTAGGATATCGCAAGACTTTGGCTTCCGGGCTGGGACTTGACATTAGTGGTAACTTAGACTTCTTCCGCAATAAGGTAACTTATCTTCCGGAAACATCTACAGGATCTTACGCACATACTACAACACAAAACCTAGTAGAGTCAGGTAAACCTTACGGTTCTATTGTAGGATATGTAGTAGAAGGAATTTTCCAGAATCAAGCAGAGGTTGATGCTTCCGGTCAGCCGAATGCACGTGTAGGCGGACTGAAGTACGCAGACTTAGACGGCAAGGCTGGTATTACAGCCGACGATCAAGATTGGATTTACAATCCGGTTCCCGCATTCTCTTATGGCATTAATATTGCTCTGAATTATAAAGGATTTGATTTTAGTATGTTCTGGCAAGGAGTATATGATAAGGATGTGTATAACAATCAGAAGTTCCAGACCGACTTTTGGAGTATTACTGATGCAGGCTCAAACAAAGGAAATCGTTTGCTGGGTGCATGGACCACAGCCAATACAAATTCCACCATCCCCGCTTTGACTACCAATAATACTGCCGACGAAGGTCGTGCTTCCTCTTATTTTGTTGAGAATGGCTCTTATTTGAAACTGCGTAATCTACAACTGGGATATAACTTGCCTGTATCCTTTCTTTCTAAATTCAAAATGGGTAGTGCACGTATTTATTTGTCAGGACAAAACTTGTTGACTGTCAAGAGTAAGAGTCTGACTTGCTCGGACCCTGAGAACTCCGATTGGAACTATCCGTTGGCTACTTCTGTATCATTCGGCTTACAACTAGGTTTTTAATTTTCAAAAAGAAATAATAATGAAAAAGATATATAAATTGATGGTAGCCTGCCTGATGGGCTTAACCTTAACAAACTGCAACGACTTTCTGGATTATAACCCGACAGCAGTGATAGACGAAGACAAAGCTTTCTCCGAACCTGAGAAGATGGTAAATGCCGCTTATGCAATGTTAGGCGATTGTTGGTTCTCATATCCGTTCAACTTGTTTCCTTATGGAGATATTACTTCAGATGACTGCTTGAAAGGCGGTTCGGGAACAACCGATACAGGATATCACCCTTTTGAAATATGGTCTACTCTGACCGCTACCACTCCGGGTGAAATGGATGAACTATGGTATCGACTCTATTGTGCCGTGTCTCGTTGCAACCGCGCACTGGTGTCTTTGGAGAGAAATGGAGTTGCCAAACTAGGATCGGATATCAGCGAGCAACGCATAGCAGAAGTTAAATTTCTTCGTGCACATTTCTATTATAAGCTATTGACAGTATTTCGTCAGGTGCCTTGGATTGACGAGGTGGCCTATTTAAACAACAGTATCGAGCAAATCCCTAATGACGAGTTTTCTTATGAAGGGTTGTTTGGTAAAGTAATTGCCGATTTTGAAACAGCTTACAACGTGTTGCCCGAAAAACAATCGGATGGAGGGCGTGTCAATAAGATTGCCGCTGCCGCTTATTTGGCCAAATGTTATTTGGGTTTGGCATGGGGAGATGGCTATGAAGCCACTACGGGTGTAAATCATATAAATGAAGAATATATGCGGAAGGTAGTCATCTATACAGATGAGGTTGCAAACTCTGATTATGACTATTTGGAAGACTTCGGTGATATCTTCCTGCCCGATTACAAGAACAGTAAAGAGTCTGTATTTGCCGTACAATGCTCTGACTATAAAGATGATAATACCAGTTTCGGACGTGCCAACTGGTCGAATATGCTGAACGGATGCTGGGGAATGTGGTCTTGCGGATGGGATTTTCATAAGCCGTCGCAAAATCTGGTAAATGCTTTCAAAACTAAAAATGGCCTGCCTATGTTTGATGATTATAATAATGAAATCAGCTATCCGATTAATGGAGAAGTAAATGAGCAGAAGTGGGACCCGAGATTGTTTCATACTGTTGGCATGCCTACCTATCCGTATAAATATGAAGCTGAATATACGATGACCAAAAACAACTCCCGTACACCAAACACGTATGGATATTACACCTCTTTGAAAGAAGTACCGCAACGTTCCAAAGGAGAAACATACAATGGCTCATGGCAAGCTTTCGCTATGAACGATTATGTATTCAGATTTACCGATGTGATGTTGATGCGTGCAGAAGCATTCATCGAACTGGGTGAACTAGGTAAAGCCCGCACCATCATCAATGATATTCGTCAGCGTGCAGCCAATTCCATCGATAAACACATCTCTTATGCCAAAGAACAGTGTGAGATCGCCCTATATCCGGAGTCTTATTTTCAGGATAAGGAAACTGCACGCAAATGCTTGCGATGGGAACGCCGTCTGGAAATGGCTATGGAAAACGGACGTTACTTCGACTTGCGTCGTTGGGGTATTGCTTCGACAACCTTAAACGCTTTTTTCGCAAGCGAACAAAACAATGTGTACGATGGTCAGACATACGCACAATACTATAAAGATGCGCACTACGAGGCTGATAAGAATGAATTCTTCCCCATTCCTTACAATCAATTGTATTATATCCCCGGATTATATACTCAAAACAGGAATTATTAATCGGAAGGATTATTGTAGAAGTAACATCTATTATAGCATTTGAAACATATTTGATAGGCGTTTCATTCCTGGGCGCCTATCTTTGCATCAGAACAATTATTGCTTTTAATACCATAAAACATGAATGTATTGCTTTTCTTCAAACAACTTCAGGCTACTCTGATTTGTTGTTTTCTTATGAGTATCTCTGTTTCACTTAAAGCGGCAGATTCTCCTTTATCAATCAGTAATTTGGGAGAAGGACATTGCCTCGTGCGTATTAATACTGATCAGAAGTATTTGCTTTTGCCTGTCGAAGATGCTTCTCCCGATGTGCACATCAACATGATCGTTAATAACAAAGAGGTGAAAAATCTCGATGTGCGCCTTGCGCTTCATAAAGTCGATTACTTTGTCCCCGTAGACATTTCAGACTTCTCGGGCAAAACAATCATTCTGAAATTCAGATTGAATACAAATGATCCTATTCATGTAAATCTTTCTCCCGAAAATGTACTTTGTTGCAAGGAGATGCAGTTGTCCGACACCTACGACACAAGTAATCGTGAGAAGTTTCGTCCGTCTTATCATTTTTCTCCGCTTTACGGATGGATGAACGACCCCAATGGAATGGTTTACAAAGATGGAGAATATCATCTGTTCTATCAATACAACCCATACGGTTCCAAATGGGGAAATCTGAGTTGGGGACATGCTATCAGCAAAGACCTTATCAACTGGGAACATCGTCCGGTAGCCATAGCACCCGATGCGCTGGGTACTATTTTTAGCGGATCGTCTGTGGTAGATCACCATAATACGGCAGGTTTCGGTGCAGGTGCCATCATCGCTATCTATACCCAAAGCAGTGATCGTCAAGTACAAAGCATTGCTTATAGTACTGACAACGGACGCAGCTTCATCAAATACGAAAATAATCCTGTACTGGTGTCCGAAGCCAATGACTTCCGCGACCCGAAAGTTTTCTGGTATGAAGGAACACAGCGTTGGGTGATGCTGCTTGCCGTGGGACAGGAAATGCAAATCTTCTCTTCTCCCAACTTAAAAGAATGGACTTATGAAAGCAGTTTTGGGGAAGGATACGGTGCTCATGGAGGTGTCTGGGAGTGTCCCGATTTGTTTGAACTCCCCGTAGAAGGAACGAATGAAAAGAAATGGGTATTGCTTTGCAATCTGAATCCCGGAGGGCCCTTTGGAGGAAGTGCTACTCAATACTTTATCGGTAGCTTCGACGGCAAGAAATTTAGTTGTGACAATCAGCCGAATGTCACAAAATGGATGGACTGGGGAAAAGACCATTATGCTACAGTTACTTGGAGCGATGCCCCCGACAACCGCCGTATCGCCATTGCATGGATGAGCAACTGGCAATATGCAAATGACGTGCCAACTTCTCAATACCGTAGTCCGAACTCCATCCCTCGTGATTTGAGTCTCTTTGCCATCGACGGTGGGATTTATCTTCAATCCGCTCCTTCTCCCGAATTACTGAAACTGCGTGGTGTTTCCAAAAAGCGCTCATTCAAGGTTAACGGAACACGTATCGTGAAAGATTTGATTCCGAACAATGAAGGTGCTTACGAAATAGAACTGTCCCTCAAGAATCAGCAGGCAGAAATCATCGGTTTCCGTCTCTACAATGACAAGGGCGAAGAAGTAGACATGCAGTACGACATGAAAGAGAAGAAATTCTCGATGGACCGTCGCAAGAGTGGCGAGGTAAGTTTCAACGAAAACTTCCCGATGCTGACTTGGACTGCGATTGAAGGGGATAAGGATGAAATGAAACTCCGCCTGTTTGTAGACAGATCAAGTGTAGAGGCTTTCGGTGACGGTGGACGCTTCGCTATGACCAATCAGGTATTCCCTTCGGAACCTTATAATCATATCAGCTTCTACAGCAAAGGCGGTGCCTATAAAGTAGATTCATTCGTGGTTTACAAACTGAAGAAATAAAAAACGACTTTCTTCTCCCTGCGCTCTTTTTAATTCATGCTAACATACCTTTATCCTTGCGTTAACATGCCTTTATGTTCTCCTTATGTATGGGAGATAGATAGCGTTTCACCTACGTGATACGATCTGTTCATTACTGTGATAAGGCCTTATCACCCTTGTGATACGGTCTGTTCACAGCCGTGATAAGCAAAGAAAATAGGAGGCTAAAAGAAAAAAGATCAATAGGAAAGGAAAATAATTACTATGCTAATATACGAAATTATAATAGATAAAACAATGGAAAATACTAAAAACGCTTCTCTCTCCAAGCTAGTCCCGGTGATGCTTTGTTTCTTCGCCATGGGATTCGTTGATCTGGTGGGCATTGCCTCCAATTATGTAAAAGCAGACCTGGGTCTGACAGACTCACAAGCAAACATCTTCCCTTCATTGGTGTTTTTCTGGTTTCTGATTTTCTCCGTACCGACAGGTATGCTGATGAGCCGTATCGGTCAGAAGAAAACCGTGTTACTCAGTTTGATCGTGACTTTTGCTTCTTTACTGTTGCCTGTCTTCGGGGACAGTTACGCACTGATGCTGATTTCTTTTTCCCTGTTAGGTATTGGAAACGCACTGATGCAGACTTCACTGAACCCGCTTCTTTCCAATATCGTTCGTGGTGACCGTCTGGCAAGCAGCCTCACCTTCGGACAATTCGTGAAAGCGATCGCTTCTTTCCTTGCACCGTACATTGCCATGTGGGGGGCAACGCAGGCGATTCCTTCTTTCGATCTGGGATGGCGTGTATTATTCCCTATTTATATGGTAATAGCCATCCTTGCCATTCTGTTGCTCAATGCGACACAGATTGAAGAAGAGAAGGAAGAAGGCAAACCTTCCACTTTCGGACAGTGCCTGGCATTGCTCGGCAAACCGTTTATCCTGCTTTGCTTTATCGGAATCATGTGTCACGTAGGTATCGACGTTGGTACAAACACTACTGCACCTAAGATTCTGATGGAACGCATCGGCATGACACTGGATGATGCTGCTTTTGCAACCAGCCTCTATTTTATCTTCCGTACGGCAGGCTGTTTTCTGGGATCATTCATCCTGCGTCAGATGTCTCCGAAATCTTTCTTCGGTATCAGTGTTGTTATGATGCTGGCTGCTATGGTAGGGTTGTTCATCTTCCATGATAAGGCGGTGATTTACGCTTGTATCGCTCTGATCGGTTTTGGTAATTCGAATGTGTTCTCTGTTATTTTCTCGCAGGCATTGCTTTATCTGCCGGGAAAGAAAAACGAAGTTTCCGGTCTGATGATTATGGGACTCTTCGGAGGAACCGTTTTCCCGTTGGCTATGGGAGTTGCTTCGGATACTTCTATGGGGCAGAATGGTGCGATTGCTGTGATGACAGTCGGTGTACTTTACTTGCTGTTCTATACCTTCCGTATCAAAAAATAATTTTATATTTGGAAAACAATTAAATCTGTAGATCATGAATAATATAATTGTAGGAATGGGCGAAGCATTATGGGATGTATTGCCCGAAGGAAAGAAGATAGGCGGTGCTCCGGCTAATTTCGCTTATCATGTTTCACAGTTTGGTTTCGACAGCCGTGTAGTAAGTGCGGTGGGCAATGACGAACTGGGAGATGAAATCATGGAAGTATTCAAAGAAAAGCAACTCAAAAATCAGATTGAGCGGGTGGATTATCTTACCGGTACGGTGCAGGTGACACTGGATGACGAAGGGGTGCCTTGCTACGAAATCAAAGAAGGAGTGGCATGGGATAACATTCCTTTCACGGACGAACTGAAGCGGCTGGCTTTGAATACGCGCGCCGTTTGTTTCGGTTCGTTGGCTCAACGCAATGAAGTGAGCCGTGCTACAATTAACCGATTCCTCGATACAATGCCCGATATAGACGGACAGCTGAAGATATTCGACATCAACCTCCGTCAGGACTTCTACACGAAAGAAGTATTGCGCGAGTCTTTCAAACGCTGCAACATTCTGAAGATAAACGATGAAGAACTGGTGACAATCAGCCGTATGTTCGGTTATCCGGGCATCGACTTACAGGATAAGTGCTGGATTCTGTTGGCCAAGTACAATCTGAAAATGTTGATTCTTACTTGCGGTATCAATGGTAGTTATGTGTTTACTCCGGGAGTCGTTTCTTTTCAGGAAACGCCGAAGGTTCCGGTAGCCGATACGGTAGGAGCGGGGGATTCCTTTACTGCCGCTTTCTGTGCTTCCATTCTGAATGGCAAGTCTGTTCCCGAAGCTCATAAGCTGGCTGTCGAAGTTTCCGCTTATGTTTGTACGCAGAGCGGTGCAATGCCCGAACTTCCGGTTGTTCTGAAAGACAGATTGTTGTAGAATCTCTTTAAATTCAAAAAGAAGGTGTGTCAAAAGCAACTAAACTCTCCTCCTTCCCGGAGGTTGTGTAAAAAGTAAGAATCAAGTGTTCTTTGACATATTGTATTAAAAAG
>ENA-OYZJ01000009-OYZJ01000009.1-human-gut-metagenome-genome-assembly--contig:-NODE-9-length-181795-cov-36.787906_pt1 | contig 181795 bp, 125 predicted proteins | sample MGYA00243290_ERZ653475 | MGnify/ENA primary metagenome ERZ653475 (study PRJEB26926, sample SAMN06165003) | human gut metagenome | biome: ENVO:00009003; feature: ENVO:2100002; material: ENVO:00002003... | reverse complement strand
TGTAAAGGTGGTAACATCAAAGCCGAGCATTACTAATTGCCCGTTCACTTTCTTTCGAACATGTACCGGTTGGGTATATACGTTTAGCTTGCTAGACACTGAAATTTTACTTTTCATCATGTCATAACCTTCTTCAGGTGGTTATAGCACGAGGGTTCCACCTCTTCCCATTCCGAACAGAGAAGTTAAGCCTCGTCACGCCGATGGTACTGCGTAACAGTGGGAGAGTAGGTAGCCGCCGTTTTTAAGAAGCCCCTTGATTCATTTTGAGTCAAGGGGCTTCTGTCATTTGGTACTTTGCGAAAAAAGTGCTATATTTGCGACCGACAATTATTTTATTAAACGTTTAAAGCAAATTTAAAAGGTATGAAAACTAAATTATTTTTGGCTGCTGTAGCAGTAACATTTTCTTTTGCAATGATGTCTTGTACTGGTAACAAAACTACTAACGCTGCTTCTGAAGGTGAAGAGACAACTGTAGAAACAGTGGAAGCTGTTGTTGAAACTGATTCTTGCTGCCAGGCTAAGGACTCTTGTGCTACTGCTTGCGACAAAAAAGCTGATTGCGCAGAAAAGAAAGAATGTTGCGATAAGAAGTAATCTATTGATTTAGAACAATAAAGAAGGAGAGGGAGAGAATGGTTCAACATTCTACTCCCTCTTTCTGTTTTAATAAACATATCGCTTTATTCGTGATACATTTTTGCTAATAATCGGCTTTAACTTATGAAATGATATTTTTTTCGATAAAAAAGTAACGTATTATTTGGTGGTAAAGAAATAATCCATACCTTTGCACCGTCAAACTAATAAAAGAGACAAGAAATGAATCAGATGTTTATACATATTCTACTATGCGGTATTATTATTCTACTATCAAAGGTTAGTGGAAGTGAGTGCTGCGCGTAAATGTGTATAAATGAAAATATACGAAAGCCTTTCTCACTTCCAAGTGTGAAAGGCTTTTTTTAATGCTAATAATTATATAATATACATAAGAATATGGACAATAGGTTATTTATTTTTGATACCACTCTTAGAGATGGTGAACAGGTTCCGGGATGCCAGTTGAATACAGTAGAAAAGATTCAGGTAGCAAAGGCATTGGAAGCGTTGGGAGTAGACGTGATTGAAGCCGGATTCCCCATTTCGAGCCCGGGGGATTTTAATTCAGTAATTGAGATTTCAAAAGCGGTGACTTGGCCTACTATCTGTGCTTTGACCCGCGCAGTTCAAAAAGATATTGATGTAGCCGTAGATGCACTGAAATTTGCTAAACATAAACGTATTCACACCGGTATCGGTACTTCTGATTCGCACATTAAATATAAATTCAATTCGAATCGTGAAGAGATTATCGAACGTGCAGTAGCTGCTGTGAAATATGCCCGCCGTTTTGTAGACGATGTGGAATTTTATGCAGAAGACGCAGGCCGTACGGATAACGAATATCTGGCACGTGTGGTAGAAGCTGTCATCAAAGCGGGAGCTACCGTAGTGAATATCCCTGATACAACAGGTTACTGCTTGCCTTCAGAATATGGCGCCAAGATAAAATACTTGGTTGACCATGTAGACGGCATTGATAATGCCATACTTTCTACTCACTGTCATAATGACTTGGGTATGGCTACTGCCAATACGATAGCCGGTGTTTTGAACGGTGCGCGTCAGGTGGAAGTTACCATCAACGGTATTGGCGAACGTGCAGGAAATACTGCTCTCGAAGAAATCGCCATGATTATTAAGAGCCATCACGAAATAGATATTCAAACCAATATCAATACGCAGAAGATTTATCCGACCAGCCGTATGGTATCCAGCCTGATGAATATGCCGGTACAACCCAATAAAGCAATCGTTGGACGTAACGCTTTCGCACACTCTTCAGGTATCCATCAGGATGGCGTATTGAAAAATGTACAGACGTATGAGATTATCGATCCGCATGATGTGGGTATTGATGATAACTCTATCGTATTGACTGCCCGCAGCGGACGTGCTGCATTGAAAAATCGTCTTTCTATATTGGGAGTGAATCTGGATCAGGAAAAACTGGATAAGGTATATGATGAGTTCCTGAAGTTGGCTGATAAGAAGAAAGATATTAATGATGATGATATTTTAGTATTGGCAGGTGCAGACCGTAGCCAGAACCATCGTATCAAACTGGATTACTTGCAGGTGACGAGTGGTGTCGGTGTTCGTTCGGTAGCTAGTTTGGGATTGAATATTGCCGGTGAGAAGTTTGAAGCTTGTGCCAGTGGTAATGGTCCGGTAGATGCTGCCATCAAAGCATTGAAAAAGATTGTAGAACGCCACATGACTCTGAAAGAGTTTACTATTCAGGCTATCAGTAAGGGAAGTGATGATGTAGGTAAAGTGCACATGCAGGTAGAATACGATAACCAGATTTATTATGGTTTTGGTGCCAATACAGATATTATTGCTGCTTCGGTAGAAGCCTACATCGACTGTATTAACAAATTCAAATCGTAAAAAAGAGATTGACAGTCGGTTTGGTATTACAGAGATTGATTGAAAGAGTAAATAGTAATTAGTAAAATAGTAAATAAACAGATGAATACATTATTTGATAAGATATGGGATGCCCACGTGGTGACTACTGTGGAAGATGGCCCTACACAGCTTTATATTGATCGGTTATATTGTCACGAAGTGACTAGTCCGCAGGCTTTTGCGGGATTGCGTGAACGTGGAATCGGAGTATTGCGTCCCGAAAAGGTATTTTGTATGCCCGACCATAATACACCGACACACGATCAGGATAAGGAGATTGAAGATCCGATTTCTAAAACGCAGGTGGACACGCTGACGCAGAATGCGAAGGATTTTGGTCTGACACACTACGGCATGATGCATCCGAAGAATGGTATTATTCATGTGGTAGGTCCCGAACGTGGTTTGACCTTGCCGGGAATGACGATTGTTTGCGGTGACTCTCACACTTCTACTCACGGTGCAATGGGAGCGATTGCTTTCGGTATCGGAACGAGCGAGGTGGAAATGGTGCTGGCTTCACAATGTATTCTCCAGTCGAGACCGAAAACAATGCGTATCACTGTAGACGGTGAACTGGGTAAAGGGGTGACTGCAAAGGATGTGGCTCTGTATATGATGTCTAAGATGACTACCAGTGGTGCTACGGGTTACTTCGTGGAATATGCAGGTTCGGCTATCCGCAATCTGACAATGGAGGGACGTCTTACCCTTTGCAACCTTTCTATTGAAATGGGTGCGCGTGGTGGTATGGTTGCTCCGGATGAAGTGACTTTTGAATATATCAAAGGACGTGAAAGTGCTCCGCAAGGCGAAGCATGGGACAAGGCTTTGGCTTATTGGAAGACATTGAAGAGTGATGATGATGCCGTGTTTGATAAAGAAGTCCGTTTCGAAGCGGCTGATATTGAACCGATGATTACCTACGGAACGAATCCGGGTATGGGTATGGGAATCACACAGCATATTCCTACTATGGAAGGAATGAGTGAAGCTGCACAGGTTTCGTTCAAGAAATCAATGGAGTATATGGGATTCCAACCGGGTGAATTTTTGTTGGGTAAGAAGATTGATTATGTATTCCTTGGTGCTTGTACAAACGGTCGTATTGAAGATTTCCGTGCATTTGCTTCCATCGTGAAAGGTCGTAAGAAAGCGGAGAATGTAATTGCATGGCTGGTTCCGGGTTCATGGATGGTAGACGCACAGATCCGTAAGGAAGGAATCGACAAGATATTGACGGAAGCCGGATTTGCTATCCGTCAGCCGGGATGTTCTGCTTGTCTGGCAATGAACGATGATAAGATTCCTGCCGGAAAGTATTCGGTATCTACCAGCAACCGTAATTTCGAAGGACGTCAGGGCCCCGGTGCACGCACTTTGCTGGCTAGTCCGCTGGTAGCTGCCGCTGCTGCGGTGACAGGTGTGATTACCGATCCGAGAGAGCTGATGTAATTTAACCGTAATTCGTAAATCATTAAATTGTAAATAAGACGATGGCTAAGACAAAATTTAATATAATAACAAGTACTTGTGTACCTCTTCCTTTAGAAAACGTAGATACTGACCAGATCATTCCGGCACGTTTCCTGAAAGCAACCACTCGTGAAGAAAAATTCTTTGGTGATAATCTTTTTCGTGACTGGCGTTATAATGCTGACGGTTCCCTGAACAAGGATTTTGTGTTGAACAATCCTACTTACAGTGGACAGATATTGGTGGCAGGAAAAAACTTCGGTTCGGGTTCCAGTCGTGAACACGCTGCCTGGGCTATTGCAGGATATGGTTTCCGTGTGGTGGTATCCAGTTTCTTTGCCGATATTCATAAGAATAATGAGCTGAACAACTTTGTACTGCCGGTGGTTGTTACCGAGGAGTTTCTGCAGGAGTTGTTTGATTCGATAGAAGCGGACCCGAAGATGGAAGTGGAAGTGAACCTTCCCGAACAGACCATCACCAACAAGGCGACAGGTAAAAGTGAACATTTCGAAATCAATGCTTACAAGAAACTTTGTTTGATGAACGGATTGGACGATATCGATTTCTTGTTGAGCAATAAAGATAAAATAGAAGAATGGGAAAAGAAGGCGTGAAAATAGAAATCATGGACACAACGCTCCGTGATGGTGAACAAACCAGCGGAGTATCTTTCGTGCCTCATGAGAAACTAATGATCGCCCGTTTACTGTTAGAAGATTTAAAGGTAGACCGGGTGGAGGTTGCTTCGGCGCGTGTGTCGGACGGTGAGTTTGAAGCCGTGAAGATGATTTGCGACTGGGCGGCCCGTCGTAGTCTGCTCCATAAAGTGGAAGTGCTCGGCTTTGTCGACGGGCATACTTCTGTCGATTGGATTCAGCGTACCGGCTGCCGTGTGATAAATCTTCTTTGTAAAGGTTCACTGAAGCATTGTACGCAACAACTGAAAAAGACACCGGAAGAACATCTGGCGGATATCATAAGTGTGGTGCATTATGCCGACGAACAGGATATAACCGTCAATGTTTATCTGGAAGATTGGAGCAACGGTATCAAAGATTCTCCCGAATATGTATTTCAGTTGATGGATGGATTGAAAGAGACGAGTGTCAAGCGTTTTATGTTGCCTGATACGTTGGGTATCTTGAATCCTTTGCAAGTGATAGAGTATATGCGGAAGATGAAGAAACGTTATCCGAATACTCATCTCGATTTCCATGCGCACAATGATTATGATTTGGCTGTGAGTAATGTCCTTGCCGCGGTATTAAGCGGTGTCAAAGGATTGCATACAACCATCAATGGGCTGGGTGAACGGGCAGGAAATGCTCCTCTCGCAAGTGTGCAGGCTATCCTGAAAGACCATTTCAATGCGGTGACAAATATCGACGAAAGCCGTTTGAATGATGTCAGCCGGGTAGTGGAGTCTTATTCGGGAATTGTGATACCTGCCAATAAACCGATTGTAGGTGAGAATGTCTTTACGCAAGTGGCCGGAGTGCATGCCGACGGGGATAATAAGAATAATCTCTACTGCAATGATTTGCTTCCCGAACGTTTTGGCCGCAAGCGCGAATATGCATTGGGTAAGACAAGCGGTAAAGCAAATATCCGTAAGAACCTCGAAGATCTCGGATTGGAGCTGGACGAAGATGCTATGCGCAAGGTAACGGAACGCATCATCGAGTTGGGCGACAAGAAAGAACTGGTTACACAGGAAGATTTGCCGTACATTGTTTCGGATGTGTTGAAACATGGAGCAGTGGGTGAGAAGGTTAAACTGAAGAGCTATTTTGTGAATCTGGCTCATGGGTTGAAACCGATGGCAACGTTGAAGATAGAAATCAACGGAAAAGAGTACGAAGAGAGTTCAGGCGGCGATGGTCAGTATGATGCTTTTGTTCGTGCGCTGCGTAAAATATATAAGGTGACATTAGGACGTAAATTCCCGATGTTGACCAATTATGCGGTAACCATCCCTCCCGGTGGACGTACAGATGCATTTGTGCAGACAGTTATCACGTGGAGTTATGATGAGCAGGTGTTCCGTACCCGCGGACTTGATGCCGACCAGACAGAGGCTGCCATCAAGGCTACTATGAAGATGTTGAACCTCATCGAAGATGAATACGAGAAGAGCAAGTGAGAAACAACTTGCCCGAAGAATGTTTTTTATAAGAATATATAAATAGAAGAATAAACGATTATGGATTTTAAAATTGCTGTATTAGCAGGCGACGGCATCGGACCGGAGATCTCTGTGCAAGGTGTAGATGTGATGAGTGCCGTTTGCGAGAAGTTTGGTCACAAAGTAAGTTACGAATATGCAATCTGTGGAGCTGATGCGATTGATAAAGTAGGCGATCCGTTTCCGGAAGCAACTTATCAGGTTTGTAAAGAGGCGGATGCTGTTTTGTTCTCTGCCGTAGGTGATCCGAAATTTGACAATGATCCTACTGCCAAGGTACGTCCGGAACAAGGCTTGCTGGCTATGCGTAAGAAACTGGGTCTTTTCGCTAATATCCGTCCGGTACAGACATTCAAATGCCTGATCCACAAATCTCCGTTGCGTGCGGAGTTGGTAGAGAATGCCGATTTTATCTGTATCCGTGAGCTGACCGGAGGTATGTATTTCGGTGAAAAGTATCAGGATAATGATAAGGCGTATGATACAAACTATTATACTCGTCCGGAAATCGAACGTATTTTGAAGATGGCTTTCGAATATGCGATGAAGCGCAGAAAACATCTGACTGTGGTAGATAAGGCAAATGTGTTGGCTTCTTCCCGTCTGTGGCGTCAGATTGCACAGGAAATGGCTCCGAACTATCCGGAAGTGACAACTGATTATATGTTTGTGGATAATGCTGCAATGAAGATGATTCAGGAACCTGCTTTCTTCGATGTGATGGTAACAGAAAATACCTTCGGTGATATTCTGACTGACGAGGGTTCTGTAATCAGTGGTTCTATGGGCTTGCTTCCTTCTGCTTCTACAGGTGAAAGTACTCCGGTATTTGAACCTATTCACGGTTCATGGCCGCAGGCTAAGGGATTGAATATTGCTAATCCGTTGGCACAGATTCTTTCTGTAGCTATGTTGTTCGAGTATTTCGACCTTAAAGAAGAGGGTGCATTGATTCGTAAAGCCGTAGATGCTTCTTTGGATGAGAATGTACGTACGCCGGAAATCCAGGTGGCTGACGGTGCTAAGTACGGAACAAAAGAAGTAGGACAGTGGATTGTTGATTATATCAAGAAAGCTTGATAAACCCGGATAAAAAAGTAAAAGCCTGGCATCGGATAACGGTGTCAGGCTTTTACTTTTTAGTTCGAAATATGTTGTGTTCTACCAACTTTTAATAGTGGAGTATAGAACGATACCGAGTATAGTCAGTAATCCTACATAAATAGTGACTGACCATTGTTTTATTTCTTTTCTCTTCGTGCGGGTGGAAGGTTCCAGATAGATGGCTGCTTTGTGGGCGATAGTGCAGAACAACCAACCGCCGAATCCTCCGATAATACCTCCTACGAGTAAATCACCGGGATAATGTACACCCAGATATATACGTGTGTAGCAGTTGAGTATTGCCCAGGTCAGGATGAAAATGCTTAGCCAACGTTTACGGAACAGGAATATGACAAACATGGCAAGACCTAATGAATTGGCGGCATGGCACGATGGGAAACCGTAGCTTCCTCCGCGGTAACCATTTACGATATATACTAGATCTACAATCGGGTTCTCCGGATTGGCGGGACGCAGACGTGCTACTACCGGACGAATGATGCTGCTGCACATCTGGTCGGCAAAGGTGATAGTCAGTGCAATGGCAGCCACGTAGCACATTACTACTTTCCAGTGGAAGTTTTTTAATAAAATATACAATATAGTGGCATACATGGGAATCCAGATGAATTTACCCGTGAAAGAACTCATGAAATAATCCCAGAAAGGGGAATGTATACCATTGAAAGACAAGAAGATATTTGTATCTATCTCCGAAAGATATTGGACAATTCCGGTGTGTATCATCAGGCTTTATTGATCTATTTTAATGTCGCAAATATACAATAAAGAATAGAAAATTGTCCTATATTACTTTATAAATATTCAATATAACTCATTTCCTAGCGTTTCGCCAGGTCGTCGTAGAGCTTCTGCAGGAACGCTTTTCCTTTTTCCAGGTTGGCTCCTTTGGCAGTACCTTCGTCCAGTTGCACAGTATTGGCATCGAGGTTATATACCAATTGATTATCGGCGGTAATCATTCCGAAATAATTCGGCCGGGTAAAGTATGCGAAATGAGGTGACGCCGGATTCATGATATTTTTGCTGAAAGTAAATTCATCATGCGGCAATCCTAGTTGAGCGAGCAGGGTAGCGGCGATGTCTATTTGTGAAGCATAAGTATCTACAACCAAGGGTTGTTTTATTGCACCTCCAATTAAAATCAGTGGAATGGTTTGGCCGTCCAGCGGATTTTCTATTGGATACGGATATGCACCCTGATGATCGGGAACGAGTACAAACAGTGTATTTTTCCATAGCGGTGTCTCTTGATACTGTTTCACGAAATCTCCCACGCAACTATCGGCATAGGCAAAAGAATTGAGGATTTTGTCATCCAGTCTGTGGAACGGGACTTCGAATGGTTCGTGGCTGCTTGATGTCTGTACAAGTTTCAGAAACGGTTCTTTTTGTTTTTCTTCTTTCAGGTCTTTCATCAGGCGTTGGAATAAGACGTGATCCTGTGCTCCCCATTTTCCTGTACGTTCGGACAGAGGAAAATCTTTATCGGAAATAATCTTCTCGATGCCGGAAGATACCAGGTAAGAGCGCATATTGGTAAAATCGGCATCTCCACCATAGTAATATTCCAGATTATATCCTGCGTTTTTCAAGCTGCGGGGGATAGAAGGAAGTTTGTCCGTCTTTTCGGGATATTTCATGATGCTGGTGCTTGGCTGTCCGGGATATCCGCTGATAATGGATGCCAGTCCGCGGTCTGTACGGAAACTGCTACCGTAGAAGTTGCTGAATAGTATGCCTTCCTTTGCGAATTTATCCATGTTGACAGCCACATTAGGTTGTCCTCCGAAAGTTTCCATCAAGTGTGTGGAGAAACTCTCAAGGATAATAAAAATAATGTTCGGACGTTGTGTATTCAATAATTGGGGGATGCTGTCTGTTGCTGCGACAGGTTTGTCTACCATCTCTGCAAATAATTCGTCGGCTATTTTCGGGTCCATGAAGCGATATTGCTTATCGAAATTATTCTGGTGGGTGGCGGAATACATGAAGCTGAATGCCGGATTGATGGCTGCATGATTCATGCGTTGGTCCTGACTGAAATACACCTTGCTCAAATTCATGGTGGATACGCTGAATCCGCCCCGGATAGGGATGAAAAGTGCCGCTGTCAGCAAAAGGAGTGCAAGCGAGACATTCTGACGTCGATAAGGAATTTTCAGGGGCTTTTTCTCCCGGATAAGGACGCAATAGAAAATAAAGTATAAAATTGCTGCATAGATCAGCATAGATAAGATTCCCAATAGTACAAACCAAAAGCTGACGCTTGCCATAGCATCTTTGGGGGAAGAGAAGAAATAGAAAACGGGGGTGGCATCCAGACGGAATCCCCAAAAGCCGTATAATCCCAGGTCGATGATAAAAATGCAGGCCATGATAAAGGCGATTACCCCGAAGTATCCTTGCCGGATGCGGCGGAGTATGGATGAATTGGTCCAGGCGGAGGCGATGAGCAGTAAGCCGGGGATAGCGGTCAGGTAACCTGCAAGAGATAAATCCAGAGGCAATCCGTGCCACATGACGCGGAAGTAGTCACCTAAAGATACATTGGTATATAAGTCATGGTAGTAAACCATGAAGATTGGTTTCTGAAGAACGAATAAAAGAACAAATAAAAAATAGGTCGTGAGAAATTGTATGATTCTCTTTTTCATATCTGTAAACTTAAAAAGATTGAACGGATACAAAGTTACTATACTTTTCCTTATCTTTCTCATGAAGTGATATAAAACATACCTTTTTTTCCATATCTTTGTCGTGTCTGTGACAAAAATAAAGTAATAAGATGGCAAAGATTGCAAGGAAACTAACAGATTTAGTGGGGAATACCCCTTTGATGGAACTTTCCGGTTATAGCGGAAAGTACGGTCTGGAACAAAATATTATTGCCAAACTGGAGGCTTTTAATCCAGCGGGAAGTGTAAAAGACAGGGTGGCTCTTTCGATGATTGAAGATGCCGAAGCTCGGGGAACATTGAAACCCGGTGCAACGATTATTGAGCCGACAAGTGGAAATACAGGTGTCGGGTTGGCAATGGTAGCCACTATTAAAGGGTATCACTTGATATTGACCATGCCCGAAACAATGAGCCTGGAACGGCGGAATCTGTTGAAAGCGCTAGGTGCGCAGATTGTATTGACAAATGGGTTAGGAGGGATGGCAGCTTCTATTGCCAAGGCGCAGGAGTTGCGTGATAGTATTCCCGGTTCGGTGATCTTACAACAATTTGAGAATCCGGCTAATGCGGCTGTTCATGAGCGGACGACAGGTGAAGAGATCTGGCGGGATACAGACGGTGAAGTGGCTGTTTTTGTGGCCGGAGTGGGCACCGGAGGAACGGTTTGCGGTGTAGCCCGTGCTTTGAAGAAACATAATCCGGATATTTATATTGTCGCTGTGGAACCGGCATCGTCTCCTGTATTGGCAGGAGGAGAGGCGGCTCCGCATCGTATTCAGGGTATCGGAGCGAATTTTATTCCCAAACTTTATGATGTTTCTGTGGTGGATGAAGTGATGGGGGTGCCCGATGATGAAGCGATTCGTGCGGGACGTGAGTTAGCGGCGACGGAAGGTCTGCTGGCGGGAATTTCTTCGGGAGCAGCCGTGTATGCTGCCCGTCAGCTGTCATTGCGTCCGGAATTTAAGAACAAAAAAATAGTAGCGTTGTTACCTGATACGGGAGAGCGTTATTTGTCGACCGAACTGTTTGCTTTTGACGCATATCCATTGGATTAATTCATTCATTATAAAAAGACCTGAACCATGGTAAGAATAATTATAGCTTTACTTTTTTGTTTTCCGGCTGTTGCCTTTGCACAAACTTATCAGCAATTGTCCGAGAGAGCCATTGAATGTATTGAGAAAGACAGTCTTCCCAAAGCAGAGGAACTTTTGCTTCAGGCTTTGAAGTTAGAACCGAAGAACGCTAAGAATGCATTACTCTTTTCTAACTTAGGTTTAGTCCAGCGCCGTTTGGGTGAGTTTGATAAAGCGTTGGAGTCTTATTCTTTTGCACTGAATTTTGCTCCTTTGGCAGTTCCTATTTTACTCGACCGTGCCGCCATTTATATGGAAATGGGAAAAACAGACCGTGCTTATACCGATTATTGCCAGGTGCTTGATGAGGATAAGCAGAACAAGGAAGCTTTGTTGATGCGTGCTTATATTTATGTGCTCCGCCGCGATTATCCGGCTGCGAGAATGGATTATAATCGTTTGTTGGAACTTGATCCGCAGAGCTATAGCGGACGGCTGGGATTAGCTACTTTGGAGCAAAAAGAAGGAAAATTCCGGGAAGCTCTTGAAATTTTGAATAAGATGATTACGGCTACTCCTGACGATGCGACTCTTTATATTGCCCGTGCCGACGTGGAACGTGAGATGAAACACGAAGATTTGGCGTTGGTTGATTTGGAGGAAGCGATCCGGTTGGATGCTGCCTCGGCTGATGCTTATCTGCTGCGTGGGAATATCTACCTGACACAGAAGAAAAAAGGATTGGCAAAAGCCGACTTTGAAAAAGCCATTTCATTGGGAGTGCCTCCGGCTGATTTGCACGAACAGCTTAAGCAATGTAAGTGAAGTTATAAATAAAGTAACTTTATCTTTCCGGTTTACAGAAGTTAGGGTCTTTTATTACAGGCATTAGTTCGTTCCACCTATGTTTCCCTTTCGTTCTACCTCTGTGGAACTAAAGGGAAACATAGGTGGAACGAAAAGATAACCCGGGTGGAACGAATAATCATTAGTCAGGTGACTCGTTAATACATACTATTAAAGAATTTCTTTTATTCTACGAACTGTCTAATCAGATTTACGAAATCCTTTCCATATTTCTTTTTCTTGTGCTCTCCGATACCGCTGATTTCTCCAAACTCTTCGATAGTGGTGGGACGTGAGATGCAAAGCAGATGCAAAACTTTATCTGACAAGACGATATAGGCAGGCAAAGCTTCCTGATCGGCAAGCTGTTTTCTTAATCCTCGCAATGCTTCGAACAAATCTTGGCTTTCGCCGCCTGCTGCACCGAAGGGGAGTTCTTTGGCGATAACCACTTTTTTCTTTTTTCCTTTTCGGGTAACTGCTTCCTCATGTTGGATAACTACCAATGCCGCTTGTGTCCTTCCGAAGAGAACATTGCTTCCGCTTGACGTTATCTTAAGATGATTGTTCTCATTATAAGCTATTTCAAAGTAGCCGAGTTGCAACATCTGAAGCAGATAGTCTTGCCAGTCACGAGGAGGAATATCGCGTCCGGCACCGAACGTTTTAAGTTCCTGATAACCTTTTCCGGTAACTTCAGCAGAATAGTTTCCACGGAGAATATCAATCAACAGTCCTATGCTGATTTGCTGTTCCGTACGTGCGATGGCACTTAATGCTTTTTGCACGATGACCGTACCGTCAAATCGTTGAGGTGGATTTTTACAAACATCGCAGTTGCCACAATCCTCTGTTGTTGTCTCTCCGAAGTAGCTTAATAAGATTCTACGCCGGCAAATGTCAGCCTCTGCATATTGCTGCATACGTTGAAGCTTTTCCAGATTGATGTTTTGCTGATTACTTTCCGAAGCGAATTTGGTTAGTAATATTAAATCTCCTAATGAATAAAACAGGACAGTGTCGCTAGGAAGACCGTCGCGTCCGGCACGTCCTATTTCCTGATAAAAACTTTCTATACTTTTAGGCAGGTTATAATGTATGACCCAGCGGACATTTGATTTATCAATCCCCATTCCAAAAGCAATGGTGGCACATACTACCTGTATGCGGTCGTTAATAAAATCATTCTGTGTTTCGTCCCGGTGTTGGGTGGATAATCCGGCATGATAGACACCGCAGCGAATACCCTGCTTTTGCAACATCTGTGCGACGGTTTCTGTCTTATTTCGGCTCATACAATAAATAATCCCGCTTTCTCCCCCGTGGCGGTGAATAAATTCTAAGATAGCCTTGTTCTTCTCTTTCGCTTGAAAACCACGTTTCACAGTCAGGCTAATGTTGGGGCGGTCGAAAGATGAGATAAAGATACGGGGATGGTTGAGATGTAATTGCCGTACAATGTCTTCGCGCGTGATTTTATCCGCAGTAGCAGTTAGTGCGACAATCGGTATTTGCGGAAATTGTTGGTGAAGCACTCCCATTTGTGTGTATTCCGGACGGAAGTCATGTCCCCATTGTGAAATACAATGCGCTTCATCAATAGCAAACAGAGAGATGTTCATATCCCGCAACAAATAATCCTTTTCTGCTAAAAGTTTTTCCGGTGAAATGTAAAGCAGCTTCAGGCGTCCTTCAACACATGCGCGACGCAGTTGGACGTTTTCCGTTTCGTCATTACTGCTGTTCAGTGCCCCGGCTGCGATGCCATTTGCCAGCAATGCTTCTACCTGATCTTTCATCAATGAGATAAGTGGGGAAACGACAACGGCAGTACCTTCGCAAAGCAATGCAGGGAGTTGGTAGCAGATTGATTTTCCCCCACCAGTAGGCATTAATACCAATGCATCCTGTTTGTTCAGGATGTGGCGGATGATTTCTTCTTGCAGAGGACGGAAACTATCGTATCCGAAATATGTCTTTAGAGTTTCTCTCATTGATGCTGATTTATCCATGCTGCAAAGGTACATTTTTCTTTGGCAATTTTCATTATGTGTAGATTTCAGTTTCTGATATGAATTATAAATAAGTTAAAGTTTCTTATTATTCAACCCTATTCCCTCTTTTTCAAGGTTTTTGATTGTTTATTTAGAAAAAAAATGCACAAAATAATTGTGTGTTTAAAAAAAAAGTAAGACATTTGTAACATGTTATGTTGCAAATGAGCAATAATTAACAAATGAACAAACCCTAACCAGTTAATTCAATGAGTGATTTAGAGAACAAAAAAACGGAAGAAACTCCGAAAAAACGTCCCTACAATTTGAGGGAAAAGAAAGAAAAAAAGGCTGCATACAGGTCTTTGATTAGACCGGAATTGGCAGACGAGTTGTATGACAAGATCCTGAATATCATCGTTGTACAGAAGAAGTACAAGGATCCTGATTATTCAGCTAAGGACTTGGCGAAAGAATTGAAAACGAATACTCGTTACCTTTCTGCAGTAGTAAACTCACGCTTTGGCATGAACTATTCTTGCCTGTTGAATGAATACAGAGTAAAAGATGCTTTGCATTTATTGACTGACAAACGTTATGCCGACAAAAATGTGGAAGAAATTAGTGCCATGGTTGGCTTTGCAAATCGTCAATCTTTTTACGCTGCATTTTACAAAAACGTAGGTGAGACTCCTAATGGATATCGCAAAAAACATCTCGAAAATAAGAAATAATTGCGCGTTCCGAAACTAGTCAAAAGGAATTACCTCTAAATGAAAGATTTTGGAGATAATTCCTTTTCTCATTTTAATTAATCAATACTAACATTATGAGAAAACATCTGATTTTAATGACAGTGGCCGCCACGCTCTTAACATCGTGCGGAGGAAGTAAAACAACAACTGCTGAAGCAGAAAAATTTGATTATACAGTGGAACAATTTGCTGATTTACAAATATTGCGTTATAAGGTTCCCGGATTTGAGGAACTGACGCTGAAACAGAAGGAACTGATTTATTACCTGACAGAGGCTGCTCTGGAAGGAAGGGATATTCTGTTTGACCAGAATGGAAAATATAATTTGAGAATCCGTAGGATGCTCGAAGCAGTATATACAAACTATCAGGGGGATAAAACGACGCCTGATTTTAAAAACATGGAGGTGTACTTGAAAAGGGTATGGTTCTCCAATGGTATTCATCATCACTATGGTACGGAGAAATTTGTGCCGAACTTCTCACAGGAATTCTTGAAACAGGCCGTGCTCGGTCTGGATGCCAAGTTGCTTCCGCTGGAGAAAGGGCAGACTGCCGATCAACTCTGTGCCGAGCTGTTCCCGGTGATTTTCGATCCGGCAGTTATGCCGAAGCGGGTAAACCAGGCGGATGGCGAAGATCTTGTATTGACCTCTGCTTGTAACTATTACGATGGAGTGACGCAGAAAGAGGCAGAACGTTTTTATAGTGATATGAAAGACCCGAAAGACGAAACACCGGTTTCTTACGGACTGAACAGTCGCTTGGTAAAAGAAAACGGAAAGTTGACAGAGAAGGTTTGGAAAGTAGGCGGACTCTATACACAGGCTATTGAGAAGATTGTTTATTGGCTGAAGAAAGCGGAAGGTGTGGCAGAGAATGAGGCGCAAAAGGCCGTTATCACCAAGCTGATTCAATTCTATGAAACAGGCAATCTGAAAGATTTCGATGAATATGCTATTCTTTGGGTGAAAGACTTGGATTCACGAATAGATTTTGTGAATGGATTTACTGAAAGTTACGGCGACCCGCTGGGGATGAAAGCGAGTTGGGAATCTTTGGTGAACTTCAAAGATCTGGAATCGACACATCGTACGGAGATTATCAGCAGTAACGCGCAATGGTTTGAAGATCATTCTCCGGTTGATAAATCTTTCAAGAAAGAAAAGGTGAAAGGGGTATCGGCTAAAGTGATTACTGCTGCTATCCTTGCAGGTGATCTTTATCCGGCAACAGCTATCGGTATCAATCTGCCGAATGCTAACTGGATTCGTGCTCATCACGGCTCTAAGTCAGTAACAATCGGAAATATAACAGACGCTTATAATAAAGCCGCTCACGGAAACGGATTCAACGAAGAATTTGTTTATAGCGATGCTGAAATACAACTGATTGATGCCTATTCTGACTTAACGGACGAGCTGCATACGGACTTGCACGAATGTTTGGGACACGGTTCCGGTAAGTTGCTTCCGGGCGTAGATCCGGATGCATTAAAGGCTTATGGCTCTACCATCGAAGAGGCACGTGCTGATTTATTCGGATTGTATTATGTAGCCGATCCGAAGCTGGTGGAACTGGGATTGCTTTCTTCTCCCGATGCTTATAAGGCTCAATACTATACTTATCTGATGAACGGGTTGATGACACAACTGGTACGTATCGAACCGGGAAATAGTGTTGAAGAAGCTCACATGCGCAATCGCCAGCTGATAGCCCGTTGGGTATTTGAAAAAGGAGCTGTCGATAAAGCGGTGGAACTGGTGAAGAAAGACGGAAAGACTTATGTGGTTATCAATGACTATCAGAAGGTACGTCAGCTTTTCGGCGAATTATTAGCTGAAATTCAGCGCATCAAGTCGACTGGCGATTTTGAAGGTGCTCGTACATTGGTAGAAAACTATGCGGTAAAAGTGGATCCGGCTCTGCATGCAGAAGTTCTGGAACGCTATAAGAAGCTGAATCTAGCTCCTTACAAAGGCTTTGTGAATCCGAAATACGAACTGGTGACAGATGAAAACGGAACTGTTACAGATGTCACAGTTTCCTATGATGAAGGTTATGTAGAACAAATGCTGCGTTACAGCACTGATTATTCTCCGCTGCCTTCAATAAACAACTGATTTGAAATGGATATAAAAGAACAATTAAAAGATATCAAGACACAGCTCCGTCTCTCTATGAACGGGGCTGTGTCCCAAAGTATGCGTGAGAAAGGGCTGGTTTATAAACTCAATTTCGGAGTGGAACTGCCTCGTATCAAGATGATTGCCGAAAGTTATGAGAAGAATCATGACCTGGCACAGGCTCTGTGGAAAGAGGACATTCGCGAATGTAAAATTCTGGCGGGGATGCTTCAGCCGATTGAAACGTTTTATCCTGAGATAGCCGACATTTGGGTAGAAAATATCCGGAATATCGAAATAGCCGAGCTGACTTGCATGAATCTCTTCCAGCATTTGCCGTATGCTCCGGCCAAATCTTTTCACTGGATTGCAGATGAGCAAGAGTATATACAGACTTGCGGTTTTCTGACTGCTGCCCGTCTTCTGATGAAGAAAGGGGATATGACCGAACGCGCCTCCGGCGAATTACTCGATCAGGCAATCTGTGCTGTACATTCCGACAGTTATCATGTTCGTAACGCTGCTTTATTGGTTATCCGCAAATATATGCAGCATAGTGAAGAACATGCCTTTCAAGTATGCCGTCTGGTGGAGGGAATGGCTGATTCTACCTTGGAAGGGGAGCAGATGCTCTACAACATGGTGAAAGAAGAGACTGAAGAATAATTAACCCATTACTTATTTCTAGGAATTTCTTTTGCTTTCCGCAAAAAAGGCTTAACTTTGTTCGCGCTAATTTTGGCTGATGATGGAAACTCAAAACGTGAAAGATACAGTAAGGCAGATATTCACGGAATATCTCACGGCGAACGGGCATCGTAAGACTCCTGAACGCTACGCCATACTCGATACTATTTATTCTATCGACGGTCATTTCGATATTGACATGCTTTATTCACGGATGATGGACCAGGAGAATTTCCGGGTGAGCCGTGCAACTCTCTACAACACCATTATCCTCCTTATCAATGCACGACTGGTCATTAAGCATCAGTTTGGCACTTCTTCCCAATACGAAAAATCATATAATCGCGAGACACATCATCATCAGATATGTACTCAATGTGGTAGAGTGACCGAGTTTCAGAACGAGGAATTACAGCATGCCATTGAAAATACGAAATTGAGCCGCTTCCAGCTTTCGCATTACTCCTTATATATATATGGAGTATGTAGTAAGTGCGACAGAGCTAACAAACGGAAAAAAGTAAATAACAACAATAAAAAAGAAAAATGAAAGTAGATGTTCTATTAGGATTACAATGGGGCGACGAAGGTAAAGGAAAAGTAGTCGACGTTTTAACACCTAAGTATGATGTGGTTGCTCGTTTTCAGGGCGGCCCGAATGCCGGTCACACGCTTGAGTTCGAAGGACAGAAATATGTGCTCCGCTCTATTCCTTCCGGTATTTTTCAAGGAAACAAGGTAAACATCATCGGTAACGGTGTGGTACTTGATCCGGCATTGTTTAAGGCAGAGGCAGAAGCGCTTGAAGCATCAGGTCATCCGCTGAAAGAACGTTTGCACATTTCAAAGAAAGCTCATCTGATTCTTCCGACACACCGCATTCTGGATGCTGCCTATGAAGCAGCCAAAGGAGACGCCAAAGTAGGAACTACCGGCAAGGGTATCGGCCCTACTTATACGGATAAAGTGAGCCGTAACGGTGTTCGTGTAGGTGATATTCTTCATAATTTCGACCAGAAGTATGCTGCCGCAAAAGCTCGTCACGAACAAATTCTGAAGAGCCTGAATTATGAATACGATCTTACTGAACTGGAAAAAGCATGGTTGGAAGGTATCGAATACCTGAAACAATTCCATTTTGTAGATAGCGAACATGAAGTGAATAATCTGTTGAAAGATGGTAAGAGCGTTCTTTGTGAAGGAGCGCAGGGTACTATGCTTGATATTGATTTCGGTTCATATCCGTTCGTGACTTCTTCCAATACCGTATGTGCGGGAGCCTGCACCGGACTGGGAGTGGCGCCTAACCGTATCGGTGAAGTATATGGTATCTTCAAAGCATACTGTACTCGTGTAGGAGCAGGCCCGTTCCCATCAGAACTGTTTGATGAAACAGGTGACAAGATGTGTACTTTGGGACATGAATTCGGTTCTGTTACCGGACGTAAACGTCGTTGTGGATGGATCGACCTGGTAGCGCTGAAGTATTCCGTTATGATAAACGGGGTTACCAAATTGATTATGATGAAGAGCGATGTACTCGATACTTTCGAAACAATCAAAGCTTGTGTTGCCTACAAAGTGAATGGTGAAGAAATCGATTATTTCCCGTATGACATCACAGAAGGGGTAGAACCTGTTTATGCAGAGCTTCCGGGCTGGCAGACAGATATGACCAAGATGCAGAGCGAAGATGAATTCCCGGAAGAGTTCAACGCTTATCTGACTTTCCTGGAAGAACAACTTGGCGTAGAAATCAAGATTGTTTCTGTAGGACCGGACAGAGCACAGACGATCGAACGTTATACAGAAGAATAACCATTGATTTATTATATGGAGGAAAGGCGGAGATTGAAGAAAAACTCCGCCTTTTTTATTCAAGCCTTTGTAGTCTATTCTAAACACACAGAAAAATAATGTACGCCTTATGAAAACACGTTTTATTACTTTCCTTTTGTTGTTCGTCATGAACTTGGGAGCATTTGCACAGTCTCCTTATCAGCCTGCCGAAGAGAATCTGAAAGCACGGCAGGAATTTCAGGACAATAAGTTTGGTATTTTTCTTCATTGGGGGCTATATGCCATGCTCGCTACCGGTGAGTGGACTATGACAAACAATAATCTGAATTATAAAGAGTATGCCAAACTGGCAGGTGGATTTTATCCTTCCAAGTTTAATGCCGATAAATGGGTGGAGGCTATTAAAGCTTCGGGAGCCAAATATATCTGTTTTACTAGCCGTCATCACGAAGGTTTTTCTATGTTCGATACTAAGTATTCGGATTATAACGTAGTCAAAGCCACCCCTTTTAAAAGAGATATTGTGAAAGAACTGGCAGCTGCCTGTGCCAAGCAGGGAATCAAGCTTCATTTTTATTATTCTCATCTTGACTGGGCGCGTGAGGACTATCCCTGGGGACGTACAGGACAGGGGACGGGACGTTCGAACTCGAAAGGGGATTGGAAAAGCTATTATCAATTCATGAATAACCAGTTGACGGAGTTACTGACGAATTATGGTCCGATAGGTGCCATCTGGTTTGACGGATGGTGGGATCAACCTAAATCTTTTAACTGGGAATTACCAGAGCAGTATGCTTTGATTCATAAACTCCAACCGGGCTGCCTGGTGGGTAACAATCATCATCAGACGCCTTTTGATGGAGAAGATATTCAGATTTTCGAACGCGATCTGCCGGGTGAGAATGCTTCGGGACTTTCTGGACAGGAGGTGAGTCGCCTGCCGTTGGAAACTTGCGAAACAATGAATGGTATGTGGGGATATAAGATTACCGACCAGAATTATAAATCTACAAAGACATTGATTCACTATCTGGTGAAGGCAGCCGGTAAGAATGCCAATCTTTTGATGAATATCGGCCCTCAACCTGATGGGGAACTTCCTGCGGTAGCTGTGCAACGCTTGGCAGAGATGGGAGAGTGGATGAAACAATATGGCGAAACGATCTATGGAACACGAAGCGGCATAGTTGCTCCGCATGATTGGGGAGTGACCACACAAAAAGGAAATAAACTCTATGTACATATCCTCGACCTGAAAGATGCAGCTTTGTTCCTGCCATTGACAGGCAAGAAGGTTAAGAAAGCAGTCTTGTTTAAAGATCAGTCTCCGGTTCGTTTCACAAAGACGAAAGCTGGTGTTTTGCTCGAATTCGCCGAGGTTCCGAAAGATATTGACTATGTAGTAGAACTGACAATTGACTAATTTTTAGCTAATTCTTCATAAAAGCAAGGGGAAACTATTCTGACATTGAACGTTTCCCCTTATTTTTGGCAAACAATTTGTTTATAGATATATAGAGTAATAATTAAAATTGAAAAGTATATGATGTCTTATTGGGTATTATTTATAGGAATCGCTGTTGTCAGTTGGTTGGTACAGATGAATTTGCAAAACAAATTCAAGAAGTACTCTAAGATTCCTACAGGAAACGGAATGACAGGACGCGATGTTGCTTTGAAGATGTTGCATGACAATGGAATTTATGATGTGCAGGTTACACATACGCCAGGACGGTTGACCGACCACTACAATCCTACTAACAAAACAGTGAATTTGAGTGAAGGGGTGTATGAAAGTAACAGCATAATGGCGGCTGCCGTAGCGGCCCATGAATGTGGACACGCTGTGTAGCATGCACGTATGTATGCTCCGTTGAAGATGCGTAGTGCGCTGGTTCCGGTTGTGAACTTTGCTTCTTCCATTATGACGTGGGTATTGTTGGGTGGTATCTTGCTGATAAACTCTTTCCCGCAGTTATTGCTGGCAGGTATTATCCTGTTTGCTATGACTACACTGTTCAGCTTTATCACGCTGCCGGTGGAAATCAATGCAAGTAAACGTGCATTGGTATGGTTGAGCTCATCCGGCATTACTAATTCGTACAATCATGCACAGGCTGAAGATGCTCTTCGTTCTGCTGCTTATACGTATGTAGTTGCTGCATTAGGTTCATTGGCTACATTGGTTTACTACATCATGATCTTCATGGGTAGAAGAGACTAAGAAATGAAAAAGGGAAAAGGCAGGTTTACCAGCTTCTTTCTATAAAATAAAAAGAGATCCTCCGCAGTCTTTCCGAAGACTATGGAGGATTTTTTCAAATATATGTAAGCATTGCTCGGAAATTTGCAGTAAATTTGCACAATTAAAATTATAAACAGTAATATTATGGCAGCAAAACCAAGTATTCCTAAAGGAACTCGTGACTTTTCGCCGGTAGAAATGGCGAAGCGTAATTATATATTCAATACGATTCGTGACGTATATCATTTGTATGGATTCCAGCAGATAGAGACTCCTTCGATGGAGATGCTTTCTACACTGATGGGAAAGTACGGCGATGAAGGGGATAAACTACTCTTTAAGATTCAGAATTCAGGAGATTACTTTTCTGGGATTACTGACGAAGAATTGTTAAGCCGTAATGCTGCCAAACTGGCAAGCAAATTCTGTGAGAAAGGTTTGCGTTATGACTTGACAGTACCTTTTGCCCGTTATGTGGTGATGCATCGTGATGAGATCACTTTCCCGTTCAAACGTTATCAGATTCAACCGGTATGGCGTGCCGACCGTCCGCAGAAGGGACGCTATCGTGAGTTTTATCAATGTGATGCCGATGTTGTAGGAAGTGATTCGTTATTGAACGAAGTGGAATTGATGCAGATTGTTGATACTGTTTTCAGTCGTTTCAATATTCGTGTATGTATTAAGATTAACAACCGTAAGATTCTTTCCGGTATCGCTGAAATTATAGGCGAATCGGATAAGATTGTCGATATTACCGTAGCGATTGACAAGCTGGACAAAATAGGCTTGGATAATGTAAATGTCGAACTAAAAGAGAAGGGAATCAGTGATGAGGCTATTGCTAAGTTGCAGCCGATTATTCTCCTTAGCGGCACGAATGCGGAAAAGTTGGCAACATTGAAAAATGTATTATCAGCCAGTGAAGTAGGATTAAAGGGAGTGGAAGAGAGCGAATTTATCCTGAATACATTGGAAACAATGGGCTTGAAGAATGAAATCGAGCTTGACCTGACATTGGCTCGCGGACTGAATTACTATACAGGTGCTATCTTTGAAGTGAAAGCGTTGGATGTACAGATTGGCAGTATCACAGGTGGTGGTCGCTATGATAATCTGACCGGAGTATTTGGTATGGCAGGAGTGTCGGGAGTAGGTATCTCTTTCGGTGCAGACCGTATCTTCGACGTATTGAACCAGCTCGAACTTTATCCGAAAGAAGCTGTGAATGGAACAGAAGTTCTGTTTATCAATTTCGGTGAAAAGGAAGCTGCATTCTCTATGGGTATTTTATCGAAAGTGCGTGCTGCCGGTATCCGTGCAGAGATTTTCCCGGATGCAGCCAAGATGAAGAAACAGATGAGCTATGCTAATGCAAAGAATATTCCGTTTGTAGCTATTGTCGGTGAGAATGAAATGAACGAAGGCAAAGCAATGCTGAAGAATATGGAGACAGGAGAACAGAATCTTGTTTCAGCAGAGGAGCTGATTGCTACTGTGAAGAAATAAGCAGCGATGAATTGAAATTATAAAATTATTAACTGCATCCCAAAAGTTGAGCAGTTAATAATTTACTGTATATTGCGAGAGTTCGGTATTGCACCGGACTCTTTCTTTTTGACCGGGATTTAATACTTTATTTGATCTAGTATTCCATTGAGGAAAGCAATCGCTACTCCATAATTCGTCATAGGAATGTGTTGCTCCCGCACACGTTCGATGCGGCTAAGTACGTATTTACGATTGAACATACATGCTCCGCAATGGATTACCAGCGAATAAGGAGTCAGGTCTTGTGGAAAGTCGGTTCCGGCTACCATATCAATTTGCAGATTCTCTCCAATTCGTTTCCGTAACAAATGGGGAAGTTTCACTCTTCCTATATCTTCGGAAAGGGGAGCGTGCGTACAAGCTTCCGCTATTAGTACACGTGACGATTCCGTCAGTCTTTCAATGGCAGCTGCACTTTCTACATAATAATGAATATCACCCTTATATCCTGCGAAAAGCACAGAGAAAGAGGTTAATTCACTTCCCTTTGGCTTCTGTTCATAAATCGTTTTGAAGACCTGTGAATCGGTGATGATTAATTTTGGAGGACGGGCAAGAGCTTGCAGGGTTGCCGGAAACTTGTCAGTAGTACAAGTCACTACGAGACATTTCTTGTCCAACAATTCACGGATAGTCTGTACTTGGGGCAGAATTAGTCTGCCTTTTGGAGCTTGAATATCCTGCGGCATAACCAGAAGTACAAGGTCGTTTTCTGTCACAAGTTCCCCGGTGATACTCTGTTGACCGAAGTCCGAGGGTAGCTTTTCGAGAATGGCTTGCCGGATCTGTTCAATTCCTGTCTTTTCTTTGGCGCTGATAAGTAATGGGCGTATTTTACATTCTTCCTCAATATACGTGGCCAAGCTATCACTGTTCTCTCGTATATCTATTTTATTCAGTACCGGAATGACAGGGATATTCTTCTCTTTCAATAGTGCCAGCATCTCTTTTTCATGAGAAAAAGTATCTCCACATAGCAGCAATGCAATATCTGTTTTCTCAATAGCCTTTAAAGTCCGGCTGATACGCAGCTCTCCAAGTTCTCCCTCATCATCGAACCCCGGAGTATCTATAAACAAACACGGACCAATACCTTGAATTTCCATAGCTTTGGATACAAGGTCGGTAGTTGTTCCCGGAGTATCTGAAACGAGGGCGGTATCTTGTCCTGTCAATGCATTGATGAGAGAAGACTTACCACTGTTTCGTCTACCGAAAAAGGCTATATGAAGTCTGCTTGCACTTGGAGTATCTGTTAAGCTCATAATTACTAATTTATCAATTTGTTAATTCATGCGCAGCCAATTGGCACATCGACATATTAGCACATTGGCGTATGATTTAAAATCTAAAATCTCTTTGCCCTGCGGCTATGGCTTTGAGGTTTCGGATAGCTATTTCCCTGATTTTAGGGTTAGGGATTCGGTCTGTTTCTTTTAGAATCAATTCTAATCCTTTCTGGCGGGTATCTTCGGAAGCATAATCTTCCAGATACTCTTTCAGAGTCATCAGGGCATTCGGTCCGCAACAGTTGGCTATCTGACCGGATTTCACTAATGACATGAAACGGTCGCCTGTCCGTCCTTCCCGGTAACAGGCAGTACAGAAGCTGGGGATATATCCGAGTTCGAGCAACCAGTTGACCACTTCGTCTAATGTCCGGGTATCGCTTACGTCAAATTGCGCGGAATTATGATCGGGTAATTCCGTTTCAGCATATCCGCCTACACTGGTACGTGAGCCGCCGCTGATTTGTGAGATACCCAATTCGAGTACCTTCTTGCGTGATTCTTGTGATTCACGTGTGGAAATAATCATTCCAGTATAAGGAACGGCAATTCGGATAACAGCTACAATCTTACTGAATATCTCATCGGAAATTGAATTCGGAAAATCTCCGGCATTAATGTCATCCGCCGAACAGATACGCGGCACACTGATTGTATGGGGACCTACACCGAATTTGGCTTCCAGATGTTCGACATGCATTAACAATCCGATAAAATCATACCGATAAGTATTCAAACCGAAAAGCACACCAATACCTACATCATCGATTCCCCCTTCCATGGCACGGTCCATCGCTTCGGTGTGATAGGCATAATTGCTTTTCGGACCGGTGGGATGAAGTGCTTCGTAGTTGTTCTTGTGATAAGTCTCCTGGAATAAGATATACGTACCGATACCCGCTTCTTTTAATTGGCGATAATTTTCTACTGTAGTAGCTGCGATATTTACGTTTACCCGGCGGATTGCTCCATTTTTATGTTTGATACTGTAAATCGTCTGAATAGATTCAAGAATGTATTCTATCGGATTTAGTGACGGATGCTCACCCGCTTCAAGAGCGAGCCGCTTATGTCCCATGTCCTGCAAAGCAATCACTTCCCTGCGAATTTCCTCCTGCGTCAGTTTCTTGCGTACAATCGTCTTGTTTTTAGCATGATACGGACAATATACGCAACCATTTACGCAATAGTTCGACAAATAAAGCGGTGCGAACATGACGATACGGTTGCCATAAAACTTCTGTTTGATTTCTTTGGCGAGATGAAAGATACGTTCTATCAGGTCAGGTTGGTTACATTCCAGCAGAATAGCCGCTTCCCGGTGCGTCAGTCCCTTGCACAAAGCCGCTTTTTCAATCAGTTGTTCAATCAGGACACGGTTATCCTTATTGTTCTGCGCATATTCCAGCGTATCCAGAATCTCCTCATGATGGATAAACTCTTCTGCTTTTGATGAATCTTTTTGGTATATCATATATTCTCTGTAGTGTACTTAAAGTCGCCTCTTTCGGTAGAAATCTCGTAGCCGATGGTCTTCAATTGCTTTTGTAAGGTAGCCAGCCCTTCGGCAGATTCCGCTCCGAGTGAAGCTTTGTCATTATATAATTCATATTTTCTCCGTTCCTCTCGAGGAGACAAGTTAGGCATAACCACATTCGCACCTGCTAAAATACCCCGTTCCCTGCCATCAGGAATGAGAGTGGCAAGAGCTGTTGTTGCCGGAATCAATGCGGACGGATGCATCAGGCGGAAAATGGATAATAGAAGAATCGTCTGTTCCGCCGTTCCGCTGGGATATTCGGCAAAAGGTGTATCATGATGGGGCAGGAAAGGCCCGATGCCAATCATTTCCGGGCGTAGCTTTTCTATAAACAATAGATCCTCAATGATATGCTCTACTGTTTGTCCCGGACTGCCGACCATAATTCCGGTTCCTGTCTGATAACCGATCTCTTTCAAATCCGCTAAACATTGCAGGCGTCGTTTGCCAGACATTTCCGCTGGATGCAGTTGCCGGTAATGCAACTCATTATAAGTTTCGTGACGTAACAGATAACGGTTGGCTCCGGCACGGAAGAAACGTTCGTATGCCTCACGTGATTTTTCACCGAGTGACAGCGTAATAGCACAATCCGGATACTCCTGTCTGATACGGGCAACAGTCATTTCTATCTGATCGTTTGTTAGTGCAGGATCTTCTCCTCCTTGTAATACAAAGGTGCGGAATCCCAGTTCATAGCCCTGTTTGCAACAGTTCAGTATACTCTCCCGGCTTAACCGGTAACGTTCGATATTCGGATTCCCTTTTCGGATACCACAGTAATAACAGTTGTTCCGGCAGCAGTTACTGATTTCAATCAGTCCGCGGATATAAATCTTATTTCCGAAGTGGAGGAGTGCGACTTCCTGCGCCTGTTTATTGATGTAACGCAGAATTTCTGCGTCACATCCGGTCAACAGTTGCCGGAACTCTTCCGGTGTCAGTGTTCTTTCCTGTCGTAGTTTATCGATCCATTGTTTCATAGCTCTCTTTCCGTTTGAGCAGCTCTTGTGCCAGTTGGCGACGTCCCGAAACAATGTCGTTATGCGTACTCGGTCCGGTGATACATCCTCCTTCGCATGCCATCACTTCAATAAACTGTCCGGCAGCCTTTCCTGTTTTGGCGCAGGCACGCAGCAGAGCGATATTCTTTTTATTGATGTCCGACACTTGTATCGCATTGATTTTCTCCGCTTCTTCTTTCAGATAAGTTTTGACAGCTCCCATCACACCACCTGCCTGTGCAAATCCGTGTGCTTCGCGAACGGAAGTATGTAATACGGAGAACTCCTGCATTTGTTCCAGCTGAATACCCAGCCCGTCAAGAATCGAACCGATTTCTTCGAACGTCAGAATATAATCCACGGCTTCATCGCGGCGTACTTCTTTTCGTTTTGCCACACAAGGACCGACAAATACAACCTTAGCATCCGGATGCTTCTCTTTGGCAATCCGTGCAGTGTAGTACATCGGTGATCCGGTGGTAGAAACATAAGGTTTCATATCCGGAATATGTTTCTCTACCAGTTCGATATAAGAAGGACAACAGGAAGTAGTCATAAACTTCTGTCCCTCTTCCAGTTTCTCCAACAATTCGTGGGCTTCATTGCTAGTGGTTGACATGGCGCCTTCGGCCACTTCGATCACATCGGTAAATCCTATTTCCTTGAAAGCACCGTACACTTGTCCGATAGAAGTCTTAAACTGTCCCAAAATAGACGGGGCGATGATGGCGACCATCTTTTCCCCTTTACGGATGCGTTGCAATACATCGAATGTTTGCGAGATTTCGAAGATAGCCCCGAACGGACAAGCATTCATGCATTTTCCACAGTAGATACACTTGCTTTCATCAATGTGCTCTATGCCGTGTTCATCTTTGCTGATAGCTTTTACCGGACAAGACTCTTCACAAGGTACGGGAATATATACAATAGCGTGATAAGGACAACTCTTGTGACAAATACCGCAACTGACACATGTGTCATGGTCAATCATTGCCTGACCGTTTTTCTTGAAACGTATCGCATCTTTAGGGCAGTTCATGTAACAACTACGTGCCACGCATCCGCGACAAAGGTTGGTTATTTCATAATTGATCTGTACACAGGAAGAACAGGCCTCGTCGATGACGCACATGATATTTTCCTTGTCTGGTTCGGGACGACTCAATGCCAATCGTGCATATTCGGAAAGTGGGGTAACTTCGTCGTGTTCGTCTGTCATATCCAGTCCCATCAGGGGAAAAGTCTTGTATCTCCACACTGCGCGTTCTTTATGTACGCAACACCGTCCTAGGGGTTTCGATTTTCGTGGACTCAACTCAATCGGAAGCCGGTCTATCTTTTCCACTAATTCGTCGTTTTTCCAGAGTCTAACAAGGTCTGCCAGCAGTTTATGCCGGACAATCATAATATTATTCGTAAATGCCATATTGTAATAAAGAGGTTGTTAGTTAGTTGGTGCAAAGATACGAACAGAATTTCAATATTTAAGTTTTTTGAAACATTCTTGTAACTTTTTTGTAGCCCTCGCGTGTTATCTTTGTAGTGGACAAAAAATAAGAGGAGGCAGAGTTATGAATAGCAGTATTTTTGAACAGCGCAGTCGTTTTGCCATGATTGGTGCATTGATGGTTATTATCAGCCTGATGTTTTTATTCTACATGGGAAGTTCTTTGGTAAGCTCTACCAAAAAATACTTGGAGCAGATACATGAGATAGAGATCACTTGTATCGACACAGACGAATAAAAACAAGCAACCGAAAGGTAGGATAATCCGGAGGAATTCGTATTTTTGCCGGGAGAAAAACAAATCTTATGGAAGAGAAGAATAAAGCCTGGAAAACGGTAAGTAGCAAATATCTATTTCGCCGTCCATGGCTGACTGTGCGTTGCGAAGATATGTTACTTCCCAATGGGAATCATATCCCCGAGTATTATATTCTTGAGTATCCCGACTGGGTAAATACCATTGCCATTACCAAAGATGGTCAATTCGTTTTTGTCCGCCAGTACCGTCCGGGAATCGAACGAACTTGTTATGAACTCTGTGCCGGTGTCTGCGAGAAGGAAGATGCTTCGCCGTTGGTGTCCGCCCAGCGTGAATTGTGGGAAGAAACGGGCTACGGAAAAGGAAACTGGCAAGAGTATATGGTGATTTCCGCTAATCCGAGCACTCATACCAATCTGACTTACTGCTTTCTTGCCACAGACGTGGAACTGATAGACCATCAGCATCTGGAAGCTACTGAAGATATCACCGTACATCTGCTCACATTGGAAGAGGTGAGAAGTCTGCTCGATAAGAACGAAATTATGCAAGCGCTGAATGCTGCTCCATTATGGAAATATATCGCAAATCTGTAATTGTGTTTGGAATTCTGTAGAGAAACAATAACTTTGGAGAAAATTTAAATCATCTTATTATGAAAACAGTTTTATGGAGTATGCTTTGTTTGTTTCTCTCCGGATGGGGAAGTATGCAAACGGTATTGGCACAGGACTTGAAAGAGATGGAAAAGAACTTGTCCGCCATCAACGAGGAATTGAGTCAAAAGACAAAAGAATATAGTTGGCAGCTTGCAGCTGCTTACGCAGATTATTGTGAAGCAAACAATAAATATATAAGTTGGAATGATTTGCCTTATCTGCAACAGGTTGTCGAATACGAGCGTCCTGCTTCTTTGGAGACTTATCGTCTGGAACATAAAGCCAGTAAAGAGGAACTGGATAAGTTTTTAAATACATACAAAGAATATAAAGATCTGGTGAAGAAGCAAAAAGAAGCGGTAACCAAGGAAGAGAAAGATGCTGTATCAACAGCCTTTTCTGCATTCTGGAAAAAGTTGAGAAGTGAAGAGAATGCTTATAAAGATTTGTACTATGCCGAACGAAAGGCTGTCTGCAAATATAGATCGGAAGCTTTGCGATATGCGATTGCCTATTATAAAGAAAAGAAGCAGGAGATTCCGACTTCTTATATAAAATATACTGAACGGTCTTATTTATTGCAGAAAGGTTCTGCCTTGGAGTTATTACAAAAAGAAATAAGCGCATTGGAAAGTGTACAGAGAGAGATAATTCAGAATATAACGAGGGCAAAGTATGGGTTGAGTGAAACCGGAGAAAATAAAAGAGAGAAGATATTTGATTGATAAGAGATCATCTGGGATAAAGAAATCCCTTTTTATAATTGGAGGTCTGGACTGAAGAGTTCGGACCTCTTTGTTTTCTCTCTCAAGTACGTATAGGTAAGTTTCTTTTCATCCTATGCCAACTTCTTTTGCATAGGGAGAAAACTTGTTTAGAGTATAAGATAAACTATAACCACAAGTTCTGATTATATAACTGAAACTTTTGATTACATAACTGGAAGTTGCAGTTTTATAACCGAAACTTGCGGTTATAGTTTGGGGTAAGGGAAAAGCAACTTTTCCCAAGGAAGAAAGTAAGTTTCCTCCTTATAGAGAATAAGTTTTCTAACCATATTCCATAAGATAGATAATAAGAATCAGGGAATGGCGATGCTGATTTGTTCAACGGTTATTCCAATACAAAAATAATAGTTCCATTTACGGGGGCCCAGTCATAGATAAACTTGGCATGGGAAGTTGCATTCCGCACGCACATGTGTGAGCGTGGAGTAGTTCCCAACGACGGACTATATTCTATCTGCGTCTTGCGGGGAGCATTGACCGGTACTCCGTGAATATAGGCCCCGTCCGTGAAACGACTCGCATAAGGAGCATAACCTCCCGTTTCTTTCGAGCCGTCTTTTAGAAATACCATTTTTACTTTCTTTTCCTGTAAAACAAACATTCCTAAAGGAGTTTCCTGTGCATACGGGGGCAGATGACGTCCCGTAGTGGAAGGATTCATACTGCGAACCACCCATTGCCCTTTTCCGCTACGTTCAAGAGAAGCGATATTCTGATTGTGGCGGTCTACGAAAACAGCTTTGTTAAAAACAATCGTATCTCCGATTACTTTGACATATTTTTTAGGAATCATCCACTCATCTCCGGTAAACATTGGCTCTGCTTTTATGAATTTCTCTCCATCTTCGATAAAACGGGTTAATTCCCCATCCTGTCCGTAACGTTCGGGTACTAATGTGTCAGTCAATAGATAAAGCGGAACGGATTGGTAACGTTCTATGCCAAGAGTATCTGCCACTCGTCCGTAAGCGTTTCTTTTGAAACTTCTCACAAGTGGTGCTTCTCCATTTCTGTTTTTGTAATTCTGGAGAATAGCCCAGGTGGAAGGCTGCAACTGTATATTTTCGAGTAATGCCAGCCGTTCTTTGATTTTATCCCACTGAAACTGCCGGGTAGTGTCTTTATAAGGATAGGTATCTTCCAATGTGTATTGGTCATACAATAAATCTTTGGAGATTTCTATCTGCTCTGCCGTGAGTTTTTTATTAACAGGTTTAACCTCGGGTTGAACTATTGTATCCTGTGACAGCGAGTCTGTTTGTTGTTCGTGTACAGGAGAAATCTCTCCTGTACACGAAGTGCAGGAGTAGAAGACGCAAGAGGCGATGATGAGGCCGGATGCTATTCCATTCATATTATTTATACAGTGCATTTGATGGTTCGTTTACGAATATACGTCATTATAAGGAATAATCCTTTTGTTTTGTTTAAAAAGTAGGTGACAAATATACTTTTTTGCCATACAATGCAAGTTGTCAGTCATTTTGTCAGTCTATTTCTGACAAAGAATCATTTATTTACTTTGGCACGCTTTTCGCAATAACTTTAGCGTTCCGCCTGAAAAATGGCGGGTAACATCTACTATTAAATGTATAACTAAAATATAACAAGTAACTATGAACATTAAACCATTAGCAGACAGAGTGCTTATCCTCCCTGCACCTGCAGAAGAAAAAACAATTGGTGGTATCATTATCCCTGATACAGCAAAAGAAAAACCTTTGAAGGGTGAAGTTGTGGCAATAGGTCACGGTACGAAAGACGAAGAAATGGTATTGAAAGTAGGCGATACAGTTCTTTATGGTAAATATGCCGGAACAGAACTTGACGTTGAAGGTACTAAATATCTGATTATGCGTCAGAGCGATGTTCTCGCTGTTTTGGGTTAATTAATAATAGTAAATAGTAAATCTTTAAATAGTAAATAAAGAGATGGCAAAAGAAATATTATTCAATATCGATGCCCGTGACCAATTGAAAAAAGGTGTCGATGCTTTGGCAAATGCAGTAAAAGTAACTCTGGGCCCGAAAGGACGTAACGTTATCATTGAGAAGAAATTCGGTGCTCCGCACATCACAAAAGACGGTGTGACAGTAGCAAAAGAAATCGAATTGGCAGATGCTTACCAGAACACTGGTGCACAGTTGGTAAAAGAAGTTGCTTCTAAGACAGGTGACGATGCCGGTGACGGTACAACTACTGCAACCGTTCTTGCACAAGCTATCGTAGCTGAAGGTTTGAAGAACGTAACTGCCGGTGCTAGCCCGATGGATATCAAACGTGGTATCGACAAGGCCGTTGCCAAAGTGGTAGAATCAATCAAGGATCAGGCTGAAACTGTAGGTGACAACTATGACAAGATTGAACAGGTTGCCACTGTATCTGCAAACAACGATCCGGTAATCGGTAAATTGATTGCTGACGCTATGCGTAAAGTTTCTAAAGACGGTGTGATTACTATCGAAGAAGCAAAAGGAACAGACACTACTATCGGTGTAGTAGAAGGTATGCAGTTCGACCGTGGTTATTTGTCTGCTTACTTCGTGACAAATACGGAAAAGATGGAATGTGAGATGGAGAAACCTTACATCCTGATCTATGACAAGAAGATTTCTAACCTGAAAGATTTCTTGCCTATCCTCGAACCTGCTGTACAGACTGGTCGTCCTCTGTTGGTAATTGCAGAAGATGTAGATAGCGAAGCGTTGACTACATTGGTAGTAAACCGTCTGCGTTCTCAATTGAAGATCTGTGCTGTGAAAGCTCCGGGCTTCGGTGACCGTCGTAAAGAAATGCTGGAAGATATCGCTATCCTGACAGGTGGTGTTGTTATCAGCGAAGAAAAAGGTTTGAAACTGGAACAGGCTACCATCGAAATGTTGGGTACTGCTGACAAAGTTACAGTTACTAAAGACTATACAACTGTTGTAAACGGTGCAGGTAACAAAGACAGCATCAAGGAACGTTGCGAACAGATCAAAGCACAAATTGTAGCAACTAAGTCTGACTATGACCGTGAGAAATTGCAGGAACGTCTGGCTAAATTGTCAGGTGGTGTAGCTGTTCTCTATGTAGGTGCTGCTTCTGAAGTAGAAATGAAAGAAAAGAAAGACCGTGTGGACGATGCTTTGCGTGCAACTCGTGCTGCTATCGAAGAAGGTATCATCCCGGGTGGTGGTGTAGCTTATATCCGTGCTATTGATTCTTTGGAAGGAATGAAGGGTGATAATGCTGATGAAACAACTGGTATTGGTATCATCAAACGTGCCATCGAAGAACCGCTTCGCGAGATTGTTGCTAACGCTGGTAAAGAAGGTGCAGTAGTTGTTCAGAAAGTACGTGAAGGAAAAGGTGATTTCGGTTACAATGCCCGCACGGACGTTTACGAAAACTTGCACGCTGCCGGTGTAGTAGATCCTGCTAAGGTTGCTCGTGTAGCTTTGGAAAATGCAGCTTCTATCGCTGGTATGTTCCTGACTACTGAATGTGTAATTGTAGAAAAGAAGGAAGATAAGCCAGAAATGCCGATGGGCGCTCCCGGAATGGGAGGCATGGGCGGAATGATGTAATTCCGGCTTTCTTTGAATGAATATGAAAAAGTCGCTTTCGGATTTCCGAAAGCGACTTTTTTGTTATTAACTTCCCTGAAACATAAAGGATTCTCTTTTTGTTTCTTATCTTTGCATGTCACCTATATTATAGAATATATCTGTATGGATAAAATAGTAGAACTGTCGGTTGAGAATTTTAAGGCTGTAAAGAAGGCAGATATAGCTTTGAATGGAATAACGGTTGTATCCGGTATTAATGGTTGTGGAAAGAGCAGTTTGTCACAACTGTTGTATTATTCATTTTATTATGCGAATCATTTTAATGAAATAGTAGATTCTGTTTTAAATGATGAATTACTTCGTTATGTTGAAGTTCTAAGGCAAATAGAGAGAAGTAAACGGTCTTACATCTGTCAATTCGATTATTTTACGTCATGTTTCCGTTGCAGATAAAATGAAGTATTTGCAATATGTAGAGAGTTTGTTTACTAGCTTTCTATCTTACAGAGATTTTGTATACAGTCAGAAAGATGAGGATATAATGAATTCTTTTAAACGCATTGTGCGAATTATAAAGAACATGTTTGATGACTCACTGGATGATTTAGATAAATTGTTAGGTCTATTTTATGAAGAAATCGAAACATTGTTTGATGTCGCATTAAGAGACAAAGAAAAACGACACTATTTTTTACTGCACGATTATTTGGATTCCTATTTGAAAGGTATATATCCTCAAAAATGGGTAATCCGAGAATATGGAGTTTCTTTTGCAGGGGGAGAGACGAAGTCGGTTCCTTTACTTCATTACATAAAAAGAGTTGCCTATATTGATACCCCAATGATAACAGGGAGCCAATTGATTGGTGGTAGAGATTATTGGATGAAGTTATCAACTTTATTGAATGATAATTCTCAAATAGGGGAAAAAGTTTCTTTATATAAGAATCTTACTCAAATAATGAAAGGTGAGCCTCTTGTTGAAAAAGACGACATCCGTAATCCGAAATTGTCTTATAAAAGAGACGATGGAAAAATATTCGATTTAAAAGATTGTGCCACAGGAATAAAGTCATTTTCTATTTTGCAACTGCTGTTGAAAAATGGTTTTCTCCAAAAAGACACATTGCTTATTATTGATGAGCCGGAAGCTCATTTACATCCTCAATGGATTGTGGAATATGCGCGGATGATTGTCTTGCTCCATAAAGAGATTGGAGTAAAGTTTTTTGTGGCCAGTCATAGTACAGATATGATAAGTGCTATTCGATATATTGCCGCAAAAGAGGAAGTGCAGGACAAATTAAACTTTTATTTAGCTGAGGATTCGGAAGGCACTCCTTATGAATATACGTATCGTGATTTAGGTCTTGACATAGATCCTATTTTTAAATCATTTAATAAATCCTTAGATAAGATTGATGAGTATGGAGTCTGCGAATAAGTTGCAATGTAAGTGCCTTTCGATAGACTCTTATTGTTTTTCTGAAGAATTTGTAAAGCTGTTCTCTGCATTTTATGTTAGTTTAGATGAATTGCTTGTTCGGGAAGGAGCTCCTAAAAAAATCCCCGAATGTAAAAGAATAATTTTAGTGGTTGACATTGACCAATGGGAGATAGAGCAGGCGAGAAGGCAACATCGTTGTTTGAATAGTACGATGGATTTTGTTGCATTGCTTAGCAATAAAAAAATGCTTTTGGTCGATGCCAAATTTAGAGTAGAAACGAATGAACTTAACTCATCTTTTATTCAAGATATAAAAGCTAAGTTAGATTATACAAAGCCTCTGTTTTATATTCATTTGCCTATTCATGAGAAGATCATTTTATTGTTTCAAACCAAGAAGGCAGAGCAATGCAGAAATAGAATAAGGCGATTGATGAATAATAAGTCTGATATTGAAGTGATGGATATTGTAGACTTTTATGTAAAGTATATTACATAAAAAATAAATATTTGAAAGCATAAATGTAAGAATCGTTTTCTCATTTGAGAAAACGATTCTTTTTATTATCAATCTATTCTGTAAATTGATCTTTTCAAAACATCCTTGCTTTATATTTTGTTTGTCCAACGTATTCTTAGTAATGAGAATACTTCGTATATTTAGAATCAAATTTATTAATAAAAGTGAGATGTTGAAAGTATTAACATTTATGAAGCAGGTAGCCAACGGGTTACAGGTGGAGGGAAACTTCGGTACTGCGCACGTCTATCGTAGCAGTCTGAATGCCATCATTGCTTATAGTGGGAAAGTGGACTTCACCTTTGATGAAGTGAGTCCGGAGTGGTTAAAGGGATTTGAAGTATATCTTCGCAGTCGTGGTTGCAGTTGGAACACCGTTTCCACTTATTTGCGCACGTTTCGTGCGGTTTACAATCGTGCCGTTGATCTTCGGAAAGCTTCTTATGTACCTCATCTGTTCCGTTCTGTTTATACCGGTACTCGTGCCGACCATAAACGTGCGTTGGGGGATGAAGATATGAAAAAGGTATTTGCAAAATTGTCTCGTACATCAGGTGTGCCATTAGCGGTATATCAGGCGCAAGAGTTATTTATTCTGATGTTTTCGCTTCGTGGTATGCCGTTTGTTGATCTTGCTTATTTGCGTAAGAGTGATTTGCGTGATAATGTAATAACCTATCGCAGGCGTAAAACAGGGCGGCCATTGTCAGTGACATTGACTCCCGAAGCGATGATCCTGGTGAAGAAGTATATGAATCGTGATCCTTCTTCTCCTTATTTGTTTCCATTGTTGAAAAGCCGTGAAGGAACCAAAGAGGCGTATCGTGAATATCAGTTGGCATTGCGCAGCTTTAACCAACAGTTGATGCTGTTAGGTGAATTATTGGGACTATCCGACAAATTGAGTTCGTACACCGCGAAACATCATACAATCTCTATCTAATTGAAAATTAAACAGTTATTTCTGTTTAATTAATATCAGGTAACGATTTAGAAACGAGCGAATTACAATATTCTGTTTTCTTTTGCCTCTGTCAAAGAACGATTCTTTCAATGCAAATATACACTTTACTTGTGACAAAAGCAATCTTTTTCTACATTTAATCGACTTACAGTCAGCCTTAAAGAGGGTATCTGGTCTCATTCCATCTTCTTCCTCAAAAATAACATAGCAGTCTAAATTGGTTTATGTATGGGATAGGTCTTGTTCATTCGATCCGGTAGACTACTATACATAAAAGTATAAAGGCGAGATACGACAAGGAGATGCCATGCTTTTGTGTAAGGGGAATCTCTCTTAGCTTATCGCAGACCATGTATAGCTAAGTGTTTTGAGAATAAACAGTCTGTAAAAAACGGAAAGACACCGATTATGGGCCGTATCACCATCAATGGAACCCAAGCCGGTTTCAGTTGTAAGAAAGAAGTGTCCCTCGCTTTGTGGGACGTCAAAACCAACCGGGCCAAAGGCAAGTCCGAGGAGGCCCGTACACTCAATCAGGAGCTTGACAATATCAAGGCGCAAATCACCAGGCACTACCAGTACATCTGCGACCACGACAGTTTTGTTACAGCCAAGAAAGTCTATAACCGCTATGTCGGCTTCTCAGAGGAATGCCACACCCTTATGAACCTTTTCAGGGAACAGCTGGAACCGTATAAAAAGAAAATCGGCATAGAGAAAGCCGAAAGCACCTACTGCGGTCTGGTTGCCGATTACAAGAGTCTCCTGCTTTTCATGAAAAGCAAGAAGAATGCAGAGGATATTGTCATCGAAGAACTTGAGAAATCATTCATCGAGGATTACTACAACTGGATGCTCGGTACATGCGCTTTGGCAAACTCCACTGTCTTCGGGCGTGTCAATACCTTGAAGTGGCTGATGTATATCGCGCAGGAAAAAGGCTGGATACGGGTTCATCCGTTCGCATCATTCGAGTGTATGCCCGAATACAAGAGGCGTTCTTTCCTTTCCGAAGAGGAACTGCAAAGGATAATCCATATAGAACCGAGATACAAACGCCAGCGTGCCATGCGCGACATGTTCCTGTTCATGTGCTTCACCGGTCTTTCCTATGTGGACTTGAAAGCCATAACATACGATAATATCCATACCGACTCCGACGGCGGTACATGGCTGATGGGCAACCGTATAAAAACGGGAGTGGCGTATGTCGTAAAATTATTGCCCATTGCTATCGAACTGATTGAAAAATATAGGGGTACGGATGAAAAGAAAGACTCCCCGAATGTGTCTTTCCGGTAGGTGAATACAATGCCATGCGGCTCAGTCTTGGAATCATAGGCAGGAAATGCAACCCCGGGGCGAGGTCACCCCGCACATCGGACGCCACGCATTTGCCGTTCTGGCCATACTCAAGGGGATGCTGCTGGAAACTCTTCAGAAAGTGTTTGGGCATAAGTCCATCACATACGTCCTGCGCATCCATTCACTTGTCCGGCGCAGGCGGGGCAATCTTTTTCTGGAAGTCGCCCATCTGTACGACCAGCGTGCTGACCAGCTTTCTCAACTCCTAATACGCGCTTGTTTCAATAATTGTCAGTTCCATACTAAAATTCTTTTTAAGATTCTGAATATGCGACAAAGTAACGCACATCCTATATCCTTTCCAAACAGATAATATCAGAGTCTTCCGTTGGCGTGCATTGGCGTATCCAACGTTAAAAGAGAAGGTCCTTCACCTGCATCCATGCGGCAACGGAACTTCCATTCCCTTACTTGTTTTCCATAAATTTATAGGATTAATTTCTGGTGCATGATATTAATAGTCATTATTCTGTCTGCTTTTTTTGCTTGCATAATTGCAGCTAACAGTTATCTATTCCAGAACGCATTGTTATGGAAAATGGCAAGCTGTTTTGTTGGTTTATGGATATTGTGTATGATAATTACCGTCTTCGTTTGTCGTAAACTTGAATGCTCTAATTAAAACAGTACGGTTGTCATGCTTTGTGTGTTTTATTATAAATATTATGAATTATTTGGAATTGATATGTAATATAGATAATTTTGCAGTCGGGAAATGGTTTCGGGAGGTTTACGCCTTCCGAATGAAAAGGGAACCCGGTGAAAATCCGGGACAGTACCCGCTGCTGTGAGTCCACAAAAACGGACATCGAACTTTTGCCACTGGTGTAATACCGGGAAGGCACGATGACCGGGACGAGTCAGAAGACCTGCCATGACCGGAATGAGATTTACACCTGCGGGATATACGGGTCGTAATCAAATAAGGAATAGCTCATCGGCCATTCAATATTTGAAGACAGACATATTCCCGTTCGTGTAAGTCCGCACGAACGGGAATTTTTTGTGTTTGTTAATAATATGTTTTACATTAAAATGAGTGACCTATGAAAAGAAAATTACGCTTTCTGGCAGGTGCCTGTCTATTTACCGCAACCGCCTTGTTCTCTGGCTGTAGCTCGGACGATGACTTTTTGATGGACCCGGTTGATTCCGGAACTTCGCAAACCCGTGCTGTGACAAATTCGGACGGTACTTTAACTATCACTTTCGATGATTTCGATCCCGGCATGTTAGCAGGACCTACCTCGGCCGGAGAAAATCTTTATTCGTACCAAGGGTATCCTCAAGTAACCACCATTTACGACAATACTCCGGAAGAATATCTCTTCCTTTCAATGTTTAATACTGTAGGTGGAAGCACAGAGTATTCCAGCGGCGGCATCGCACTTTCCAACTGGAACATCCGCTCCAATCAGTCGGGAAATACCGGAGACTGGTGGTATTCTTATCTAAACCAATGTTCTGTCTATAACACTGCGGTGGAAGCGGAAGGACAGAATAAGGAAGCCGGGCACAGCGGTTCCAATTTCGGTGTCGTTTACGGATATGTGGATGCTTACAATCAGGCATGGATGGCTAAACCAGAATTTTATTTCAATGTTCCCCGGAAATTGGTCGGCCTGTGGATCTGCAACACCTCATACACTTATGGTGTCATTACTTATGGTAATCAGTTCGGTTCTACGGGGGTAGCGACTCCTCTGAAAGAGATGAAAGGGTATTTCCAAGTGAATCTGGAATGTTATGATGCGAATGGCGGTCTGATCCGCACTTACAAACGTCTTTTAGCCGATTATCGTAACGGCCAACAACAGGTTGATCCTATCACGACATGGGATTATTGGGAAATCAATGCCGAAGGGGTGCAAAGTGTGAAATTCAACTTCGAGGGTTCGGATTCGGGAGCATACGGTTTGAATACTCCGGCTTATATCTGTATTGATGATATCACCATACAATAAAAAGAATACAAGGATATCCCTTCTGTCGGGGGTATCCCTGTTATTTTTCTAAAATCCACACATCATGCATCGTTTTCACTATTTTATTATTTCTGCCTGTATGCTGTTCACCTCCTGCAACAAGGATGAAGTCATTACCGAAGAAGTAGGAGGACAACCTATAATAGAACTTGACAGCGAGACCGGTATTTACACGGTCAAGGTCGATCACGAATTGACTATCGCCCCGACATACCAGAATGTTGAAGATGCTCTTTTTGCTTGGACGATAGACGGTACGCTGGTTTCTTCGGGTCCGTCTCTTCAACGTACATGGAATGAATGCGGGGATTTTTATGTCAAACTAAGAGTAGACAATGCGGAAGGCTATGCCGAAGAGGAACTGAAAGTAGAAGTGAAAGAACTCACCCCTCCGGTCATCTCACTGGCACTACCTTCGCAGGGGCTAAAAGTCGTCCGGAATACCGATTACACATTTACTCCCGATATTCAGCATTCGGATGTCGAAGGGTTCAAAATCGAATGGGTACGGGAAGGAAAAATCGTTTCCACCGAGAATACTTATACTTTCAATGAAAAAGAACTCGGTGTTTATACGGTGACAATCAACGCTTCCAATATAGATGGGACAACAACGAAAGACGTAAGCGTAGAGGTCGTGGAAACGATGCCCTACGTTGTCAAATTCCCGACCCCGTCTTACCTGCAAACATCCACGGACAGGTACACTTTTGCCGACCGTCCTGTTTTCCTGCGTCCGTTGTTGGAGTATTTCGACAATCCCCGTTTTGAGTGGAGTGTGGACGGTCAGGTCATGGAAGGAGAAGTGGAACGCATGTTCAAGTTCACGCCGTCCGCACCCGGAGAATACACCGTCTCCTGTACTGTGTCGGAAGACACACCGACGGAAAAAATAAGCAGGAATATCGACAAAGGGAAAACGGCTGTCACTGCCACCGTAAAAGTCGTTTGTGTGGACAAAAAGGAACAAGACGGCTTCCGGGCTTCGGGAAGTTCCAAGCTCTGGAATAAAGTCTATGAATATACCCCAGCTCCCGGCCAATTTATCAACGAGACGAGCACGATAGGCGGTATGACCGGCAACGAAACATCCCCTGAAGCGGCTGTCGCATGGGCAACACAGCGTTTGAAAGACAAACTGCACGTCTCTTTAGGTTCTTTCGGGGGTTATATCATCGTCGGCTTCGACCACAGTATTCCCAATTCGGGTAACCAATATGATTTCTGTGTTCAGGGGAACGCCTTTGACGGCAGTTCCGAACCGGGTATCGTATGGGTCATGCAAGATATAAACGGAAACGGATTGCCGGATGACGAGTGGTACGAACTGAAAGGATCTGAAGCAGGCAAGGAAGAAACAATACAGAATTTTGAAGTGACCTATTACCGTCCGGAAGGCAAAAAAATGGATGTCCAATGGATCAGTTCCGACGGTAGAAACGGCTGGGTAGACTATCTGTCCGCTTATCATACACAAGACTATTATTATCCGGCTTGGATTTCGGAAAACAGTTATACCCTGACAGGCACTTGTCTGGCCGCCCGCAACACCCAAGATTCTCAAACCGGTTATTGGGATAATCAGAGTTATGACTGGGGGTACGTGGATAATTTCGGAAACGACCAGATAGAAGGCGGCAGTACGGTGGATGGAAGCGGACAAAGGAACGGTTTCAAAATTTCCAATGCCATCCATGCCGATGGAACGGAAGCCAATCTGCAATATATTGACTTTATCAAAATACAATGCGGTGTTCTGGCCAAAAGCGGCTGGCTGGGCGAAGTTTCTACGGAGGTATTTTCTTTTGAGGATCTAACCAAATAATAAAAATTACAAGTATGAAAATTTATTTTCTTCCCATGCTCCTATCCTTGTTCTTTTTGGGAGCGTGTGACAAAAACGATGAAATTATACCTGAAGATGCAGATGAAAATTTCATCACATCGGTCGTGATGACCGTGGACGGGAAATCGTACACGGCCGACATTACGGACAATACAGTAACAATAACCGTTCCCTATACGGTATCGCTGAACAACGCCGAAGTGGAATTCAAGTACACAACTTCTGCAACAATCATACCTGATCCTGAAACGGTAACGGACTGGGATAACGAACGAACCTTCCGGGTGACATCCTATAACGGAGATGCCCGCGAATATACCTATAAGGTCGTGAAAAGCGAGATAGAATCTGACGGAGATGTGGAGTTGAAGACCACCGAGGAGGTAGCTTCTTTTGCCGCAACCAAAACAACCGTTGTCAAAGGGAACCTGATTATCGGCTCTGATGCGGAAGAGGCAGAAAAAATCACTGACATATCTGCATTGGCATCTTTGAAAGAGGTTACTGGCAACATTGTCATTCGTAACAGTTACAACGGTGCAGACTTGACAGGGTTGGATAATATCGTTTCTGCCGGAGGTTTACAGGTAGGTTCGACCGATGTCGCCTCGAAAGCTACGGAACTTCACATGATTTCCATGAAAGCATTGGAAACGCTCTCCGGAGACATATCGGTATATAACGACCAAGTGACGTATGTCCTATTCGAGAAACTGGCAACTATTGAAGGAAGCGTGATGTTCAATGCGTCGTCGTTACAGAGTTTTGAGTTTCCGGTTCTGACTACTGTAGGTCAGGATCTGAATCTTCAAGGACTCAATGAAGAGAACACAGCAGCCGGTTCGATTGCGTCTTTGGAAATACCGGAACTGACAAGTGTCGGAGGGGTCTTGTCCGTAAACAATCTTGCCAAGCTGACTTCCATGAGCTTCCTTAAGCTGAAAGAGACCGGTGGCCTTGATTTCCATACCGTCCCCGTGATGTTGGAAACCATCAACCTTCCGGAAATCGAAACAGTAAACGGAAGTATTATTATGGAAGCCAATATGGAAGCTCCTCCTACCGGTAGTTTTGTTCCCCAACGAAATGACGTGCTTCAGGCTTTCGGTGGAATGGACAAACTGACAACGATAAAGGGACAGATAAAGATAAAGAATTTCACGGCACTCAAACAACTTCCCGACTGGAGCAAGATCACCACACTTGGAAGCATCACGCTGGATTATCTTGAAGATGTGAGCGGAACACTGCTGTTGCCGAACGCCCGATTTGAAACCTTCGGAGAAACAGCGCCCCAGATTGAAATTATAAACAAGGTGCAGCTCTCCAAAATTGAAACAGCCGAAGATTTGTCAAATGTAAATTTTGTCATCACCAGTCTCACGAATAATAAGTTCCCTGAAATCACGTTCAAGAATATCAAAGACTTCACTTGTAAGCCAACCACCAACAATACCGATTATACCATATCGACAATTCAACATGTATATGGAAATCTAAATGTGACAGGCCAAATGCGAAGCAATGCCAAATTTCCCGACTTGGAAATCATAGATGGATATGGATATATCCAAATACCCATGTTTGCTTCAATCACAATGCCAGTCTTGAAAGAAGTGGGAGGACAGTTCTATTTATCTGGAAATTTTACCAGTTGTAACTTGCCCTTACTATCCAAAGTTTGTTGTTCAGCTTCTCCTGTATATTATAAAGAGGGAGAGGGTTCGTTAGCAATATCTTTACAAAGTAAATCGCTGGATATTCCGGAATTGCTTCACGTAGGAGGTGAAGGGTTGTTCGTTAATAAAGCAACAGGCATTACTTGTGATAAATTACAGACTATAGATGGTACGCTACAGATAAAAAGTGCGACTTCTCTTTCTCAGGAAACACTTTCCATGGAGAAGTTGGAGACCTTGCATGGGGTTGTTTTTGACGGTTTGACGAAATTTACCGACTACACTTTCTTCGGCAAGTTTATAGAAAACGGAATGATTACGGGGGAAAGTTGGAGCGTGACGAAATGTGGGTATAACCCAACCTTCCAAAATATGAAGGACAAACAATATACGCAGCAGGATTAAACCTTATACCTTAACCAGAGTACCCGTAATGATTCGGGTACTCTTTTTTATCCGAATGACAATGAGCAGAACAATACAACGGATTTGCCTTTTTCTTTTCTGCCTGCCAGTTTTCGGCAGTTGCATGAAATGGGATTACGGAGAGATGGAAGATTTCTCTGTATCGGCCTCTGGTCTTTTCATTACCAACGAGGGGAATTTCCAGTACAGCAATGCCACGCTTTCCTACTACGATCCCGCCACGTGCGAAGTGGAGAATGAAGTGTTTTACCGTGCCAACGGGTTCAAGTTGGGCGATGTGGCCCAGTCTATGGTTATCCGGGACGGTATAGGCTGGATCGTGGTGAACAACTCGCATGTGATTTTCGCCATCGACATCAATACTTTCAAGGAAGTGGGCCGTATCACAGGTTTCACCTCACCCCGGTATATCCATTTTCTGTCGGATGAGAAAGCCTATGTGACGCAGATATGGGACTACCGTATCTTCATCATCAACCCCAAGACATACGAGATTACCGGCTATATCGAATGTCCAGACATGGACATGGAATCGGGTTCCACCGAACAAATGGTACAATACGGCAAGTACGTCTATGTGAACTGCTGGTCGTACCAGAACCGCATCCTGAAAATCGACACGGAGACGGACAAGGTCGTGGACGAACTGACCATCGGCATACAACCTACTTCGCTGGTCATGGACAAATACAACAAGATGTGGACCATCACGGATGGCGGTTACGAGGGCAGCCCATACGGTTACGAGGCACCGTCTCTCTATCGTATAGACGCCGAGACTTTCACCGTAGAGAAACAGTTCAAGTTTAAGCTGGGCGACTGGCCTTCGGAAGTCCAGCTCAACGGTACACGGGATACACTTTACTGGATCAACAACGATATTTGGCGAATGCCGGTGGAAGCCGACCGTGTTCCCGTCCGGCCTTTTCTGGAGTTTCGGGACACCAAATACTACGGCCTTACGGTCAATCCCAACAACGGGGAGGTATATGTGGCCGACGCTATTGATTACCAGCAACAAGGTATCGTGTATCGCTATTCGCCGCAAGGCAAGCTGATCGATGAATTTTACGTGGGAATCATTCCGGGAGCTTTCTGCTGGAAATAACGAGGAAGGAGGACAAAAATGAAAAGACATCTTATTCTATTGTTCGTGGGGGTAAGCCTGCCCTTTCTGCTTGCCGCCCAGCAGAAAAATTCCGTCAGCATTACCAAAAGGGTACTACGTATTCCGGAGGTTACGGTGGTGGGCAAACGACCTATGAAGGATATAGGCGTGCAACGAACCCGTTTCGATTCCATCGCCATGAAAGAGAACATCGCCTTGTCTATGGCCGATGTGCTGACATTCAACTCATCCGTTTTTGTCAAGAACTACGGACGCGCCACGTTATCCACCGTGGCTTTCCGGGGTACCTCTCCCTCGCATACCCAAGTGACGTGGAATGGTATGCGCATTAACAACCCGATGCTGGGCATGACGGATTTTTCCACCATCCCTTCTTACTTTATCGATGATGCCTCGCTGCTGCACGGAACGTCATCGGTAAACGAAACGGGCGGCGGCTTGGGTGGTCTGGTCAGGCTCTCCACTTCTCCGGCCAACCATGAAGGGTTCGGGTTGCAGTACGTGCAGGGAGTGGGGTCGTTCAGCACGTTCGACGAGTTTCTCCGCCTGACCTACGGTGACAAACACTGGCAGTCCTCCACCCGTGTGGTGTATTCCTCTTCCCCCAACGACTACAAATACCGAAACCGGGACAAGAAGGAAAACATCTATGACGAGGACAAGAACATCATCGGTTCCTATTACCCGACGGAACGCAACCGCAGCGGGGCTTATAAGGATCTGCACGTCTTGCAGGAAATTTATTATAACACGGGCGAAGGCGACAAGTTCGGGCTAAACGCCTGGTATATCAATTCCAACCGGGAACTGGCGATGCTCAGCACGGATTACGGGAACGACATGGACTTCGAGAACCGCCAAAGGGAGCAGACGTTTCGCGGCGTCCTCTCGTGGGATCGCGTGCGGGAGAAATGGAAGGTCGGTGTAAAAGGCGGCTATATACACACATGGATGGCCTATGATTACAAGCGGGACAAGGGAAACGGCGAAATGGCTTCGATGACCCGCTCACGCAGTAAGATTAACACGTTCTACGGAAGTGCGGACGGGGATTATGCTCCTTCAGAGAAATGGCTGTTCACGGCCGGTGTTTCCGTACACCAGCATTTGGTGGAAAGCGCGGACAAAAATATCATCTCGCAGGAAGGTAACAAGGCTGTTGTCGGGTATGACAAGGGACGTGTCGAGTTTTCCGGTTCCGTTTCTGCGAAATGGCGGCCTGTCGATCGTTTTGCCGCCTCGCTTGTCCTTCGCGAGGATATGTTCGGTACGGAATGGGCCCCGGTTATCCCGGCTTTCTTCATCGACGGGGTACTGTCGAAAAAAGGCAATATCGTGGCGAAAGCATCCATCTCCCGGAACTACCGTTTTCCCACGCTGAACGACCTCTATTTTCTGCCGGGCGGTAATCCCGACCTGAAAAGCGAGCACGGCTTCACATACGACGTGGGGTTGTCGTTCTCGGTGGGGAAAGAAAATGTATATGCTTTGAGCGGTGGTATCAACTGGTTCGATTCGCACATCGACGACTGGATCATCTGGCTACCCACAACCAAGGGATTCTTCTCCCCCAGAAACCTCAAAAAGGTACATGCTTACGGGGCAGAGACCAACGCCCACCTTGATATAATGCTCGGAAAGGACTGGAAACTGGATATGAACGGAACTTTCTCGTGGACTCCCTCGATCAACGAGAGCGAACCGATGAGTCCGGCAGACCAATCCGTCGGCAAACAGTTGCCATACGTGCCGGAGTTTTCCGCAACGGTGACCGGACGTCTGTCATGGCGGACATGGAGCCTGCTTTACAAATGGTGTTATTACAGCCAGCGTTATACCATGTCGAGTAATGACTATACCCTGACGGGCTATCTGCCCCCTTACTTCATGAATAACGTGACACTGGAAAAACAGCTCTCTTTCCGATGGGCCGATCTGTCGCTAAAGGGCAGCATCAACAACCTGTTCGATGAAGAATACCTTTCCGTATTGTCCCGTCCCATGCCGGGCATCAATTTCGAGATATTCATCGGCATAACACCCAAGTTCGGAAAAAACAAAAATAGTAAACGATAATCTGCATCAATATGAACGCATTAAAGAATTTAAGCCTGATTTTGTTGCTTTCTCTGGCATTTACAGGCTGCCACAACAAAAGCTCAAAAATCAATGATTTCAACCTGCTGCTTTATGCTCCCGAATATGCCTCCGGCTTCGACATCAAAGGGGCGGGCGGGAAGGAAAGCGTACTGATAACCGTCAGGAATCCCTGGCAGGGAGCGGACAGTGTAACCACATGGCTGTTTATCGTCCGCAACGGTGAAGAGGTTCCCGAAGGGTTTGCAGGACAGGTACTCAAAGGAGACGCCAAACGTATCGTGGCGATGTCTTCCACTCATATCGCCATGCTTGACGCAATCGGTGAAGTCCGGTGTATAACCGGCGTTTCGGGAATCGACTACATTTCCAACCCAGACATCCAAGCCCGCCGCGACAGTATTGGCGATGTCGGCTATGAAGGGAACATCAACTACGAGTTGCTGCTCTCGCTCGATCCCGACCTCGTTCTGCTCTATGGGGTGAACGGCGCAAGCGCAATGGAAAGCAAACTCGAAGAACTCGACATACCGTTCATGTATGTCGGCGATTATCTTGAAGAGTCGCCTCTCGGCAAGGCCGAATGGATGGTAGTGCTTTCAGAAGTCACAGGAAAACGTGAGAAGGGTGAAAAAGCCTTTGCCGCAATCCCGGTCAGATACAACGCCTTGAAAAAGAAAGTGGCCGACAGTACCCTCGGCACTCCTTCGGTTATGCTTAATGTTCCCTATGGCGACTCGTGGTTCATGCCTTCAACCCAAAGTTATGTAGCCCGCTTGATTACTGATGCGGGAGGCCGCTATATCTACCAGAAGAACACGGGAAACGCTTCTATCCCCATTGACTTAGAAGAAGCATATCTGCTCGCGTCGGATGCGGACATGTGGTTGAACGTGGGAATGGCGAACTCCCTTGACGACTTGAAGGCATCATGTCCGAAATTCACCGATACCCGATGTTTCAAAAATGGAGAGGTGTATAACAACAACGCCCGTACCAACACAGCCGGGGGTAACGACTATTACGAGTCTGCCGTCGTGAATCCTGACATCGTGCTCCGCGACCTCGTGAAGATATTCCATCCTGAACTGGTGCAGGAAGAGTGTGTGTATTACAAGCAACTGAAATAGATGCGTTCCCGTTCGACTATATTATTCTCCATATTGATTACGCTCACGGTCGGTCTTTTTTTACTGGACTTGGCCGTGGGAGCTGTCAACATTCCGATCCGCGATGTATGGGCAGCACTGACCGGGGGAAATTGTTCCCGTGCCACGGAAAAAATCGTACTCAACATACGCCTCATAAAAGCTATAGTGGCACTGTTGGCCGGGGCTGCCTTATCGGTCAGCGGTCTTCAGATGCAGACCCTCTTCCGTAATCCTCTTGCCGGTCCCTATGTCCTTGGCATCAGTTCCGGTGCAAGTCTCGGTGTGGCACTTGTGGTACTTGCCGGGATCGGTTCATCAATAGGCATTGCCGGAGCAGCGTGGGTGGGTGCGGCTGTCGTGTTGCTCGTGATAACTGCCGTCGGACAGCGAATAAAAGACATCATGGTAATCCTGATTCTGGGCATGATGTTCTCATCGGGCGTAGGTGCTGTCGTGCAGATATTGCAGTACCTCAGCAAAGAGGAATCGCTGAAAGCCTTTGTCATTTGGACGATGGGGGCTTTGGGTGACGTCACCTCCGGACAACTTCTGATTCTTGTTCCATCGGTGTTTGCCGGACTGCTGTTGGCTGTACTGACCATCAAACCGCTTAACCTCCTGCTGTTCGGAGAGGAATATGCCGTAACAATGGGACTGAATATTCGGCGTTCACGCAGCCTGTTGTTTCTCTCGACAACGCTGCTCGCCGGAACGATAACCGCTTTTTGCGGTCCGATAGGTTTCATAGGTCTCGCTATGCCTCATGTCACAAGAATGCTTTTCCAAAATAGCGATCATCATGTCCTTCTGCCCGGAACAATTCTTTCGGGAGCATCGATATTGCTTCTTTGCGACATCATTTCTAAAATATTCACCTTGCCGATCAACGCCATTACAGCTCTATTGGGAATCCCAATCGTCGTATGGGTGGTTTTACGCAACAAATCCATCACCGCATGATAGAATTACAGCATTTTTCCATAGGTTACAAAGAAAACTCGTTGCTCCACGAGGTAAATGCCACGATAAAAAAAGGTCAACTGACAGCCCTTATCGGAAGAAACGGGACAGGAAAATCGACGTTGCTCCGCGCCATAGCCGGTCTGAACCGGTGTTATTCCGGAAAAATCATTCTCGACGGGCACGACATCGCCTGCATGAAAACCGAAGATATGGCAAAAACGCTGGCTGTCGTCACGACCGAGCGCACGCGCATCGCCAACCTGCGGTGCAAGGATGTCGTAGCCATAGGCCGTGCTCCTTATACCAACTGGATAGGTAGGATGCAAGAAACAGATAAGGAGATAGTCATGCAATCGCTCATTTCGGTGGGAATGGAGGCTTATGCAAACCGCACGATGGATAAAATGTCGGATGGCGAATGCCAGCGTGTGATGATTGCTCGTGCATTGGCACAGGATACTCCTATCATTCTCCTTGATGAACCGACTTCCTTTCTTGACATGCCTAATCGCTACGAACTTGTGGCGTTGCTTCGTAGGCTTGTCCACGACGAGAAAAAATGTATCATGTTCTCGACACATGAACTTGACATCGCGTTGTCCATGTGCGATTCGATAGCATTGTTAGATACCCCGAATTTAAGTTGCTTGACCGCGTCTGAAATGCAGAAAAGCGGATACATTGACAGACTTTTCCAAAATGAAAACATCCGTTTCGACTCCTTATGCGGTACAATGATTTTGAAACAATGAGTATATACACTGTAGAAAATTTTACTTCAGACATCACTGTTGAAGGATACATCGCCGAATTCCGTGACGAACCACATTTTCTTGAACTTTGCAAACAATGTACCAATTACGGTAAAAGTTGGGGGTGTCCTCCATTTGATTTTGATACGGAATCGTTTCTCCGACAATACAAGTATGCACATCTTATGGCAACGAAGATAATCCCTGAAGACAAAGATATTCCGATTGAATATACACAAAAACTCATTTTACCGGAACGGATACGAATCGAGAGCGAATTATTGGATATGGAACGGAAATATGGAGGGCGTTCATTTGCCTATATAGGTAAATGTCTTCACTGCTCAGATAACGAGTGTACGCGTAACTGCGGCACACCATGCCGACACCCGGAAAAAGTGCGTCCGTCACTCGAAGCCTTCGGATTTGACATAGCCAAAACGCTTTCTGAACTTTTTAACATCGAACTTCTTTGGGGAAAGGATGGCAAATTACCTGAATATCTTGTTCTCGTAAGCGGATTTTTTCATAATGAATACGAACTTTGCAACATAGCATACTAATGATTCGGACATGAAATAAACAGACAAACTAACCACATTCGGTTCAATCTGTTTTGTGATTTCAAATGAATTATAGTTAGATATGTAAAAAGCGACGCTGGAGCTTGAAATAAGTAACGGTTTATCGGTGTATTCTCCGTTAAACCGTCCTGTTTTCGTTAAACGAAAACACAACTTGCTGTCCGCAGGAGCGGACCACATTTATCCAATAATTATTGTGTATTAGCCCATTGTATGGCTATTCTCCTGTGATTTACGAGGCATTTCCATCAGGTGTTTGCCGGCTGCTCTCCCCATAAAAGGGTGGATATCTCTCCATAATCATATGACTTACGTCCATAATTCGGGAATAAGGAGGCGAATATACGGGAAATCTGCCCTTTACATGCCCTATTGTCCATTAATGGATTGTTACTTCTACACATCTACAAATGGAGAGCGGCAGTGAGCCGTATATGGTTTATGGTTTTTCTGCATTATCTTCATTAATGGATTACTACTTCTACACTTCTGCAAATGGAGAATGTAGCCGTGTACACCTTATGGTCTTCCTTCATAATTCTCCATTAACGGATTAATACTTTTACACTCCCATAGACCGATAATTTAAGAATCCGTATCCGGACGGATGCGCGCTCTCACGCCTGCCCATAAGGATTAAAAAGGAACGGTGGACAAGGAAACGGAATCCCGCTCGCTTTTCCACACCACTACGGGCCTCTGATGTCGCCTCCGCATAGGAAGAACCGTCCGAACGGAACGGCATCTCCGTCCCCCCCGTCATGTGTATCATGACAATAACTGACTTTGGATGACTATAAGTGACAGGTGGTTTCATCCTGTTCTCTTCTTCCTTTATTTTGTATTCCGAGACAATACCAGTTGTGTAATTTAATAATTTAAGATTTTAAAATATGGATTCAGAAAAGGAAAAGAACCGGCTTTCCGATATCGTTCTCGAGAGGGTCGGACTCACGGGGAACCTTCTGTCAGCTCCCGTTTCCCCATCCCTGGAACCAGTGGTGGAGATACCAAGTCATGGAAGTCAGGTCCGGGCAGGGAAAGTGACAGGTCCGGAGGAATACAAGAGGAGGTTTCTGGTTCCCGCTCCCAGAGCCGCTGAGTGGAAGACCGCCTACATTGATGGGAGACTGCACCGCCGGATCGCCATGCTGGTCAGGGCCGCCGGCTGCGGCAGCATCTCCGGTTTTATCATCCGGTTGTTGGAACTCCATATGGAGGAACACAGGGAGGACATCGCCTCCCTGCTCGGTGAGGTCTACCGTCCCTGGGATGAGGACGGACAGCCGGGAGGAACACCTCGCCGATAAAACGTTGTCATTGTCCAAGAAGGCATATCATGACAGGAAAGAACGTAAAAGAGCGGATTGGTCTTGGCGGGATGGACGCGGACCGCATCCGTGAGATCATGGGGGAAGCGCCTGCCTGTCCCCGGAAGAGACGTGGAACGTCCGGTAACGACATTATACGTCCCGCAAGGAAAAATGGCCCCATGCAACCGTCCGTCTACGGGGAGGAATACCTGCATGGCATTGCGGGCGTGCAGCGTCGGTCGCTGCATATTCCCGCCGCCCTGCACCGGAAACTGTCCATCCTGGCGGGAGCCTCGAGAAACGGAAAGGTCACTCTGGAGGGGTTCATCAACCACCTTGTCTCGCGGCATCTGGAAGAATACAGGGAAACGACGGACATGATTCTGGAGGAGTCCCTGCCCGGCCCGGTCATAAAGGCTCGTCCCCCATGACAGGGGATCTCCCCCGATGGGAGCATTATTTTTGTTTCTGAAACAATAGTGTTTAACTTTTAATGAAAAAGAAGTATGATGAAAAAAGAAAAAGAGTTGTTGGTTGCCATCGCCAGCCAGAAGGGTGGCGTGGGAAAATCCGTCTTTACGGTACTGCTGGCCAGTGTCCTGCATTACCGCAAAGACGTGCGTGTGGCGGTTGTGGACTGTGACTCCCCGCAGCACAGCATCGCCCTGATGCGTGAGAGGGACATGGAGAATGTCATGAAAAATGACGACCTGAAGGTGAACCTGTACCGGCAGTACGAAAGAATCCGTAAGCCTGCCTATCCGGTCATCAAAAGCGACCCGGAAAAGGGGGTGGAAGACCTGCGGCGTTATATGGACGAAAAAGGGGAGACTTTCGATATCGTGCTCTTCGACCTTCCCGGAACGCTCCGCAGCGAGGGGGTGGTTCATACCGTTGCCGCGATGGACTATATCTTTGTCCCGCTCAAGGCGGACAATATCGTCATGCAGAGTTCCCTGCAGTTTACCAAGGTGCTGGAAGAGGAGCTGATCGCCAAGGGGAACTGCAACTTGAAAGGAATCCGGCTGTTCTGGAACATGGTGGATAGAAGGGGACGGAAGAATTTGTATGATGCCTGGAACCGGGTCATCCACAGGATGGGGCTGCGGCTGCTGTCCTCACACATTCCGAACACCCTCCGCTACAACAAGGAGGCGGACCCTGTCTGTAAGGGTGTCTTTCGTTCCACGCTGTTTCCACCCGATCCCCGTCAGGAGAAAGACTCCGGCCTTCCTGAACTGGTGGAGGAGATATGCCATGCCATCGGTCTGGAGGAATCCGATACCGAGCGGTAGCGGATGATAGGATACAGACACCTTGAATAAGGGCTTTTAGCCTAAGATAAAGTAAGATAATTGCATGATAATAAGTTTTTTACAGATGTGACTTCTCCTATAAAAGCATTACCTTAGTAGTGTAATGTGCGCCAAGAGGTCACACAAGTAATTGTTCAGCATCGTGTCTGAACCTATTGTTCCATCAATAGTAGCCTGAAGAGGCGTACGTGACTGGCAACGGTCGGGTGCGAAGCCCTCTTGACAACGACGTTCCAACCTAAGCATCATAGGCGAAGAATGTCAAAGCTGACTGATATGAGTAACCTAAGTGAATCGCCGTACCATCGTGACTATGAATTAGCTCACGGATATTTATGGGCCATTCCAAAAGGCAAGCAGTCAGGATAGTACGCTGTTACATCGTGCTACACGGATGTCGCACTGCTGGTGGATAGGCGGAGTCTAAGTCGGTCGTCAGTTATTTGTGCGAAACTTGGTAAGCCCGTATCTCTCCCGTCAGCCAATAACCGATGGGTGGCCAATTGTAAGAGCGGCCGAATGAGGTGCGGGTAAAGGATTGTGGAGAAAGCGAATGCCATGGTGTAATGCCCTGGATAAAGGTTTCAACGTCACCCTACGCGAAAGCGGGCAGACTTCCACAGGGTAATTCTTTGTGAAACGAATTGTAGAACTTCAAGTATAAAGAAACAGCAAAGGAACAAGGCGCAAGCCGAGTGTGCATCTTCAGCCGGACGCAAAACCGTGTGGAAAGGAATAGACTTCGCACGATGCGAACGTAAGGTATCAATCGTTCACTGACTGCTATGTTCGGTATTAATGCAGACTGAATCCTTAATCATTTATCCAAACTCTTGAAATATCAAAGCCTGATTTAAGTGCAGATAACTGATAGAGTTTGGATAAATGGAAAGTTTGAATAAAATACATTATTATCAATTTCTACAGATATTTTTCCTTGCGCTCACACCCCACTGCATATTTGAGAAAACAGAATGATTTAACATACTATTTTTCATATCCAATCTTTTTTAATACTCCCCATGATAATACTCACTATAAAAAGTCCAATCGAATAATTTTACGCGGTGATAAATGAAATTAATAGAAAGCGATTACCTTTGAAGAAAAAGTCTGTAATTTGGTCAAGAGAAAAGTACAATAGGTCAAAACATGGATATTATAATTCGCTTTATTTGCACTACCATTTTAAATCTAATTGTATTAATCCTTATTATAAACTTTAATATCTGCACTATGAAGAGAAAAGTACTATTAAGCACATTGTTTCTAATACTACATTTCACTGTAGCATTAGCACAGCAAGTAACTATTTCAGGGCAAGTGTTGGATGAGAAGAGTGAACCTCTTATCGGTGCCACGATAAATATCGAAGGTACCACCAATGCAGTAATCACCGATTTAGAAGGAAAGTTCACGATAAAAGTACTTCCTTCTGAAAAACTGGTCATCAGTTATCTGGGATATAAGCCCAAAACTATCACTATCGGAAAGAACCGAAGATTTGATATCATTCTAGACCCTTCAGTCACAGAGATGGATGAGGTGGTTGTTGTAGGCTATGGTAGCCAGCGAAAAAGTGATATTGCAACCGCCGTTGCTTCTGTGAATATAAAAGATATTGTAAACAGTAGTTCTACGCAGACGTTGCAAGCACTACAAGGCAAAATCAGCGGAGTACAGATTATCCCCACAGACGGTTCATTGTCAAGCGGAATGACTTTCAGAATCAGAGGTGTCAACTCCGTCACAGGAGGAACCCAGCCTCTCTTCGTCATTGATGGTGTACCAATGCCTACTCAACAGATCACCAATGAAGATACCGAAACGGTAAACAATCCTCTGCTGGGACTGAATCCAAATGATATTGAATCCAATTTGAATTATTGGAATCCTCGTCCTATCAAAAAGGATAATCCATATTTGACCGTCCAAAGGAAGCTCTCTCCACAGACTGTGGAGGATTTCGCCAATAGACTGTTCATCTACCAGGTAGGAAAAAACAATCATATCGGCTTTCCATTCCGCAAACCCTCCCAGATGGAAATCCTTAACTTTGAAATGAGGAACTATTTTGCAGAGACCAATACCAATTATAAAGCCTTTGCCACGGGTGGTGACAAGGCACAAAGCTGTTGGATGGCCAATTTTGTTCCTTTTGACAAGGTTACAGACATATATCTCTTTGAATCCGCTATTGACGCAATGAGTTTCTACGAAATAAACCATTATACTAAAGAAACCACATGCGCATTCATAAGCACGGGGGGATATGTCACCAAATCCCAAATAGAGAATATAAGCCGTATATTCCCATCTGATAAGGTAAAGTGGAATTGTTGCTATGACAATGATGCCAGCGGTAATGGTTTTGACATCACCACAGCATATTATCTCAAAGGTGAGGAATGTAAAGCTTTTGCAAGGACCAACACTGGAGACACATATAAGACCATCTATTTAAGTTTCCCGGATGGAAACACACAGACCTTCAAAGAAGATGCATTTTCCTCCGGCGAGTATCTTAAACAACATGGTATAGACAATGTAAATATCATCAAACCTTCACGGTACAAAGATTGGAATGAGCTTCTTGTCTATTACAAAAGATTTGATTTGAACCTGGGTCCAGGAATGAAATTCATCCCGGCTATCGAAAAGACCATATCCCAACTGAATCTAAGAGGATATGAACAATTGGCCAATAGTATCAGTTCTTCCACAAAAGAACTGGTGGATTCTCTGCTTGAGCAAGCCAATTACTGCATTTCCGCACCTCTTGCCGAGAGCGGCGCTTATACTCTTATGGTAGACTGTAATATCTTCATGGGGCTGGACACGATGGTACCGGTACCAAGCAACTTATATGTTATAGAAAAGTGCACGCAAAAAAAGATATCGGCACATGCCATAAATGAATTTCTTAAAAAAGAATATATAAACATTTTTAGAGACATGAGTTCATCTGATTTCAAAAATTTTCTAGAGAAAGACATCCTAACTTATACAAAGGGTGCTGTAGAAAAGAATTTTGAGAAAGTGATATTGACTTTCGGATGGAGCCTTAAACCTTCAATTCTAAAAAAAAAGAGTTTTGACTTAGAACATGGTATATAGCATAACAATACAGCATGATACCATAATAGTAGCTGTTTCAAGCAGACATGTTGTCACAATTCCTGCCAGGTTTAATGGAATGATTCTCGGGCTTTGGAACTTGATACAGATTTTCGTTGCCTACTGTAATGAGAATCCGAATTGGGTGAGTAATGTCCGGTCACTGTGGGGTGACCGATTCAAATAGGGACAGGTATGGAACGGATGCCTATTCATTCCCCTATTATAGCTGACACATGGACTTTTATACATTCTTGCACTTTTTAAGTGGGTAAAAAAGTACTATTTGTATTTTATACAAAAAATTGTTTGCTTAATGAAATGGAACATACATTGCCAATGATATTTAATACCTATATATAGGTATTAGATGCGTTTTTATACCCAAAAAATGGTATTTTTATAATCTTTTGTAATATCTAATTTTGCGTCCTAAAATAGATCTTTTATCGAAGAGAGATACAGTTTCCTTATATTTGAACTGGGGCTTCTGTAAAGTGCGATAAATATGAGGCTGGAACGGAGCTATCAGAAGAATTTTGGAGAAAATCCGTTTTTTAACTTAGTTAGATCTATCAATGAAAATATAAGTATTTATCTGCGTTGTATTAAGATATAGCATATCAGAACTACAACCATCCCGTTTTTTATTTAGATTTGCAGTTTGCTTTTAATCACTCAAGATCCGTATTACTATGTATGGAACTTAAATAAAGTACTAATATATATTGGATTTTCCTAAATATAATGCAGTTGCTATATTGTTAGACAACAGACGGTTGAGGTCTGTGAGATTATGCAACGGCACCAACAAAAACAACATGTATTTTTAATAATTTTAGTTTTGTTACACACAATGGTTTGTTTTAATTTAAAATTTACATATAATTTTGCATTATTAATAAATATGATGTTACTTATGAAAAAAGGTATTTTGGGGTGTAATATTATATACTTGTTTATACTTATTTGCATAGGAATTGCCCTCCCTATCAAATCGCAAAACAATTACAAAGTAAAACTTACAGGCACTGTTTATGAGTACGACCACAACAACAAGCGTTTGCCTTTAGAATTTGCAGCTGTGTCTATTCCTGAAATTGCACTAGGGACAACCTCTGATGAAAATGGTAGATACATACTGGAAAATGTACCTACTGGTAAAATTCGTATGCAAATTCAATATTTGGGCAAAGTCTCCATTGACACCTTAATAAATGTAAATAAGGATTTGGTTCTTAATTTTACAATGAGGAATGAGGATTTTAAGTTGAAAGAAGTTACAGTAACTGCAACCAACAGCCGTTCAGGCAAATCCACATCTTCTCACATTTCCCGCTCTGCTATGGACCATATGCAAGCGACCAGTTTATATGATGTAATGTCATTGATGCCAGGTGGAATTTCACAGAATCAAGATATGAGTTCGGCACAACAGATTAACATCCGTCAAGTTTCCAGTTCCAGTGGTCCGGAAGCTCCGATGAATGCTATGGGCACCGCAATAATTCGTGATGGTGCCCCCATCTCAAATAATGCTAATCTATCTGCGATGAGCCCTACGGTATTAAGTGGTACGGAAACACCCGCTTCATTGGCCGGAGGTGCCTCGCCGGCTGGTGGAACCGATGTTCGTAGTATTTCTACTGAAAATATAGAGTCTATACAAATCGTTCGTGGTATCCCTTCTGTTGAATATGGTGATCTGACCTCAGGAGCAGTAATTATTAATACAAAAGCTGGTCGTGAGCCGCTACGTGTCAAAGCAAAAGCCAATCCCAATATCTATCAGGTGTCTATGGGAACCGGTTTTGAACTTGGAAAAAAGAAAGGCGCTTTAAATGTAAGTGCAGATTATGCTTATAATACGAATAATCCAATATCCAGTTACCAGCACTATCAGCGTGCCACAACAAAGTTGCTCTATTCAAATACTTTCTTTAATAATAAGTTACGTACCAATTCCAGCTTTGATTTTATTTATGGTAAGGATCAACGTGAACGTAATCCTGATGATGAACAAACTAAAACAGCTTCGGAAGGCCGCGATATAGGTTTTACTTTGAATACCAATGGTACATGGAATATAAATAAGGGCTGGTTAAAAACACTACGCTATGTATTGTCAGGTACGTATATGGATAAAGACAGTTATTATGAAACCGTATACAGTTCTGCTACATCTCCTTATTCCATGACCACTACAAACGGTGCGGTACTTAGTAACTTTGCAGGTCAGCATATCTATGATGCCAATGGTAATCAAATTACTAATTTTGGACCGGAAGACATAAATCATTATGCTGTTTATCTACCAAGCAGCTATTTGGGACACTATGAGATCGATAGTCGTGAAGTTAATTTGTTTGCTAAAGTGACGAGTTCTCTATTCAAGGCGAGCGGTCATGTAAACAACCGCATCTTGATTGGTGCGGATTTCCGGAGTGACGGTAACGTTGGTAAAGGAAAAACTTATGACCCAAGTACTCCTCCTTATCGTAGTCAATACGGTCATAATTCATCTTTCCGTCCACGTAACTATAAGGATATTCCTTTCATTAACCAATTTGGTGCATATGTGGAAGATAATTTCAAATGGTCCATAAGCGGTACGCATGATTTGAACATTCAGGCTGGTGTGCGTTATGATCATACCTCAGTAGTAGGAGGCATTTTCTCGCCACGTGTAAATGCATCCATTGATTTGATTCCGAATCTATTAAGTCTTCAGGGAGGTTACGGTATTGCTGCAAAGATGCCTTCTCTTCTCTATTTATATCCAGAAAATGCATATTTTGAATATATCAATATAAATGAGCTTACCAATGAAAATATTCCGGAAAGCCAGCGCTTGTTTATGACTACCACAGAAGTTCGGCAAGTAGATAACTCAGATTTGAAGATTGCCCAAAATCATAAAGCAGAAGTCGGTTTTAATTTACGAGTGGGTAAAACCAATCTGAATGTAATAGCTTATAAGGAGCGTCTGAAGGATGGTTATGTAATGAGCCAAACCTTCAACACCTTCAATACATTTATCTACAATGAATACCAGCGCACAGAAAACGGGATAGAGCTTAGTAGTAGCCTACCGGTATTGTCTACTTATGCAAAACCAACTAATAATTTAAATATAGAAACTAAAGGTTTAGAATTTGATTTGAATATCGGACGTATTGATGCTATCCGTACGGCCTTCCAAATAAATGGCTCATGGATGCGTACTAAGAGTTGGCGTCAGGGTTATAGCTTCTATGACAATAGCGAAGATGCTGCTTCAGCCCGTAAACCGGTGGCCATTTATTCTCAAGAAGGCAATGCAAGTTACAAACAACAATTTGTAACGACTTTACGTGCCACTCACAATATCCCGCGTATCGGTTTTGTTGTTACGATGACAGCACAAGCTATTTGGCAGCAGTCTAATTGGAATACATTTGGAAACGATTCTATACCTGTGGGCTATTTAGCATTGGAAGATGCGTCTGTAAATATGTTTCCCAAGGGGAAATATACCACTACCCAGCAAGTAAAGGATGCAGGATATGGATATATGTTGAATAATGTAAGTCATAATAATGCTATAAAAGAATCATACAGTCCTTATTTTTGTTTTAACTTGAATGTAACTAAAGAAATTAGCAATATGCTACGTGTTTCTTTCTTTGCCAACAATATGTTCAGAAGTTATCCGCGCAGAGAATCCAAACGTAATCCGGGTTCATATATTCAATTGAATAACCGATTTTTCTTTGGGCTGGAATTATCACTCACTTTATAATGTTTAGGAAGTTATGAAAAAATATTTAATATATTTGTTTACATTGGCAAGTACCCTTTTGATAGGATGCGATTCGTTCAGGGACATGTCTGGCACAGCAGAAGTGAATCCTATCACAGTGGATGTATATTTGGATATTACCGTTGAAAATATATCCACACTGAAAGATCTGACTGTAAAGTTCGACAATTACGATGAAGATTTACATTATGTAAAAGAAGTAACTGATAATAGTGTGAAAGTTGACGGAATTATCCCCGGAATTTATTCGGTAACAGTATCCGGTACAGCGATCGATACAGAAAACAATGAATACTACATCAATGGCAATTCTGTAAATGCGGCATTATTTAAGCATGGTAGCGCATTGAATATTGAAGTACAAGGGCTTAAAGTGAGCCCATTAATATTCAAGGAGATTTATTATTGCGGTAGCCGTCCGGAAAAAGGAGGAGTCTATTTCCGAGACCAGTTCTATGAGATATACAATAACTCTGCTGACATTTTGTATTTGGACGGTATTTATTTCGCAAATTTAACTCCGGGTACAGCTACCACTAAATTACCTATTTGGCCGGAAGCGGACGGTAATAATTATGCATATGGAGAACGTGTGTGGAAATTTCCAGGAAATGGAACCGAATATCCGTTAGCGCCAGGTGAATCTTGCATCATTTCTCAATTTGCCGCTAACCATCAGTTGGACATCTATAACCCTCAAAGTCCTATAGACGGCAGTAGTTCTGAGTTTGAGTTTAATATGAATAATCCAAACTTCCCTGACCAGGCAGCTTATGATATGCAACATGTTTTCTACCAAGGAAAAGCAGAGATGGGAAGTATACCACAATATTTGACATCCGTATTCGGAGGTGCTTATGTGATTTTTCGTGTTCCTGAAGGAGAAGCTTGGGATCCGGTCAACGATGAAAATATGAAGACAACAGATCTTAGCAAACCGAACAGCAATGTTTATTATGCAAAAATACCTATTAAATATGTATTGGATGCTGTTGAAGCAGTAAACAATGAGTCAAAGATGAATGCAAAACGTGTCCCCGGTGTACTTGATGCAGGTATTACTTGGGTAGGAGCTACTTATTGCGGTTTAGGTATTGCTCGCAAATTGTCCACAGACGAAGAAGGTAATCCTATTATTCGCGAAGAAACAGGTACATATATATATCAGGATACAAACAACAGTACGGATGACTTTGAACGTGGCGTTGTTCCTGTAATGCGTCGTAATGGAGCAAAAATGCCTTCATGGAATCACACATTGTAATAATTAACTAAAAAGACAGAACAATGAAAAAACAATATATGAACTATATGAAAAGCTGCCTGCTGGTAATGATAGCCTGCCTTGTAAGTATGGTGGGAGCGGCACAGGGCTTCTCTCCCGCCGCTATGGAACAATTGAAAACAAGACGACTATGGTCTCATTCACAGAATGCTGCCGGTATGCCATTCGATGATATTCAGAATTATTCGAATGTTATATTGGGATATGACTTACAGGACGGAAACTATTGCCGTCCGCAAGAGGGGCAGAAAGAGGCTATCGTAGGTGTATCCAGTGAAGGCTTTATCAATCTGAAAAATGCATATGTGTGGGGAGCATTTAATTTTGCACAAAAAAATCTGACAGATGCCGGATATAACGCCTCCATTGCCGATCCATTCAGGGGAATGCCTTACTATGTCGCAGACCAGCACTTAAGCAAATGGAGAAATCAATATTACGATCTGAAGTTTCGTGCAGCTACTCCTTTACTTGGTAATCATTGGGCATTGGGGTTGGAAGGTAATTATGTAGCTACATTAGCTGCCAAACAGCGCGACCCGCGTGTGGATACCCGTTTTTATACGCTGGGACTGACGCCGGGGATTACTTACAAGTTGAATAATTCACACAAGTTTGGTGCAAGTTTCAAGTATAGTTCTATCAAGGAAGACTCAAGAATGAGTAATGTCAACTCTTATGTGGATCAGGACTATTATATATTATACGGTTTGGGAACAGCCATAAAAGGAATAGGCAGCGGTGTAACCAGCAATTATATTGGAGACCGTTTCGGTGGAGCTCTCCAGTACAACTTCAGTATGCCCTCTTTCAATTTACTGCTTGAGGGCAGTTACGATGTAAAAGCGGAAACTGTTCAGCAGAGCTATACGACTCCTAAAAAAATAGCCGGTGTAAAAGATAAAACTGCTCATGTTTCTTTAACGATGATTCAGGAAGGAAAGGACTATACCAATTATATGAGAACCACATATACAAATCGTAACATCGATGGTATTCAGTATATTTCTCAACGCGATAACTCTGAATCACAAAGTGGCTGGGTGGAATTATATAATAACATCCGTTCTACGTACAAGGCACAAACCGCTTCTCTTAATTATGCATTAAGCAGAAACCGCGGGAATGAATATAGTTGGAAAGCAGAATTAAATGTGAATTATACCAAGCAAGACGATGAATATTTAATGCCTAATTCTGTACAGAATGCAGAAAATTTATCTTTAGGCTTAGGTGGCAAAAAAAATTTTGTTTTAGGCAATAGTTTGAATCGCAGGCTTTTAATAGATGTTCATGTTGCGTATAACAATAATCTGGGAGGTGAATATGTATATGGTGGCAGCCATGCAGACTATCCAACTGTAACCGAATTACAACAAGGGCTGACTAATTATTATACCTGTGATTACTATCGTATTGGCGGGTCGATAACGTATTCGCAACAAGTCAGAGAAAACAGACGTATGAACTTATTTGCAAAAGTTGTATTCGATCGTGTAAATACCTCTGACTATGATTATGATGGGCGTACTCATTTATCGATAAGTTTAGGATGTAATTTTTAATGCTACATAACGAAATCTATATTACAAAACATGCGTAAATTAATAACTGGAAGTTTGATGCTCTGCAGCATATTATCTCTGCGGGCACAGACATTTGTTAAACCGGCTGTGAAAGTAAAGGACACCTCTTTTGCTGTAATTACAGATAAAGGGACATTTCAGGCTTGTGAAGCCGAGCTTAAAGCCTATCAGGAGATTCTAGGAATGGAAGGGTTGCCTACGTTCATCGTATACAATGAATGGAATAAACCGGAAGATGTAAAGAAAGTTATTGTTAAGCTCTACAAAAAGGATAAATTGGAAGGAGTGGTATTTGTCGGTGATATCCCTATTCCAATGCTCCGCAAAGCCCAGCATATGACTTCCGCTTTTAAAATGGATGAGAAAAACAATGACTGGAGAGATTCTTCAGTGCCCAGCGACCGTTTCTACGATGATTTCGACCTACAATTCGATTTTTTGAAACAGGACAGTGTCGAAAATAATTTCTTCTATTATAATTTGGCTATAAAATCTCCACAGCAAATTCGGTGTGACATATATTCTGCACGTGTCAAAGCTGTTGATAACGGCGAAGAACCGCATGCGCAAATCAGCCGCTATTTTAAAAAAGTGGTGGCTGAGCACCAGATAAACAATAAATTAGACCAATTCTTCTCCTATACAGGTGATGGCTCTTACTCTAACTCATTGACTGCATGGACACCGGAAACCTTTACTATTCGCGAACAAATGCCGGGCGTATTCGATAAAGAGGGACGGGCCCGTTTCATCCGTTATAATTTCAGCGATTATCCCAAGGACGATGTCATTAATATGCTGAAACGCACAGATCTGGACTTGTCTATTTTTCATGAGCATGGTATGCCCGAACGTCAATATCTTTCCGGTAGTCCCGCTACTAATAGGTGGAATGCTCATGTAGATGCAATGAAGTACTATTATCGTGGTTTAGCGCGTAGAAAGCAAAACAACAAAAAGTCTTTCGACGAAATGCTGGATATGATGAAAAACACATACGGTTTGGACACTACTTGGATTGCAGGCTATGATGATCCCAAAGTAATTGCAGAAGATTCTTTACTAGACCTGCGCACCGGTATTATCCTGTCGGAAGTTACAGAGTTTAAGCCTAATAGCCGTATGGTAATTTTCGATGCATGCTATAATGGTGATTTCCGGGAAAAAGATTACATTGCCGGACGTTATATCATGTCGGAAGGAAAATGCGTAACTACTTTTGCCAATTCAGTCAATGTACTGCAAGATAAAATGGCAAACGAGATGCTCGGCCTGTTAGGTATGGGAGCACGAGTGGGGCAATGGGCTAAATTGACGAATATTCTCGAATCGCACATTACCGGTGACCCTACTCTACGTTTTCAATCTATCAATGAGGTAGATGCCAATGCTTTGTTCAAAGAACCATATAGCGAGTCCCGCATGTTGGAGTTATTACAGTCGCCCTATGCCGACATACAGAATTTTGCTTTGCACAACCTTTATCGCAATGACTATCCGGGTATTTCTGATTTATTAAGAAAAACTTTTGAAACTTCCTCGTTCATGATGGTACGTTTCACCTGCTTGGCATTGCTTGAGAAGATTAGTGACAAAAACTTCCGGGAAGTCTTACACTTGGCCATTACGGATTCCTATGAATTTATTCGTCGCACCTCTGTTCGTATGATGCAACATGTGGGACTGAACGAGTATGTTTATCCGCAAATCAAAGCCTATGTAGAAGACAACCTATCCGAGCGTGTGGCATTTAATGTGAGTTTGGGGCTTCAAGTCTTTGATCAGGCAGCCGTACAGGCGGCAATTGATAAAGTAATGGCTGAGACCTATGTGTTGCAAGACAAGGAGGAGATGCGTAAGGTTTTGGAGAATGCCAATAATAGTCGTAGCATGCAAAAAGAGTTATTAAGCAAAGAAACTTCCGAACGTTGGCGCATCCTTTATTGCAATTCTCTGAAAAATCATATGGCACATGCCTGTGTAGACGGCCTCTTGGCTTTACTTACCGACTCCAGTGAAAGTGAAAAGCTAAAAACCTGTTTATTGGAGGCTTTTGCTTGGTTCACTCATTCTTATCGGAAGCCTGACATCCTTCGGGTATGCGATCAACTGAGAAAAGATAAGAGCTTATCCGAGAACCTTCGTGAAGAAGCCGACCGTACATATTACAGACTTAAAAATTAATTGGCCATGATTAAAAAAATAATATATCTGGCATTTCTTTTGCCATTGGCAGGAAATGCACAAACAACAGTCATAAAGCCATTGGTCAAACAACCTACCGCTTTTGCTATCATAACAGATAACCAAACTTATGCAAATACCAAAGATGCCATGCATCAGTACAAAACTGCGGTTGAAGATGATGGTTTGGCAACTTATCTGATCAGCGGTGACTGGCAAAATCCAGATCAAGTCAAACAGATAATCATCAAAACATATCAAGAATGCCCTTCATTGGAAGGTCTGGTTTTAATCGGCGATGTGCCTGTCGCATTGGTACGTAATGCGCAACACATGACTACTGCATTCAAAATGAATGAGAAAGCCTTTCCTTGGGATCAGTCTTCCGTACCTACCGACCGCTTTTATGATGATCTGAACTTAAAGTTTGAGTTCATCAGGCAAGACTCAGTAAATCATCAGCATTTCTACTACAAATTGACAGAAGACAGTCCCCAGCGGCTAAATCCTACTTTCTATTCAGCTCGTATCAAGTATCCGGAAAAAAAGGAAGGGGATAAATATGCGGCCATTGCCTCATATCTGAAGAAAGCTGCTGCTGCCAAGGCAGATAAGCATAATCAATTAGATCGGGTATTCTCATTCAATGGTGCTTCTTACAATTCCGATTGCCTGATTGTATGGATGGATGACGAAAAAGCTTATATGGAGAACTTTCCATTAGCTTTTGGTCGTCAAATGGGATTCAAACATTGGAACTTCCGAATGAAACACCCTATGAAATATAAGTTATTCAGCGAATTGCAACGAAAGGACCTTGACTTATTTATGTTTCATGAACATGGAATGCCAACAGGGCAGCTTATTAATGATGAATTGGCATGCACTGATTTCAATAATCGTTATAAAATGTTGAAGAGTACACTTTATAATGCAGTCATGTCCCATGTTGGAAAACGTGACAAAGACACCTTACGTATTCAGATGCAGGAAAAACGACAAGTGAATGAGGTGTTTTTTAAAGACCTGGACAATCCTAAGTTCTGGGAAGCAGACTCTCTTCACTACGCTGATGAACGTATCGTAACGGAAGATTTAATGAAGAGAAATCTTTCCACTAATCCGAAGATGATAATGTTTGATGCGTGCTACAACGGTTCTTTTCACGAAAACGACTATATAGCAGGACAATATATCTTTAATGACGGTCAGACATTAGTAGCACAAGGAAATACCCGTAACGTATTGCAAGACCGCTGGACTATTGAAATGATTGGTTTGTTGTCCCATGGTGTACGAGCCGGGCAATACAATAAGCTAATCGTATCACTTGAAGGTCATTTGTTTGGTGATCCCACTTTCCGTTTTGCTCCTATCGAAGCCAATACTTTAAGTACCGATATAACAATACACAAAGATGACAAAGCCTATTGGAAGAATTTGTTAAACAGCCCATACGCTGATGTACAAAGTTTGGCCATGCGTATGCTGGCTGACGCCGATACCCAAAAGGAATTATCTCCGTTGCTCCTGAAGAAGTACCGGGAAAGTGGCTTCAATACGGTTCGTATGGAAGCTATCAAGTTGTTGAGCCGTTATCAGGACGACAACTTCATCGAAGCATTACGCGAAGGTTTGAACGATACTTATGAAATGGTAGCTCGCCAAAGTGCCATTTATGCTGGATTTGTAGGTGACGATTCCTTATTGCCCGCTATTGTGGAAGCATTGGTCGAACATAATGAACGCTTACGCGTACAAATGAGTGCCAACAAGGCTTTAAGCCTTTATCCGAAAGAGAAAGTAGAAAAGACAATAGAAGACTTTTATGCAAAAGTTGACCGTTTGAATGAAAACGAAGAGAAAAAACGATTACTAAGAAGCCTGGAAAGAATGTTTGTACAAGAGGCAAAAGTCCATCAGACCTTGATGGATGTAGCTGCACCGGAAGCAAAACGTATCAGTGCAATCCGCAATGTGCGTAACTATACATTCCATTTCCACGTGGATGATTATTTGAATGTAATTCGTGATGCCGGTAATCCACAGGAAGTACGTGTAGTAATGGCCGAAGCATTAGGTTGGTTTACTAATTCTGTACAACGGCCACACATTCTTGAAGAAATAAAGAAGATGCAACAAACAGCCAATCTTCCGGAAGATTTAAAAGCAGAGCTTGAACAGACAATCAAAAGATTAAGTTTATAAATATGAATAAATACATCCTTTTGGCAATTACCGCTTTGTGCTTACAGGATATGCAGGCGCAAACAGTTGTACATCCTAGTATAAAAACAAAGACTACTTTTGCAATTGTAGTCGATCAGAAAAGTTATGATGAAGCGAAAAGTGAAATTGATGCTTATCGTACCAGTATAGAAAAAGAAGGTTTAGGTACTTACTTGCTAATTGATGATTGGAAAAGGCCCGAACCTATTCGTGAGCAACTTGTCAAATTGCATGAGAATGAGAAAACGCCTTTGGAGGGTTGCGTATTTATAGGTGACATCCCTATTCCAATGATTCGTGATGCACATCATCTATCTTCGGCTTTCAAAAGGTCTCCCAAAGCCAATTGGCAGAAATCAAGCGTTCCTTCCGACCGTTATTATGATGACTTCGGATTAAAATTTGATTATATTAAACAAGACAGTTTGATACCTGACTATCATTATATGACATTGCGTGCTGATTCTAAACAGTATATTTCACCGGATATTTATTCGGCCCGTATCCGTCCATTACATTTAGAAGGTGAGAACCGTTATCAGATGCTACGCGATTACTTAAAAAAGGCAGTTGCCGAAAAAGCAAAGCAAAATGCATTTGACCAACTGACTATGGCCCGTGGCCATGGTTACAATTCTGAAGATCCTTTGGCATGGAGCGGTGAGCAAATAGCCTTACGTGAGCAATTGCCGCAAATATTCAAATCGGGTAATACAGTGAAGTTCTATGATTTTAACATGCGCTATCCGATGAAACCATTATACTTGAACGAGATTCAGCGCGAAGGATTAGATGTCATGCTATTCCATCACCACGGTGGCCCCACCATGCAGTATATCAATGGCTATGAAAATGGTTCCGGTATTAATTTGAGTATTGAGAATGCCAAAATATTCTTGCGAAGCAAAGTGCCTTCATACGCCAAGAAACATGGGCGTGAAGCTGCTATCAAAGAATATGCCAAGCAGTATGGGGTGCCTGAAAGTTGGTGTGCGGAAGCTTTCGATGAGGAGAAAATAAAATCGGATTCCATTGTAAACCGTAATATGGATATCTATACTGAAGATATTCGTCTTTTGACTCCTAATGCGCGTTTTATATTGTTCGATGCTTGTTTCAACGGTTCTTTCCATTTGGATGACAACATTGTAGGCTCTTATATATTCAATAAGGGTAAGACCATTGCTACTATGGGATGTACGGTTAACACCATTCAAGATAAATGGCCGGATGAATTTCTCGGCTTGTTAGCTGCCGGTATGCGCATCGGGCAGTTCACTCGTTTTACCTGCTTCTTGGAAAATCATCTGATCGGTGACCCGACTTTTCACTTCACCAATAATGCCGGGCTGGATATGGACATCAACCAAGCTTTAGTTGCGCAGGAAGGAAATGTTACATTCTGGAAAAAACAGCTGAATTCCCCTATGGCTGACATGCAGGCAATGGCGCTCCGTCAATTGTCAATGGCAAATTATAGTGGTCTCGTTGAGTTGCTGAAGAAAAGTTACCACGAATCGAACTATTTCGTTGTGCGGTTGGAAGCATTACGCCTATTAGCTTTGAACTATCCGACAGAGGTTGCCGATGTATTGCAGACAGCCATGAACGACAGTTATGAACTGATCCGTCGTTATGCGGTGGAATACGTTGAAAAGAATTGCAATCCGGAATTGTTGCCGGCATGGATAGAAAGCTATTTATTACGCGGACATGAAAACCGCCATCGTTTCAGAATTTTTAGTGCTATCAACACGTTCGACCATGATATGGCTTTGAATGAATTGAAGAAACAGGCTGCCGATTGGTCTTTCTACGATTCTTCCTATGTGAATGAATTGTTAGAATACCTTCCTCGCCAAAAGAAAGGACTTGAAAGAGATTTTGCACTTATTGACAGTCCGGAAAGTACTACCAAACAGATACAAAGCGAAATAAGTAGGTTCCGAAATAAACCTATTGCTAAAGCTATTGAGCCATTACTGAACATTATAAAAAATGAAAGCCAAGAAGAAGAACTTCGCATATTGGCTGCTGAAACATTAGGCTGGTATAATTTATACTATAATAAAGCAGATATAATCAAAGAACTTAACACATTTAGAACTTCCAATCAAAAGCTAATGAACGAAGTTACCAAAACAATTAATAGGCTGAAAAGTCAAAATAGGTAGAATCATCCAAACGATGAGATAGACCGGATCCAAAGGGCGGTTCTGCCATTCCTGAGCAGCCTGGTTGACTTTGTTCGTGATGATGGAAATAGCTGATGTGGACAGTTCTATCTCATAGATTTCACGCATCTCCTCTTCTATGTCTGACACGCTCATTCCTTTGGCATATAGGGAGATAACAAGTTTTTCTTTAATATTATCGACACTATACAGGGACATTCAGTAAATGTCTATAGTATAACTCCTCAACCAGTTCCAGACACCAATCATTAAAACAGGGATATTCCTAAAATAATAAAATTTAAGGCAACTAATTCATTGCGAGTTAGTTGCCTTTTTTGTATCTTTAAGCATTCCCCCCAAAAAACGGTTTGACGGCCAAAACGGGGGTAATCTAAAATAAAAACACATGGTAAAGATACAAAAAATCTCAGAAATCGAACCTCGTTTAGGTTTTACCGAGTTCGATATGCTAAAAAAATATCGTCAAAGTTTTGCAACGAGTGAATTAGGTCGCCTCCATGCTCTGTTTCCTTTCTCGGAACTGACCCGACAAATGCATTTGAAGTCCTCTGCTTTGGGTCGTAAAAGTTATTTTTCTCCCGAAGGTAAAATAGCCTTGATGGTCTTGAAGTCCTATACCAACTTTTCCGATGCACAACTGATTGAGCATTTAAACGGTAATATTCATTACCAGTTGTTTTGTGGTGTTCAGATTGATCCGCTTCATCCACTAACCAATCCTAAAATCGTTAGTGCAATTCGTCAGGAACTAGCGCATCGCCTTGACGTTGAGCCCCTCCAGCTCATTCTTGCCGAGCATTGGAAACCTTATCTTGAGAACCTTCATGTCTGTATGACCGATGCCACCTGTTATGAAAGTCATCTGCGTTTTCCTACTGATACCAAACTCTTATGGGAAGGTATTGTATGGCTTCATCGTCATCTGTGCAAACATTGCCAGACCTTGCACATACAACGTCCCCGTAACAAGTATCTTGATGTACGCCGTGCCTATCTTGCTTATAGCAAACTGCGTAAACGCAGGAAATCACAGACTCGTATGATTACACGAAGGTTACTTCAGTTATTGGAAAATTCAATACTGCCAACAGATAATCCAAATGATCGCCTGTCATAATATAACAGGCATTGTTCATTACATAATTGTTGGCATCATATGCAAAAGCCATTTGGTTTCCGATTATTTTCCATACAATTTTTGGCTTAGAAAAATCCTCCCAATAACTGATGCTATCTTGTGTTTCAAACCACTCGTTACTAGTTTTCTTTCGGGCTTTTATTTTTTTGCCATTAACAATATGAGTTTCTCCTGTTTGTTCTAAACGCTCTATGCCAATTGACAGAAGATAATTTTTCACCGCAGGATAACTTTCTATATCATAATGCCGCGAAGGAAATGTGGCTATAATCCACAAGTCCGCCCATTCATATTCATATCTCTTGATATCCCTGCCACGAAGAATCGGTCGTATAAGTTCAGCCGTCCGAACACGTTCATCTTCTGTTTGACAATTCGCTAGTATCTCATCACGCTTTTCGGTAGAAATGATAAAAGCATCATTGAAACCAGTTTTTATCCCATAGTTGATTTGGATGTTCCAATCCTTCAAGGGTATTCCCACAGACTCAATCTTCTGCTTGATGCTCTGTTCAATGGGAGACAATATCATCCATGGGATAGAATCTGCAAAGTTACACTTCACGCCTTGTTGCTGCACGAAATCGCTCAAATTATTCAAGCCATTCGAATCTTGTACCAAACAAGCTTGTGTGTTAAAAATATTTGCTGCTTTTTGAGATAAAAGAATATTTGCTTCTACCGTTATTGCATCGAATATTTTTATACCTGCAAAATCTACCAACATAATAGGATTGGTCTTGCTTGCGAAATAACCTCGCAAGGCTTCACCATACCCTGCACGCATCCATTTATTAGACGTGATATAGCAAAGAAAACCATTGGGAGTAAGCAGGTTCATACCCAACTCATAGAAGAGGCAGTAAATATCACCAGTGCGTGCATAAGTTATGTAACCCATGCATTCTAATACATCGGCACTCTTACCCATAGATTGTAACTGAATGTAAGGTGGATTGCCAATGATACAGTCAAATCCCAAGAAGTTGCCTTCGGCATCAAGTACTTCTGGAAACTCTATACGCCATTCGAATGCACCAAGATAAATTTTGTTGGAGCGTATTTCCTCAAATATATTTTCTAAAGTCGCAATTTCTTTCTTTAAATCGGCAATGCGCTTGTCCGACGCTTTCTTTTCCTTTTTTGTCGGTTCAAACAGTTGAGGCGCTTGTAAGTTTGCCAACTCAGAGCGGCGTTTGTTCAATCTAACCAATCGTGCATCCCGGCGGTTGATCTCTGTTTTCAGTTTCGACTTGATTTCTGTTATAAACGTTTCCAAATCCTGCTTTTCGCTTTTACTTTGGGCATTTTTATATTTAGCTACAGCCTCCTTATATTGGCTGATGCTGATACTAGACTCTCGCAGTACGGTCTGAATACTGTCTGTCAAAGCGAATCGGTGAAGCAAAGAATTTCCACATTTGATGTTAATGTCGATATTTGGTAAGGTTTCTAAATAAGTGTAATTACTTTCAGCCGTATAGTAAGCATTCTTCAACAATTCAATCCACAGTCGTAGGCGGCAAATCTTCACAGAGTTGGGGTTAATATCAACGCCAAATAAACAGTTCTCAATGATTTGACGCTTCTCCTTGAAAAGAGTTTCCTGCATGCGGCGACTTTCCGCATTGAGTGGGTTGTAAGCAAATAAATTACCTTCGGTATCGGTAACAATCAGCTCGTCATTTTCAATGGCAAGTTGATAGTCCGCTTTGCGGATACGCTTACCGGTAGCATCTACCAAAATACCTAATTCGTATTTCAAGAGTATCAGTTCATTGAGAGCAGACACAAGAAAGTGACCCGAACCAACAGCTGGATCACACAGTCGCAAACTGTTAATTAGTTCATTAGCTTCGACTATATTGTCAATATGGTTGTATAGTTCTATACGGGTGGTACAATTCCAGCCATAATAACCATTAAACTTTTGCAACACGGTCTTGGTGATTGCTTCACGGCACATGAACATAGTGATAAAGCCTGGAGTGAATACTGAACCATCCTTGTGACCATTTATTTTCTCGAATATAAGCCCTAAAACAGAAGCATTGATGAGTGTTTTAGCCTCTTCTTGCACTTCTTCACTGCCTTCGCTCGCAAAGTTATAAGCGTCGAGAAAAGCAAACAAATATTGCAGGGTGGGTAATGCGTTGACTTGTAGATTGCGTTTTTTATTTCGTAATACGCTACTCGCCAAGACAGGAAGTACCGTACGTTGTGAAAGGCTGTTTATCTTAATTGTTTTACTTTCCAAATCTGTCACCTCGAAAAGAGAACTGTTAAGATAGGGAACGTAAGCAAAATCACGCATAATGGAGTGTGTGCGGCTGCCCATGTCACGTGCAAGCACTTGGAAAAAGAGTGTGTTGAGATCATCATAGTCATGAATCTTAGTTATTGAAAGAAATTTATAGATTGCATCTCCATTGTGGTATTTCAACATCTGAGCCTCCAACAGTTTCAAGAAAAGGATACGATTCATCCAAGTAATACACAATTCCATTGCAACATTGAATAACCGTTCCTCATAATCATTCCCATACAAACGACCATTTATGTGACGCAAACAATCTTCTGCATCCAGTTGGTTAATAGTATTCTCTAGTAATGAAGCCTCGTCACGCCGTTCCACAGCTTTGCGTACAATCACGGTTTTATTATTCTCTTTGCGTTCCTCAATACCAATAATGTGTAGCAGCTCAGTGTAGAATCCACGGTTGAGCGAATTGCTGTCATTTTGGAACGATAGCTTCAAAAGATGTGTATCGCTGAATATCTTATAAAGTTCGATAAGTTTGCGTGAAGCGCTACTGTCTGTTCTATCAAGCAGGTGTTGATAGTCTTGTAAGTTGAAGTAAGTGTATTCAAGGCTATCTTTCACCTCCTCAATATAGGTTGTTGCAATTTCAGTATAGAAGAAATCGGTTTTGTTACTGGTTTTGCGTCCATCCACAAAGTCTTGAAACTCACGACGTAATTGTTTGTTCTGATAGAATTTGCGTTCAAACTCATGGGCATCAAAAATAAAGAATTCATGAATATTAGTAGCGATGAGATATTTAATATCATTGTTCTTCTTATTGACACGTTCTTTAAGATAGTATAGCAATAATTCCTGCAAAGCCTTACGATTAAGATTGTCATTAGAAATCATCTCACCTTTGTTGGTGGTACTCTTTACTTCAATCAATAACCCTATATTGGACTTGATAGTTTTATCCAATCGGATAGCCAAATCAATATCTTCTTCGGGAGCCATGTAGTATGGCTTGTAGAACGTTTCACTCAGAAAATTACGTAAATGTTCTTTTTGCGTGTGTTCTCTTTGCCCATCCACAATATTGTCTCTCAATGTGCGAAGGGCATTTTTGAATAAGTCAAAATCTGTTGTTTCAATCGCAACCTGTCTATATGCTTTGTTCAAAACTTGATTCGGTTTGAGTAGTCCCATAATGTTTGGTAAATGAGTTAATAAAATACAAAGGTAGTCTAAAAACTTGATAATAAAGAATGAACGTATTGGTTTAACGAAAGTTTGTTCTACTGCCAGCCATTATCAACAAACAATAGCAGCAGTAGATTTGACATGATTCTACTTATTATATTGTAATAGCCAGCCAAAGTAATCTTTTCACATCCGGATCTATCACAGGTTGGATAAGTTGTTAACCTGAAGGTAACCGACCTGATGGTATAGGAACAGGAAGAAGTCTGTAATCATGGCATTTACCCGGATAGAGAAGCCACATTTTTTATTGCCGGACTTCCGGCATTGCCTCATCCATGTGTGAAAAGGAGTTTTTTCTTTCACCACAACGTTCCTTTCACATACCCAAAGGGGGTAGTGGATCCAGACCTGCTTCGGCTTTCTTTTTCCTTCCCATATGACAAAAACCGACTATCCATGACTATTCCTGCCAGTGTGCCGGTCGTGCTTGCCTCTCATGGTTTCTTCCCTTATATTCGCACTGATATTTAAACGAGTTGAAAATATGGAAATATGCTACATCGAGGCCGGTGTCCTTGAGAGGATGCTGGCGCGCGCCGAGAACCTGTCCGCACGTGTGGACAGATTGTATGAGAGAAACCGCTGTAAGGAACCCGGAGAGTGACTGGACGGCCAGGATGTCTGCCTGCGCCTTGACATCTCGCCGCGTACCCTGCAGACTCTCCGCGATACCGGACGGCTGGCGTTCACCCGCCTCCAGCGCAAGTTCTATTACAAGCCCGGGGATGTGGAGAAGTTGATGGTCTACGTCGGCATCAGACGCAAGGAGAAGGAGGTGAGAGAAAGAAGGAAGAACGGAAACCTTTAAAGAGCGGAAGAGATGGAAGGCATTATCGACAAGGAGAACGAACGTGTCCGCAGGTTCTTTGCCCTGCTGGACGACATGGAGAAAAAAGTGGAACGTCTTGCTCGTGACAACCGTCCTCCCTTCAACGGGGAACGGTTCCTGACCGACAGGGAGCTTTCCGGGATGTTGAAGATCAGCCGCAGGTGCCTGCAGGATTACAGGGACCAAGGACGGATTCCCTATATCCAGCTTGGCGGGAAGATCCTGTACAGGCAGTCGGACATCGAGAGGCTGCTGGAGGAGAACTATCACCCTGCATTGGTATAATATCGTATTTAAGTTTAAGGATTGTCGCCGGAATTGCATTTACGATTCCGGCGGCAGTTTTTATTTAGCCTGCGGCTTCCTTGCCGGCCGCGGGCTTTCTTCTTTCCATCAGCCGGTTCATGTCCGAGGATATCTTCCGGTCGGTGACCTGGGCGTAGACCTGCGTGCTGTCGATGTTCGTGTGGCCCATCATCCTGGCGATGCTCTCTATCGGAATACCTGCGGTCAGTGTCAGGGTCCCGAACGAATGCCGGGCCATGTGGTAGGACAGGTTCTCTTTCATGCCTAATGCCACGCCCATTCCATGTACCTCATACCAGAGGACGTCGCGGACCGGCAGCGGGAATACCGGCCTGTCGTCATCCGTGGTGTTGTAAAGCTCCAGTATCTGTCCGGCTATGGGATGCAGCGGGATGAACGCCTCCACGTCCGTTTTGGCGCGGCGGATGCGGATATACCTTCTTCCTTCCGAAGTCGTTCCGATGTGACGGGGATGGAGAGCCCTCGTATCCGCGTAGGCCAGACCGGTCAGCGAGGAGAAGATGAACGTCCTGCGTGCCAGCTCCATCATCGGGTCGGGCAGCGGGGTTTCCATCATCCGCTTCAGTTCACTGCGGCTGATATGCCTTAGTTTAGGTGTTTCTTTCCTCTCGTATGCCACGTCCTCTATCGGATTGGCTCTTAGTATTTCCCGGTCCACGGCGATGTAGATGAGCCGGTTGAGCCAGCACAGGCAGTGGTTCACGTGTCCGTTCCTGTGTCCCAGCTCCTTCTTGAGAAAGACCTTGAACGATTCGGCGAACTCCTCGGTGATGTCCGAAAAGGCGATGTCCTTCATCCCGCGGGATTCGATGAACTGCCTGAGGTTGAGCTGGGTGGTCTTCGACTGGCGGTAGGTGGAAGTGGAGTTGATCTCCTTGGAGCGGACCCTGAGCCGTTCGCGTTCCACCTCTCCGGCCTGCAGGAGGTATTCCGGTACGGAATTGGCGCCTGACACGGTGGTCTTGAGCAGTTCGGCCGTGACCACTCCCTGGTTCCTCAGCAGGTTCCCGTACGCCTCTTCCAACCGGCTGCGGAAGGCGGCAAGGCGGTTGTTCTCCCTGGCTGTTTTGATTTCACACTTCTTGCTGTCCCAGTCCCCGGGTTTGCAATAGACGCCTGTCGTGACTGCCGATTTCTTTCCGTCGATGCTGATCCGGCAGAGGACGGCGGTCGTGCCGTCCGATTTCACCTTGTTACGGTTGATGTAGAATAAGAGCTTGAATGTACTGCGCATGATAATGATTGTTTAGGGATTAAAGGATAAGTTTCAAATCGCGGGTTGCCTCGACGAACCTGTCCATGTCCTCGAACAGCTTCTTCGGGGTTACGCGCGCGTACAACTGTGATTTGTGGGTGTAACTATTTATTAGTATCTTTGCAGTGCGGTTACGAGGGTTGCAATTCCGCTATCTGTTGCTGACCGCTACAATGATTATGGAAAAGAAAAAAAGAGCCATAGGATATATTCGTGTTTCCACGACAGCACAAGATGCAGCACGGCAGCGTTTGCAGATTGAGGATTTTTGCAGGGATAATGGCTACAGTCTGAATGATGTCCTCAAAGATGAGGGTATAAGTGGTGCTGTCAAGAACAGACCAAGCTACCTGAAACTCCTGACTTTGACTGCTGATGATGCAGATGTGGTTGTTGTCAGCGAATTGAGCCGTTTATCAAGACAAACGGAAATTTTGTCAGTAATGAATGATGTGAACAGTCTGTTGCAGAATGGGTTGGATGTAATATTCATTGACACCAAAGCACATTATAAGGGTGGTAAGGTATTAGACCTTGTGGATATTATGAGAATAGCCATTGCCGCAGAATATGCAAGGGCTGAACGTTTGAAGATAACCGAGCGTATGAGAAGTGGTAAAGTACGCTGCTTTCTCCAATCGGAGGAATTGATGTGCAAGGGTAGTGTTGTGCCTTTTGGCTATTCTGCTGTGCCTAATCCGAACTATGTCAGAGGGAAAACACCAAAATCCATATTGGTACGTGATGAGAATGCTCCTGTTGTTCAAGAGATATTTAAGATGTGCATTGATGGTTTAACTGCAAAAGAGATTCAGCGTGAAATGATTTCACGTGGAATAAAGACCGTAAAAGGCAATGATTTCTTTTCGGAAAATATCTATCGCATATTGCATAATCCATGCTACAAGGGAGTGTGGCGTATTATGCCAAACCGTGATGGCAAGAACAAGACAGAGCAGGCAAGGCGAGAGCCAATAGAACGCAAGGGTGATGCGTTGATTCCAGAAGAAACATGGGATAAGGTGCAAGCCATCCTCAATCAGAATAGGATTGTAGATGTTCCAAACAATGGGGTGAACTACAATGCTTTGAGATATATCCTGAAATGTCCATGTGGAAAAAACATGTATATTGTCAGACAAACAGGTACGGGGCTACGTTATTATCGCTGTGCTGTCAAAAAGAACAAATATGATGAAACCATTTGTGCTAATGGTGGTGTCAATGCCGATATTGCATTAAAAACAATATGGGTAATCGTAAAGACAGCCATTGCCAAAGATGAGTTCATGGAAATGAGCAATGAGAAAATTGCCAAGATAACCAAAGAAATAGACAACCTCACGAGTAAAATCCAATCACTTAATGCTGACATCTCCACTGCAAAATCAGAGCAGGCATCCATTTTGGAGAGTATCAAGATACTGACCAATCCAGCCTTGCTTCTTCATCAGCAACAGCAATATGAAAACAAGGAGAAATTTATTTCAGTTGCAGAGGATGAAATAAAACAGTTGAAAGCAGAACGGCATCAAAAAGAGGTCTCAAAGGCAGAATTAGCCAGCGATGTTGCCGTTGAAACACTCGATAATTTTTCCATAGAGGATAAGGCACGTCTGTTCAAAAAGTACCTTAACCGTGTCGTATATTATTCGGAAACGCAGAAACGGGGCACATTTGTTGTTGATTTCAAGAATGGCACAAGAAAAATAGTCTGCATCCATATAAAAGCAAAATCAGCAGAGGTGGTTGAGTTGCCGCATTCATTTCAGTTCGACGAGCAGAATCGGTCAATTTTGGTGCCGATTCCCCATCGTGTTTCAGACAACAAATTTGCACTTCCAACAATAAAGGACACTCCTTACACAGCAAAAGAGGTTATGGATATGCTGATATATCAAAGGGAATATTGGATTGAGGGTATTGCCAATCAACCTTATTTTGAATGATTCATGTCTATTTTTCTGACACCCTCATTTGTCTTTATTAAGAGTGTCAGGAAGAAAAATGGACGGATAAAAAACAATGGCATAAAAAGTCTATTTCAGAACTATTTTCGCTTGTAATAATGCCTTGTTCAAGATTTCAGCATTTGCCTTGATATGCACTTTTGTAAAATCATTCAGCTTGCTAATAAGTTCAACCGCTTTGCCGATTGTGGGAGCAGGCAGTTTGATGTTCTGATTTGTGTTCTTCCCTATGTTCACTTGCTTTGGATTGCATTGCTTGACAAGTGACACAAATTCGTTCACGTCAAAATCCATTATAGGCTCAATCGTGACGTATGTGTCAATCCCTTTCTTTGAAATAACCTCCATAGCTTCAGCTCTTTCCTGTGGTAAAGGGGCATTGTTCATAATATCAGGATAATGGCGATTCGTTTCCAATGTGGTGCAAACGACAACTTGCTTCCTTTCCACATCAAACAATGGATGATTGATAAAGTCCAAAAGCCGTTTCGGATTCTTTGTCTGAATTAAGAATCGTGTCCTATTTTGTGGCTGTTGGTACTTTGTCTTATTATAGCAGCAGTCAAGCACTCTTGTTATCCATTCATCGGGTACGTCTTGTGCAAATTCATCTGTGGAACTGCCCAAGAATATAAACTTATTCAGACCAAAATCACCCTGCAATTCACCCTCTACAAGATTTATCGGACGTTCATAAACAGCTATATTCTTCATGTAGCAATAGCTGCAATCATGGTAACACTTGCCTTTAATCGGATTCCATGTGTGAGTGATAAACTCGTACATATTTCCTTTGCTCGGATTCAGTATCATAGTCATGCAATTTTGCACAAAGGTAACAAAATCTTAGAAGAAAATAGGTTGAAAAGTGAAAAGTTTTATAATCAACAAGTTATTGTAGGCAAATAAAGAAACGGCACCTATGCTTGTATGCACAAATGCCTTTTCAAAAATTTATAGTAGCTTTAATTGATATTTACTCTTCAATAATATTACCGAACTTTCCCCAGATTTCATGTTGCATATAAGCATTTTTGCTTCCAACGGGAACATATAAGGTAACATAGGCGTATGTTGAGAAAGCGTATTCTGCAACATCAGGAGGTGTTGAGCTTTTTATATGTACTTCTTTTAATGCAGAGCAGCCATTAAAAGTAGAACTTCCAATCTTCGTAACACTATTTGGAATTTCAATGGAAGCCAAACTTGTACAGCCATTAAATGCTCCCCAATCAATCAATGTAACACTATTTGGAATTTCAACAGAAATTAGGCTTGTACAATTCTCAAAAGTACCTTGTATTTTGGTAACGCCATGTGGTATATCAACGCGTGTCAAGCTCGTACAATTCGTAAAAATATCATCAAGATTCGTGATGCCATTTGATAATTCAACAGATGTTAGACCTGTACAATCAGTGAAAGCTCTACTCCCAATCTCCGTAACACTGTTGGGAATCTTAACAGAAACTAAATTCCCACATCCATTGAAAGCATATTCTCCTATTTTGGTAACACTATTAGATATTTCAACAGATGCTAATTCTGCACAGTCTTTGAAAGCAAATTCTCCAATTTCTGTAATGCTATTAGGTAATTTTATTTCATTCAACTGCTGAAAACCCCGAAAACAATTAGCAGGAAATATGTTGTCATGGGTGTAGTAGTAATAGTAATTAGGATAGTTCCCTGCATAATCATAATGTTCGCCACCACCCACTATGTGCAATTCTGTGAAATCCACTCTTTTTAAGCCAAACATTTTTCTGATAAGGTTGACATCAGTTCCATTTATATATCCTGACAAGGTTAAATCTGCAATCTGTGCCACTTCTTCTGCTGATATTAAAGTGGATAAAGTTCCAGCAGTTTCTACATTAATTGCCTTAACGGTATTATAATCACCACCATCATCATCCGAACAAGCAATGAAATTCACACTCAAAACTACGGCTAATAAAGCCATCCCGATAAATCTTAATGCTTTCATTTGTCTTTTGTTTTTATATTAAACGTATATCCTGTTACTCGTTTGTCACTCTTATGTATTTCTCTATTTCTCCGTTTACAAGCTCGTCTATGCTGTCTGCATATATCTTTTGTCGGCTAATCCGCCTTATAAGGCTATCGTTGGATAGTTTGATTATCTTGAAATGCTGTTCTCCAAAGCTCTTATTATAGATAATCAACGAATCAGGCTTTATCAGGCGGTAGGTAAATTCACCCGTTTCAGGTGGGCAGTCAGCCTTTCCATTCTTGTAAAAACCAAGTGTGTCAAGAGCATTTACATAGCCACTTCCATATTCTACTATTTTCCATTTGCCAACTATCAGGTTGTCAATGGAAACAGATTGTTGCTTGTTACCACAACTACAAACAAGTAGCAAAGCCAACATTATAGAATAAAATAGATGCTTCATATAAGACTATTATTCCATTTTATGTTTTCATTCACTATGCTTGCCATCTTGTGTAAATGCTTGCTCGTTGTAAAATAAATGCGGCTTTCCTTTAACCCATATCCTTTTTACAAATATCTTTTCTCCGTCTTTTGCTGTCAGAATAATGCAAGTGCTACAACAAATATGGTAACTGTATTCTTTGACAATTTTACCGTCAGAAAAGGTTGCAATATAGTTCTTTTCAAAAGCCAAAACAGGAAGCCAACAACTTAAATTACTATCAACACCGTACCAACCACCTATTAAATCATCATTGTCATTTGTTGTATTGTTTATATTATCTGTGTTAGCTATGTCTTTCTGCTTCTTAAATAGATTATATGCCCACATAAAGACACTTAAAGCCCATCCATAAATAAATTGAATTACTATTAGTTCATTAACGATTGTTTTGTAATCGTTTTTGTCGGCCTCTAAGAAAAAGAAATAAAACAGTATTTCCGTTCCAATTAATATTCCAATAGATTTACCTAATGCACTATCCACCTTTTTATTTATATGTTCTGCGGAAGCGATTAAAAGGTAAGTAACAATTATTATGCAAATGAATGGGGACAACACGACATTTCCTTTCAATAGGAAAGACATCATATAAGCCATTATTAAGAAAACTACTGTTGGAATGGCTAATGCGACAAGAAACAATAGAACCTTTGATTTTATAATTGCATTCATATTCATTTTTATAAAGGGTTGTTGTTAAATTCTTGTATCCTATTTATAGAAAAACACCATTGCTATTGCTTATTTTCTCCAACGGGATATTGGGATAGCCTGTATGTGTTATTGATTTAATTATTTCATATTCTTCATTGAAATAGAATGCTGATTTGTATTTTTTCACGTCATCAATTTGAAACGACATTATAAATTTTGCATCAGGAAACAGTCTGTTCCCATATTTGTCACGCTCTCCATTGTAAAAACTTACATAAAGATGGCGTATTCCTGAATCTCTAAATCCTGATGTTAAATGGGCATATATTTCTTTTATTGGATTGCCAAGGGCGTTATTATAGATGGTAGCCCCATTATAGTAATCTTTAAAGATTGGAGAAACGACAACAGTTAGTATGATATTGTTGCCATCATATTGCACATCGTAAGTTTTCAACTCATTCCATCTTTTATCTGTTTCAGGATTAGCTGGTACAGACATGGGAATTGTTGAAACACTTTGTTGATTGTATGATGATGAATTATTTTTTTGGCTGCATGAGAACAATGCACACAGAATGAATGCATAAACAATCCTTTTCTGAATGAGGAATAATCTTATATTCATTTCTATATACCATGTCCCTCATCCTCCGTTGGAACGGCTAAGTTATTAAATGCGAAAAGCGTGAGGACTGTATTTATGCTTATCTTTCAGTCTGGCTTCTCGCATTGCCGTGGGACAGATAAGCAACAGCCACTCACGCCATGCGAGTATATAGTTCTCCCTTTCAGGATAGTATATATCCGTAGCGTGAGCGTTGTTGCTACCCTCTTTGTCCCTATTCAAACTTTGCGAGAATTTGACTGAACAAGAAAGTTTCAATAACGCTCTTTCGTTCTCTTATGTCTGACAACCTTTCGGAAGTCAATTACAAAGGTACGAAAAAGCGTTTAATATCAATGCTGAAACGATAAATATTTGCTCTTTATTGCTGAAAAACAGCTTTATGTAAGGTGGAAAATCCCAATAAGCCCTATAAGAGCCAATTTTTAAGATTTTCCACCTCTCCAAATTCAAAAGCTAAGGCAGTCGTATGTATTCAACAGCTCTTCCTGCCTTAGTCCAAGATAGCGTTTGGTGATTGCAACAGAACTATGATTGAAAAGCTCCATCAGTTTGACTAAAGCCAATTCAGAGTTTTCACTATTCATGTTATAGACCTGTCTGCCGAAAGTCTTTCTAAGTGAATGGCAACTAAAATTGCCTATTCTCACCCTGTACTTCTTCTTCACCTCTTTAAGAATGATGTTTATTCTCTGAACGGTGAAGATAGTCCCTTTCTGACTTACCAAGATTGGAGCATTGATTCCTAATGGCTTAATATGTTCGTAGCATTCTTTTATATGCTGCTGTAATTGTGGGTTGAGCCTGATAATCCTCTGCTTCCCTGTCTTTTTCTCCGTTATGGTAAATTCGGAGGTATTCAATATCTGCTTCCACCTTAAAGATAGAATGTCAGATATTCGCAGACCTGTGAAACAGCCCAATGCTATAAGGAGGGAGATTTTATAGTTCCCGTCCTTAGCCAGTTTCCTGATTAGATTCATAGCGTCAGACCAAATAAGATAGTCTGCTGTTGTGGTGGAGTATTTGAGTGACATAATATTCTGTTTTATAGGCAAATGAATAAAAGTGAGTGTTTGTTTTGAAGTGAATTTTGTAACTCATTGATTACCAAAGGAACATTCACTAATAGAGAAAGTGAGTATCAATAAGGCAAGGACACCCATAAGGGATGTCCTGCCCGATATTCAGATGAAAGGCAGATGTGTATCATCCAATAGACCACTTTCCACTATCCTTTTACAAAGCTCATGGGAAGCCCTGTTTCTAAGGTCTGTTCCATAGTTCTCACTGCCCACCATTCTTATAATGGCTACAACAGTCTTTACTAAATTCTGCTGCAATGTACGATGAAAATATCTTGTACTTTCTGCAAACCTTTCAGGATTCCAACCGTAATCATTCAAGGCTCTTTCCAAGTCTTTTGCAGCCTTGTATTCACGTGTATTCTGTATGTCCATTTTTGTATTGTTTATTGTTATATTTATAAGGGTGTCAGGAATAAAAATCGGACACTCCCCATAATTAGGAATGCCCGATTGTCAGAAGTGAATCAATAAGCACTTAGCCCAAGAACCAAGCGTATTTTGTATCTCCATATAGGGCATTGTTGATTCCTACCGCCACTTCCGTTGCATTCACAGCCCTTTGCAGATAGGTGTCAATATAACTGCTCTTGTTGGCTTCTGTCAGCAAGTTGTGGAAGTCAAACATGGAGATGGTGTTGCCTTTTGCTCCAAAATTCGGATTGGTGAAATAATCACGGCAGACATTGTTAATCTGACTGTCCGTAATCAGCAACCGTGGAACAGCCTTTTGATAGCCATTGGGTAGTGCCTGATATAATCTCATCCTGCCTACTATTTGAGCAAACTGGGTTTCTGTCAGGTAGGACTGCGAAAGCGTCTGCATTAGGTGGATTTCCCTTGCAGGATTGAAGTTGTAGAACAGTTCAAGAACAGCCCTGTAAAGGTCATTCAGGTTCATCACTTCAAGTTGAAGTTTCACCCCGTCACCTGTAAGAACTTGATTACTGCACACATTCACCCTCCAACCGATAAAGACAGAGAACTTCTCCAAGCCTTTGTTAGCCCTGTAAAGGTTCAAGTCTGAATAGTTACGGACACCTCCAATGCAAAGCTCCAACTTCTGACCGTTCACCTTTTCATGAATAGTGGGAATGGTGAAAGCAAAAGCCAGTCTTTGGTAGAACTGTGTCTTTTCAGATTCAAGGAGTTCACTTGCTTTCTTGCCAAGTGCTGACGGAACACGACCACGTACTATGTGTGACACACGAATTGCAGGCTCACAAATGGCTTCACCTGAAAACATAGTCTGTGCAGCTTCATGCACAGTGTGGATAAAGTCCTGATGTGAGATAGTCAGCTCCTGATTAGCCCAAGTAGGTACGACACACTGTGTAGTCAGTTCCTCAATGGAAATTTCAGAAGTGTTGGCTTCCAAGAAATTCACATTGGATTTGATAGAAACCTTTTCTTCCTCTTTCACTTCCTCAAAAGGAACGTACTCTGCTTCTTCTCTAAATGATGAATGATTTTGTACCATTGGTACGGATAATAATGTTGTTTCCATAATTTAATTGGGATTAAGTGTTATTGATTACAAGGACAATGACTATCATTGTCATATAGTTATAGATGTTTATAGCAGGATAGGTTATATTTTTCTCCTGTACTTATCGGATAGGTTTTACTTTTCCATTCCACTTATGGGGAGGGGAGTTTTTTGGGGTGTAGTCGCTTGTATGTAACACTTCCCGTATTTTTTTGATTGGCACAAGTTTATGTTTTGCGTTGTATGCTGCTTTTAAGTTGGAAAGGTGGTATTGAGAATTAGAATTGAGTGGTGCTATATATTCTTGACATAGGGAAGACTGATATTAAGTATCAGCAAAAAACAAGTATAATTTGCTATCTGAATGTGCTTAAAAGCAAAAAAGACAGCCTAAGCTGTCCTTTCTAATGAATGTTTCACATGATGAAATTCTGATGTTCTTTCTTAGGTGGTATGATATAATCCTTATTGGTCAGCACCTTGACGAAATAGTTTAGGCTATTTATCGGCTCGTTCAAATTTGGCAATCGCTGTGCCAACTGAAATTTGACGGAGTACCTTTTTATAAGTTCTATGTCATTTGCCTGTTTCAAGTCATGCTCTGTATATGGATATTCCACAGCTATTTGACCTATCAACTCTTTCTTATAAGGCGGAGTTTCAAGCCCCTTAGTCTGGCAGAACAGGTCTATTGTAGTGTAAATCTCCTTATAAAGAGGTGGAGTGCCTTTAGGGAAATAGTTGGTGTTGCCTTTGTCAAAGCAATCAAGCATGATTCTGTAACCGTCTTTGTGCGGTTCTATCAGTTTCAGCTTGATGCACTTTTTCATATTCTTCTGAATTGTAGCGTATGAGATTTTCAAGTGCTTCGCCATTTCTCTAAGGCTGTAAAATGTCAGGTTGCAGTTGTTCAGGCAGATGCACTTTACAAGGAGGATAAAGCCTTTGATGTCTGTTTCTTCCTTTAATGTAAGATTGTCAAAGTGCAAGTCAAGAAAACTTCTGCTTACCATGATGAAATCCTTTGGTGGTATATGCACCTTATAGAAATTTTTTGTCTTGGGCTGTCCGTTTTCTGCCTTGATGTATTGGGGTGTAATATCAACATAACCAAGTCTTTTAGCTTTATGAAGATAACCACTGACTGTATCAGCGTTATATCCTGCTTCTTTTGAAAGCGTTTCCAACAGCACATTCGATTCTCCTGTATTGTAATCACTCTTAAAAAGAAGTAAGAGATAGACGTGTGCCTCTTTATTGGAAAGTTGCTTGCCTAAACTTATAGGAAACACCCTGTAATAGTTTTCATCCTCTACTTTCATATCTTCTGCACTTTTATAGCTATTCAACTTATGGCTGCTGAAAGCCTGTATAGCTATGTTAGTAGTAATATAGTTAATAGTATATCCTTGCCTTTTATATCACCCAATCCGGCAATTTTATATCAGCCTGAAAAGCAGAATAAAACAGCATTCCAAGTCGAATGTTTTAAGCGACAGACAAGGGCAGAATAGGGCTTGCCTGTCACACAAGCCCTATTGCTGCATTTTTGCTTAGGCAGTTGCAGCCGCCTCTTTCAGCAAGGTAATGAAACAGTCGTTGTCCTTTACCTCTTTCAGCCTGCTTTCTTTCAGCTTCAGATTCTTCATGGCATCTAAGGCTTTGAAAGCGTCCTCGTCACTTGTCAGTGTCGCATAGGAATTGAATCCGTCTATAAAGTAACGCTTCGTGGCAAACATCACTGAAATGTTGGCAGCCTTGCAGAGAGTGACAAACCTATGTCCTCTTTCAATATCCACCTTTGCATCTTTCGGCAGGGTAACGTCATCTCCTTTGAGAGCCTTTTTAATCAGGTTGTTGGAAAGTTTCTTGCCTGTGAAGATGATGGATGAAGTGGACGGGTTGAATCCCTCGTTTATCAGGTCTGCCATGCTTGCGAACAAGTCCTTGTGATTTCCTGCTGTCAAAGCGGCTACTACAAGCCTGTCCTTGTTGCTCCAGCTTGTACCTGTGCCGTTTATGTCCACAAGGTACTCACCTACATTCTCCACGCTTCTTACACGGGTATTGGGTATCTTGTAGCCCTTGCCTGCTGCAACAAGTTTGGCAAATGCCATGCCCCTGTGTTGTCCGTCAAGTATGACGAAATAAGTATCGGCTTCTTCCTCAACAACCTTGTTGCCTCTAATGTCATGCAACTCATATCCTGCTGCAATCAGTGTCTTTGCGTCAGCAACGATTGTAGGATAGGCATTCTCGTACTTGCCGTTGCTTATCAGGGCGATAAACTTGTCCACCTTTGAGTTGTCTATTGGACGGTTGTTTACCACATAGGCAATCTTCTTAGACACTTCTTTCTTCTCACCTGTTGCTTCATCCACAACTTCAAAGGTTACAGGTGAATTGCCCAAGTTTTCTTGTGCCTGCCTTTCTGCTTCCACAGAATCATTGTACTGTTTGTTCTTCGCATCAACGACTTCCTGCTGTGCTTTTATTACAGCTTCATCCGCACCCCTGTTTTTGAGTGATTGCAGCAATTCTTCGGCTTGCTTCTTCGCTCTTTTCAACTCTGTAATGTTTGCACCCATTACGATGTTGGCAACTTGATTATTTACGTTCTCAATAACTATATTCTGTATCATAATTTTGTACGCTTACCTTTACAGCATTAGGTTCTAATTATTAATATCTAACTTGTAATCATTAGCCTATGCGCACTTGGCTTTCAGATTACGTTGCAAAGGTACGGCGGCTTTCAGTGTAGTTGTCAGGAATAAAATTGATGTGTTTTTTATTCCCCTAACTCTTGCTTAGACCTCTTGTCCTTTGACACTGCAAAAATGAGAAGAATAGTAACAGGTTATCAGGAATAAAAAATCCCACTATTCTATTCCCCTTTACAGAGAATGGAATAATGGGACTATTAAAGAGTTGTATTATATCTGTTTAGATAGAGAAGTCTGGATAAATGCTGCTTACGCTATTGGGGTATTCGTAGTTCCTGTACTGTTTGAGATAGGCTTTGAGCGTTTCATTTTCAAGCACAAGCCAACATTTGTTTTGGGATATTTTGGTGAAGTAGATTAACTGACACACCAAGTCTGTTTCTTTAATGGAATGGTTGGCTCCTTTCTTCCTTTTAGCTCGTACTTGTGGTTGGGTGTTGAAGAAACAAAGCAATATCCTTGCAAAGAAAGCTATAAAGGGGGATTCCTTTAACATGGTGGATTCGTCTGCCTTATCTCTTTTATGCAAGTCCTTGTAATAATCTTCATCTACTTCTTTCTGATAATTAGCTATCATGTCAGCTATGGCTTTAATGGCTATTGGACTATCCACTACGACTTTCTGTTTGTCTGCCTTGAATGTCAATATCATAGATGTATCTTCTGCATTGCTAATGGCTTTGCTTAGTTCAGTCAATTGCTCAACAGGAGATAGTTTCATGGTTATGCCATTATAAAAAAGACTTTCGCAATAGTCGTATGTAAAAAGGACAAGTAACCAAAACTTGTCTGCATCCAATTCCAAGTCTTGGATGAACTTTTGGATAGTTCTGTTATTGAGATATTCTATATAAGTGGACTTTGGAGCAATCTTGTTGGAATCGTATCTGTCTTTGAAGATTCTCATGCAAAGTGTGGCTGTCAAAGGAACACATGATGCGTTTGCCTGTTCTGCTTCCTCTTTTGTGGCTTCTACAAAAGAAACATTAAAAGGATATTTGTAATCATCAAAATCAGGTAATAGGATTGCTTCTACAAGACCGATGTATTCCATTAGCTCTACAGCACCCTCGTTCCACTCCAATTTATCTGTCATAATCCTCATGTTTATAGTTGAATAATGCAAAATTAACAAGAATATTCAATTCACGATTGTTGTAAGTGGGATTTCTTGATAATCAAAGCAAGCATTTCATAGCTTCATCTATTTGCCATTGTAAAACTGCCAAGATAGATTTGCGTCACTCTTTCAGAACTATGTCAATGCAAGGCTTGATTTATCTGTTACGGTTCAGGTGTAAAAGTACCCAGAACTTCAACTTATTCTTTGAAGAATTGGGCTTTGAGGGGATTAAAAGACTTTGCTGTAAATTAGGGATAAATATAAATAAAAGTTAATGTTACACCTTTGACGCACGATTGTATATCTGGGTGGTCTTTATGTTGGAGTGTCCCAGCATTTTGCAGATGGTCTCTATCGGCACTCCCTCCTCGAGCGTGACCAGCGAGGCGAAAGAATGCCGTCCCATGTGGTAGACAAGGTCCTGGCTCAGCCCTGCCATCAGGCGCAGGGATTTCATATTGGCCCTGAGCGTGTGGTAGTCCTGCGGCGGGAAAAGAGTCTCGCGGGTATCGTCCCGGTATTTCTCAATCAACGCGACGGCTTCCGGAAGCAGCTTGACACGTCCGAGGTAGTCGGTTTTCTTTCGCTGGTATTTCAGCCAGAGGCTGCCCTCGTCATCCCGGAAGAGGTTCTTCCGGGTGATGCTTACCGCATCGGCATAGGCGGTGCCGGTGTAACAGGCGAAGAGGAAGAGGTCCCGGGTGATGACATGTGACCTGCGTTTTTCCGGTATCTCCAGATCACGCAGCTTCTCGAAATTCTCACGGCTGAGTGCTTTCGGTGTTGTCTCCTTCTGCTTGGGCAGCTTGAAGTGGCAGAAATGGTATTTCTCCGAGTGGCCCTCCTTGTAGGCGATGCGGCAGATCTTTTTCAAGATGGCCAGGTAGCCGCGAAGCGTGTCCACGGCATATCCCTTTTCCAGAAGGATGAAATCCTGATAGTCGCGGATGAACTGCTCGTTGAGCTGCCCGAAGACAAGGTCCGGAACCTTGAATTTCGCCTTGATGAATTCGGAAAGCGTGCGGTAGGTGAAGAGGTAGGTCGAGAGTGTGGTGGGCGCACGGTCCACACCGACACGGGCCTTCATTTCCCCGTTATGCCGGTCGAGAAGTTTGAGCAGGGTCATCTGCATGCCCGCATTGCCCTGGAACATGTCCCTGACCGCGGCGGCATCGAAATCCCTTTTTCTTTCCATGAGGGAATTGAAGGCCGAGTGTACGGCAAGCAGCAGTCTTTCTATTTTTTCATTGGTCTCCACCGCTTCCCGGCTCTTGCCGTTCAGCCGGCTCTCACGCGCGTTCCACAGCCCGGGGGTGCAGGAGAGCTTGCAGCTGAACTGCGCCATCGTGCGGTTGAGGGTGATCCGTCCCATGATCGGGGCTTTGCCGGTCTTGTCCGGCTCGCTCTTTTTCAGGTAGAGCAGCACCTTGAATTTTTCCACTTTCATAACGCTCTTTTTTAGGTTGTAAAAATACTCCTTTGAAAAGCGTCCTTTGGCATGCAAAACATTGAGAAACAGTGAATACAAATCCGCTTTGTTCTTATCGGTAAAAATTCGGTTACCTGCCGTCGTTTCCGAAACAGGCGGCTAACAGTCTGGTAACTGAAACGTCGCAATATTTTGTTTTCTTTTGCAGGTCTGTCTGTTCTGCAATTCTCGCAAAATGCTTAATTATAAACGTTTTACGTTTAATTATCGTCATTCTGTTTTTTATTGCATTTCTAAATATTACTTATACTGCCCGTCATACCTGGGCTACGACGGCTTATTATTGTGAAATCCATCCGGGTATTATCTCCGAAGCGATGGGACATTCGTCTATCACTGTGACCGAGACTTACCTGAAACCTTTTCGGAGTAAGAAAATTGATGAAGCAAATAAACAAGTTCTTGACTTTGTAAAACGCTCTGTGATAGGTGTAAACGCTTGAAAATTATCCTGTTACTCTGTAGGTAACGGGAATGAATATCGGTGCAAATATGAGCATATTTCTTAAAACAACCAAACGAAATCATACATTTTTTCTAATAAACTACTCAAAAAAGGAATTAAACAAATAAAACAAGCGGATTCTTTGTATTAGGGCTTTGTTAACTTCTAAATTTTTGCAAAAGATCTCCTTCCCTCTACTGCCTTTCAGAAGCAGGGGTAAAAAAGTTTCATTGCTTATCGTATTATTTTTCAGTATTGACTACTCTGGAAGAGCAGGCACAAAGGTTTCTCCGTTACCTACAAAGTAACAGAGGAGTTATTGTTGAAACTTAGTGTTTAATAATATATTATTAATGTAATTTTTAAGTAGTTATGAAAAGAAAATTTGTAAAAGTGATGTTCTTCGGAGCGCTGGCACTTTCTACTGTCACCTATGTAGGCTGTAAAGACTATGATGATGACATCGACAATCTGCAAACACAGATTGACGCGAACAAAGCTAGTATCGCCGATTTACAAGCCAAAGTGAATGATGGCAAATGGGTGAAGGATGTTGTAAAGATTGAAGGTGGCTTCAAGATAACCTTTAATAATGGAGACGCTTATGACATCGTAAATGGGAAAAATGGTGTTACTCATAAAGTTGAAATTAAGGGGGGGTATTGGTATATTGACGATGTAAAGCAAATTGCTGCTACTGGTCCTGAGGGTCCACAAGGTCCTGCCGGTCCTGATGGTCCAAAAGGTCCTGCTGGTGTTGATGGTAAATCACCCTATATTGGAGCTGATGGCTTTTGGTATTTCTATCAACCTAAGCACGAGAATGCTATTAAAGAAGGTGATAAAGCAGGATGGGTACAAGGTCCTACTTCAGAAACTAGTATTTATATAGTAAAGAGCCAAGAGAAACCATGCTGGACTTTACATGTACGTGATGATAAAGATGAATGGCAAGACGTTGTATTGCCCACTGCTGATAATATAACAAGTATCAAAGGTGTGGCAATTGAAAGCGGCGTAATTTCTACTGACGGAACCAAAGAAGTTAGTCTGTATTATGGTACTGCAAATGACAAGGTTAAATTCGGTAATCCAGAAATTGAGTATCCAAAAGGTTATTTATTTACCAGTAGCGATGCTGTAATCAATGCAATGGTAAATCCTGCAGATATTGATATTGCACAGTACACAGTAACTTTGGAAGATTCGCATGGAAATACTTGCTTTGTATTGGCATCACCTGCTAAGAATATGTCATCTGATCCATTGAAGAATAAAACTACTACTCGTGCAGAACAATGGAATAAAGGCATTTATGATTTTGCTATTGCTTTTGCAAATGTTGATGCTAAAACCATTGAAAATGGTAAGGATGTTGCCTATGCATTGTCTACAAAGAATGCATGGGGGAAAACAATTCTGTCTGATTATGATGTGAAGATTAAAGCCGAGACAGAAAATGCTCCTGGTTTGACTGCTACTACATATACTACTGCTAAGGATATCGATATTAATGAAGAATGTATATTAGATGATCTTGTTCAGAGTGAAAATGTATTTGATGCTGATGGTAAGAGAAGTGGTTATGGGGAAGAAAATTTAGGAAAAGTCTTTGCTCACTACTATGCGATACCTAAGAATACAAAAAATGTAACAATGAAAGAGGTAGATGGTAAGACTGTTATCACCTCTTCCGAGCCACAAACTGTGATCGTTACTCTTCATTACCTGAAAGTTGATGGTACTGCTGATAAGAAAGAGTTTAATTTAAACTTTAAAACTCTTGCACAAAGCGTATCTTTGACAATGAACTGGGTTGTCGGTGCGAAGGATGCGGATTCTAAGGTTACTTTGCCTGATGATATTCAGAAATTATTGAAAGATACGAAGTATTCAATAGCTTATGCTTCTTCTAAAACGACGAAACTTACTGGTACTGCTGCGGCAGCAGATGGTAATATTAGCTTTACTGCCGATGAAGTGAAAGTCAATGGTGAAGCTGTATCTTATCAAAACGGTAGTGTTAAACTTGCATTGACAGACAATGGTAAGAGTGGTGATGAGAAAGTCTATTATCTAACTCCTGAATTTGCTAAAAATTTGGTTACCGCTACTTCTCATAAGATTGATTTGGTAGTTTATCATCAGGGTGGAGATGAAGCTACTGGCACTGATATTGCTAAGATAATCACAGTAAATCTGAACATCACTCAAGATGATAATACTATTAATGTATTCAAACCGCTTAAATCGTTCTTCGATGCTAGTTTCGAGAATGCTACTGCTTATGGTACGACATCTTCGAGTGAAACAACTATCTCTTATAATTTGTACACTCTCTTTGAAACAATTGATGCTGGTGTTAAAGATCATATAGAGTTTACTTTATACAAACCTGGTAAGAATGACAAGGATGGTAAGGAATGGACTGCTGGTGCAAATAAGGGTGATATTTCTGTTGTTAAATCCGAAGTAGATAAATCAAGACCTGTAATTGCCACCTATACTCCGTTTGGTAATAAAAATCTTACTAAGATAGAGAAGAAGTTTAATCTTACTTTTGCTTCGCAAATTGTAGGACCTAAGACTGATATATTTACTGATAAAGGAAATTATCTTTCTATGGCAAAACAGAAATTTGATATTAATATCAAGAATTTCTTATGGAAAGATTATCTTACTAAAGATATTCAAGTGGATGACGAGAGAATAGCTAGTGTAACATTGTCTTTGAGTGATGAGGCCAAAAACTATATTAAACTGAGTGATACGACATTCCCTTCTGCAGATTCTAGTGATGGTGCAACTCCAGTAGTTAAAAAAGGTATAGTTAATGTATCGTTGATTGTTACTAGTACTACTAATATAAAAACAACTATTTCAGGCACGGAAAGTTATATCCTTATCACAGTGAAAGATATTTGGGGAAAGACTACTACTGCCAAGATTGCTGTTCCTATCAAGAACAAGGCTGACGAAGATGCAGATAATGCTAAAAAATAAGCTTTGAACCCTTTTCACTTAATTGTGAAAACCATATAGGGGATGACAGATAAATAAATGATGCTTGCGAAAGTGTTTTTTATTATTTGTCTTCCTCTTCTATAAGGGATACCTCCCTTATTTCCCACAGGTATCCCTTTTTTTGTCTCATTACATCTTCTTATTTGCACTAGAACCAATTTGCTAGTCCCTTATTTCCCTATAGATTAAGGAGATGTTTTGAGAGTATAGAAAGCCCGGGCTTGCGAAAGTCCGGGCTTTTCGTGCTCTTTTGTCTTTGGAACATCTTAGCTATTTCCTTTGTTTGTTCATGCGGGGTATTTCCATTGATGGGATAATACTCGTATATTTATCGTCTAAATTATTAATAAATTATGAGATGTTGAAAGTACTAGCATTTATGAAGCAGGTAGCCACTGGGTTACAGATGGAGGGAAACTTTGGGACTGCACATGTCTATCGTAGTAGTCTGAATGCCATCATTGCTTATCGTGGGAAAAAAGATTTTGTTTTTAGTGAAGTGACTTCGGAGTGGTTGAAAGGGTTCGAAGTATATCTTCGTAGTCGTGGATGTAGTTGGAACACCGTTTCCACCTATTTACGGACCTTTCGTGCGGTTTACAATCGTGCGGTCGATCTTCAGAAGGCTCCTTATGTTCCTTACTTGTTTCGTTCGGTTTATACCGGTACTCGTGCCGATCATAAACGTGCGTTGGGTGATGAGGATATGAAGAAGGTATTTACTAAATTATCTCGTGCATCGGGTGCGCCATTAGCGGTATATCAGGCGCAGGAGCTATTCATTCTGATGTTTTCGCTTCGTGGTATGCCGTTTGTCGATCTTGCTTATTTGCGTAAGAGTGATTTGCGCGATAATGTAATAACGTATCGCAGACGTAAAACCGGGCGACCATTGTCGGTGACATTGACTCCGGAAGCAATGGCTTTGGTAAAGAAATACATGAATCGTGATTCTTCTTCTCCTTATTTATTTCCATTGTTGAGAAGTCGGGAAGGAACTAAAGAAGCCTATCGCGAATATCAGCTTGCATTACGTAGTTTTAACCAACAGCTGATGTTATTGGGTGAATTGCTCGGATTGGGAGATAAACTTAGTTCGTACACTGCCCGTCATACCTGGGCTACGACGGCTTATTATTGTGAAATCCATCCGGGTATTATTTCCGAAGCGATGGGACATTCGTCTATCACCGTCACTGAAACTTATCTGAAGCCTTTCAGGAATAAGAAAATTGATGAAGCAAATAAGCAAGTTCTCGATTTTGTGAAGCGTTCAGTGACAGGTGTAAGTGCTTGAAAATTATTCTGTTACTCTGTAGGTAACGGGAATGAATATCGGTGCAAATATGAGCATATTTCTTAAAACAACCAAACGAAATCACACATTTTTTCTAATAAAGCATTCAAAAGTAGAACTAGGACAAATAAAACACGTGGATTCTTTGTATTAGGGCTTTGTTAACTTCTAAATTTTGCAAAAGATTTCCTTCCCCTCTACTGCCTTTCAGAAGCAGGGGTAAAAAAGTTTCATCACATTTGGTATCATTTTTCAGTATTGACTACTCTCGAAGAGCAGGCACAAAGGTTTCTCTGTTACCTACAGAGTAACGGGTTGTGCTATTATTGAAACTTAGTGTTTAATAATATATTATTAATGTAATTTTTAAGTAGTTATGAAAAGAAAATTTGTAAAAGTGATGTTCTTCGGGGCGTTGGCACTTGCAGTTAGCACAGCAGTGACAAGTTGCAAGGACTACGATGATGATGTTAAAAATTTGCAGGAGCAAATTGATAAGATTACATCTACAAGTCCGGTCAGCTCGGAAGAATTGAAAGCGGCTGTTGATAAAGCTAAAAGTGAATTGACAGAACTGTTGAACAAGAAAGCTGATGTTACAGCTTTGGAAAAAGAAATTCAAGAATTGAAAGATGCCTTAGCTAAAGGGGGAGATGAAGCTTTATTGGCAGATCTTGCAAAACAGTTGGCAGACAAGACTAATTTGTTAACATGGGAAAATCTTAAGACTGATGAAACCATTGCTAAATTAAAAACGGATATTGATGCTTTAAATAAAGTATCATCAACTTTGGATGCTTTGGTAAAAGCAGAGCAAAAATATAAAGAATCAGGTGATTTAAGTGGATTTGACAACACAAGCTTCGATGCATTAATCAATAATAGCATTAAAGAGGCAATAGAGAAAGAGGGTGATATTGCTGCATATGTTCAAGGTGTAGTACAGAAAGCTACTTTAGCTGATTTTAAAGCTATCAATAATGAAGTTTCTACTTTGACAGGTGGTGTTTGGAAATCCATGGAAGCATTTATTACAGATTGCTATACTCTTTTATATGATAAAGAAGATGGTATTCTGGCTAGATTGACAGAACTGGAAAAGTTGCAAGAAGCCGTAAATGCCTTCATTAAAGAAAATGATAATTACGAGAAGTATGCTGATATTCTAGACCAAATTGAAGCATCCAGACAGGCTTTGACCGCATTGAGTCTTCCTGAAGGTAGTACAAATCTTACAGAAGCAATTGAAGCTATAATAAGAGAGCAATTAAAAGAAGAAGATTCGTCACTTGCTAATTTGAAGAAAGAACTTCAAGATGAGATCAATGCTATCAAGAAGATGGTGCAAAGCGTATCATTTGTTCCTAAGACATCTGATAGAATTGTAAGCTTTACTACATTATATGCAAAAGCAAAAGCTACAGACGCCAATTATGGAAAAATAACTCTCGATGGTGCTTCTACTCAAGAAGTCATGTTCCGTATTTCTCCTGCTGATGCTGCTGAATCATTTGTTGATAATTATGATGTGACTTTCAGTGCAGACAGAGAAATGACGAGAGCAGTGCAGGTAGATCAGTTTGTGATAGTTGGTGAACCGGTTATAGATGGTGGTTTAGTAACTTATACAATTAAGTCTAATGCAACAAAGAGCTTTGCTGTATGTATGCACGTAGTTACTAAAGAAGATAAAGTAGGAACATTAGGTAAAACAGATATTACTTCTGACTATTTTGCTGCTATTGTAGGTAAGAAATATTTGGTAGATGCATATTATAAAGTAGATGCTGATGTAGATTTGGAAATTCCTTACGATGTTAAAGATGGCAAGGCAGAATATAACGGTAAAGGTCGTGTTGTATTATCTGTATCTAATAGTGCAGATGGAACTACTCCGTCAGAGGTTGAATTGTCTGAATATCCAGGCTTTGATCCAAAATCTTTGACTACAACATTTAGTGTAGTTAATGACACTTACTTCAAGGTTAGTGGTACTGCTGTAATGCTGAATGCCTATGAGACTCCAAGTTATATTGGCCAAGTTACAGATGTTAATGCGAAAGTGACTGCTGCAGGCTTCTATACTCCTGCTGCTGATAAGAAGATTGGTACAGTGACTGTTACTAAGACAACTAAAAAAGCTACTATTGATTATGGTAAGATTGAACCTGCAACTTGGAGTAATGACGCACAAACTGTTGCAGCTTCGAAATTCCCATTGAATAAGATTTATGATGCTGAAGACGTGAAGTTGACTCTTACTGAATTCCAAGCTTTGACAGGTGAAGTAGTGAAAGAAGTAACTGATAAGGTTTATTTTGCTATTTCTACAGATCCTTCTTCTAAAAATGAATTAACAGCTGTCATTGCAGCACAAACTCCTGCCGGTGTTTATCCTATTAAGGCTAAATTTACTTCTGATGGTAGAGAAATTATAGTTACTGCTACTATTACAGTACAAAACCCTGAAATTGCAGAGTTAGCAGTAGATAAATATCTTTGGGGTGGAACAGCAACAGCTGGTAAAGTTGGATTTACTCCAACACTGGATCAGGAAGAAAAACCATCTTCTATTACTTTGAGCTATGATTTATCCAAGCTGTTTACTAACTATTCTGCTGTGCAGGCAGCTGTTACTGGTGTTACAGGTGCTACTTTGAAAATTGATGTTCCTAATTGGAATAAGATTGAAGGTATTGGCTATAGTGAACCGACATTGACATTTAGGAAGGATGACTATACAGGTAAGACTACAGACGGAAAAGATGCGAAAGTACAAATCGTTGCTACAGTGTCTTTAGCGGGTACGACTACACCTCTTCAGAAATTAACAGCTGATGTAAATATCAATGATATTAGTGGTTCTTGGGTTGCTGGTAAGAAAGCAGTAGAACTGAACAGCAAGGCTGGTGTTTATCCTTTGGCCGATGGATTTAGTTGGAATGATATGAGAGGTAAAGCTATGTGGAAAGATGGTAGTCAGGTAGATGACCAAGTTGAGTTTGGCACAGCTACTCCACTCGCTATTTATGGTTTGACTGCTCCTTCATTCAAATTTGTAGATGCTGAAGGCAAAGATACAACTTGTCCATACTTAACAGTTGGTAATGATGGTAAGTTGTCATTTACAACTCCTGGTAAAGGATATAATTTTCAAACTGATTATACCGCTTACGTAATGATTGTTGCTAGCTCACAATGGGGTACAATTACTAATTATGCAAATAATAATGTAATAACAGTAACTATACCTGCTAATGTGAAGTAAAACAGATAAAACCCTTCTTCACCTTGTGTGAAGAATACGCCGAGAAGAAACAGAGTGAAGGATTTGGCTTGTGAAAGTCAATCCTTCCAATTCTGTTCTTCTTATAGAAAGGGATACCTCCCTTATTTCCCACAGGTATCCCTTTTTTTTATTTCATAACATCTCCTTATTTGCACTAGAAACCAATTTGCTAGTCCCTTATTTCCCTATAGATTAAGGAGATGTTTTGAGAATATAGAAAGCCCGGGCTTGCGAAAGTACGGGCTTTTTCATTATTATTTATTTATCGGATTGAATATAATGGAAGTTCTCGTCATACAGTCCTACGAGCAGGCTTTGGCCTTTACCATCCACTTTCAGCCCGCCATATACGGCTTTTTGATAAAGAGTATCTTGTCCCTCTTCAAAGAAGAAAGACTCGGCACCGAGGAAGATCCGGTGACGTACTATTTTATATTTGATGACTAGCTCATTGTCGTTTACAGGCTCTAAAGCGTTTTGCAGCCGCACTATTTTTCCTACTTGATTACTGTCAATTTGAAGTATGGCATAACCGCGTATGGCAGTTTGTTGGTCTAGCAGATCTGATGAAGCTTCTTTGTAGCTAAGCCTCATATAGTCTCCTTGCATAAGAGAGCGGGGATCGACGGGAGCTAGCTGTAACAAAATCAACTGTCCGTCTTTCAAAGTTTGCTCTTTTTTATAAACCGACCAGTTGAAATATCCCAGTAGCAGTATCAGGTTTGCAATAATCAATATTCGGCTATACTTTTTCATGTCTTGTTCTTTTTTGAGTGAAGAAATACCAGGCTGTAATACATGCAATTCCGATGAAGAAAAGTGTCATGGATTTGGTGAGCAGGCTTAAATTCAGATCATAATAGTATTTGGAAACGGCATAGATAAAAAGAAGAAGCGAGGCAGCACACTCCGCTTTGTAGCCATAATGGAAACATATTAGAATCAGCAACAAACTGCCGGATAAATAAGGAGCAAACACGGTAGGCAGACAGATAACAATACAAAGAATATAGATACCAATCTGGTTCACCGGATGATCCACTTTCATGACCTGCATGATTCGTTGAACCATTATAAGAATACCGATCCATATACAAACAGACAGTATGCAGGATACAAGCCAGCTATTTGTTTCTGATATCAGATAATTGATTGATAATCCTCCCAGTGAGACGATACCGGATATGAATAATCCGAAATGAAATGGTTTGTATTTGGAAAAGTAATTCTCTGTTCCTATACATTCAAACAACTTAGTTTCAAAGATGTTGGCAAATAAAAATAGTGCAAGGATAGGAACTACAGCTATTTGCAAGGGATAAAACGAAGAAAAGACATGGGCGGCTTCTCCGAAGAAAGATATATTAAACAGAATGACTGAAAGAAAGGGGAGGATAAACCCTCTTGATAACAAGAATGTGAGAATACTGATTCCCATAAGTGTGGTGAAGAGGATATTAATGCTGGCATTTATACCAAAACCAATCAATACACACCCGGCTATGTATAAAGTGATGTTCATTGCATCCAGAAAAGACCGGATCACTATGCGGCTGATTGTTAGGGTAGTGAGAATTAATATACTTCCTACAATCAGGCAAGAAATATCGGAGCGGAGGATTCTGGCAAGTGCCAGAAATCCCAGAAAGAAAATAGCCGTCAGGATTCCTCCGATAATAGATACGGCTTGAATGGTGAGGCTATGCTTCTGTGTCATACCATTGCTTTTTTAGATGAAGAATGATGTAAATGAGTAAAGTTGTTCCGGTGATGACAATAACCCCTCCGTAGAAGAATATCTGAACATCCCTAAGACCGCTTTGTGATATGAATGTAGTCAATAGAATCATTAACGCAGCAAACGGAATGATAGCCAGATAGAACAGGCTTTTTACTTTCCATCCATACCAAAGTCCCGCAGAGAATAAAAGGAGGGTGCTTATGAGAGGAACAGACAATATGGCATTCTCTTCGCAGATTGCCATCATTAACAGAAAACTGGTATGTATAATAGTAGCCAGTGAAAGAAGACTGACAAACCAGCGATTGTTGCTGTCCAAATGACCTTTTACACTCATCCATTCCGTGATGATCGTTGTTAAGGCACATATCCAGGTTACTGCATTGGCCAGCAAAGTCATTTCCCAGGAGTTGGCACTGGCAATCTGTATATTGTACAACCATATCGTAGTACAAAGTAATCCGATGAACGTCAGCCATAACGGAGCGAAACGGATAGCAACCGCCCAGAGAATAGTGAAGAGAGTCCATCCCAGGAAAAGATCGTAAGCATCGGCTCCCGTTTGGTAGATTTGTCCGAAGACAGCGAAAAGCGTGCCTATCAGGAATGTAGCTCCGGTCAGGAGAATTTGTTTGACGAGCTTATTCCAATGCGTGAATGTAGCGAGCAGGACAGAAGCTACTAATAACACTTCTACTATTCCTAACTTTGCAAATTTGGGTAATTCCTCCCAGTTGTAGGCAAAGAAGAAGATAATTCCTGCCACTGTAAAACCAACGCCCACTGCCAATAAAAAAATAGAAAGGAATTGATTCCATTGCTTTTTATCTGCGTACAGCGCTTGTCGGGATAAAGGCGAAGAGTCGGTCTTTTCCATGTGTTTTTGCTTTTTGATGATTACAAACATAAGAAAATAAAATGATTATCACCTCAAGATAGACTATAAAAAGGTATGACTTACCTTATTGAAATTGACAATAATAGTAGGTCATACCTTGAGAGAGGTTATGAAAATATTCAAAATAGAATAACTTAAAATACCTCCCGTATATGCTTAAAGTTAGAATTGATCGTATCAATTACTTCTTGTGAACGACCGTTGATTAACAACTTATACATTGATTGTGCAAAGCCCACCATTTGACCGAATTCAATTTTGGGAGGCATGGCCAGTGCGTTCGGATCAGTCATGATATTAACAAGTACCGGACCGTCCAACTCAAATGCATTCAGTAAGGTAGTCAACACTTCTTCCGGATCACTGACATTAAATCCGGTCATTCCCATTGCTTCCGCCACTTGAGCAAAGTCTGGATTCAACATATTTGTCTGCCAGTCCGGCAATCCGTCCACTTCCATTTCCAACTTCACCATTCCCAATGAACGGTTGTTGAATACGATAATTTTAATTGGTAACTTATATTGTACAACGGTTTCCAAGTCTCCTAAAGTCATAGACAAGCCACCATCTCCGCAAAGCGCCACTACCTGGCGATCCGGATAAGCTAGTGCGGCACCGATGGCTTGCGGCAAAGCATTTGCCATAGAACCATGATTGAAAGAACCCAGCATGTGGCGTTTGCCTGTCGCTTGCAGATAACGTGCTCCCCACACACAAGTCATTCCCGTATCTACTGTGAACACAGCATCGTCCGAACTTAGTTTGTCTATTTCGGACATCACATATTCGGGATGAATCTTATTTACATCGCCTTTATCTTCCGTGTAAGCAGCCAGATCCTTCTTTACGCCTTCATATCTTTTGAGTTGTTTCAACAGGAACGAATCATCTGTCTTCGGATTCAGCATACGCAATAGACTTTGGATGCTCAGTTTAACATCACCGCAAAGTCCGATATCCACCTTTGCACGACGTCCCAGACGTTCGGGCTTTATATCAATCTGTGCTATCTTGATGTCATCCGGCAGGAAAGCGGAATAAGGAAAGTCGGTGCCGAGCATGAGAAGCACTTCGGCTTCATGCATACTGTAATAGCCCGACGGCATTCCCAACAATCCGGTCATACCCACTTCATACGGATTTTCATATTGCACCTCCATCTTTCCTTTGAAAGTATATACCACCGGAGCATTCAGCTTCTCGGAAAGAGCAATCACTTCCTCGTGAGCTCCCCGGCAACCGATGCCGCAGAAAAGAGTGATACGCGTATGTTTGTTTAACATGTCAGCTAATTGAGCCAGATCTTCTTCCGACGGACAAACTTCCGGTGGGGCAGGATAGTTGATAACCGACGAGTCGACAGCAACGGCAGAAGCCTTTGCCAAGTCACCCGGAAGCCCGATAACGGACACCCCTTTGCGGGTGACAGCCGTTTGTATGGCCGACTGGAGCATACGTGGAAATTGTGTGGGAGTAGTGGCTACTTCATTATAATAACTGCAATCGTTAAAAAGTTTGATGGTATTCGTCTCCTGAAAATATTCCGTACCGAACTCTCCGGTGGGAATTGTAGAGGCGATGGCGATTACCGGTGCGCCGGACCGGTGTGCGTCATACAAGCCGTTAATCAGATGAACATGTCCCGGCCCGCTACTTCCCGCGCAGCATCCCGGGCGACCGGTCAGTTGTGCTTCTGCCGCAGCGGCATACGCCCCTGTTTCTTCGTGGCGCACATGTATCCATTTTATTTGATCGTTTTTTCTGACTGCTTCGTTTACTTCATTCAGACTGTCGCCTGTTACGGCGTAGATGCGTTCAACTCCGGATTTTACCAGAGTATCTATCAACTGTTCTGCTATTTTTTTTGCCATAGCTGTAATTGGTTTAGGATTGATTTTTATGTAATAACAGATGGCTGCAAAGAAAAGTTCTGATTTAACATATGCTAATAACGCCTTTGTGTCGGGACACATCACCACTTTTATGTTAAAATTAATTCTGTAACAACTTTTTAGTAAAGATGTATAAACAATTGCAATATCCTTTTGTTATCTTTATAGGCGAAATCTTAACCTAATGTATTAAACCTCTTAATTACTCTAGAAAAATGAACAGAAATGAAATCGGTGTGAATGCCGGTAAGGTTTGGCAACTGCTTAGTAATAATGAGAAGTGGAGCTATGGACTTTTGAAGAGAAAATCCGGGCTGAAAGATAAAGAGCTGGGTGCCGCTTTGGGGTGGTTGTCAAGAGAGAGCAAAATAGAGTTCGATCAGTGCGATGAAGAGCTTTATGTATATCTCTGTGTGAATGTTTATATTGGCTGAAAGAGTTTGACGCTTTAACGAGAACAGAAGAATCTCCGGAGGAATGACAGCATAGTCAGCACTTCGGAGATTCTTGTTTTTTTATCCTTTTTCTGCTTTATGTTTCTTCCTTTCAATGGATTTCCGGAAATAATTCTGTTACTTTGCATCACGAATTAAAATGTAAGAAACAATGAGAAGTTTTGCCTCCGACAATAATTCCGGTGTGCATCCGTTGGTAATGGAAGCATTGAACCGGGCTAATATAGACCATTCTTTAGGATATGGCGATGATAAATGGACAGAAGAAGCCGTAGCGAAGATAAAGGAAACCTTCACCCCGAACTGTGTCCCTTTGTTTGTATTCAACGGAACAGGCAGCAACGTGGTAGCATTGCAGCTGATGACCCGTCCGTATCATTCCATCTTTTGTGCGGAAACGGCTCATATCTATGTAGATGAATGCGGCTCTCCTGTGAAAATGACAGGTTGTCAGATTTGTCCGATTGCTACTCCCGACGGTAAGCTTACCCCGGAATTGATGCAACCCTATCTGCATGGTTTCGGCGATCAGCACCATTCGCAACCCAGAGCTCTCTATATTTCCCAATGTACCGAACTTGGCACCATCTATACTCCCGAAGAGTTAAAACGTCTGACTGACTTTGCCCATCTGAATGGTATGTATGTACACATGGACGGAGCCAGAATAGCCAATGCCTGTGCCGCTTTGAATCTTTCCTTAAAGGAACTGACAGTAGACTGCGGAGTCGATATTCTTAGTTTTGGCGGAACGAAGAACGGACTGATGATGGGAGAGTGCGTGATTGTATTTAATAAAGACCTGCAACCGGAAGCCCGCTTCATCCGTAAGCAATCCGCCCAGCTCGCTTCGAAGATGCGTTACCTCTCTTGCCAGTTTACGGCATACCTCACAGATAACCTCTGGCTGAAGAATGCCAACCATGCCAATGCAATGGCTGCCAAACTTTACACTGAATTGAAGAAACTGCCCGAAGTAACTTTCACTCAAAAAGCCGAAAGTAACCAGTTATTCCTCACCATGCCCCGCCCGGTTATCGACCGGATGCTAGAGTCTTACTTCTTTTATTTTTGGAACGAAGAGAAGAATGAAATCCGTCTGGTGACTTCTTTTGATACCACAGAGGAGGATGTAGACGAGTTTATAAGACTTTTAAAACGTTAAAAAGGAAATCCGGAACAACAAAAGCGCCTGAATATCTGTTTTTATAGGAAGTTTGAAACTAACTTTGTCCGCAAAGTTTTCTACTTCTTATGATTATGAATACTAGACAGAACAGGCTAATCATATTCGCGCTTTTGTTGTTGACACAAACCCCGTTGGGCGCACAGCTGCATTCTACTAAAATTGAACTGCCGGAGGATTCTATATCTGCAACCATGGAAGATTCCATTCCGGCAAAGCGCAGTTTCTTTAAAAAGTTTCTTGATTACTTCAATGACGCCAATAAGGAAAAAAAGAATAAAAAGTTTGATTTCAGTGTGATAGGCGGCCCACATTATTCCAGTGACACCAAGTTCGGACTCGGACTGGTGGCAGCCGGACTATATCGAACCGATCGGATTGATACGCTTCTTCCTCCCTCCAATGTCTCTCTTTACGGAGATGTGTCGACTGTCGGCTTCTATCTGTTGGGAGTCCGCGGAAATCATCTGTTTCCAAAAGATAAATACCGCTTGAATTACAATCTCTATTTCTATTCTTTTCCCAGTCTGTATTGGGGACGGGGATATGACAATGGAGCGAACTCTGATAACGAAAGCGATTATAAACGTTTTCAGGCACAGGTGAAAGTCGATTTTATGTTTCGGCTGGCAAAGAACTTCTACATCGGCCCGATGGCCGTATTCGATTATATCGACGGACGGAACTTTGAGAAACCGGAACTATGGGAAGGAATGGCCGCGCGAACCACTAATACCAGTCTGGGACTTTCCCTCCTTTACGATTCACGTGATTTCCTGACAAATGCATATCATGGCTATTATTTGCGGATAGACCAGCGGTTCAGTCCGGCTTTTCTCGGCAATAAATATGCGTTTAGCAGTACAGAACTGACTACCAGTTATTATCAGCCGGTATGGAAAGGTGGAGTGCTGGCAGGGCAATTCCACACATTGCTTACCTATGGCGATACCCCTTGGGGATTGATGGCAACGTTGGGAAGTTCTTACTCCATGCGCGGATATTACGAAGGACGCTATCGGGACAAGGGAGCAATGGACGCGCAAATAGAACTCCGGCAACACGTCTGGAAACGGAATGGAGTAGCTGTATGGGTAGGAGCGGGAACGATTTTTCCACGACTTTCCGAGTTCACCCCGAAACACATTCTGCCTAATTATGGCTTCGGGTATCGTTGGGAATTTAAGAAGAGAGTAAATGTACGTTTGGATTTAGGGTTTGGCAAACACCAGACCGGATTTATTTTTAACATCAATGAAGCTTTTTAAAAATATAAAGAATTGGTTGGAAAATCAGGAACATCTGTTTTATCTGTTCCTGTTTATCTTGATAGTACCTAATATGGTACTCTGTTTTACAGAACCTTTACCATTTATGGCAAAAGTCGCCAATGTGTTGTTACCTTTCGGTTGCTATTACCTGTTGATGACTTTGTCGAGGAATTGCGGCAAGATGCTGTGGATTTTATTCCTGTTCCTGTTCTTCGGAGCCTTTCAGATCGTGTTGCTTTATTTATTCGGCCAGTCCATTATCGCTGTCGATATGTTTTTGAATCTGGTCACCACCAATTCGAGTGAGGCATTGGAACTGCTCGATAATCTCACACCTGCCATTATTGCTGTAATCATACTCTATGTACCTGCCCTGATATTAGGGATGATTTCAATTATACGTAAACGGAAACTTACGGTAGAGTTCATTCGCAGGGAACGGAAGAGAGCCTTCCTGGTCTTTGGAATCTCCCTCCTTAGTCTTGTCGGAGCCTATGTGCAGGATTCGGGATATGAGTTGAAATCTGATTTATACCCGCTAAACGTATGCTACAACGTAGGTCTTGCCTTTCAAAGAACAGCTCTGACACAGGATTACCACCGTACATCCAAAGACTTTACTTTCCATGCCCGGCCTACTCATCCGGAGGGAAAACGGGAAGTATATGTAATGGTCATAGGAGAAACCTCTCGTGCCCTAAACTGGCAATTGTATGGTTACGAACGTGAAACGAACCCGCTCTTATCCCGGCAAACGGGTCTGATTGCTTTCCCAAAAGTGTTGACAGAGTCGAATACGACACATAAAAGTGTCCCCATGCTGATGTCGGATGCTACTGCCTGCAACTACGACTCTATCTACCATCAAAAAGGAATCATCACCGCTTTCAAAGAGGCAGGATTCCGGACGGCTTTTTTCTCCAACCAACGTTACAACCATTCATTTATCGACTTCTTCGGAATGGAAGCCGATACGTATGATTTTATAAAAGAAGATTCGGTCAGTTCTACCTATAATCCTTCTGACGACGAACTTCTGAAATTGGTGGAGGAGGAACTGGCGAAAGGTGCAACGAAACAATTCATCGTACTTCACACCTACGGTTCCCACTTTAACTATCGCGAACGTTACCCGTCGGAAGATGCTTTCTTTACGCCCGATTATCCGATGGAAGCAGAGAGAAAATACCGGGATAACCTGGTGAATGCCTATGACAACTCTATTCGTTACACGGATGATTTTCTGTCACGACTTATCCGTATGTTGGAAAAACAGCAGGTAGATGCCGCCATGCTCTACACTTCCGATCATGGAGAGGACATTTTCGACGATTCCCGTCATCTGTTCCTCCACGCTTCTCCCGTACCTTCTTATTATCAGCTTCATGTGCCATTCCTGATTTGGATGTCCGATGACTACCGCGAAACGTATCCCGAACGTTGGAATACCGCTATTGAAAATAAGGATAAGAATGTTTCTTCCAGCAGCTCTTTCTTCCCGACCATGCTGTCTTTAGGCGGAATAGAAACTCCTTACCGGGATGATTCGCAGGCTGTGACGGCTTTGCACTACGTCCTGAAACCGAGGGTTTATCTGAACGATCACAATGATCCCCGTCCGTTGGATGATTTGAGCATGAAGAAGCAAGACTTCCAGATGCTGGAAAAGAGGAATATCAAGTATTAAGTATTAGGTATTAATCCTTGTTAATTTTTGCATCCAAAAATGGGATTGGCGTGTTATTTGCCGTATGATGTATGAACGATTAAATTCATAAAACATGGCCTATATAGATTATTACAAGATTCTTGGAGTAGACAAAAGTGCTTCTCAGGATGATATCAAAAAGGCTTTTCGTAAGTTGGCCCGGAAATATCACCCTGATTTGAATCCTAATGACCCTAGTGCAAAGGATAAATTTCAGGAAATCAACGAAGCCAATGAAGTACTGAGTGACCCCGAGAAACGTAAAAAGTATGATGAGTACGGAGAACATTGGAAGCATGCCGATGAATTCGAAGCGCAGAAACGTGCACAGCAACAAGCCGGAGGCTTTGGCGGTGCAGGAGGTTTTGGCGGATTCGGCGGTGCGGGTCAGGGTTTCTCCGACGGTAACGGAACCTATTGGTATAGTTCCGATGGAGAAGGATTTTCCGGTGGCAACGCTAGTGGATTTTCCGATTTCTTCGAATCAATGTTCGGACATCGGGGAGGAAGAGGACAAGGTTCTGCGGGATTCCGCGGACAGGACTTTAATGCCGAACTTCATCTTTCCCTTCGTGATGCTGCTCAAACGCATAAGCAGATATTGACTGTAAATGGTAAACAGGTACGTATCACTATCCCTGCCGGTGTAGCCGACGGACAGGTTATTAAACTGAAAGGCTACGGAGCCGAAGGTGTCAACGGAGGACCTGCGGGCGACTTGTACATTACGTTCGTTATAGCCGAAGACCCGGTGTTCAAACGCCTGGGCGACGATCTGTACGTAGATGTGGAGGTAGATCTTTACTCTGCCGTATTGGGAGGCGAGAAAGTAGTCGACACGCTGGACGGTAAAGTGAAACTGAAGATAAAACCGGAAACGCAGAACGGTACGAAAGTCCGTCTGAAAGGTAAAGGATTCCCGGTTTATAAGAAGGAAGGACAATTCGGTGACTTGATTGTGACCTATTCTGTCAAGATTCCTACGAACTTGACCGACAAACAGAAAGAGTTGTTCCGTCAATTACAGAGTATGAACTAAAATGAATGAGTACTATGCAGACCGAATTAATAATTGTCAGTGAATACTGTCACAAATGTCATATTGAGCCTTCATTCATCGAAATGTTGGAAGAGGGCGGTTTGATTAACGTGCATACCGAAGGCGGTGAACATTATCTGCTTTTGTCGGAACTCCCGAACGTGGAACGTTATAGCAGAATGTACTATGACTTATCCATCAACATGGAAGGTATTGATGCCATTCATCATTTGCTGGAAAGGATGGAAGATATGAGGCACGAAATGCGTTCGCTTCGCAAACAACTTTTGCTGTACCGGGAACGGGAAATAGAAGATATGGACTGGTAAAAAATAGAGCCTCTGTTTGATTCGAACAGAGGCTCTATTTATAGTAAACGGAGGCTCTGATTCATTCAATCAGAGCCTCCGTTTTTTCAGGATGTTTATGCCGTTATTTTATAATACAATATACGTGCAAATCTCTTCCAGATAGCGTGCGTCGATAGTGTCGAAGCTATCCAATGTATCACTGTCGATATCCAGCACCCCGACAACTTTCCCCTGCTTGAGGATTGGTACTACTATTTCCGATTTCGAGTCCGAACTACAGGCTATGTGTCCGGGAAACTGCTCTACATCAGGAACAATCAGTGTACGGGCTTCTTTCCAAGCGGTTCCGCAAACTCCTCTGCCAAAGCGGATGCGAGTGCAGGCAATGGGGCCTTGAAACGGACCCAGTACGAGTTCTTCCTCTTTCACAAGGTAAAAGCCTACCCAGAAGAAACCGAAAGTCTGCTTTAAGGCTGCTGCCATGTTGGCAAGATTGGCAATGAGATCTGCTTCCGTACTTACCAAAGCATGCAGTTGCGGAAGTAACTCCCGATACTTTTCTTCCTTGCTTCCTGTGTGGATGATTAAATTTTCTGCCATCTCTTTACTATTTGATTTGGTTCAGGATGCTCGGATCTTTTATCTTATCGTCTTCTGCAAAGAAGATAATCTTAGTCAGTATCTCGGCAGTCTTCGGATCTTCATCTACGAAAGGCAGGAACAGGCGTCCGCGATTTTGCGAATGTACCGGAAGAACGGCTATCTGTGCACCACCTTCCTGATGGATCACACCGCTGCCCAGATGGATATTATACTTACCCAGTTTGCCTTCAATGTGAGCAAAACTTCCTTTTATCGTCACGTTCTTGAAATGGAACAACGGCATTGTCAGTTCCACCAGCACGCTGCGTATCTCGATGGTAGAGTGGCTGGTTTCCGGATCGACGCTTCCGGCATGAGCTACACTTACTGCCAAGTCTACGTCCCTCATCACTTCCGAGAAGATGACAGGAGGAATCTCCGAGATTTTCATCAGCTTGTAGTCCTTGCGGTTGTGGAAGCAGACATATTCTAATGTCGGAGCTTCGATGTCGGCAGGAGAGAACCAGTCTGCCATCGCATAGATGGTGGCGATGATGTTCTCTTTGTAATAGATCTTTTGGAGACCGTCTTCATAGTCGGCTACCCAGCGACGGCCTTTCAGTACGGCAACCGTTTTCTGCGGTTGGATCTGGTTGCCGGCATAGCGGCGGGATTGAGTGGCTTCTATTTCTTCCGGAGTCGGAACGTAAAGTTCGCGGAATACCTGTTTGAAAGGTTGGCGGATTGATTTATCGAACAGGAATTTTTGATAAGCATGCCAGTCTCCGCTTGTATACAGGTCTGTGGGGTGCGCGATGCGTAACTCGTCTTTCGGTTTTAACGGGAGGCAAACGGCATTCACTGTAATCAGCAATCCATCGGTGTAGAAGCCCGTCTGTCCGTTGCAGATGAAGACGAGATGTTTCAGTAATGGCCAGATAACAGGATTCTGCATCAGCTTGCGCAATTCGTTTTCTTCAAAATGGGTGCAGTCTTCCATCGCCTGTTCCAGCATGATGCGCGAACGGGTGTACTGGTCTTTCAGCTTTTTGTGTACTGCTTTCAGTTCTTCTATATACGGATGCTTTTTCAGCTTGGCAGGCATGCTGTTGAGCTCTTTGCCGTCTTTGATTTGCTTAATCTCCGATTTACCTTCCTCGTTGATTTGTACATACACTTCTACGCCGTCTATCTCTTTGGGGGACAGGTAGGGAAGAAGTTCTTTAATCAGTTCAGTTTCCATGCTCCAGGTCAGGCGGGTAACGTCTCCGTAACCGGAGTTGCGTGCCAGGTTTTGCAGAGCGATGTTTACCGCTTTCTTTTCGCTTTCCTGTCTTTGAGCACCGAATTCCTTGCTCTCTTTCAGGAACTTTTGCAGGTATTGATAACGATCCAGCAGTTCTTTATCCGGCTTCCGTCCCAATGGGATGAGGCCGTAGCTCATCAATAAGTCTTTGTTGCGCTTGGCTATTATTTCTTTCTTTATATCTGCCGCCTTCACTGCACCGTTGGTAGCATCGGCAAACTTACGGGCACGGGTATGGCTGTTGCTGCATGAAATATATTTGGCGGCATTGTAGACCACTTCGAAGCGTTGCTTGCCAATTGTCTTAAATGCATCTTTGAACCAGTCGATGTCAAAAGCACCTTCCCGCAGGTCATCTACGTCGATGGGGGTGTAGCGGGCGATAATCGCTTTCTTCTTGTCGTCACACGTTTCATTGGTGTGGGCGTGGAAATAATAGGCTGCACTTGTCAGTCCTTTCCAGCCTATTGCCTTTTCAGTCAGTTCAATCCATTGTGGGGCGAACATGGCGGCTTCTACCAGTCGCTCGTCGCTGATTTCGGCTTGTTTCGCCAGTTTCTTCAGATTCTCGCTGGTGTCCGTAGGCAGGGGATGGCAAGCATGGAGCAGACTGCTCAATACACCCCGTTTGGTGCTGCCCCAGTTGTAACTGTCACGTATGAAAGTATCTTTGCCAAATGCTTGCAGAATACGGATAAATGTTTCGGCTCCATAGACGTAGCTTAGTTCTTCTGCAAGGGAGGTGACTTGTGTCTCGGAGTCTCCACGTTTTAATTCAATTTCAAGAATCCGGTCTACCACCTTTTGGGCGAGGGAACGGAAGAGGGAGAAGTCGATGTTTTTGATATCGGCGTATCTTTCTTTTTCCTTGTTGAAACGAACGTTGTCGTTCAATACCATGGTGATTGCTTTGATCTGGCTGGGAGAGCTGATGCGTCCCATCATTTCACGGTATACTTCCTCTGTCGGGATGATTCCCAGCATCCAGGCACGGGCGAAGTCTGTGGCATGAAGATAAGAGTCTGTTTCCTCTAGTTCGGGGGTGTGCTCCATGTAGTTGGTGAGCTTATAAAGCTGATAGCGCACTGTGAAGTAACGGATAAATAGATCATCATTCATGGGCTTTTGAGGCATTTCGAGCCAGAAGTTCACGAATTTGTTGTTATGTATCGGATAAACGACCTGTTTTTCTCCGTATTCCAGTTTGTCCCGAAGCCATGCATGCTTACTGGTGTACTGGCGGAAGATGTTTTTGGTATTTAGCAAAGGCAATAGTTGGAGCAGCATATTGACGGCCAGTCGTTGATAGACGGCTTCATCTTTGTATTCGTATGCCAGTGCTTCGATGATGTCACTCATCTGTTCATAGTACGGCATCTTGCGGAGGTCTTTCTGCAATCCGCGGTAAGTGATGCCGGCATACATCCGGTTGACAAGCGGCTCAAAAGTATTACTTGATTTCTGGTCTGCCTTGATGTCTTCTTCATCTTCCTCGTCGGAGTCGTCTTCGTCTTTAGCGGTACCTGTCGATGCAAGCATGAAACTCATCATCAGCAATTTGTCGTAGCTTCCTATTTCTTCTTCGTAGAAGGCTTTCCACAATTCCGGGAATCCGAGTCCGCTCAATCCTCCGTAGTTGCTCCAGTTTATCAGGACACTGTTACCTACCAGACGTGCTTCTCCGTAACCATTTTTGAATTCTTCATTCTTGTAGGTTTCGATGTATTTGCTTAGTTTTTTGAAAACGAGTTTGGCCCTTCCAAAGCAGATGAATTCGAATGCTTTTTTAACGTTGAATCCTTTGTCCTGGGTAATTTCCGGCAGACTGACTTCAAGAGACGGATCGTACAGACCGAAACCGTTATCTTTGGTATAATGTTGTGTGACGCTCTCTTCTGTTCCATCGCCAATCAGAGATTCTATCAATACTTTTTCTTTCGGGTTCGGCTTCTGAATCTCTTTAACTGTCGGGATCAATTCCTGATAGATATCTTGCAGGAATTCTACATTGTGTATGGTCTTCATCATGTCCAATCCTGCCAGGCGGCGTTCGGCAACCTTGTCTGTTAGCAAGCGGCGGATGCTGCCGGCTAGCTGTTCTTTGGGCTGTTTCATCAGCAGATTGATAGCATGGATACGCATTTCGCTGTATTTGAAGCGCAGTAACTCTTCTACTTTCTGGTTTTGTTCGGGCGATAAGGTCATCTCGGACAATGCTTTATATGCTTCTTCACGCACATCTTGCGAACGGTCGCCCAGTGATTGCAGTACATATTCTTCCTGTAGCGGACTGGTCGGTGGAGCTAATACAACACCGATATAGCCTGCCCGCATATAAGTATCCAGAGAGGGCAGATAGCTGCAAAGATCGTCTTTCAATGCAGAATTATTAGTCATCCAGGTGATATATGCCATTTTGAGAACGATTTCCGAACGGGTGAGTTCTGTGCTTTCCCAAGGGAATACATAAGGAGAATAAATCTCTTTGGCAGAGATGGACTGATAGATTTGCTTCAGATATTCATAATGGCGGACCGCCTCTTCTTTGCTATCAAAATAGTCGTGGAGTGACGGGGCGTCTTTGTGCCCTCCGTACCGGCTAAGATAGAGACCGGACAGATACAACGGTAAGATAGCCGCCACCACCGACGGTTCCTTATACCATCTTTCAAAGGCATTTTTACTGATGCGGTGGTTCATGCCGGAGTATTGCGTACAGCGTAAGAAATAAAGTAATGTCTGTACCTGGTATTTAGCACCTTTCTTGATAATTTCCGGCACAAGTGTCTGAATCTCCTCTGTATTATAGAATCCGATGCTCCATAAAGCCAGATAGAGTTCGACTGTATCTTTGCTTTGAAGAGCACTGTGTGCTTGTTTCCGGTCGTTCAGAAAACGATGGATCAGTTCTACATATTTATTGGTGATACGTTCGCTGCTGTCTTGTTCTCCGATACCCGTACTAACTGCAATACCGCGTTTCACGGAAGCAAATCGTTGCAGGTCGTTATCGCAGATGACCGAGAAAAGATGGAGATAACTTTCGGGACAACCTTCGTCCATCGTTTCCACGATAGCTTGGCGGAGACCCTCCTGTAACTTGGCTGCCAGAAGTAACTTCCCTTCCAGTTCCAGCAAGGGGCGGTATCCACTTACTGCGATAGCCTGGAGATGTCCCTGGTTGAGGCGGTTGGCGTTATTCTCACTGGTCAGCACATTGTTGAGGTATTCAATGACAGTCTGGTTGCCTTCTGCTATTTGGGCGGCCATCCAGTTTTGGCAGTTCATCGAATCCTTGTATGCTTCTATTTCTTCCGGAGTGTTTCCTCCGTTCAGTATGGCTTGATCCGTAAATCCGGTGGCGCGCAGTTTCAGAAACTGGGTCAGTGCATCTATAACGTGGCCGATATGCAGAAGAGGATTTGCTGACCGTTGTGACCGGCGCGAGTATCCGTGAGTGTACGGACACCGTGCTTTGAGCTTCAGATAGGTGTGGAACAGGTGGGCGTACTCGTCTCCCAATAGATAGCGGAGTAGCTTGTTCAACTTACCATCGAAAAGATTGGCAACGCTTTTAATCTTCTCTTCTTGGATAATATAGATGATGCAAGGCTCTAATTTATCGCTGTATGCACCATACCGGGTATCCATGTTGAAGTATTGCATAAATACATCCAACAGTGCCATTGTCTCTTTGTCTAAACTGGTTCTCTTTTTCGTTAACCTTTCCAGGTACGGAGCAATCCGTTTATTTAATGCGTCATTATAAATCAGTCTCATGATTCTTTTCGTTTTAAATGTGTTTTATAGGATAATGATTACCATAATCTTCCCGACAGCATAGCGAGCCGGATGAAGGTTAAGGTAGATTCTTCTTTAAGTTGAATGGGAGAGGATAGGTCTCCGGCTTCCGTATCATCCATGAAGATACGGAAAATTCCGTCCTCATAGGATTGCAAAGCATTGGTGATGGCTTCGACTTCTGCGGCAGGTTTGCCATTATAGTTTACTGCAAACCCTACTTTGCCGGAAGCTGTTTTATTTTCCACTTCTTCCTGTGTGAGGTATTTCAGCACTTCGCTCTGTTGCAAGCGTTCATTGTATTCGCAGACTTGCCAACTGACGATGGCTTCGATCAACCCCTGTACATTGACAGGCGGAACAGGAAAATCGATAGGAATCTTTTCGATACTGCACTTTCGCTTTCCTAACTGTTTGATTTGGATATATGCTCTCATATTCTCTTTATTGGGTGATCTGGATACTTGATGTAATGGCATTCAGATCGGTTTCAGCTTCTTCGTCATAGACAAGCATGACAATAGCAAAAGATCGTTTCTTGCTCTCTTGAAAGTAATGCAACGCTATTTGTTTTACATCCTCTCCCGGTTCATCAGGAGCCCCGATGTGCAGGGGATTCGTGATCTTTGTCATGGGGAGTCCGTTGATGTTGACATTGCTTAGTTGGTAATCTTCTGACGGTTCCCCTTGTGCATTTCTTGGGAGAGTGAGTGATAACTCTTTCATGTGTTCAAACTCCTTCTGCGTGTCGTAGGTGAGGGCGGTAATCGTTAATTGATTCCCTCCGTTGACCAGCATGAGTAATGGAGGTTCCGCACCATCAATAATTCCTTTTGCTCCTGCTATTTTTATCCAGTTGGTAGGATACTGGCAACTGAATTTGGTGGCTGCATCATAATAAGATAGCCACGTATCGTCATTGCCGACAGGCGTATATGCCGGAACTTTCCTACTGGAAAGATTGTCCGTAGCATTCACAGCGGAATGATTACTGTTCTCGTTTTCCTCTTCCAGTTCACCATTCAGATAGGCTTCCACAATGCCGCTTTCCCATTCATTGCGTATCTCCGGGTAAAGAGGAGGAACGTTTTTGCACAGGATCATGAAGCTGAACAGGAATATACAGAATATACCAAGCTCCCCGATGATGGAGACAGTCCGCTGTGCATCGGGTTTCTCGAACTTGTAGCCGACCACGTATATAATTCCCAGAACAAACCCGCTTAACAACCCGCCAATATGGGCGGCATTATCAATGCCGGCTTTCATCCCGTAAACCAGATTATACCCCACAAAAATGAGGATGCTGGTTAACAATGCCTTTCGTTGTTCTTTGGCGATGCGATGAAAGAGGAGGAATGCAAGGAATATACCGTAAAGTCCGAAGATAGATCCGGAAGCTCCGGCGCTGATTGTCTCACCGTGCATATACAGGCTGAATGCAGCCGAACATAATCCGGTTAGCAGGTATGAAACGAACATACGGCGTCCTCCTATCAGTTCTTCCAACAGAAGTCCTACATACATGAAAGCATACATGTTCATCAGGAGATGGAAAGCTCCGATATGTATGAAGTTGCAAGTCACTGTGCGCCACCAGTCACCGGTCAGAGTCAGCGGTCCGAAGTCGGCTCCCCATTTCAGTAGTGACAGAGTGGAAGGAGACATAATACCCACTCCGGAAGCAATCATTACAATGAATACAAGAATATTGATGTCTATCAGGATGGGAGTTGCTATAAATCCTTTGCGGGGAATGAAGAAAGACAGGAAAGAGTTCCTCTTCTTTTCTTCCTCTATGTAGGCTTTTTCTTCTTCTGTGAGCGGGCGGTTGAACTCTTCTTCGAAATCTTTGGCCCTTTGGGCTAGTTCTTCCGGAGTGAGTGAGGCTTTTATTTCTTCCATTGTTTCCCGTAACTTCTGGATATTTTTTCTGTTCTTTCCATAATCAACAAATTGTACGGAAGAAGACTGACTGCGAACGGATACTTCCCCGTCACTTCCCTTTTCTATGGTAAAGGTTATTGCCTCTCCATGGGAGTGTATACTGAACGGGACTTCAAACCGGATTCCTTCCGGAGTTACTTCCTCGATATTCCACTCAAGTTTTTGAGAGGCTTCGAGAGCCAATATAAGGATTTCCGTGTTTGATAAACCTGGCAAATACAGTTTGTCATTATATGAAGGTTTGAGTGCCATATTTCTATCTCTATCTACATTCATCAATTAAAAAATTACTTATCTCACTGACAAATGTATAGAATAATAATGGAAAATAATAGAATATGACAAATAAAAAAAGCATCCATTTCGTAAGAAAGGATGCTTTTATCAGATTTAGTCGATTATTTGTTACTTTTTGTAGAACGCCAAATCTTCTTTGTCGAAGTTTTCGATGAAATTTGTATGCTTTTCTACTTCCGCTTCTGCATAGTTCAAATATACGTGTGCAGATTTGGAGAACAGTTCAGAAGACTTGCTGGCATCTTGAATCAGTAAGTGACACATGATAATATCAGCAGCCATTTCCACCAGTTTGCGAGCGGTGAAGTCAAGCAATTCCTGATCCTGTACTTCTTTCACAGCGTTGGTACTTGCTTCAAATTTGTCAGCCATCTTCTTCAGGCGAGACATCAGCGGTTCCATTTCCGGTGAACAAGGAATGGCCTCAAACTCGCGGATAGTAGCGATGTAAGAACCATTAGTCACGTAACGGATAGCGGCTACAGTCTGCAACTGGGTAGTTCCTTCGTAGATGCTGGTGATACGTGCGTCGCGATAGATGCGTTGGCAAGCATATTCCATCATGAATCCTGAACCACCGTGAATCTGGATACAGTCATAAGCGTTCTGGTTAGCATATTCAGAGTTCATACCCTTAGCCAGCGGAGTAAAGCTGTCTGCTAGTTTGGCGTATTTTTTCTGTTCCTGACGTTCTTCCGGAGTCAGTTTACGTTCGCGGGAAATATCATCCAATGCTTTGTAAATGTCTACGTAGCGAGCTGTTTGATACAGCAAAGCACGTCCGGCATCCAACTTACCTTTCATGATAGCCAGCATATCGTATACTGCCGGGAATTCGATGATTGCTTTACCGAATTGCTTACGGTCTTTAGCATAAGCCAATCCCTCATTGTAAGCAGCTTGGCTCAATCCTACGGACTGCGCAGCAATACCCAGACGGGCACCGTTCATTAAAGCCATAACGTATTTAATCAAACCGAGTTTGCGGTCACCGCAAAGTTCAGCTTTAGCATTCTTGTACACCAGTTCGCAAGTAGGAGAACCGTGGATACCGAGTTTGTTTTCGATACGACGTACGTTCACACCACCCTCATTCTTGTCATAGATGAACATAGAAAGACCACGACCGTCTCTTGTACCTTCTTCCGAACGAGCCAATACCAAGTGAAGATTAGCATCACCGTTTGTAATAAAACGTTTTACACCGTTCAGCAACCAGCAACCGTCTTTTTCGCTATAAGTTGCTTTCAGCATAACTGCCTGTAAGTCGGAACCTGCATCCGGTTCGGTCAAGTCCATAGACATCGTTTCACCTTGGCATACGCGAGGAATGAAACGGCTGTGTTGGTCAGCGTTACCGAATTCGTACAGTGTTTCAATACAGTCCTGCAAAGACCAGATATTTCCGAAACCGGCGTCGGCAGCAGCCACGATTTCTGCACACATGGTGTACGGAGTGATCGGGAAGTTCAAACCGCCGAATCTGCGTGGCATGGTCATACCGTTCAGGCCGGCTTTCACCATAGCGTCCAGGTTCTGTTTGGTTCCGGAAGCATATTCTACGCGACCGTTAGCACAGTGAGGACCTTCTTCGTCTACACCTTCTGCGTTAGCAGCAATGATTTCTCCTGTGATTTCTCCTGTAATCTCCAATACTTTGTCGTAAGAGTCTACAGCATCTTCGAAGTCCAGCGGAGCGTAGTCGAATTCATCTTTATCTCTGTAATTGCGTTCTTTGAGTTCGCAAATACGTTTCATCATCGGATTGTTCAAGTGAAACTTGAGTTCCGGTATGTCTGTATAATAATTAGCCATCTTTCCTTACTTGCTATTTTGTTTATAATACTTAATCATCTTCGGCACAACTTCTTCGATACTTCCGTTGATTACGTAATCGGCAATCGTATTGATCGGAGCATCCGGATCGTTGTTAATGGAGATGATGATACCACTTTCCTGCATACCGGCGATATGCTGAATCTGTCCGGAGATACCGCAAGCGATGTAGAGTTTTGGACGAACCGTAACACCAGTCTGACCGATCTGACGATCATGGTCTGCGAAACCAGCGTCAACAGCAGCACGGCTGGCACCTACTTCTGCGTGAAGTTCTTTAGCGAGGTCGAACAATAGGTTGAAGTTTTCTTTCGAACCTACACCGTAACCACCGGCTATGATGATCGGAGAACCTTTCAGGTTGTTCTTTGCCTTTTCTACATGGCGTTCGATGACTTTCACTACATAGTCCGTGTCGGCTACATACTTTTTCACGTCGTGACGGATTACTTCTCCCTGATAAGTCGGAGAGAGGATTTCTTTCTTCATCACACCTTCGCGAACGGTTGCCATCTGCGGGCGGTGTTCCGGGTTCACAATCGTAGCAACGATGTTACCACCGAATGCCGGACGGATTTGATATAACAGGTTCTTATAAGTCTTACCTTCTTTTTTGTCTTCGTGGTCACCGATTTCAAGTGAAGTACAGTCGGCAGTCAATCCGCTGGTCAGAGCAGAAGAAACGCGCGGACCGAGGTCACGACCGATAACGGTAGCACCCATCAAACAGATTTGCGGTTGCTCTTCTTTGAAGAGGTTCACCAGGATAGCTGTGTGAGGAAGTGATGTATAAGGGTAAAGGCCTTCACCGTCGAAAACGTGAAGTTTATCTACTCCGTAAGGAAGGATTTGTTTTTCAATATCTTTGAGGCCGCTTCCGGCAACTACAGCTTCGAGCTGACAGTTCAACTGGTTGGCTAACGAACGACCTTTGGTCAGAAGTTCGAGGCTAACGTCTGCAACGTTACCTTCTTCTATTTCGCAATATACAAATAAGTTATTCATGATTATCCGATGGTGTGGTTAGCTAATAGTTCAACAATCAGGTCTTCCACGTCACGGTCGCTGCCGCTGATGGTTTTGCTCTCTTTAGCCTGGAACACGATGTTCTGGATGGCTTTCACTTTTGTCGGCGAACCGGACAGACCGCATTGTGCAAGGTCACCGTTTACGTCGGCTACACTCCATTCTACCAGATTCAAATAATCACGCTTGTCATACAAATCGGTATAATCAAGGTTACCTTGTTGTTTTTCGGTAACTGTTTTGGCGTGTTTGTATTTCTGAACCAGTTTCGCATTGCGCGGACGGCAAGGAGCGGCAGAACCGTTTACGGTAATCACGATAGGCAGCGGACCCTCTACAGTTTCTACACCACCGTCGATATGACGTTTCACCTTGATTTTACTATCGCCCACTTCCAGAATTTCTTCTGCGTATGTGATTTGCGTCAATCCTAGCTTCTCTGCTACCTGCGGACCTACTTGTGCCGTGTCACCGTCGATAGCCTGACGACCACCAATGATAATGTCGCAATCACCGATTTTGCGGATGGCAGTAGCCAATGCGTAAGACGTAGCCAGTGTATCTGCACCAGCGAAAGCACGGTCGGTCAGCAAGTAACCGTTATCTGCGCCACGGAAAAGTCCTTCACGAATAATGTCGGCTGCCCGTCCCGGTCCCATGGTCAGGATGGTTACGGTAGAGCCTGGATGAGCATCTTTCAGTCGAAGAGCTTGCTCGAGAGCATTCAGGTCTTCGGGGTTGAAGATAGCGGGAAGTGCCGCGCGGTTAATCGTCCCGTCGGCTTTCATGGCATCTTTCCCAACATTACGTGTGTCAGGAACTTGTTTTGCCAATACAACAATTTTCAAACTCATGCTATAAATTTTAGTATTAGTATTTCTACAAGTTAGCAGCCAGTAGTCAAGTAGTAATATCTTGCTATCCAAACTATCCGGTTAACTATCAGCGTGCAAATTTACTCAAACGCTTGGTTCTGACAAGAAATCCGAGTAAAAAATGCACAGGTTTAAGATTTTTGAGCAAAAGAGGAGGGTTTTTATAGATTTAATTCAGGGTTGACAAAGCGTTTATGGGCAGTCTGCCGGATTGTCCGGCAGACTGTTGATGAATTCCGGATTATTTGATAAGTTCGTAATAATGTGCATTCGTGAAATTATCATTCTTGAAAATAGCCTTTTGCATAATTCCTACTTTCGTGAATCCCACTTTCTCTAATACCCGCATGGATGGGGAGTTATGCTCAAATACGACTGCGAATACACGTACCTTATCAGTGTGTTCGAAATAATAGTTTATGGCTTCTTTCAGGGCGTCAGTAACGATTCCCTGGTTCCAGAAAGGTTCTCCAATCCAGTAGCCTACTTCTGCACTAAAACGTTCTACATCCGTAGCGGGTACAAAACCGATACTTCCGACTGCTTCTCCGTTTACCTCAATGCAGAAATCTTGAATGTTTTCTTTCGCTTGTACCATAGCGAGAAAAACATTAGCATCTTCCTGACTATAAGGATAGGGGAGACCGTCACGGCAGTTATCCCAAATATTCTTGTTATTGAGATATTGGGCTAATGATGCTGCATCTTCGGTTTGCCAGGTACGGAGAGTATAGTTTTTCTTCTGCACGATAATTCCTGTTTTCTGTACCATATCATCTTTTATTGTATACCAATTTCAGCTAACCCCATCGGTTCACCGTCATGTATCATCCGTGTTGCTTTCAACTGAATATAGCGAGCCTTGACCGGAGTAAAGTAAACCGATTGCAAAATCGGATTGCTCTTTATATTGGAAAATTCATCTTTGGCTACTACCTGGTTGACTGCATTGCTATCCATACCTACAGATATTTCGTAGGCCGCGATCAACCCTTTATTATATTCACTCTGGTCGGGGAGATAGTGGAATGAGGTAATCGTGCGTTCTTCTCCCAAGTCAATCAATAGTGTATTTCCATTGATGAAACAGGTGGTCTGGTCGTTTTTATCCATGCCTTTCTGTGCTTCCTCTACATCTACTCCAACAAGGGTGAACGGGTAACTTTTCAGTTCTGCAGCTTTCGCTGTGTATGTATCCGAAGTCTCTCCTGCATAATATGCTTCAATGTTATTAATACAGAGACAAGCCCGTGAATCCGTGAAGCGGACACGAATCTTATCCGTAGTGATTGTTTCGAAACGAAGGAGCCGTTTATATCCGATAGTGGTAGTCTCCTCATTGAACTTCACAGGGATCCATTCGCCTGCCTGGTTATATTCTACAACGAATGATTTGACACGTTGTCCGAGAGGAATATATTCCTGCAACATCATACGGTTGATCTTTTCTGCCTGAGGTAAATCGAATTCAATAGTGGCTGAAATGACATCATCATTGGTAGCCCAATAAGTATCATAATCACCGTCGGTCACAGCTTTGGCGGAGAATGTTCTTCCGCGTTCGTCCGATGCTTTGGGAGAGAGTCCTGCCAGCAGATTGTGTGCCAGTTGTTTTTGTACATTCTGGTGGAAGTTTACGGCATTGGCAGAGTCAGTAGGGTGAATCAATCCGTCACGGTCTACCGGGAAGTTTAATAATAGCGTTGCGTTATGTCCTACGCTGCGGTAATATAAATCAGTCAGTTCGTCTACTGTTTTCACACGGTCGTCTTCTTCCGGATGATAAAACCATCCCGGACGGATGGAAACATCACACTCAGCAGCTACCCATTGGTTACCATCGGCATGACCATATTGCAGTTCACGATACTTGGGATAGCCCGGATAAACTTCTCCTGCACGAAGAAAAGACCAGTTAGTAGCTCCGGCAAATCCGTGTTCGTTGCCTACCCAACGACAGCCCGGACCTCCATCCGAGAAGATGACAGCTTGTGGCTGTAACTCATCAATCATCTTGTAAGCTCGCGGATAGTTATAATAAGTCTTGCGGTCGATTGTACGGCTGTCTTTTGCTCCGCCATACCAGCCGTCTCCACCGTTGGCACCGTCAAACCAGATTTCAAATACATCACCGTAGTTGGTCAGTAGTTCGTTGAGTTGTTTATAGAAGTATTCTACATATTCGGGAGAGCCATAATTGGCCTGATGCCTGTCCCAGGGCGAGAGATAGACTGCGAATTTAATGCCATACTTTTTGCAGGCATCCGACAGTTCGCGGACAATGTCTCCTTTTCCGTCTTTGTACGGAGTATTGCGGATACAGTACTCTGTCAGTTGCGTAGGCCACAGACAGAATCCATCGTGATGTTTCGCTGTCAGGATCACTCCTTTCATGCCGGATTTGACAAATGTCTGTACCCATTGCTCACAGTCCAGACGGGTAGGGTTGAATGTTTTAGGATCGGAGTCTCCATATCCCCATTCACGGTCGTTGAATGTGTTAAGTCCGAAGTGTACAAACGCATACGTTTCCATTTTTTGCCATTCCACCTGTTTGGCTTCGGGAATGGGTAAGATAGCTTCCGGTGCTTTTACCGAATTACAGGCACTTAGTAGAAAAAGACCTGTTGCGAAGATAAGAAAGTGTTTTTTCATGGGGGTGTTTATTAGTTAATAATTGAATGTAAGAATCATCTACAATGTAATTCCAACTACAAAATAAAGTTGCTCTTCATAAGGGTTGGCTATTAGCTTTCCGAAGATGGGTAAAGAGAAGTTGGATGTTATTTTAATATCTTTTGTTGCAGATAATCCGATATTGACTACATTGAATTTGTCGGAGTACATACTCTCCCAAGGAGTGAAACCTGCTTCGATATTCATATTTACATCCTTCACGCTGAACGGGTAACTCAACTCGCAGTAACTGGACCAGGCACGTTTCCCGTTTTCCCGGTAATCGTTTCCGGCAAAGGTAGTGTACCAGCTTACTGACAATGGGAACTTTTCGCTAAGCATATAGCCGGCTCCTACCTCGAAAGTGTGCCCGGTAGAGTGCGAACTGTAATTGAAGTATTTAAAAGGTTCCTCTTCTGTCTGGGTAAAATAGTTATTGGCGTAAAGAGTCAGGTTTTTGTATTCGTACTCTAGTGATAAATCTATTTCATTGTTCTTTTCGCGAAATTCGGTAGAACCCCATGCGTAAACGGTCAGTCCTTTCCAGTTGAGGCCGAGTGAAGGCTGCACACTTGCATTGCCGCTATCCATACCGCGCCAAATATAACTGCTTACAAAATCAGCAGTTACAAAAACTTCTTGTGCCTGTGCAAAGGCCGTACAAAACAGGATGGCAATAAGTAGGATTTGTTTTTTCATTTTATCGGTTATTTCTTCTCGTTTTCGGGGGGTAAAGATACGCAATATATAGATAAATGATGACAGATGAGGAGAAAAAAGAAAACGGCTGCATTGAGCAGCCGTTTCTTAAGTAATTGTGAATCTTGAAAGTTAGTTAGAAAGTGACGTCCATTTTCAGTACGAAAGTACGTGGAGCAGCAACTGCCATTGGGCGGTAGCTGTATTCTTTATTCAACAGGTTATTCACCATAAACTGGAAAGCTACTTCTTTTGTGGCTTTTACTCCGAAGCGCACGTCAACAGTGGCATAGTCCGTATTATGTTTTTTCCAGTAAGTAGCCAGTGTCTCTCCTTTTGAATAACCGAAAAGGATGCCACGTACATAATCCATCAGGTCTTTCTGCTGTTTCTCGCGTTCGTCCAACATCAGATAGTCAACTGCCAGAATTTTGCTCTTCCATGCTACATTGGCACCGACATTGATACGTTTCCACTGGAAATCTACCGTAGCTTTAAAACTGTGCTTCGGGCGATATTTAAGGTACTTACCTGTGTTCGATTTCTCTTTCATCTGAAGAGGATCGGTATAAAGCCCCTCTACTGCATTACGTTCCTGATAGTCAGCATCGCATGGCTCCGTGTATACATATCCCAAGTTATAGAACAACTTCGTGTTCTTATTGAAATTATACACGCCGTTCGTTGAGATTTCTACTCCGTAAATCTGGGCTTTCGATACATTGTGGAACTGGGCTCCGATACCGAACCCTTTGCCATCTGTCAGCATCTGGAATGCATCGCCTATGCTATTAATCATCGTGTAATTGGCATTGTTGAACAGCCCGAACTGGAATTCAACCATGTCTTTATATTGTGTATAGAATCCTGCAACATCCACAAAACCCTGGAAATTACCAACTTTATATCCTTGCTTAATTCCTAATTCCGCATTAAATCCTTTCTCCGGTTTGATGTCCAGATTAGGATAAACGCCAACTCCACCAATATCCTTGCGCAGGTATTTTTCATTGATAGACGGATTACGGTAACCCTGTCCGAAGCTGGCACGGATAAAACTGTAATCAGCCAACTGATAATTTAACCCTGCACGGAAGACCGGACGGAACGGAACTTTGGTTCCGAAGATTTTAGTTTCGGCTTCACGGTGATGATTATTCACCCGATAATATTCGGCACGTACACCGGCAGATACACTCAAACGATCCCAGAAGCGCTGATCGTATTGGAAGAAAGCAGCTATATTATCACTTTTGTATACCTCATCCATTACAGCGGAGTCATAGCGGATATGTTCCAGGGTTACTCCGGTAGTGATTTGTGCACCGCCTTCCCATTTCTTATTGAACTGGTAGTCGAGGTAGTAATCGAAGTTCTTATCAGTCTGTGTTTTTGGAGTGTTTCGTGACGGATTGATAACATTTGATAACCACGGAATCAGATCACTCGGTAACTGTCCGTTCGTAAGTCCCCCTAAGTCACTCGGCACTCCGTTGTCCATTACCCAAGAGATCAGATCGCAATAATCGGCAGTCGTCGCATTCGGGAAAATATTGCCTAATGAGGTGAACACTCCGTTCATGGCATCTTCCAGGTTGCCGTTGACAAGTCCGGAACCTATACCTACCAATGCAGGATAAAGTGAACTGTAATCGCCACCGGCTATATTCTGTATCGTTTTGGCATCAGTTCCCATATTTCCCAGAATATCAGTGATGGAAGTTCCTTGGGTAGGGCGTACGATATTATCGGCACTGTAATAGAAACGTCCTTTAATCTTATGTGACGTACCGTTTTCCGGATTCACATAGTTGATGAACGGATCGATATGGAAATTATTCTCTTCACGTCCCATGTTGGTGAAAGGAGACGGTTTGTACACTTCCGTTGGTGAACGCCAGATAAAGAAGTCACCATATTGATTGGAAAGGAAATCGACATTGAAACCATAATTCAACAGTTTCATTCCCATATCAGGCTGATGATAAGTGAGGCTCCCTCCCATACGGAAACGTTTGTTGTATCCCTGTTGGCGGTATCCTTCGTCAGTGAAAAGATTGATTCCTCCGCTGACATCGAAATTGCCGATACGACGGGAGTGGGAGAGGTCGAATCCTTCGTAAATAGGATTCCGTATACCGCTAAGAAGACTTCCGCGCAGGATCGGTTTAACAGAATATTTATCATCTTTCCAGAAACTCTTGTCGCTCCATTGGTATTCGTCGTTTTCCGCATCACCATATACTCCCACATAAGCACTGAAACGTGTTTTCGGAGTCAGTCCCGGACGTGCAGTACGGATGTTGATAATGCCGTTCAAGGCTGATGACCCGTACAACACGGAGGAAGCTCCTTTAATAACTTCCACCTGTTCTACATTTTCCAAAGGTATGGTGTTCCAATTGATTTCACCGGTTTTTGGATTCAGGGTACTCATGCCGTCTATCAGAATCTGGCTGCGTGCACCTACACCGTAAGTCCATCCGCTGCCACCGCGCATAGAGGGCTGTTTGTCTACAATGTCTACACCGGGCAATGTACGGAGTGTGGAAGAAATATCTGTCGGTGCCTGACGGGCAATATCTCCGGCTTTCACCACATCCATGGAAACAGTAACGTCACTCAACTTCTGTTCAAAGCGTCCGGCACTAACCACCACTTCTTCCAGTAGCTTTGTGCTTTCTTTCATATAAACGTCTTTCGTGATGACTTCACGCTTATTGATAACAATTGGCATCAATACATCTTCATAGCCTACATAACTGAATACAAGATCGACTCCTCCCTCGGGTAGTTTGATTTCATATTCTCCATTGATGTTGGACACTGCTCCCTGATTGCCATGGAGTTTGTATGTGACGGCTGCGCCTACCAATGGCTCATTGGTTCTGGCGTCGTATATATGTCCTTTCAAGGTTTGGGCAAAGCTGCTTCCGAAACCGGTTAGGGATAAAAGGATTATCAGAGTATATAATTTCTTCATTGTTCTTATTCTTTAATAGTATATTAATTTTGAGGTACGAGATCGAGTCCCAAGTCAAAACTTTGAACTAGCAATGCACATTCCGGCCAAGTGATAAATAGCATATCTATTAGCGGTTCGAGAAATCCGGCAAGTCCGGCCATTTCCGGTGGTAATAAACTTGGCAGCATTTTTAATACTATGGGATGAAAATCTCCAAGAAGCTTTAATATCGGAGCTATTCCTTCTTTATCAAGGTAAATGTATGAGTGACCATTTTGCATCTTGATGTGCATAGGTATTCCGTTTGATAACCAATCAAAGAACGTTGCAAAAGATTGATCGTTCATGCTAACGATAAAACCTAGAATCTCATTTTGCAATTGACCGTTTACTGTTTTCAGAAGACTCTTAAGTTTTAAGGCATCCATGCTGAAGATGGCATCCGAGATGGAGCTTATGATGTTTTTGTCGATCACTTTTCCACTGCCGGAAGCAACCTGTGAAATGATTGCCGGCAGATCGAGCTTTATAACAATCTTGCCATCCCTTTGAAACCAGTATGCCAATCCTTTGGGAGAAGTCGTATATTGATAATCTTTAATGGCATCCGTAATCATATCCTGGTCCTCTATATCCATATTTAAAAAGGCAGTCAGAACATTACCGATAAATAAATCCTTGTTTTCCTCGTTAAAAGCATCTCCCGAATAATTGGCAATGATATTTCCATCCGGTTCCAATGTTATATCTTTCAGGATGCAAGGCAACAAGTATCCTAATAATCCCTGCAGAACACTTCCCATGTTTTGACCGTTGTAGCTGGTTTCTGTGGCTTCTTCTGTTTCCGGAAATCTGAAGTAAATGGCACATGAAGTCATCTTGTCATCTTTTTCTTCCCATTGATATCCATTTCCCTCATCTGCAATAACCTTTCCTGTTCCATGCTCTACATCTGCGAAACGATAGTTCTTAGCCCATAAATTAGCATTTGCCATCGTTACGTCAGCCAGATTTAATATAAGTCTGCCTTTCACTACGCGTCCCTCATAATTAAAGGTGCTTTGGGTGGTAGTACCGATGCCTTTGCCTTGAAAAGAGTATCCCTCTGCATCTCCTGTGAGAGGTATATGAGTCAGCTTTAATGCCTTTTCTCCCGGAAGAATATCATAAAAAGTAAGATTAGCTGTCTCACCCTTTACTGTGCTGAAATCTACCGATTTCCCAGTCATATTTTCGCCGTTGTATACCAAAGTCAAGGTAGGATTCGGATTCGAAAATTTATTGGAATAATTGGCCGTTACGTCTACAGGATCGGGGCCTGGATAATCTTCACTACAAGAAGTCAGTATTCCTGTTACACTCGTGAATATAAGCGATATTATAAGTGAAATCTTTTTCATTATCATTCTCTTTTATAGTGATTGGTAATTATTTGGTCGATGGAACTAAGTCCAATCCTAAATTGAATAATTGCATGAGTTTCCATTGTTCAGCAATCATAGCCAAATCCAATGAAAGTCCTCCTAAATCGACTTTAATTCCGGATAGTATGTTGATGACAGGAGTTAATGTCTGATAGTCCAGGTATAGATAGGTATGTCCATCTTTGGTATGGGTTATATTCATGGGAATACCATTTTTGATGCAATTGAATAAAGCGGTAAAAGAGGCATCGTCCACCATTACCAAGTAACCTAATATATCATTATTCACAATTGCATTAAGAGTGGAAAGCAGACTTTTGAGGCGAATGGGGTCCGTTTTGAGAATGGCTTCAGTAATCCCGTTGATAAGCTCACCATCTATCTGTTGCTGGCTATTCTTAATGATTTCTGTAATGATTGCGGGAATATTTAGTTTTAATATTAACTTGTTATTGGCTTGTCCCCAATAAGCTAGTCCATTAGGAGATTTCTCATAAGTACGGTTTTCTATAACGGTTTGAATTTGTTTTTGAACAACTTCTGCTTCATCGCCATTCAAAGGTAAGAACAGTAACTCTTCATTTATTGGATCTGAAGAGTAATATGCTGTAATAGTACCATCCTTTTCCAGTTTGATATCTTTTATTAATTGAGGTATGAGCGTCTGAAGAATACCCGGGGCAAGGTTACCTAAGAGATACATTAATGAAGCTTCGTCAGTTCCTATCCCTTCTTTAGGTTTCATATCGAAATAACAGGCACCTTTGTACTGTACAGGATGAAATTCATTCGTAAGATCCTGAACCATTTCATAAAGAGCGAAGTCGTATTTGTTAACCAGCTTTTGGGGATCAGCCATTACCACATTCAAATCCAGCTTCATCGTTTTCGGAGTAATGCTACCGCTGTATTTCACCGTAGCTCCTCCCATCGTGATATTTGTTCCGCTGAAAGTGTAATACCCTTTCTCTTCATTCTCATACAGTTGGATATGACTGATAGGAGTTTCCTTTTCTCCGGGAATCACATCATTCAGTGTCAGTGTTCCCGTTTCACTATCTCCTGTCTTGAAACTGACAGTTTTTCCAACGAGTTTCTCTCCACTGTAGGTTAGGTCTAGCGTATATGGTTTAATATACGAGCCATATTCCTGACTAATTTCTCCCGGCCAAAATAGCTTGTCATTGTAAGTCTCTTCGCATGATGTAAAGAAAAATACCGCGCAAGCTACATAAAATAGTTTTCGTAAGTTTCTCATTTTGCTTTTTGTTTTTATTGCGTATTTAATAAAACTTTGCAAAGTTCGACTAACAATTCTTTATTGTCAAGGTCTGTTTTTTTATTTTAATGTTCTATTTTTAATTGTGTATGGCGAAAGTGCTTAAAATGAGAAAATAAGTGTGCTCTATTTTTAATATTGATTGTTCTTCTTTTAAGAATGGCTGTAAAAAGAGAATGAAGAGAGCTCTAAAAAAGCAAACGGTTTCCCACCTGTTTTTCACAGGTGAGAAACCGTTCGTTTTTTTCTTCTCTATTTCCGACTCTTGCGGAAAGTTTAGAATGTAATATCCATCTTTACAACAAAAGTACGTGGAGCGGCAACTGCCATCGGGCGATAGCTATATTCCTTATTCAGCAAGTTGTTTACCATAAACTGGAAAGCAACCTCTTTCGTGGCTTTTACTCCAAGACGCATGTCAACGGTGGCATAGTCCGTATTGTGCTTTTTCCAGTAGCTCGCCAGACTTTCTCCTTTGGAATAGCCGAAAGCAACGCCACGAACATAATCCATCAGGTCAAGTTGTGTTTTCGGACGTTCATCCATCATCAGGTAGTCCACAGCGAGGATTTTGCTCTTCCAGGCAACGTTGGCACCCAGATTGATACGTTTCCACTGGAAATCTACCGTGGCTTTGAAGCTATGCTTCGGACGATATTTGAGATACTTACCTGTGTTCGATTTCTCTTTCATCTGAAGAGGATCGGTATAAAGTCCTTCTACCGCATTGCGCTCCTGATAATCAGCATCGCGTGGTTCAGTATATACATATCCTAAATTATAGAACAACTTCGTGTTCTTATTAAAGTTATAAACACCGTTTGTCGAGATTTCCACTCCGTAGATCTGGGCTTTCGATACGTTATGGAACTGTGCTCCAATACCGAAACCTTGACCGTCAGTTAACATTCGGACAGCATCGCCGATACTGTTAATCATCGTATAATCGGCATTATTGAAGAGGCCGAACTGGAATTCAACCATATCTTTATACTGTGTATAGAATCCGGCAACATCTACAAATCCCTGGAAATTACCGATTTTGTATCCTTGCTTAATCCCCAATTCCGCATTAAATCCTTTTTCCGGCTTAATGTCCAGATTCGGATAAACACCGACTCCACCGATATCCTTGCGCAGGTATTTTTCATTGATGGACGGATTACGGTAACCTTGACCGAAGCTGGCACGGATAAAGCTGTAATCGGCCAACTGATAATTTAATCCTGCACGGAACACCGGACGGAATGGAACCTTGGTTCCGAAGATCTTTGTTTCCGCTTCACGATGATGATTGTTCACCCGATAATATTCGGCACGTACACCGGCAGATACACTCAAGCGATCCCAGAAACGCTGGTCATACTGGAAGAAAGCGGCTATGTTATCACTTTTATAGACCTCATCCATGATGGCGGAATCATAACGTACATGCTCATAAGTGGCTCCCGTAGTGATTTGCGCACCACTGTCCCATTTCTTGTTGAATTGATAGTCGAGATAGTAGTTCGTACTTTTGTCAGTCTGCGTTTTCGGAGTGTTTCGTGTTGGGTTGAGCATACCGGATACCCAGGGGATCAGATCACTCGGTAACTGTCCGTTCGCAAGTCCGCCCAAATCACCGGGTACCCCGTTGTCCATCACCCAGGAGATCAGATCGCAATAATCGGCAGTTGTTGCATTCGGGAAAATATTGCCCAATGAGGTAAATACTCCATTCATGGCATCTTCCAGATTTCCGTTGATAAGTCCCGAACCGATACCGACCAAGGCCGGATAGAGCGAACTGTAATCACCGCCTGCAATATTCTGAATAGTCTGGGCATCTGTTCCCATATTTCCCAGAATATCACCGATGGATGCTCCCTGGCTGGGGCGCACGATATTGTCGGCACTATAATAGAAACGGCCTTTAATCTTATGTGACGTACCATTCTCCGGATTTACGTAGTTGATAAACGGATCGATATGGAAGTTGTTGTCCTCCCGTCCCATATTGGTAAAAGGAGAGGGCTTGTACACTTCTGTCGGCGAACGCCAGATAAAGAAGTCTCCATATTGATTGGAAAGGAAATCAATATTGAAACCATAGTTCAACAGTTTCATTCCCATGTCCGGTTGATGATAGGTAAGGTTACCTCCCATACGGAAACGCTTGTTGTATCCCTGCTGACGGTATCCTTCATCGGTGAAAAGATTCATGCTCCCGCTGACATCAAAATTACCTATACGACGGGAGTGGGAGAGATCGAATCCTTCGTAAATTGGGTTTCGGACACCACTAAGAAGACTTCCGCGTAAAATAGGTTTGACCGAATATTTATCCTCTTTCCAGAAACTCTTGTCACTCCATTGGTATTCGTCATTTTCCGCATCACCATAGATACCTACGTATGCGCTGAAACGTGTTTTCGGAGTCAATCCCGGACGTGCGGTACGGATATTGATAATACCGTTCAGAGCCGACGAACCGTACAGTACGGAGGAAGCTCCTTTGATAACTTCAATCTGCTCGATATTCTCCAAAGGCACGGTGTTCCAGTTGATTTCTCCTGTTTTGGGATTTAGCGTACTCATTCCATCCACCAGAATCTGGCTGCGTGCACCCACTCCGTAAGTCCATCCGCTGCCGCCACGTATAGACGGTTGTTTGTCTACGATGTCTACGCCGGGCAATGTACGGAGCGTGGAAGAAATGTCCGTTGGTGCCTGACGGGCAATATCACCGGCTTTCACTACATCCATAGAAACGGTAACGTTACTGAGTTTCTGTTCAAAACGTCCGGCACTGACCACTACTTCTTCCAGTAGTTTGGTGCTTTCTCTCATGTAAACGTCTTTGGTCACTACTTCACGTCTGTCGATCACAATAGGCATCAGCACATCTTCGTAGCCCACATAACTGAAGACCAGATCGACTCCGCCCTCGGGCAGTTTGATTTCATAAGCCCCGTTGATGTCCGACACGACTCCCTGATTACCTTGTAATTTGTACGTAACGGCTGCTCCTACTAATGGCTCATTGGTTTTAGCGTCATATATATGTCCTTTCAGCGTTTGAGCAAAACTGTTCCCAAAGCTGATGAAGCATAGTAGCAAAGTTAGAATATATATTTTCTTCATTGTTCTTGTATTTTCTTGTTTATAGAAAGGTGCTTCTTATTAGTTGTTGACTGTAAGGTCTATACCTATATGCAGTTTGGTGATGGTAGACCAACCCTTATAAAGCGGCATGATATAACTGTCGAACAGCATCGGACCAAAATTGGGAATACCTGCCATCAAAGGTTCCAGACTGGGGAGGAAAGGAATGAACGGAGTCAATGCATCTTTGGTTACGTACAGATAAGTGTGTCCGTCTTTCTTCTCCATTTGCATGGGGATTCCCTCTTTTATCCAGCCGAACAGCATTTGGAAAGTGGCGTTATCCAGACCTGCCAGCATGGATAATATGGAATTATCCAGTTGACCGCTGATAGTACTTAATATATTCTTGAGTTGAACCGGATCTGAATTCAGGATAGCGTCTGTCAATAAAGCCATCAGATTCTGATCGATACTTTTCCCCTGCGATTTCATGACTTGAATGATAATTGCCGGAAGATCCAGTTTCAGATAGAAATGATCGTTCTTCATATACCAGTAGGCCAGTCCTTTGGGAGATGGAGCATAAATCCGGTTTACCCCCTCCGTGGCATTGATAATATCCTGTTGCTGGAAACCTCCCATCGGATAAGGTAAGAATAACTTATACATAACGAATGTAGCGACTTTATTCATAGATTCGGGATCTTCCATGTTTATTTCACTGAACTTCTGCTCTCCCAGCATCATTTCATCCGTTGTATAATTGGCTGTGATGTATCCGTTAGGTTGTAAGGTGACGTTATCGAGAAGCTGTGCCAGAAGATAACCACCCATTCCTTTCACCAGCCCTGTCATGACCGCATAAAGGAAACTGCCATCACTGCTTAGTTCAATATCCATGTCTACATAAAGAGGTGCGGCAATCATTTTACCATCGGATTCCCCCCATTCGTACAGGCCGGTATCCGAATTGCGGATCATATCCTTTCCTCTGCCGTATATGATGTCGCTAAGTGCATAAGTGTTGGCCATTTGTGCGCTGTTCACCATCTTTATATTGGTCAGGTTCACTGTCAACTGGCCGTTTTCTACACGTCCGCTATAATTAAAGGTACTGCCGGTTAAATTTCCCGTGCCGTTGCCGGAAAAAGAGTAACCGTTAGCATCTCCGGAAATAGGTATATCAGTCAGTTTGAGTGTTTCTTCTCCGGGAAATACATTATAAAAAGTAACATTAGCCGTTTCTCCTTTCACTGTACTGAAGTCGACTGCTTTGCCAGTCATTTCATCCCCATCATAAGTTAATGTCAGGTTGGATTTGCTCAAGTATTTATTCGAGTAATTCGCTGTTACGTCCACCGGGTCCGGTCCTGGATAGTCTTCACTACATGAAGTCATCAAACCTGCCGTTCCGATGAGGCTGCTTATAAATAGTATAGATAATTTCTTCATATTCTTTATTTCTTTCATATTCATGGTTGATGTTTATTTCGGGGGTAAAAGGCCTAGTCCCAAATCAATCGTATTGGCAGAATTCCATAGGTAAGGCAATCCATTCTCGTCATTTGCCATGAGGTATCCGAGTAGATTCTTGAAGGTCGCATTGCTCGCCATGCTTTCCGGAAGCAATCCTTCCACTATCGGCTGCAATCCGGGTAATAACTGAATGAAAGCCGTGGTCGATTCTTTGGCCAGATAAAGATTGGTATGCCCGTTCTCTTCTTCCATTATGTTAAAGACAATGCCCTCGGTCAGCAAGTAGAATACTTGCCGGAAACTAGCATCATCCATATTAGCAATGATGCCGAGGAACTGATTGTCGAGTATGGCATTTAAAGTTCCAAGCAACTTTTTCAATTGAATAGGGTTCGACTTGGCAAGAGCTTCCGTAATGCCTGAAATCAGTCCCGGATCTATGGGAGTCTCACCGTCCTGGGTAGTCAGACCGATGATGGCCGGCAGATTGAGGTTCATCTTAATCTGTCCGTTGTTTGCTGCCCAGGTAATCAGATTGATGGGGGAAGCCGCCCATGTGCGATCTGCCAGCACACTGGTAATGTCGCTCTCTTTTAATGTACCAAGCATGAACTTGATGACAAATAGGGCAATCGTCCCCGTATCTTTATCGGGATCTATGTTACTGATAGGGATACTGCCAATATATACCGGACTGGTAGTGTAATTGGCGATCACGTTACCGTCGGGTTGCAAGGTGACTGATTGAAGAAGTTGCGGGATGAAATAGCAAAGCGCATTCTGAACCAGTTTCATTCTCATGAACAGTGTGCTGCCCGATTTGGTTAATTCTACATCGTCCAGATGGACATAGAATGCTCCGGTCAATATTTCACTCGATGATTCTTTCCATACGTATTGTCCTCCACTGGTTCCGACAATCATTTTCTTGCCTTTCGTAAAGCCGGATAAACCGTAACTTTTTCTCCATTTACTTTGTGGCATTGCTACATTCAAATCCAGTTTCATCGTTTTCGGAGTGAGGGTTCCGCTGTATGTCACCGTTGCCCCTTTCATTGTGATATTCTTTCCACTAAATGTATAGGAATCTCCCTGTTCACATAAATCGATTTGGATAGGAGTTGTTTTTTCTCCCGGAATAATGTCGTTCAGTGTGATGGTTCCTTTTTCACTGTCGTCTGTTTTGAAATCGACAGTTTTTCCAACAAGTTTTTCTCCGCTGTAGGTCAGGTCTAAAGTGGCTGGTTTGATGTATGAGCCATACTTCTGGTTGAGCTCTCCCGGCCAGAATAGCTTGTCATTATAGGTTTCCTCGCAAGATGTAAGGAGGGAAGCTGTACAAGCTACATAAAGAAGTTTTTTCAAAGTTCTCATTCTCTTTTAGGTTTTATTTTAATGTATTATTTAAAACAGTGCAAAGTACGGTGAATAGGTGACTGCCGTCAAGCTCCATTCTTGGGATTCAATGTTCTATCTTTGTTATTTTCTAAAGAACACTCCTAATAAAGAAGAAAACAATGTTCTGTTTGTAAGATATAAGATACCATTTTTGAACTCTTTGTTTGGAATTCGGATGGAATGGATATTTTTGATAAACTAAAAAACTAGACGATGATAATAAACGACTCCTTTCCCAAATTTGACCTTCCGATTGATTTTATAGCAGATGATAGTATCACTGGGGATATTTTAAACTATTACAGTAATTTCCCATGCAAAATAAAAGCCGGTGTCTTTGTACTCTGTACCGAAGGGATGGTGAAAGCTACCATTAATTTGTTGGAGGTTGTCATTCGTAAGAATGATTTTGTAATTGTCCTTCCTAATTCGTTTATTCAGATACACGAAGTTTCGTCTGATACCCGCATTTCTTTTGCCGGTTTTTCATCCGATTTTATGCTTTCCGGCAACTATGTGGAAATCCTGCTAGACTCTATGCCTATGATCTTAAATAGCCCTGTCATTTCTCTGCAAGACGATATTGCCGGCTTGTATCGAAATGTATATCTTTTGCTGATTCGTGCTTATACACTTCCACATTCATTGGAAAATAAAGACATAATACGCTCCATACTGGCTATTTTCTTACAGGGAACGAAAGAACTGTATAAACGCTATGGCAGGAAGCTTGACGAACCTTTGAGAAGAGAGCAGGAGTTGTACAGGCAGTTTATACAGCTGCTGATGGCTCATTATACCAGTGAGCATGAAGTGGCATTTTATGCAGAAAAGTGTGGAGTTACTGCAGCGCATTTCTCTAGTGCAATTCGGAGAGCAAGCGGATACAGTCCGTTGGCAATCATCACGGAGATTATTATCATGAACGCGAAAGCACAACTGAAAACCACCCGGTTGCCGGTAAAAGAAATAGCATTCTCTTTGGGCTTTAACAATCATTCCTTTTTCAATAAATACTTCCGTAAACAGGTGAAGATGACTCCGCTGGAATATCGCGAGAAATAAATCTTTGTTTGCTTAAAATTGGGCTATACATAAAAACAGGATGTTTTATACATTTTCCCTGCTTTAATTAGAACCGGTGTGAGGGCAGCAATTCAAAAGGAGCTTAAATGTTTGTTTGAAGAATGTGAAAAGGTAGCACTTTGCTGATAAATCATTCTTTTTGCACTAATCTTACGTCAGAATCGGAATAAATGAATCTCTCTTTTTCTGATGTATAGCTATTTGCCAGATCAGCAATCAGCGAAGTTAGAAGTGAAATAGCTTGGAAACGACTCTTATTTCAATCTACAAATCCTTGCTCACCGATGAACGGTAGCTTGGTCGGTGAGCAAGGAGGCGTTCCTCACCGACCAAGGATACCTTTCATTAAAAGAACGGACGTTTTCATACAATGAAAAACGGTCTGTTTATCCTTTATTTATACATAATAAGGGGTGTGATATGCATATTCTTGCACTAAATTAGGCATTTTATTTTCTATTTGATTCGATTCATGACCATTGCTGAATAATAGAATCTTAAAAATAGAACAGAACTGTTTATTGCTGTAATACAGTCGATTCACCGATAAGAATCTCCCGTTCATTGATTTTTTTTCCTTTTTCTGCTTCTCTGTCATACATTTGTTACAGTATTGTAACATTTGCTACTCTAATCCCCTATGAATATGAACGAGACATGTAATGTGACCACCGCACTTTCCGCTTTCTCCTCCATTTCTTTGGAAGAGATGAGTACCATCCGTTTGATGAACCGTACCGACACAAAGTATATCGTTTCACTCTCTGCCCTGATGGACGTATTGCAACGGGCAAGTAACTGTTATCGTGTGCAGGAGGTGCAGGGAGAACGGAATATAGTTTATCACACTACCTATCTCGACACTCCCGATTACGCCATGTATCTGGCTCATCAAAACGGAAGAGTGATCCGTGAGAAAATCCGTGTAAGGACGTATGTCTCTTCCGGTCTGACTTTCCTGGAAGTGAAAAATAAGAATAATAAAGGGAGGACAGATAAAAAGCGGATCCGGGTGCAAGGAGTAAACTCGTTGCGTCAGGATGGAGGAGAAGAGTTTCTTCGCAATTATGCCTGGTATGAGTTGTCTACCTTGAAACTTCTACTGGAAAATCATTTTCATCGTATTACATTGGTGAATAAGGCAATGACAGAACGGCTGACCATCGATACCGGTGTGCATTTCCATCATCTCATAACCGGAACAGAAGCAAGATTGGAAAATCTTGCCATCATAGAACTGAAGCGCGACGGGAGAACTTATTCACCCATCGGTGAAATACTGCGCGAACTGCATGTGCGGCCTTCGGGAATTAGTAAATATTGTGTGGGAACCGTACTCACAGCCGGGAACTTAAAATATAATCGGTTTAAACCCAAGTTGAGAATGGCACAGAAGATAGCAAAGAAGCAACTAATGAATATTTAATATAAAACCTGAATAATATGTTTGATGAACTAAGTGATATTACATTAATAGAAACACCATTGATGGATAGCGCAGGTTTCCTGGAATTGTTGTTGCGATTCTGCTTCAATTTACTGGTGGTATCCTGCATTATTCATCTGTTTTATTACCCCAAGAGCAAACGGCGTGATTATTATTTCACCTTTACGCTGATAAGCATCAGCATTTTCCTGATGATTTTCTTATTGGGAAGTGTCAAACTGAAAATAGGTTTTGCGCTCGGTTTATTTGCCATTTTCGGTATCATTCGCTATCGGACCGAGTCAATGCCCGTGCGTGAGATGACTTATCTTTTTGTTATCATTGCCATTTCGGTAATCAATGCTCTTGCCGTAGAAATCAGTTATGCCGAACTGGTATGTACCAACTTGCTTTTCATTGTCAGTATATGGCTTTGCGAAAGCAATCGCTGGCTGAAACATATCTCCTGTAAATTGATTCAATATGACAGGATAGAACTGATAAAACCCGAAAGAGAATTGGACTTATTGCGCGATCTCCGCGAACGGACAGGACTTGACATTGTTCGTGTGGAAGTGGGACATATCGATTTTTTACGGGATACAGCCATGCTGAAAATCTACTATGAACCGCTGAAAGATGAGATAAATACGATTGATACGTTGACCCGCTTACCTAAAGAAAATGAATAAGGAAATGGAAGATAAGTCAGGCAGAGAAAGTAAGAAGAGACTCTGGGATACAGGCAGATACCTAGTTGGTTGCCTGTTATTGTTGTGTATGGCAGGGAAGAGTTATGCACAGGGAGATGATTTCGGCGTGTGGACCAGTGCGGAAGTGAAGAAAAAGATATTCTCCGGTTTCGATGCTTCTCTGGAAGGTGAATTCCGTACAAGAGACGGATTGCAGACGGTGGAACGCTGGTCGGGTTCGGCAGGTGTTTCCTATAAGATGTTTCGTTGGCTGAAAGCATCCGCAGGATATACGTTTATTCATTATTACCATCCGATGGAAGTCACTAAAAAAGGAAACTATATCCCCGAATATTGGCAGCCGAAACATCGTGTAAACTTGTCATTAACAGGAAAGGTGGACTGGCGCCGCTTCACGTTTTCCCTTCGTGAACGGTGGCAATATACTTATCGTCCCAGTCAGTCGGTCCCCAAATTCGATGGTGATGACGGGAGTGTGAAGAATGATGAATATATCAGTGGAAAAGGAAAAAATGTGCTTCGTTCCCGTCTTCAGGTGGAATATAATATACGTAAATGTGCTTTTACGCCTTATACTTCATGTGAACTTTCATATTCGTTGAATGAGATCGGTGCTTTTGAAAAGTTGCGATGGACATTGGGGACGGAATGGAAACTAAGTAAGAAACATGCTCTCGATTTTTATTATCTGTATCAGAATAAGGCAGACGACGATGAGGCAAACGGGCATGTGATCGGTGCAGGATATTCATTTAAGTTTTAATATATAAAACGGGAAATTATGAAAAGAATAGTGTTGTTTTGGATACCGCTTTTATTGCTGTTGTTGGTGAATTGTACGACGGAATCATTCGATTTCGGCGATCAGGAAGGAATATTGGTCGAAGGTTCGGGAGGTGGAGGAAGCAGTCAGCCCAACCCGACGATTCCCGAGGGATCGGAAGACTTATTGGGATTTACAATCGCTTTTGATGAAAGTGATAGGACGACGTATGGAAGCATGTCGGAAACGGTCACTTCCGATGATGATTTTATAGAGAACTCCCAATTTGCCTCCGTGGTGACGATTACCTATAATGGAACGACTGCCACGGTAGGTAATGGAGTTTCCGGAGTGGAAGTATCTTCCAATGGGGCGCATATTGTGGTCAATTCTACGGTCAGCGGAGTAGAGTATGTGTTGAACGGGACTACTACGAACGGCTCGTTCAAGGTATACAGCGAAAAGAAATTCAAATTATCACTGGCGGGGGTGTCTATACTCAATCCGGTAGGTGCTGCCATTAATATCCAGTCTTCCAAACGTGTGTTTGTGGTATGCGCGGATGAAACAACGAATGTGTTGACAGATGGGTCTTCTTATACGGCAACTACTGATGGAGAGGATATGAAAGCCTGTCTGTTCAGTGAGGGGCAGCTCATTTTCAGTGGAGGCGGTTCACTCACAGTTACCGGAAATTATAAACATGCCATCACAAGCGATGATTATGTGCGTTTCCGTAGCGGGTGTAATATTACGGTAGTTTCGGCCAAAAAAGATGGAATCCATACCAATGAATCTGTGATTATCGGCGGCGGAATACTGAATATATCTTCAGACGGCGATGCTATTCAGTGTGAAGAGGGAGGAATTACGATGACCGGAGGCTTTGCAAAACTCTCTACAACGGATAATAAAGCGCATGGGTTGAAATCCTGTCTGGATGTGGTAATCAGTGGCGGTGCTATTCAGGCACAAGTGGCGGGAGCAGCCTCCAAAGGAATATCCTGTGATGGTAACCTGACCATCTCCGGAGGAAAGCTGACTGCATTCACTTCTCAAACCGCTCTTTATGAAGATAATGATTTAAGTTCGTGTGCAGGAATTAAATGTGACGGAAATATCCTGATTACAGGAGGCGAAATCGCTATTCAGAGTACAGGTGGAGCCGGTAAAGGTATCAACTGTGACGGTTCGATTACCATCAATGACGGCACGGTGAAAGTGATAACTACCGGTACGCAGTGTGTATATGGCAAGCTCGACTCGTCGGCAAAAGGAATCAAAGCGGACGGTGCGTTGACAATCAATGGAGGAACGGTGCTTGTGAAGGCTACCGGTGGGGAAGGTAGTGAGGGTATCGAGAGTAAAAGTGTGTTGACTGTCAATGAGGGTACAGTTGCCGCGCTTTGTTACGATGACTGTATGAATGCAAGTAACAGCATTGTTCTTAATGGTGGCAATATTTATTGTTATAGTTCCGGAAATGACGGCATTGACTCTAATGGTACGTTGACCATTACGGGGGGAGTGATCGTATCGTCGGGTACTACTTCTCCCGAAGACGGATTCGATTGCGATCAGAATACCTTTAAGATTACCGGGGGGATTGTTCTGGGTATTGGAGGAGGAACAAGTACACCTACATCAAGTGTATGTACGCAACGCACTGTGATCTATGGCGGTTCGGGAAGTAACGGAGAAATACTGAATATCCAGTCGGCCGACGGAACCAGCGTACTGACCTATCAGATTCCCCGTGCTTATTCTCAAATGACGGTATTATTCAGTAGTCCGAATCTGACCTCGGGCGGTAGTTATACTATCTCAAAAGGAGGAACGGTTTCCGGTGGTTCCGAGTTCTTCGGGTTATATTCGGGAGCCACTTATTCCGGTGGCACACAGGCGGCAACATTTACTGCCAGTTCGATGGTGACACAAGTCGGCAGCACTTCCGGCGGTGGCCAGCCCGGTGGTGGAGGCGGTGGACATGGACCTGGTGGATGGGGATGGTAAACAGCAGTTTACCGTCGAAATCCGTTCTTTGGTCGATTCTATTTGTGATAAAACAGGTTCGGTTTTATCTTTGTTTCGATAATCAGAAGCAATGAGGCATGAAAAGACTGCGTAAACAACACGTGCTGGAGCAGAGTATTTACGGAGCTATCTGGATCGTAATATTTCTTCTTCCGCTGATAGGCGGATACTTTGCCATGAGTGGAGGACTTGAACGGGAGGAAACCCGTATGGTGATCCGCGAATCATGGTTGAGTATCCTTCCTTTTTTCGTGCTTTTCCTGTTAAACAATTATGGGCTGGTTCCCTATTTCCTTTTTAAGAAAAGGTACTGGCAATATACTGTTTCGTTGATTTTTGTAATAGGAATGATTTGTTGGCTTTCTCCGTTTTCTTTTGCCAATCATTCCCCCAAAGATTTCAAGCGAGGAGAGTTGCCTCTTCGTATGAAGGAGAACCGGAGAGACCAGATTATTAAGATGAGAGAAAAGGCGAGGGAGGAAGGGGATGTGCATTGGTATGAATCCAATCCCGAACAACGTCCTAGGGGAATGGGAGATCCAAATGGTCCCGGAAGATTTCCAAAACCGACTCCTTTTCCTTATCCTCCTTTTGTGCTCCGCTATCTTATTCATTTCATCATTGCCTTTTTGATGGTAGGGTTCAATATCGCCATCAAACTTTTCTTTAAATCTTTCCGTGATGAAGAAATGCTGAAGGAACTGGAACATCAACGTTTGCAGTCGGAACTGGAGTATTTGAAATATCAGATTAATCCTCATTTCTTCATGAATACGCTCAATAATATTCATGCGTTGGTGGATATTGATACGGGGAAAGCGAAAAGTACGATTGTGGAACTCTCTAAACTGATGCGTTATGTGCTTTATGAAGCGAGTAATAAAACGATTTTGCTTTCACGTGAGGTTCAGTTTCTTAAAAATTACATTGCCCTGATGAGTTTGCGCTATACCAACAAAGTGTCTATTCAGATGGATTTTCCGGTCGAAGTGCCCGAAGTGCAGATTCCTCCTTTGCTTTTTGTCTCTTTTGTGGAAAATGCTTTTAAGCATGGGGTCAGTTATCGGAGCGAGTCTTTTATTCATGTCTTGATGCAGTTGGATGAGGGCAACCGGCTTTCATTCCGTTGTTCCAACAGCAATAATGGTTCGGCTGACGAACAGCATCATGGCATTGGACTTGAGAATATCCGTAAGCGGTTGAGGCTTTTATTTGGCAATGATTATACGCTTTCCATTACCGAAGAGGAACATAAATTTGATGTCTTACTTATTATACCTTTATTAGAATGAAATGTATAGCAATAGATGATGAGCCGTTAGCATTGACGCAGTTGTCGGATTATATATCCCAGGTACCTTTTTTGTCTTTGGTAAAGTCATGCCAGGATGCGTTCGAGGCAATGAAGATATTGTCCGAAGAGGAGGTTGATTTGATCTTTGTGGATATTAATATGCCCGATTTGAACGGATTGGATTTCATACGTTCTTTGGTGAACCGTCCGTTGGTGATTTTCACTACTGCTTATTCTGAATATGCGGTAGAGGGTTTCAAACTGGATGCCGTAGATTATCTGCTGAAACCGTTTGAGTTCCAGGATTTATTGAAAGCGGCGGATAAAGCCCGCAGGCAATTTGAATATCGTTTGTTGGAACAACAGGGTGAAATAGGAAATGCTTCGCAGATAAAAGGAGATTCATTATTCGTGAAGAGCGATTACAGAGTGGTTCGCATCGATGTGAAGAATATCCGCTATATTGAGGGGATGAGTGAGTATGTGCGTATCTTTGTGGAAGGAGAGGACAAGCCTGTAATAACGCTTGCCAGCCTCCAGAAAATGGAAGAACGGCTTCCCACGCATTTCATGCGGGTCCACCGTTCTTATATTGTCAATCTTCGCAAGATTACCGAAGTTTCCCGTCTTCGCATTATCTTTGATAAGAATACTTATATTCCTGTCGGTGATAATTATAAGGAGAAATTTACGGAATACATTGGGAAATTAAGCCTTTCTTAAATAATTATTTAATTCCCAGTTTTTTGGCAATTTCTTTAGGAAGTGCATCTTTATGCACCAGGATATTCATTGTCTTGTAGGCAACGAATGCTTTGGAAGCATACCAGATACCATCATATTTGCCTGATTTACCCCAAGAGTTTTTCACCATGAAGTATTCTTTTCCGTTCTGGTCTTTAGCGATACCGTAGATTACCATTCCGTGGTCGTCTGTTGTTTCCCAGTTGTCAAAAGCAACTTGACGCATTTCCTGGGTAATATCCTTTTCAGGGAAAGGTTTGGTGAATAGTTCTCTGCGTTTGTCGGCGGCAGTCAATCCTGTCCAACGGGCCATGTCTGAACCGGACAGTTCAGATTCTTTGGCTGCATCTGGCATTACGGCGATACCGTCACGTGAGAATCCTTGTTCGCTGACATCGCTACCCCATGCAAAGGTATAGCCTTTCTTTACTGCATTGTCCATAACAGCCATCAGTTCTTCGATAGGCAGGTTGTAAGACAGACCATTACGCCAGTTATCCTGAATTTCGATGGCGAATTGAGAATAGAACGGATGGTGTGTATAAGAAGTCAGTGATACATAGTCGTTATAGTTCAATCCCAGTGATTCGGCAAAAGTCTTCGGAGTATATTCTTTGCCTTTGTAGGTGAACTTCTCCGGACATGCTCCTAGGTAAGTGTCATAAATGGCACTTAGTCCGTTTTTCCATACCGGAGTCAGTTTGCTTAATTTACCTTTTGCAATCGCATTGATATAACCGGAAGCAACAGCATCCAGCTCATTATGTACCGGCAGCGTATCACCATACATAATACCCGGCATCACTTCTTGCGGAACGATACCATAATTCTTGATGCAATACATTACATCATAAAAACTTCCACCCGGAGAGAAAGAACTGTCACCGTGATAACGTACATAGTTTACTCCGCGATCCTGCATCGTTTTGTGTACAACAAACATTTCAGACAGGTCGTATTCACCTTTACCTAAACGAAGTAGTTCTGATTCAACAAATCCGAGAGTTGAGAAACTCCAGCAAGTACTCGAACGATTTTGGTTCTTGATAGAAGTTATCGGATTTTCTTTCACTGTCGTGAAAACAAAACCTTCTTCAGGTTTTGCATCTTGTGCCATAACACTTAGGCTGAACAGGCCTAAAGCAGCAATAAGGATTGTCTTTTTCATTCCTATGAAATTAATATTAAATTGTTTTGGCTACAAATATAGGAAAGTTTCACCACAGAGTAACACAGAGTTTCACAAAGTTTTCTCTTTTTTCAAATGGACAGCTATCTTAATGACTTCCGTTTAATGACATTTTATTGTATCTTGGCGCGGTAAGTTCGCTCGGAGAAAGTAATATTCAGGAACAGGGAAAGGCTGTTTTCTTTTTGCATACCGTTAGGAATTTTCATCTGGCCTTTATATTTCAATCCGATAGAAAGGACGTTGTTATTGCGCAATCCGAAGTTAAGTCCGGTACTGACGTAATATTCGGTTGCCTTTTTCTTTTGAATGACGATATAGGAATTATTAATACCTGTTCCCAATAGGATGCTGACCGGATTACGATAGACATTGCCCAATGTATATCTTCCACCGACTGATAACCGGTGTTGATTCTCAAAACTGACATTGGATTGGGAAGATTGCATCCGGCTCCAGTCCACATATTTGTAGTCGATGGTTGCCATCCAACGTAGAGTGTTGTAGGAAGCTCCGAGCCCAAAGAATTGAGGAAGACATTGGCGATAGCGTTTCAGGCTTTTTTCAATATCATCTCCTCCCGAACTGCTACTAACGTATAAGTTATTATCCTGCTTAAAATCCTGCGAGTAACCATATACGGCACCGGCAACGAAAGAACGTTCGCGGTCTATAGCCCATTTATACTGTACACCGAAATCCGCATAAAAAGTATGTTTGTAGGAGCTGGTTTCTTCTGTGGCAGTACCTTGCGTCTCCGTTTGTGTGATGGTCCCCGTCACATAAGAAAGATTGGTGCCGACAGAAAATCTTTTTCCGAAAAGGTAAGCCGTGCTGATACCCATCTTGGAAAGTCCTCCTTCACCCTGAAAGAGAGAAGAGATAGTACCCCCATTGGTGCCTGCCACTTCTTCATCCAGCGTGATGGCATATCCCACACTGCTGACGGGAGCCATGAAAATTGCTCCATACCAGCGTGGCATAATCCGGCAGCCGATACTTAGGTTATTCAGATTTCCGGTGACGGAACGGTTACTTGCTCCTCGTTGTGAATAAATCTGGTATGCTCCCATGATACCGGCATCGATCTGGAAGCGTTGTTCGGTCAACTCTGTGAGTGAAGCCGGATTGGCATTGTTAAGGAAATTATTTCCTCGCAATGCAATGCCTGTGCCGCCCAGTCCGGCATATTGCCCGCCTTCCCCGGTAGAAAGTTCTCCCAGTCCGAACATGGAAGTAGGGGAGTTCGTTGTATTTTGTGCAATAACTATAGAGACAGGAGTATAGAATGCCAGAAGGCAAAACAAAATCTTTTTCATTGTTGATAAGTTTTGTAAAGTATGATAAGTTTGGTATTCTTTTTATTGGCGGTATGTTCTCCGTCGCCGAAAATAACGCCTTGAAGTGTGGTATAGAACAAGTTGTCCGGAAGAAATAATTGTAGTTTCTGACGATCATATCCGGTAGTTCCCAGGTTTGTTTGCAGGAAAGAGGTGATGTCAAAAGAGTAATAAGTCTCCTCATAAGACATCTCGTCGACTACTAGATTTCCGCTTTGTACGGAACTCCCGGTGAGGTCGGTGATTACACTTTGCGTCACATTTTCATTGTTGGCGGTGTAGAGAGCCAGGCTTTTGGGCAACGGGTACATGCCGTCATAAGTTCCTTTTACCGGATATAACTGTAACGTTGCGCTCTCGATAGTCACAAGCTCTCCTTTTTCGCAGAGATTATTTAAATGTGGGAAGTCGATGGTGACATACATACCTGTCATTCCCTGCAGGTAAACCTGATGCTCGCTTTTTCCGGAAGAGTATTCATTGCCGTCCCCACTTTGCAGGTTGGCTATCGGGATGTTTGAGCGGTCTTGTTCTATTTTGTTGTAAGTCAGCGTGCTGCTTGTATTGAAAACCAGTGTTTTTTCGTTCAGTGTTTCCGTAATCTGGTGATAGTAGACCGTGATGCACATACTGGAGTCGTTGACTTGAAATCCGCTGATACAAGCGTCATTTGCATCGGGTATAAAAGCAATTCCCTTGAAATAATCATGGAAGAAATCCTGGGATTGTACCCATCGGCCATCATTCAGCATCAAGTTGAACCATTCTTCTCCCCATGCATCCGGCAATCGTATTTCCAGTTCTTCGCTCGGTGAGCCCGGAGTAGGACGAAAGTCGAAAGATGCCAGTGGAGTTTCGTTGTAATAGGCAGTAGTAGTGTTGTATAGGTACCCTCTATCGTCCAGTTCTATATTCTTTGTCAGTTCATGCAGATGAATGCGTTGGGTTTTTAGTGTATCTCCCAGGTAATTGCCCGAAGAATACAGGCGTATGGTGATCGAGTCGAACTCATATTGGATGTTTTCATCAAAAGAATAGGAAGGTACTTCATACTCTGCGTAAAAAGAGGCGGTAATTTTCCCCCATAAGTTGTCGTCACGGTATCCTATCTGGCAAACCGTATCTCCCGAAGTGGCTATGGAGTCGCTTAATACTGTACTAAGTAATACCGTACAAGTATCCATCTGTTCGTTGAGGAATGAACTTTGTACCCATTTCGCTCCTATGGACGATGAATCGTCTACACAAGCGAAAAAAGAAAGAGATATAAAGAATGAAAAAAGTAGTATGATTGACTTCATGTAGTAAAATGAAATTGGTTTTGTACCGGCAAAAGAAGAGGTTTTAAATAGTCCTCCAAAAAACTATCGACTAAATCTCTGTATTTGTCGACCTGAATTTTGTTGGTAGATAGAATGTCTGTATTTGTCGATAGTTTTTTTATGCGTGCCCGTTGCCGCCTACATTTGCGGTTGTAATCAACGACATATTTATGAATACGAAAATGAATAAATTACTTTGCATGATGGTGGTGCTGCTTTCATTGGCGGCATGTACGGATGATACTGAATATACGGCAGGTGTGTGGTATCGCCGTTCTGATTTTGATGGTGTGGCGCGTACGGACGCAGCTGGTTTTACGATTGGTAACGTAGGGTACCTCTGCACCGGATACCGGGGGAGTACCAAAGACCGTTTGAAAGATTGTTGGGCGTATGACATTGAGGCTAATTCGTGGACACAGTGTACATCAATGCCCGATGCAGCTCCAGCCCGGAATGCAGCTACAGGTTTTGCAGTAGGTACCAAAGGATATATTGCTACCGGTTACGATGCGACAAAAAAGGATTATCTGAATGATTGCTGGCAGTATGATCCTGCCACGAATTCCTGGAAGGAGATGGCTTCTATTCCGGATGGAACTGATGGGACTAATATCTATGGTAAACGGTATTATGCGCTTTCTTTCGGCATTGGTCAGTATGGGTATCTGGGTACAGGTTACAACGATAATTATCAAAAGGATTTCTGGAAGTTCGACCCGTCGGTGGGAGATAAAGGAGAATGGACAGCCATGAGTGGATTTGGCGGACAGAAGAGAATGGGCGGTATGGCCTTCGTCATAGATGATATAGCTTATATCTGCGGCGGTGAAAATAACGGTTCGGATGTGACGGATTTCTGGTGTTTTAATCCGGCAACGGGTACTTGGAAAGAATTGCGCGAACTTTACGATAAGAGTGATGATGATTATGACGACGATTACACTTCTATCGTCCGTTCTTATGCTTGTGCTTTCGTGATCGATGGTAAAGGATACCTTGCTGCGGGGCAGACTGCTGGTGGTAGTTATCGTTCCAATTATTGGATTTACGACCCTCTGACAGACCTCTGGGATGGGGAAGATTTGACAGATTTCGAAGGAAGTACACGCTCGAAAGCCGTATGCTTTTCTACTGGAAAACGGGGAATTATAGCTACGGGAGGAGCTTCTACTTATTATTACGATGATACTTGGGAGTTGAAGCCTTATGAATATGAAGAGAAATAAAAAAATAATAGGTATTAGTTGCTTTGTCTTGCTGCTTTTAGTGGGAATCATATATGGGTATATGCATTCGATAAACATATATCGGCTGGAAGTAACCCAGATTGAAGGTAGTGGATACGGTTATAAGATTTATGAGAGAGAGCGTTTGATAATCGTTCAGCCTTTTATCCCGGTTGTATCCGGGAAAAGACCTTTTCAATCGGTGCAAGATGCCCAATGTATCGGAAATTTAGTGCTGGAACGAATTAAAGCCGGAAATGAATTTGCCATATCAAAGGCTGACCTGGATAACTTGGGAGTAGTGTATTAATGCCACCATGTTGGCACAGTCATGCCACCTCATTGGCACGATAGTGTCAACATGGTGGCACTGTTGTGCCAATACGATGGCACAAACTAAAGCATTAAGTACAGATTATTTCTTCTCTTCTTCTTTGGGTGCAACTACATAATCTTCTTTGATAAACTCATCATACACCCGCTTGGGATGATCGAATGGTGCGGTTCCATTCTTCTGCTCATTGAAGTTTTCCCGGCGGAATTGTTTCAGTTTCAAATTATCTTCTGCATACTCCCTCAATTTCTTATGCTCATTTCCATAAAGCGAACTTTCAGTTACGTCAGAATTGAGCAGGTTTTCTTTAGGAGTGATAGTAGGTAGGAGCACTTGTTCCAACAGACCACGATAGGCACCGTTATATTCGCACCATACGATATCGTTGGCTACAAATATACGATAGGAGTACTTAGACCAGGCAGTTTTGATTTCAATAGATGTAGCATAAATTTCAATGGTAGCTTCTGAACCATACGCTTGGTCACGGATCACAACGGTCGTCCGACCGCTAAGTTCTTCCTTCACGGAAGTTTGCCACTTATCAGAGTGTAAGATCTCTTCGATAATTTCCGGCAAATTTTCTTTAATCTCAAACTGTATTCTCATGGTGCTTGCCTGCGGGCAGGACTTTTTTGATTTTTTCCTCCTTAAACAATTAAGCTAGCCTAAAGTTACATAGATTGAAGCAAAAAAACAAGATTTTATTTGAGAATTTGTTATTTTCGCCAAACTATCTGCCTTTTTCGTTTGTTTTTACCATAAATATGCACAAATCGTAAAAATAAAGTTTATGCGGAACAGGGCCCGGAAGAATTATGTCATTTATGTACTGATGTTACTCCTGTTTGGAGGGTTGATTTATGTTGCTATTGAAGAGGGTGACCGGTTTTCGCACTATGCGGTAAATGCGCAGAACATGGTACAGGGGAATCCATTCACTATGTTTCTCCAGTTTATACAGGATAATCTTCATCATCCGCTCACTACCTTGTTGATTCAGATTATAGCCGTACTGCTGATGGTGCGTCTTTTTGGCTATTTGTTCAGTCTGATCGGGCAACCGGGAGTGATTGGAGAGATTGTTGCCGGTATTGTGTTAGGACCTTCCGTACTCGGCTTTTTCTTTCCGGATGCTTTTCATTTCCTTTTTCCGGCACACTCGCTTACCAATCTTGAACTGTTGAGTCAGGTGGGACTGATCCTTTTTATGTTTGTCATCGGTATGGAGCTGGATTTCAGTGTACTGAAAAATAAAATCAATGAAACGCTGGTGATTAGCCATGCCGGAATCCTAGTACCCTTCTTCCTGGGTATCTTGTCTTCTTACTGGGTGTACGAAGAATATGCAGCTGCCCAAACTCCGTTTCTTCCATTTGCCTTGTTTATAGGTATTTCTATGAGTATCACCGCTTTTCCGGTATTGGCACGCATCATTCAGGAGCGGAATATGACGAAGACCCCTTTAGGAACGCTGACCATTGCTTCCGCTGCCAATGATGATGTGACAGCCTGGTGTCTGTTGGCTGTGGTGATTGCTATCTCCAAAGCAGGAAGTTTTGCCGGCGCACTTTATTCAGTGGGGCTGGCAGTTGTCTATATTGCGGTCATGTTTTTGGTCGTTCGCCCATTTCTGAAGAAAGTGGGAGAAGTATATGCCAACCGGGAAGCAATCAATAAAACATTTGTGGCATTTATTCTGCTCATTCTTATTATTTCCTCTTGTCTGACCGAAATTATTGGTATTCATGCACTGTTCGGAGCCTTTATGGCAGGGGTAGTGATGCCGTCCAATCTGGGTTTCCGAAAGGTGATGATGGAGAAGGTGGAAGATATTTCATTAGTCTTCTTTTTACCTCTGTTCTTTGCCTTTACCGGATTACGTACGGAAATCGGTTTGATAAACAGTCCGGAGTTGTGGATGGTATGTTTACTGTTGGTGACGGTTGCTGTTGTCGGCAAACTGGGTGGATGTGCCATTGCCGCCCGTTTGGTGGGTGAGTCGTGGAAGGATAGTTTGACGATAGGGACATTGATGAATACACGGGGATTAATGGAGCTTGTCGCTTTGAATATCGGTTATGAAATGGGAGTTCTTCCTCCCTCTATATTCGTAATTTTGGTCATTATGGCGCTAGTTACGACCTTTATGACTACTCCTTTGCTTCATTTGGTGGAACATATTTTCGTACGTCGAGAAGAAAAATTATCTTTGAAGCACAAATTGATATTTTGTTTCGGGCGTCCGGAATCCGGGCGTGTGTTGCTGTCCATTTATGATTTGTTATTTGGGAAGCAGTTGAAGAAAAATCATTTGATTGCAGCACACTATACGGTGGGTACGGATCTGAATCCGTTGAATGCCGAACATTATGCCAGCGAGAGTTTTGCTTTGCTCAATCAACAGGCAGCGAAATTAAATATCCAAGTAGATAACCATTATCGGGTGACAGACAAACTTGTACAGGAAATCATCCACTTTGTCCGTAACGAACATCCTGATATGCTGCTTTTGGGAGCCGGGAGTCATTATCGTTCGGATATGCCGGGAACTCCGGGAGCAATTTTATGGTTAACGCTCTTCCGGGATAAGATTGATGAGATTATGGAGCAGGTGAAGTGTCCGGTGGCCGTATTTGTCAATCGTCAGTATCGGGAAGGCACGACGGTCAGTTTCGTACTTGGCGGAATGATTGATCTGTTTCTTTTTTCCTATTTGGATAAGATGTTGCAGAACGGACATTCGGTACGTCTTTTTCTTTTTGATACGGACGATGAAGAGTTCCGTGGACGCATTGACGATTTGCAGGTGCGTTATCCGGAACAAACGATGATAGTGTGGTTTGAGGGAGTAGAAGATTTAGTGACTGAAGAGAAAGACGGATTATTGATAATGAGCCATCTTTCTTATACGAAATTATCCGAGGATGAGGCTGTGATGCGTGAATTGTCATCTTTGCTGGTAATCCGCCGGAATAAGAATACGGGAGATAAAAATGAAGGACTTGAAAATTGATGAATCTACGGGATTAGTGTTGGAAGGCGGGGGAATGCGTGGAGTATTCACCTGCGGTGTGCTTGATTATTTTATGGATCACGATATCCGGTTTCCCTATGCGATAGGAGTGTCTGCCGGTGCGTGCAACGGGTTGTCGTATGCATCACGGCAGCGGGGACGTGCCAAGTACAGCAACATTGACTTGTTGGAGAAGTATGATTATATCGGTCTGAAACATTTGCTCAAAAAACGTAATATACTGGACTTTGATCTATTATTCAATGAGTTCCCCGAACATATTCTTCCTTACGATTATGAAACATATTTTGCTTCACCGGAGCGTTTTGTGATGGTGACTACGAATTGCATCACGGGAGAAGCCAACTATTTCGAAGAGAAAAAAGACAGTCGCAGGGTGATTGATATTGTCCGCGCATCCAGCAGTCTCCCTTTTGTATGTCCTATTACTTATGTAGACGGGGTTCCCATGCTCGATGGAGGAATTGTAGATTCCATACCTTTGCAAAGAGCCATTAAGGATGGCTGCACGAGAAATGTTGTGGTACTCACCCGTAACCGGGGGTATCGGAAAGATTCGAAAGACATTCGTATCCCTTCGTTTGTATATCGGAAATATCCGAAGTTGCGCGAAGCGTTAAGTCGGCGGTGTGCTGTTTATAATGAGCAGTTGGAAATGGTAGAGCGCATGGAAGATGAAGGACAGATTATCGTTATTCGCCCGTTAAAACCTGTAGCCGTAGACCGCATCGAGAAAGATGTGCAAAAGCTGACAGAGTTTTATCAGGAAGGGTACGAATGTGCGAGAGCCTTACTTGAAGAATAAACAAGTCTCCATAGTTGAACAATAGACAGGCCCTCCATGCTTTTTGGTTTTTCTTGAATGTCGATAGGATAATTGAACGTGTTCCCTTTTCATTTTGAATGGGTATATTGTTCTGCAGCCTTTTTTAGTTTCCTACCCATCAATTCTACCAGAGTCTTCGGATAAAGAACTTGTATTCCCTCGGCATATCTGAAGAATACTCGTTCTAACTCATGGTTGATGACGACTTCAATTTCCAGTATGACACTTCCGTCAGCCAATCTTTCCATCACTTGTTGGCTGCGGTGTATAGGCTTGGTTATGATGTAAGGTGCTTCGGCAGCCGCTACCTTGAAACCGACTTTCTCCGCTACACTTCCGGTGTTTTTAGTGACTCCTACCAGATCATCGAAGAATGTGTTCGGATCGAAGAACGTATTTTTTATGTAATGTTCTTGTGGCAGAACTTCCAATGATTGTATTCTGTCCAAAGCTAAATTTTGCAAGATCCGTCCGTTTCCTCTGACACCATAAACGAACCATCGGTTGCGATATTCTTTTAATAGATAAGGATAAAAAATAAAGCTGTTGGCCGAACGTGCCTTGAACGAACGATATTTGAGCTGTATCGGATGCTCGTTTACAATCGCGTGATAGATCGTATCCAGATAATCCAGTCCTTTCAATGATTCATTCTTTTCAAAGTCAATGACAGGAGTGGTTTTCATCCGGGCAGAAGCGACATGGTCTTCCAGGCGGTTGATAATATCGCTCATTTCCGTAAAATAGGAAAAGCCTTTAAACTGCCTCAACACTTCCACTGCTTCCGACATCGTTTTCAGGTCTTGTTCGTTCAGCGGAGTTTGTGTAATGCTGTATTCCGGATCTTCGTATTTATAGTATTTATTTTCGTACACCACAATCGGAGCGTTATAACCCAGCTTCTCGCTGCGCATCATCTGTATATCCATTTGTACGGTACGTTTGCTTATGCCTTTATCGATGCCTTCGTATTCATAAAGAGCATCCGAGCAAGCATCTACCAAATCTTCCAACGTCCAGCGTCGATAAGGATTACGCAGACAGTTATCAATTGTTTTATAACGGATTAAGGCATTTCTATTTGCTGGCATAAGTAGAAGAATAAAGATTGGCTTCAAAAGTAGAAAAATAAATTCAGGAAAACAAAGAGGTTACAGGTCTTTATTCTTGTAATATCTCCATAAACAGGTATATTTTTCTGTTACATTTCTTTTTTTCTTTTCGATTAATTCGATTTTAAGTCTTTATTAATTCGATTTTGTGGAGTTTATTAATGGATTCCTCTTTATTTTGCCGAAAAATAATTTTCAGCTATGAGGAACTCAATTGTATATTTTTGCTTGTTGGTTTGTTGTATTACTGTAAGGGCAGAAGAACTAAAACTTTGGTATAGTCATCCGGCTGAAGAATGGGTGGAGGCTTTACCTTTGGGAAATTCCCGTTTGGGAGCTATGATATATGGCAATCCGTTCGAAGAGGAGATACAGTTAAATGAAGAAACAGTTTGGGGAGGCAGTCCATATAGGAATGATAATCCGGAAGCTTACGGCGTTTTGTCCGAAGTGCGAAAGCTTATTTTTGCAGGAAGAGAGATTACCGCAGAAAAGTTATGGAAAGAACATGCTTTTACCAAACAGAATGGGATGCCTTATCAAACTGTCGGTAGTTTGAAGTTGCACTTTCCCGGTCATGAAAAGTATACCGATTATTACCGGGATTTAAACATTGAGAATGCGGTGGCTACTGTTTCTTATAAAGTGGGAGATGTGACCTATACACGTACTTTATTTACTTCTTTGGCAGATAACGCCTTAATTATACATTTGGAGGCGGACCGACCTCATTCTATCGCATTCGAAGCATCTTATAGCACACCGTTTGAAGAAAGTGCTGTAATTGCGAGCAAGAACCGATTGACTTTATCTGCAAAAGCTTCTGCACACGAAGAGGTTCCGGCTGCCATTCGTTTGGAGAGTCAGGCGCGTATAAAAACTTCCGGTGGTAAGGTTGAGAGTGATAACGGAAAATTGATAGTGACGGAAGCGGATGTGGTGACTATTTATGTTTCGGCAGCTACTAATTTTGTGAATTATCAGGATGTCTCTGCCAATGAGAGTAAAAGGGTGGACGTGATATTGAATCAAGTTGGAAAAAAGTCATATAGACAACTTTTGGACAGCCATATCGGGAAGTATCAACAACAGTTCGGAAGGGTTAAACTAGACCTGGGACATTCACTTGCTTCACAAAAAGAAACTCCGGTCCGTCTGAAAGAATTTCGTGAAGGAAAAGATCCTGCTTTAGTCACACTCATGTTCCAGTTTGGACGTTACTTGCTTATCTCGTCTTCGCAGCCCGGAGGGCAACCTGCCAATTTGCAGGGAATATGGAATCAACATCTTTTGGCTCCGTGGGACGGAAAATACACAATAAATATCAATACTGAGATGAATTATTGGCCGGCTGAAATAACTAACTTGCCGGAAACACATGAGCCGTTGTTCAGGCTAGTGAATGAGCTCGCTGAAACAGGTAAAAAAACAGCGCAGACTATGTACCATTGCAATGGTTGGGTGGCTCATCATAATACTGACATATGGAGAGCGACAGGACCGGTGGACGGCCCTTTTTACGGGACATGGCCGAATGGAGGAGCCTGGTTAAGCCAGCATTTGTGGCAACATTATCTTTATACCGGAGATAAGGACTTCCTGATTAAGAATTATCCGGTATTGAAAGGAGCTGCTGACTTCTATATGGATTTCTTGGTGGAACATCCTCAGTATCATTGGCTGGTGACTATTCCATCTATATCTCCTGAACAAGGAGCGCCAGGAAAGGAAACAAGCTTGACAGCCGGCTGTACAATGGATAATCAAATTGTATTTGACGTGTTGAGTAATACTCTGCAAGCTGCAAAGATTGTAGGAGAAGATATAGTTTATCAGGATAGAGTTAAAAAAGTACTGGATCGTTTGCCGCCGATGCAAATAGGTAAGTATAACCAATTGCAGGAGTGGTTGGAGGATGTGGATGATCCCCAAAGTGATCATCGGCATGTATCTCATTTGTATGGCTTGTATCCAAGTAATCAAATATCCCCATATGCGCATCCTGGGTTATTTCAGGCTGCCAAACGTTCGCTGCTCTATCGGGGGGATATGGCGACGGGATGGTCTATCGGTTGGAAGATTAATTTATGGGCACGTCTTTTAGACGGCGATCATGCCTATAAAATTATAGGGAATATGCTTAACCTGGTGGAAGAGGGGAATCCGGACGGCCGGACCTATCCTAACTTGTTTGATGCACACCCTCCTTTTCAGATAGATGGTAACTTTGGTTTTACGGCAGGAGTTGCGGAAATGCTGCTTCAAAGTCATGATAATGCTTTGCATCTGTTACCGGCTTTGCCAACAGCTTGGCAGAAGGGGCATATATCTGGTTTGGTGGCTCGTGGCGCTTTTGAGGTTGATATGAGTTGGGAAGGAGGAGAACTGTTGGCTGCTACTATTTTATCCCGTATCGGAGGTAATTTACGTATCCGAACCTATGTACCTCTTGAGGGGGAAGGATTGAAAGAAGCGGAAGGCGAGAACTCCAATCCTTTCATGAGCAGTGCTGATATAAAAGAGCCTTTGCTGGCATCGGAATTGTGTCCGCAATATCCTATGCTGTATAAGGTTTATGAATATGATATAGTGACAAAAGCAGGAGGTGAATATATCATCCGAAGAAAAAGATAATATAACGTGAAAAACAAAGGTATATGGTAAAAAGATTTAATTGGTTAGTTTTTTGTCTATTGTTTTCAGTAGGTATGATGGCAAAAAGCGGGGGTAGGCAATATAACTCTTACAAAGGGTTAGTGATGGCCGGTTACCAGGGGTGGTTCAATGCCCCTGGTGACGGTTCCGGCCGTGGATGGCATCATTATAATGGTAGTAACGGTTTCCGTCCCGGTTCTTGTTCTGTGGATTTCTGGCCGGAAGTGTCGGAATATAAGAAACTTTATAAGACGGAGTTTACTTTTGCAGACGGCAAACCGGCATCTGTTTTCTCTTCTTATGACGAGTCTACGGTTGATCTTCATTTTAAATGGATGAAACAGTATGGACTGGATGGAGTGTTTATGCAACGTTTTGTAGCAGAGATTCGGAACGAGAGTGGTTTGAAACATTTTAATAAAGTGCTAAATTCGGCAATGAAATCGGCAAATAAGTACGAACGCGCTATCTGTGTGATGTATGATTTGAGTGGAATGCAGCTGGGAGAAGAAAAACTATTATTAAAAGATATTGATGAAATAGCAAAGCGTTATTCATTGAAAGATCATGCAAAAAATCCCTCATATTTGTATCATAACGGAAAACCGTTGGTTACAGTATGGGGAGTAGGATTTAATGATAACCGCAGTTATGGGTTGAATGAAGCTGAATATATTATTGATGGTCTGAAATCTCAGGGGTTCAGTGTTATGCTCGGAGTGCCTACTCAATGGCGCAAGCTGGAAGGGGATACGGAATCAGATCCACGCTTGCATGAACTAATCAGAAAATGTGATATTCTGATGCCTTGGTTTGTGGGGCGCTATAATGAAACGACCTATCCCAAGTATCAGAAACTGGTGGAAGAGGATATTCAGTGGGCTAAAAAGAATTTAGTCGATTATGCTCCTTTAGTTTATCCGGGTTTTTCATGGGGAAATATGAAAGGGAAAGAACATAATTCGTTTATTCCCCGTAATAAAGGCTCTTTTCTTTGGAAACAGCTGATGGGGGCTATTCGTGCAGGTGCTGAAATGATTTATGTAGCTATGTTTGATGAGATAGACGAAGGGACAGCCATCTTTAAGTGTGCCAAGAAAGTTCCGGTAGGAGAAAGTCTGTTTGTCCCTTTGGAAGAAGAAGTGGAAAGCGATCATTATTTGAAACTGGTTGGTGAAGCCGGCAAGGTGTTGCGTAAGGAAAAGGCGGTAGCGTTTGATGCCAGTTTGAATCCTGTAGCTCCGAATCCTTTTATCCGGCATATGTATACAGCTGACCCTTCCGCACATGTATGGGCAGACGGGCGGCTGTATGTATATGCTTCACATGATATTGCTCCTCCACGTGGCTGTGACTTAATGGACCGTTATCATGTTTTTTCTACTGACGATATGGTGCATTGGACAGATCATGGTGAGATATTAAATTCCTCCCAAGTGCCGTGGGGACGTAAAGAAGGAGGATTTATGTGGGCGCCGGATTGTGCTTATAAGAACGGAACTTACTATTTTTACTTTCCGCATCCGAGTGAAACGAATTGGGACAATAGCTGGAAGATAGGAGTGGCCACGAGTTGTAGACCGGCTGAAGGATTTGAAGTCAAAGGTTATATTGAAGGAATGGATCCATTGATTGATCCTTGTGTTTTTGTAGATGATAACGGATAGGCGTATATTTATAATGGTGGCGGTGGTATCTGTAAAGGTGGCAAACTGAAAGACAATATGATGGAACTGGATGGACTGATGCAGCCGATGGAAGGATTGGAAGACTTCCATGAGGCAACCTGGGTACATAAATATAATGGTAAATATTATTTGTCTTATTCCGACAATCATGATGAAAATTGGAATGACGGCGTGAAAGGAGACAACAGGATGCGATATGCTGTCAGTGATTCGCCATTGGGACCTTGGGAGTCGAAAGGTATTTATATGGAACCGACGGATAGTTATACCAACCACGGCTCAATTGTGGAGTTTAAAGGGCAATGGTATTCTTTTTATCATAATAGTGCGTTGTCCGGTCACGATTGGCTTCGTTCTATTTGCGTGGATAAGTTATACTACAATCCGGACGGAACAATACAGATTGTAAAACAGACAAAATAAGAGAGTAAATTCAGTTAGAAAGTAATAATTATATAAACCATAAAAAACATGAAGAACAAATTAAAGTGGATGATGGCTGTGGGTATGTTATCATGCTCGGTAGCAATGGCCCAACAGCAAAGTGATATCATGTCTGTGTCTGCTTCAACAAACGTGGAGAATGCAGCTTTGGCTTTTGATAAAAATATGAAAACGATGTGGACGTTGCCTTCTCAGGCTTTGAAGTCCGGGCAGTGGTTGATGTTTACTATCCAGCAGCCTGGAGACGTTTACGAACTGGAGCTTCAGATGCAGGGAATTAATAAAAAGGAATTGAAAGACGCATTGGATATCTTTGTCACTTACGACCCGATGAATCTCGGAAATCCGATAAGCTACCAGATACTTGGAAATGAAAAACAGATGAAAGTCAAGTTTGCCGCTCCTAAATACGGTGCTCACGTAAAACTGGACTTTAAACCGAGTAAATTGGATAAACCTTTTTCTTTAAAGGAGATATCAGTGCTTGTGGCAGAGAAAGTGTTGAAGGATAATAAAGGAGAAGTAACTGATCGTCGCTATATGGATGCGTCACTTCCGGTAGAAGAACGCGTTGAAAGTTTGTTGGCTGTGATGACTCCGGAAGACAAAATGGAACTGATCCGTGAAGGTTGGGGGATTCCCGGAATACCTCATTTGTATGTGCCGCCCATTACGAAAGTGGAAGCTGTGCATGGTTTTTCTTATGGTAGTGGTGCCACTATATTCCCTCAAGCTTTGGCAATGGGGGCTACCTGGAATCGGAAGTTGACGGAAGAAGTAGCGATGGTAATTGGAGACGAAACAGTAGTTGCTAATACAAAACAGGCATGGTCGCCGGTATTGGACGTTGCACAGGATGCCCGTTGGGGACGTTGTGAAGAAACATTTGGTGAAGACCCGGTATTGGTGTCACAAATAGGTGGTGCATGGATAAAAGGGTATCAATCCAGAGGACTGTTTACTACTCCGAAACATTTTGGCGGACATGGTGCTCCTTTGGGTGGACGTGACTCACATGATATCGGTTTGTCGGAACGTGAAATGCGTGAAGTACATTTGGTTCCATTCCGTCACGTCGTTCGCAACTACGATTGTCAGTCTCTGATGATGGCTTACTCTGATTATATGGGTATTCCTGTTGCCGGAAGTACGGAATTGCTTCAGCAGATTTTGCGTCAGGAGTGGGGATTCAATGGTTTTATTGTCAGTGACTGTGGGGCTATTGGTAACCTGACTGCCCGTAAGCATTATACAGCAAAAGACAAGATAGAAGCTGCTAATCAGGCGTTGGCTGCTGGCATTGCTACTAACTGTGGTGATACTTACAATGATAAAGAGGTGATTCAAGCCGCTAAAGACGGGCGTATCAATATGGTAAACTTGGATAATGTATGTCGTACTATGCTGGCCACTATGTTTCGTAATGAACTTTTTGAGAAAAACCCTTGTAAACCGCTGGATTGGAATAAGATTTATCCGGGTTGGAATTCGGACAGACATAGAGAAATGGCACGTCAGGCTGCCCGGGAATCAATTGTAATGTTGGAGAATAAAGATAATTTGCTGCCTTTGTCGAAGACGTTGAAAACAATTGCCGTACTAGGTCCCGGAGCGGACGATCTTCAACCGGGCGACTATACTCCAAAATTGCAACCTGGACAATTAAAATCTGTATTGAGCGGAATTAAGGCTGCTGTGGGCAAACAGACTAAAGTGCTTTACGAACAGGGATGTGACTTTACTACTCCGGACGCAACGAACATTCCGAAGGCGGTGAAAGCAGCTTCTCAGTCGGATGTGGTGGTAATGGTGTTAGGAGATTGTTCTACCAGTGAGGCTACCAATAATGTGCGTAAGACGTGTGGAGAAAATAACGATTGGGCAACTTTGATTTTACCGGGTAAACAACAAGAATTGTTGGAAGCTGTTTGTGCTACCGGCAAGCCGGTGGTCCTGATTCTTCAAGCAGGCCGTCCTTATGATCTTCTGAAAGCTTCGGAAATGTGCAAAGCTATTCTGGTAAACTGGCTGCCGGGACAAGAAGGTGGTCCGGCAACAGCAGATGTTTTGTTTGGCGATTATAATCCGGGCGGTCGTTTACCGATGACTTTTCCGCGTCATGTAGGACAACTTCCCCTATATTATAATTTTAAGACTTCAGGACGTCGTTATGAATATGTAGATATGGAGTTTTATCCTCTTTATCGTTTCGGGTATGGACTGAGCTATACTTCATTTGAATATTCGGACCTGAAGATACAGGAGAAGTCGAATGGAAATGTGATGGTACAGGCCACAGTGAAGAATGTAGGAGGTTGTGCTGGTGATGAAGTGGCACAGTTGTATATTACAGATATGTATGCTAGTGTGAAGACCCGTGTGATGGAACTGAAAGATTTTACCCGTATTCATTTACAACCGGGAGAATCGAAAAACGTTTCTTTTGAATTGACTCCATATGACATCTCACTGCTGAACGACCGTATGGACAGAGTAGTGGAGAAAGGAGAATTCAAAGTTATGGTAGGTGGAATGAGTCCCGATTATGTTGCGAAAGACAGGATCAAAGATAGTGTTGGTTACAGTGACAACAAGAAAGGTGTTACGGGAATGCTTGACTACACTCACGAATTTGGTGCAGACTTTACTCTTGCCGTATCTAAGGTAGAGGAAAATCTGACGAACAATCAGAAGACTGTATGGATAAGCGTAAAGAATGTCGGAACGTTGATGGATACAGGTAAGGTGGAAATGTTTGTGGACGGAAAGAAGGCTGGTGATGTCGTTCACTACGAACTGGCTCCTGGAGAAGAGAAGTTGATTCCTTTCAATTTGAACAAGGATAATGATAAATCGGTTGCTTTTACCACCAAATATAAGATGTTACCTATTTGAGAATGAGAGTATATTTATTTGTTTGTAAGTTGTGCAGCATATTATTCTGCTGCACTTCTTTATTTGCAGCAGAAAAGGACGAACGCGAAGTGTATATGCACTTTATTATGAACGGACAGAGTTTATCTACAGGACACCAGTCTTATCCGGTAATTTCTACAAAGAATTTGAAAGGAAATTATATGTTGGGCAATCAGGTCTGGATAAATTACGGCAATATGCTTGAAGAACGGTTTGAACCGTTGGTGGGTAATATTTCTGTAGCATTCCGAAATGAAAAGTTTTTCAAGAGTCGGTCGGCAGGTACTATTGCAGAGTGTCCTTTGTTGGGTGCTGTGAATCATATCCGGTTGAAACACCCTCGAATGGATAAGATTCTGGCTACCTCGGTAGGAGTTAGCGGAGCAAGCGTGGAGGAACTCTCCAAAGAGTCGGAAACCCGTACTTATTATAATGACTTCCGGACTTCATTGGAATTAGCCTCGAATGTAGCCGGCAGTATGAATGGGAAAATGTATTGTCCTGTTATCTTTTGGATGCAAGGTGAATTTAATTATGATCCGAATCCGGAAAAGGGATTGCGTGCCAATGTGCCGAATACTACGGATAAGCAGGAGTATAAGCGACTGCTTATACAATTGAAAGATAATATGCAGAATGATATTCTGAAACAATACGGTCAACAGGAGAAACCGGTATTTATCACTTACCAGACCGGCGCGCAATATATGCGTGATACGCTTGCTATTTCTATGGCACAACTTGAAGCGTCTAATGAGTATGCTGATATCATTTGTGCAGGCCCCATTTATCCGATGACAGACCGTGGCGGACATTTGGATGCTAATGGCTATCGCTGGTTTGGGGAAATGTTGGGAAAGGTCTACTATCAGACAAAGGTGCAGGGCAAGACCTTTAAACCTTTGCAACCTACCGAGATTATGAGAGAGAAGCTTCCCAATCAGGTGCGTATCAAATATCATGTACCGGTTCCGCCTTTGGTATTTGATGTTCATCTGTTGCCTAAAATCCGAGATTATGGTTTTGAAGTATATTTGGGCAGTTACCGCCAGGAGAATCGGCAGACTGTCACAAATGTTGAGATAGACGGGGAAGATGTCGTGCTGAGTTGCCAGCAACCGCTGCAGGGGGATGTCATTGTGGTGTATGCAGGCACAAACTCATTTATTGAGGAATATCAGGGAGGAAAAGACAGATTGCAGGGACATGGAAATTTGCGTGACAGTGATTCGTATAAGGCTTTTTTTAACTATCTAGATTTGGATGAGAAAAATAAGGACGGTTCTTTCATCTATCCGCGTGATGACTCTGAAACGACACTGCGACCGGAGTATGAACCAGAAGACAGGAGCGGGAAGGTGATATACGGAAAGAAATATCCGTTATATAACTTCAGTGTAGGATTTTTTTACAAGATTCCGACAGGTAAAGATAAAATAGGTATTTCCATGTAGGGAAGAATCATAGTTGTAAAACTGAAAATATGAAAGAAATACATAAGTTTGTATTGGCGGGCGTTCTGTGCGGAGCGTCTTGTCTTTTTACATATGCACAGGAATTGTACAAGAACGAGAATGCTCCTGTGCACGAACGGGTGGCAGATTTGCTTTCCCGGCTCACGGTGGAAGAAAAGATCAGTTTGCTGCGTGCTACTTCGCCTGGTATTCCTCGTTTGGGCATTGATAAATATTATCATGGAAATGAGGCGCTCCATGGAGTTGTCCGTCCGGGGCGCTTTACCGTTTTTCCGCAAGCTATTGGATTGGCGGCGACTTGGAATCCGGTGTTGCAGCAAAAAGTGGCTACTGTCATTTCTGATGAAGCGCGTGCCCGTTGGAATGAATTGGATCAGGGAAGAAATCAGAAAGAGCAATTTAGCGATGTATTGACTTTCTGGTCACCTACTGTGAATATGGCGCGTGATCCTCGTTGGGGACGTACTCCGGAAACTTATGGTGAAGATCCTTTTCTGAGTGGGGTGATGGGAACAGCTTTTGTAAAAGGGTTGCAAGGAGAAGATCCCCGTTATTTGAAAATCGTTTCTACTCCCAAGCATTTCGTAGCCAATAACGAGGAACACAACCGTTTTATCTGCAATCCGCAAATATCTGAAAAACAATTGCGTGAATATTATTTCCCGGCTTTCGAAATGTGTGTAAAGAAAGGGAAAGCTGCTTCTATCATGACTGCTTATAACGCATTGAACGATGTGCCTTGCACGTTGAATGCCTGGCTATTGCAAAAAGTACTTCGTCAGGACTGGGGATTCCGAGGATATGTAGTTTCTGACTGTGGGGGACCTTCTTTACTGGTTAATGCCCATAAATATGTGAAAACAAAAGAAACAGCTGCTACCTTGTCAATCAAAGCCGGACTGGATTTGGAATGCGGTGATGACGTGTATGACGAATATCTGCTGAACGCCTACAAGCAATATATGGTATCAGATGCTGATATTGATTCTGCGGCTTGTCATGTGTTGGCAGCCCGTATGAAATTGGGAATGTTTGACAGTAAGGAACGTAATCCGTATGCCCGGATTTCTCCATCGGTCATTGGCTCGAAAGATCATCAACAGGTAGCTTTGGACGCTGCTCGTGAATGTATCGTTCTATTGAAGAATCAGAAAAATATGCTTCCATTGAATGTCGACAAGTTGAAATCAATTGCAGTGGTAGGTATTAATGCTGGTACGTGTGAATTCGGGGATTATAGCGGTGCGCCGGTGATAGAGCCTGTCTCTGTCCTACAAGGCATTAAAAATAGGGTAGGTGAGAAAGTGAAAGTTGTTTATGCTCCTTGGAAATCGGCTGCTGACGGTCTGGAACTTATTCAGGGGGAGAATTTCCCGGAAGGATTGACTGCTGAATATTTTAATAATACTCGTTTGGAAGGTATACCGAAAGTGCGTAAGGAAGGTTGGATTAATTTTGAACCTGCCAATCAGGCACCGGATCCGTTTCTTCCCAAATCTCCTCTTTCCATTCGTTGGACGGGTAAGTTGAAACCAACTATTTCCGGTCGTTATACATTCAGTTTTACTTCGGATGACGGCTGCCGTTTGCGTATTAACGACCAACTGCTGATTGATGCATGGAATGGACATTCTGTGGCTATTGACTCTGTCTCCATTGAACTGGAAGCAGGGAAAGAATATCAGTTACAGGCAGAATATTATGATAATCGCGATTATGCTATCGCAAAACTGCAATGGAAAGTTCCGCAAGCAGGAAAAGCTACCCGCCTCGATTTGTATGGAGAAGCCGGGAAAGCAGTTAGCGAGTGTGAAACGGTGGTTGCTGTGATGGGAATCAATAAGTCAATCGAACGTGAAGGGCAGGACAGATATGATATCCAGCTTCCGGCGGACCAGCGTGAGTTCTTGCAGGAAATCTATAAGGTAAATCCGAACATTATCGTTGTTCTTGTTGCAGGAAGTTCATTGGCTGTCAACTGGATGGACGAACATATTCCTGCCATCGTGAATGCCTGGTATCCGGGCGAGCAGGGCGGAACGGCTGTTGCCGACGTGCTGTTCGGCGATTATAATCCTGCCGGACGTTTGCCGCTGACTTATTACAAATCGTTGGATGAGCTGCCGCCGTTCGATGACTATGATATCACAAAGGGACGTACTTACAAGTATTTCAAGGGCGACGTCCTTTATCCTTTTGGTTACGGACTGAGCTACTCTTCTTTTAAATACAGTGATTTGAAAGTAAAAGATAGTACTGATAAAGTAACAGTGTCTTTTCGCCTGAAGAACACCGGACGGAGAAAAGGAGATGAAGTGGCGCAAGTATATGTGCGAATTCCCGAAACAGGTGGTATAGTTCCGATAAAAGAACTGAAAGGTTTCCGGCGTGTTCCTTTGGAACCGGGTGAGAGTCGTGCCATAGATATTGAACTTGATAAAGAACAACTTCGCTACTGGGATACGACAAAAGAACAGTTTATACTGCCTGCGGGTACATTTGATGTTATGGTCGGTGCATCTTCCAAAGATATTCGTTTGCAGACGATAATCAAGTTATAGACGTTGCTTATACTCGGTTTACCGGGATAAATTCCTTTTTTGGCAGAAGGACAAAAGAAAAAACAGTATCTGCAAAGCTAATTTGTTCTTTTGTCCTTCTGTCCTTTTGTCTAAAAGATTTAATTCCTGCCCATGCATCTTCCGGTTTTACTGTTATGGAAAAGATATACGGTAAGATCCTGATTCTTGAAGCTATAATGTCTGTCTTATACGGTGTTGATTTTTAGTACTATATCAGATTGAACTTATTTCTTATGATCATTGAATCTACCTCTTATGAATTTGATTATGTTATCTTGGGTATCAGATATCAAAAAGAGAGGAACTGTATGTATAAATATAGCTCCTCTTTTTATTTGTTACTGTTTTCTACTTTTATTTGTTTCTATATACCTATTTATTACTAGTCAGATAGTTTATCATATTTACTACCAATTTGCCTGCTATTGGGTCTGTTATCGCTTTCTCCGTGCACATGGTAGAGATGATTGCTACTCCCTTACCGTCAGCTATTTGTAACATGGTTAGCCCGCGCATGGATTCTATCCGTTCGATGCGGTCTTCTGGTTTGCCACCGTCGATGTAAGCATGAATTTTCATTTGTCCTGCTAGTTCTGTGACATTCTTATGGCGGTGAGCTTTCAAAGTTGCTGTACATGCCATGGGAATTTCTCGTTTATTGTTATTGAAATAGCGCAGTTCCAGTACATCGATGTCGTTAAATACCGGAGCGTCATTACGTTCCATGATTACAATATCGCCTTCCGTCGGGATTATCCATCCCGTGATATATTCGGGATATACGGTTTTGGCAGTTTCCTTGTTGTTGAGGAAAAGAAGTTTTCCACCTTTTGACTGGTAGGCACGGAGCAAATCTTTTTCTTCATCGTTGCAAGTTGTCAGACCAGAGATGACACAAAGGTCGGCTTTCAGTTTGCTGTCGAGCAATTCTTTAACGGAAGAAACCGGTTGATATTTGATATTAAGGAAGTCGAATACAGCTTTCGTGTTATCCTTATCCAGCAATACAATCTTTTTGCTGTTATTCACCTGACCTGCGTTCCACTCTTTACGTGCAAGCAGTAGTTCGTATTCATTGGCAGAAATAGGCAAGCCGTTTTCTGTGAGTTTCAATACTAGTTTGGTTTTTGTCTTATTGGCAGGCAGGGTGTTCGGTAACTGGATATTTGGCTCGATATAGTGTCGTGCATAATGCTTTACGGCAGGAACTTTTTCACAACCGCTTGCCAGACACTTTCCGGTTTCGTCTTGTATTTCCCAGTGAAGCAGGGAAGGTTTCAAATCCGTACCGTCTTCACGGTCGTTCACTATATAGATGCGTGTAGGCAACTTTTCACCGGCATACAAATTGCGTCCCCACAACTCCGCACTGACCAATACAGGTTGCAAAGCCCGTTTCAAAGCATAGTAGGTAGGATACGGCTCAATATTCTGATAGTCGTATGTCTGACGGAACCATGTCATCAATGCGAAGTGCATGATTCCCGAAGCTTGGTCGTTGGAACGGCGGAGTGTTTCTGCCAGTTCGCCCGTAATGAATGCCTGCGTTTTCAGGAATGAGACGGGATCTGCCCAATCATAAGCTTCATATCCGATTAAGGTATAAGGATTCTGATGGATGAGTTGGTAAGAACGGGTAGGATGTCCTGTCTCGTTGTTGGGATAGCCAGTAGACATTTCTTGGCTGATGAGTGGACGATCGGCCATTTTGAACTGCTTTTGGAATTCACCATTGAAGAAACGGAAAAGCGAAAAGTCATACCAGTTATAGTAGCCGTGCATATCATCAATATCACCATCATCAATGCTGTTCATAAAGTCGGCACCATATTTCTTATCCTTGTTTTTTGCTTGATAGTTGGAGTCGAAACAGATAGGACGGGTAGGGTCTATACGGCGCATCTCTTTCACTACGTCCGAGATAATTCGATACTTTTCTTTGGCACGTTCCAAGTTGTTATCATTGTCATAGAACTTCATCTCGTTATTTACTGTCCAGAAGAGCAGGGATGGGTGATTACGATATTTTTTCAACAGCCCTAAGAATTCGTTACGCCACATTTCCAATAGACGACAATCGGGAATGGGAGTGGAATGAATCATCAGCCATGACCATGTGCCTTCAAATGAAATACCGATGCCATTGCGGTCTGCGGCTGTCATCCAAAGTTTGTTCCATGGAGTAGTATGGGTACGGGTAACATCAATATTTCCGGCTTTCATCAGTTGCATGAACGTATTTGCCAGATTTTCATCGTTGGGTGCTAATGCGAATGGGATATGATTTCCTCCACGCAACCAGTACTTATTGCCGTTCAGGTAGAAAAGTCCGTCTTTTACTTCGAACGTACGGAATCCGGAAGTCTCTGTCAGACAGTCCAGCTCAGTCCCTTTGCCTGTGATCAGGCGGAATTTGAAATCATACAGATTAGGATGCTGCGGTGTCCATAAACGGGGTTTTAGATTATTTATGGTATAGGTTTCTATTCGTTCTTCGCCTGTATTGAGACGCAGTTTTCGAATGGATAATCCGGAATAAAGTACTGCACCGGTTTCTTTGTCAATAATATCAGTATAAAGATTGAATTCTTTCTGTTTATTATCATAATTTTTTAGAGTGACGTCGAAGGTGGCGCCATTCAAAGTAGGTTTGATAAATACATCCTCTACTTTTGTAGGATCGGTGATACTTAGTTTTACCGGTTGCCAGATTCCGGCTGGTTCATCCCCATAAAAACCATGAGGGATTTCTTTCAGGAACACATTGTTGTCCACTTTCACTTTGGCATCTTCTTGTTCACTTTCGCGTACGGAAGAGTAGAAAAAATCAATGGCATTTGCTGATTCGGAGGTACTTCCGTCCATTTTGCGCATCACTTTAACGGTAATCAGATTTTTGCCGGGTTTTAGTAACCGGCTGCCGTCTGCCCGGATTTCACCGTACATACCGATGTGTGAGGTTGCTAATGTACCGTTAATGTATATTTCGGCTGCTTTAGAGACTGCGTCGAACGTCAGTATCAGTTTTTTGCCTTCTATCCCGGGTGGTAATTCCAGCCATTGGCGGTACCAAGCGTACTTTGTCCGGTGATAATCGAATGTGTAGTTTTCGCAACGGTCAGTTTCCTGTTGGTAGTATGTGTCCGATACGCCTTTGGGTTGTGCGCCTTTGGGAGAAGGCATTGTTTCGCCGTGCAGCCAGATGCGGATCGGTGTCCAGAAGTTAGGGACGGACATAATGTGCCAATCCTGATCATTCGTTTCTGTCGATATGGCTTTGTTCTTGTTGGCTAGTTGATAGTCCGGCATGAATAACCAGTTGCCATTCAACGTGATATCTGTGCGGCTTCCGGTGAGTGCTTCCACTTTTATGGGGGTATAAGCAGCCCGTTCTTGACGGCGTTTCTCCTCTTTTTCTGCCGGAGTCGCTTTTTGTTGATATTCTGCTACTTTTACATCCTTTAGTGCGTTATCCGCCATCGGTGTTACGGTGAGGTCGTCAAACTCGGTCTCTATCCAACCGCCTCCCAATCCTATTTCTCCCAACGGAACCAGATTGGCGTTATTGTCTGTAATATCTATATGAGGTTGCTCCTCATCGTTGAGGAATATACGGATACGGTTTCCGCAAACTTCCACTTTCATACGATACCATTCTCCCGGTACAGGGTGGAAACCCAACGGGCGAACACCCATAAATTCGTCTGTTCCCATATATCCGGTACGCATTAGGTAGAGGTCGTCCTGTAATCCACCTTTGATACCTACCACGTAGCGGTCGAAACGGTTATAGTTACGGAAACTTGCCCATATCTGCACTTGGTCTGCATTTTTAGGAGCACGGGCTTTGAAAGAAAATGTATAGTTTTTCCATTCGGGCTTGCCGAACAAAGCGTAAGCGTTTTGGGAGCGGAATACGTTGTCAGCAATGCTGCACGTTCCCCGGCCTACTGTTTTCAATTTTTCACCAGTATTGGAGAAGTCGTTTGTCCATGTAGTTTGGTCTTGTGCCTGTACGCTCAAGCACAAGATACTATATACACAACTTAGAAATGCTTTACTGATTTTATTCATATATATTATAAGCTGATGTTTAGTATAGAAACAGCCATGTTGGAAACCAGAGCGTAGAGCTGATGATTTCGCGACATGGCCGTTTAATTTATGATCAAGAATGATTTATCGGTTGTTCAGTAACATAAGAGCCCACCTTTGATTAGCGTAGTCTGTATTGAACAGAACCTGGAACTGGAGGTTTCCGTGCTCATCCGGAGCTATCGCTTTTTTGATTTTGACGATAAATTGGTTTTCATCTATCAGTTCGAAATGATCCTGTGTCTCGCTGTTTTCAATAAAGAGCTTCAACTCTGCTTTGTTTTTGCAGAAATATTGTTTACAATGGTCGGTGATGACCAAATTTTTGGCGGCATCACTGTATTGTACCAATACCGGCAGTTTCGTGCTGTTTGTAGGACCACCACATACATCGTATGGGAAACCTTGTCTCCAGAACGAGTTGTTGAAAGCCAGACCAAAGTTATATTCTTTTCCTTCTTCCAAGTCACTGAGTTTGTTCTTTGTCGGATCACCTGTTAAAGCTGATACGGAGAGGGCATAGTCTACCGGAGTATGTTCCACTGCTCCGTCTGTACCAAGGATTCTGCCGTCGGCGCATGGTTGTTTGTCGTAGCAGAGATAGAGAAGGAATGTTCCCGGATTACGGACAGGGTCTTTGATAAACCAACGTTCGTCACCATTTGATTGAGCTTGTTGTCCGGCTTCTTCTCCCGCCTTGAATGTCCATGAGAACTTGATACCGCAGTTATCCCCATTGCTGAAGTTTTCTTGGTTCAGGAAATTATAGTTAGCCAGCTCATAGGTGTTGCTTAGTGTCAGTGTGCCTTTGGTTGCATTCCACTTAAAGTTGCCATCCCATTGTTCTTTGGTCTTGTCATTCTGATTGTTTTGATCTAGCGTGAATATAAATTCTGCATCGGCGGGTTTGAAGTCGTACAGACTACTGAGAGGAACATTTGTGAAGTTGTATCCTAAGGTCGTGTTGTATTCGCCGGGAATTGCATATTGTTTTTCTTTGAAGAACTTCACAGAATTGTGTTTGGATGCGCTTTCTATTTGGTCGATGTTACCTTTGTTGTAGATATCAACTAGCATTTCGTCTTTCTTCACCGGGAGGGCTACCACATATTTGGTAGATACATTATTCAGATAGATTCCTACTTCATTTTGATCAGCATTTGTAAAAAGGACTTTGTCCGTTCCTGCTTCGTTCATGGCAAATAGATTGGCGCCTTCTACACCTGCGCATTGCGGACCTACGAGCATATAGCATTTTTTTGTGGCGGCATTGTAGTAAAGACACATTTCACCAGCACCCAGTTCGCTTTCTTCTGTAATGCTTCCCAAAGGTGTATCCATCTTTTGTATATTCCAAGTATCATTTTCCTGTGAGCCTACTTTCCATGCTTGGGAACTAGTGATACCTAAACTTTCTAATGATGTCTGAGAATTTTTCACTTCGATAACTTTCGTTGTTTTGTAGAGAGATTCTATGTTACTCAACATACCGCTAACGGCAGACAAAGAAACACCGCTCTTGGCTGTTGCTTCATCCAGGGAGTAAACAGAGATAGTCTTCTCTATGATGTCTTTTTCATTTTCTTTAGCGTCTTTTGCACCGATAGTGTAAGTTACTTTCACTTTACCACTCTTGTTAGCAGAAGTAGCAGTCAGCATTCCGTTTTCAATAGCAAATGCATTTCCAGGGTTATCAGATATTTCATAACTTCTTTCAACCACCAGGTCATTGAAACCTAATTCGTCCACAAACTTTACTTCGCCTGTTTTTCCGAATCCCCAATCTATTTTCTTGGAAAGATCAACGCTTTCAGTACTGATGAATTGTAATGATTCAGAGTCTTTATAAATATCACGGGTTTCACGATAAGCCCATACACCGTCTGTTGCACTATAAGACGTCGGTTTCACTACGAAATAATCTGAACTTGTTGTTGCTTTGTCCAAAGTAATTTCCAATACGGCACCATAATATTCGGCTGTCATATCTTGTGGAGTAAGTTCTACGGTCAGGATGCCGTTTTCGTCCAGCTTGCCTTCATTGACTACATTTACAAGTAATTGTGGGAGCTGTCCTTCAGCACGTGTCAGTGCCAGTTCGTGAATATCGGCGCAAGCGAAAGAGGCTTCTTTCAAGTCTATGTCTTTGGGTAAAACCCGGAATTTGGCAGTAGCCTTGTTTGCTGCGATGATTTCACCGGCAGTATTCGTATAGCTGGCTGCTTCCAGAAAATTATCTTCTTCGAAAACATACTGTTTCCGGAATAGAATAGAGCTGATGCCGCTGAACCCGCCGCCTTGTACCGGGAGAATGTAGTTCTCGCCGTAAAGATAGATGGAGAGCGTTTTGTTTTCCGTGTTTAATGCCATAATCGGAGCATCTTTAGTAATGCTGATATTTGTCTTGGTAGCTTCGCTTTCCGATTTGTTGATGAAAATAAAACCAGTTTCATAGTCATAAAAGAATATGTCTTTGTCTGTTCCGGGAATGTCCTGTTCGGTACCTTGTGTCTTTACATTGTACCAACCTGCACCTTTGTCGCTGCTGTATTTCCACACACCGTCTTCTATTTTGAACTGATAGAAAGGCGTGGACTGTCCGGAAGCCTGCAAACGAAGTTCGTCTCCGTTACTTAATACAATGGTATATTGTGAGAAGTCATCACTAGGATACCAGGAAGCTACTGTTAAATTGGCATCTAAAGCCGCTTGAATTTTCTCTTTGAATCTTTCCATATCAGATTCAACCGTTGAAATACGGTTATCCAGGCCTGCGATATCGTCGTCGTAATCCTTACAGGAAAAAACGCTTGTTCCTACTGAAAGCAACAGTGCTCCATAGAGGAGATTGTTCAATAATCTTTTGTTCATCATAGATCAATTTTAGTTTAATAATTTATTTGTTTCCTTATTTATTTGTGATAATTTCTACATAATTCAAACTGATAGCTCCTTCGATTACTGCCAGATTAAAGTCTGCATATCCACGTGTGTCCCGGGTATAGACTGCCACTTCGGTTTCTTCCCATGCATTGCCGGTAGCCGGGAGTGTGACTTTTTGCGTCATCTCGTTACCGATTTGGCAACATACGGTAATTTCACCTTCACTTGCATAACGGAAACGGATAATAGACTCTCCACTTCTGAAGGGTAGTTCTTTCCATCTCAATGCATTCAATCCGTCGGCAGTGAGATCTGTATGCCAGCCCCCATTATATTTTGTGTCGGAACAACGTTTCACGACATACTGCTCCGGAGCGTTATTCATTTTATCTTCTTGTTGTGATGATTCTATTTTTTTGTCAGATATGGTACCTTGGTAACAGTAGTCGCAAGCTTCAGCCTCCAGTTTTTGTTCGGTCGGGAAGGGATGATTGCCATACTTACGAAGCAGGTTGATGCGCTGGTTAGGGTAGTCGTAGTAGGTCTTATCCATACTGCGCCACCAAGCTGCGTTTTCTACACCGTCTGTAAATCCTTCGAGAAATACGAGATTTGGCTTGAAAGTCAGGAATGATTCAAACATTTCAGTGGCATATTCTCCATGTCTGGCATCGATGAACTGCCATTGTGTCTGGCTACGGTCACCTTGTACAAAGCCCGGACAACCGCTACCCACACTGAATCCTTTGAAGTTGTAGGCGGATACATAGGTATTATATTTCATTTCTTCTTCAAACTGTTTTTTTTCTTCTTCGGTCATACCTACTTTTGACAAAGGAGCTGCAAACCAGTTGTGAATGGCGTCTACATAAGGACAATTTACTAATGAGAAGTCACGGTCTGTCCATTCTCGTTGGATGATGAGGAATGGACGTACGCCATATTCTTCGTTAAAGTCATCGCTAAGGCATTTGAGGATATAACTCAATTTACCGTTGTAAGCATCTGCTTTCGTATAATCAAGTCCGGTAGTACTTTTATAGTTGTCCGGATCTTGTTCCGTTAGTTCTCCGAGATAGGAATCTTGCAGGAAGCCGTTGGGGTTCCAAAAATAGATGACGGGACGTCCGTCTATTTCGAACCAATATTCGCGCGGCACATATTCGAATGCTTTTTTCAGATTGAAGTCCCATATATATTGATAGATGTCGTTACGGAACTTATTTCCTTCCCCTTTGGCATCTTCTTTTTCCGGATCCATGAAAAGTAGCGGATACTCGGAACCTATGTAACGGTTGGGACCATTCATCGGTTTGTCGGCATATCCGAATCCTTTATGCGCATTGCGGGCAGCAGCCCATGAAGCGGGAGTATCATCGAAAATTGCGATTTTAAATTTATGCGCCACGCCTTTGCGTTCGATAGCGGCCATTAAGTCCAAAAGTTTGTCGGGACGTCCGTGGTCAACATTATCATTCGCCATACCGCGGCAGTTCATGGCAACATAATCCTGACCGCTATAAGCAATTTCTTCTACAAAGTTGTCCCACCAGTCTTGTTCGGTAATGTTGCCCGGTAGCGGGTCTTGCTCTCCTGCCTGACCGGGAAATGCTGATTCTACGTAACGGTAGAACAGTGAGCGGTTGTACATGGTAGAGGCATCGGTGTAAGATCTATCCATTTGTTTACGGATTTCTCCTTCAAATCCCGCCAACGTGCCTAGTTTGTAAGAACGGGTGATTTCCTGTTCCGTTCCTTGTCCGCCTTCATATCCCGGTTCACCGGAATTTTGTCCGCCATCCGGATTGTCGTCCGAACACGCCCAGCAGAAAGCTCCCAGACCTAGCAGACAAATGTATTTCCAATATTTATTTTTCATATTCTTTTCGTCATTAAAAAAGTTAACGTGCATTCTTAGTTTTTCTTGAATTGCTCACGGGTGATTTGCAGGTATGTCTTTCCGTATCCGTTGCCGTATCCTTCTACTGTCGGTTCAATGAATGAATCAAAGTTGTATTTATTGTAGGAATCAATGAAAATCAGCCGGTTGCGTCCAGCATTCATTTTGGCTACGTTACAAATGGTACGGTAAGTGGCAGGATCTCTTTTCACAATCGGGGAGTTGCCGATAGCGCCGCGTCCATCCTGTATCAGTTTGTTCCAACCCGGCCCTACAGTAGGAATAAGTTCCATACTACCGTCACCAAAGGCAGGCAATGCCGTTTCACGGTTGTATTTCCAATTTTGGTCTATCATCTGCGGATACATGTACGAACGGGTTACTTCTGATTGGTCATACATGTTGCGGCTTGCCACAGCATCTACACCACCTGACATGTAGAAATATTGATAACGCATCTGGTTGCACCATACATCCGCACTTTCTGCTACAATATAAATGTCATAACCTGTAGCTTCTTTTACCGCCCTACGGATACTGTCATACATGGCTTTTGAATCTTTTGCATAGATTTCGGCAGTCTTATTTTTGATGTAGACCATAGGACGATTGCCTCCCACCTTGTAGTAACCTTCGTCGGAGAAAAAACATTTGGCTATTTCACAAAAAAAGTTGTTCAGTAACTCCTGACGGGTGTAATTGACTCCTTCATACTCTTTACCTGCTACATCTTCGATACAGTTGCTTGAAGAAAGTTGTGGCGGCAGGTCGACAATAGAGTTCCAGTTAATGCTGACTACTATTTTCATTGTTTTCAAATCAATAAAGTCCCTGCCTGGTTGTCCCATGTGCGGCATTGGCAGTTTGTTCCCACCTCTGCCCGAACGTCCCAAAAACATAGTGACGAGCAAGGAGTCGCTTCTGTTGAGACGTGTGCCGGGACCTTGGTTGATATCGGCTCCCAATTCCGGTAGAATCATAAAGTTTGCTCCGGCTTCTATACAACCGTTCACATGTTGCTGCACCATGGGTATCATGCGGAAACTTTGATCGTCACCTTTTACTTCGAGTAAACCTTCCTGTTGCGACTCGGGCATGATCTGTGGAGTCAGGTTGTTGTAGTTGGTCTTTGCGCTTAGTTCGCTATCGAGCTTCGTCAGAAGCTCCCAACGGGTAAAGTTCGGCTCACCGTTTGGCGTTTGAGCCAAATCACCGTTCTTGTTGTAGAAAATGCCTACCTGATAGTCTTCGGTGACAGGAATTTCCGGAATTTCATAATTCAAGAAATAGTCATCAATGCTCGGTCCCTCTTCCTTATTACATGCTGCCAGAAGAAGCAAAGTCAAGGAACATCCGGTAATGTATTTCAATCCTTTCATATCTGTCTATTTAATAATTGATTATTTGTCTTCTTCAATACGTATAAAATTGATACTTGCTGCCAAGCGGTCTTCTCCTTGCAGATGTGAATACTCGGGATAGTCTTTCAGAACATTATCGTAGAACTCTTCCAGTGTGTCACCATACCAATGAGCCACCATTTCATTGTTGTACATCAAATATCCTTCTTTCCAACGGTCGTACAGACCCTCCATATTGTAAGATCCGGCAAAAGCAAGCGGAGTGTAGAAGTTGTCGTCGAAAGCACCGTCGGGACGGGGAGTCTTCGATGCGGATTGCAGCATCCGGCAGGCTTCCCGGTAATAGTTCATGTTCCAGTTACGTTCATCTATTGGATATTGCAATCGTTCGGGAATGGGGTCGAGCAAGTTGGCTCCGTAGGTTCCGTAGTTATTTTCCGGATTGTTGTAGAAGAACGGAGGGTAATTCATCACACGTGTTCTGCGTTCCAGAGTCCAACCGGCATATCCGTTGAAGTATGTAGCGAAGTAACGTTGTTTCCATACTTGTTGCAGGTTGTTTTTGTAGCCGCCCTTACCATTGATGTCAGCTTTATAAAAGTTGCGATAATCATGGCATCCCAAACCGTTTGTATTCCATTTTATGCCGTCGCGTTCCAAATATTCGGAGATGCCTGTAGTAACTCCGTACTCGTTCATGGAAGCGTTAATACCATTATAATAGTATTGTTCGGCACTTTGCGGAAGAGCTACGTTGATACCCCATTCTTCCTTGCGTAGTTGGATTTCCGACAACATGAAGTTTACTTCTGCCCATGTCAGCAGTTTTATAGTCGCGTCTTGCTTGATAAAGTCGCGTGGAACTAGCGCATAAGTATAGCCTTCGATGCTTACAGAGGCGGTGGAATAAAGGCTTTGCAGATCGTTGTTGTGTTCATCCTTACCAGTAAGCCACCCGCTTGGTGTTTGTTTCATTTCAAAACGAGGAAGGTATGGAATACGATAAGATACTTGTACGAACCGTTTCTCTTTTGTCGACCACAAAGAATCTCTTACTACCGCACGATAATCTTTCTCTGACTCGTATTTGGCTCCTACGGTATTATTATTGCGTGATTGTTGTGCATATTTGCTTAAACGTGGATCTTGGAATGAACGCATATAACAGAAGAAATATTCATTCATGGCAGGGTAAGTCAAACCACCAAGTTCTGTTTCCAGTTTTGTTCCCAGGTCGAATTCTTTCAATATACGTTCATAATATAGAGACACATCGGCATTAGGGTCCGTTCCATAACGTCCTGCTGCATTGTCATCATTGGATGTAAACAGATAATTACGGTTGGTCGGGTTCAATGCTTTTTCAATCTGTTCGCGTGCTAATGTGGTAGCTTCGGGATTTTTTTTCATATTCATCATGCGGATAGCTATATCCAGACGTAATGAGTTGGCAAACTTGCGCCATTTTTCGATATCACTTTCACCGCCTGTTCCGGGGTAAAAAGGATCTTTCAGCATTTTTTCTCCTTCGGGGTCGAATATGTCTACTGCTGTGTCCAACCAACGGAGAATTTGCATATTTACTTCCGCTTCACTGTTGTAGTAATATACGTTTCCATAGGTTTCCTTGCAGGCTGCATCCATTGGTACTGGTCCCCAGGTGGTGGTCAGTACGGAGTAGAGATATGCTTTCCACGTAGTCAGTATCGCCCAGTAGTTTCCGTTGGAATCACGGTCGTACTTTTCTTCCATGATGGCTATGTCGCCCAGCACTTTCTTATAGAAATTATAAAATCTGTCACCGATATTGTCCATGCTTTTGGGGGCGGTCCATGAAACTACGTAGCGTGCCATATAGCCATAGTGGTTGTAGTTCATTTCAGACAATACATTCAGTGATTTGTAGATGCTACCCGGAAAGATTTTTTGGATATCTATATCATCCAGATAAAGCTTGTCGGGATTTCGATTGGTTGTGTCGAAACTATCCACGCAAGATGTAACTAGCCCCAACAGAGCTACGGTACATAGTGTATATAAGTACTTTTTCATTGTTGATACTGTTTTAGAAAGTTATCTTAAAGTCAAAACCATAAGTGGCGGTCGGCAGATTGAAGCCTCGTTCCAGACCTTGTTGGATTCCCATGGATGAAGTTGCTTCCGGATCGATACCTTTCGGGGTATTCTGGTGGAGAATAGCTACATTTCTACCTACAGCCGAAATTCTCATGGACTGTATGAATCCGATCTTTCTCAATAAACTTTTCGGAATATTGTATCCCAATGAGATTTCTTTCAGTTTCACGTAAGAAGCGTCATATAGATATAGCTCACCATTTCTGCCGCTATCGTTTGTCCAGTAGTTGATTGGTTCGATCCAAGCCTGACATGGTTGTCCGGCCAGTCCAGGTACGGAAGAATCATAAACGGCTCCGGGAATATTCATTCCTTTGGGACGGGAAGCATCCATATAAATATTACTCATGCCATTGGGTACATATTTGGAATCAAGGATACCAAGATAGCCGGTCTGGTCGTTTTCATTCAAAATTGTTTTGGAGAAGAAGTGTGCTTCACGTCCTCCCAATGACATGATTGTTTCTGCGTTACGAGAACCTACGAAAGCTGTTTCCGACCATACGTTACCTCCCATACGAATGTCGAACATGGCGGAGAAGGATAAATCCTTCCAACGTAATGAAGTACGTATACTTCCTGTCCATTTCGGTTCTACGTCTGCCAGGAACTTAGCTTCACCCGATAGAGGGCGACCGTTAGCACCTACCAGTACTTGTCCTAGTTCGTTCCTTTTCCATGGTTCGCGGCAATAGAGGCTTACTAAAGGTTTACCTTTTACAATACGTAATTCAACACTGTTTTGTACACTAGTCAGTGTCATGTAATCCATACCACTAGCCAGTGAAATCACTTCTGAATTATTTTTGGCCCAGTTTACGTCCACTTTCCATTCCCAGTCCTTATTTTGGAAAGGAGTGACACCTAATGTCAGTTCATATCCCCAGTTCTTTACTTCACCGGCATTGAACAATGCTTCTCCGTATCCACTAACTCCATTGATAGTGGAAGTCAGGATTTGGTCTTTGGTATTCTTGTTATAATAGGTGAAATTTAAAGAGACACGGTCTTTCAGGAAACGAAGGTCGAAACCTGTTTCAAAAGAGGTCGTACTTTCTGGTTTTAGCGCGTTGGTCTTGCGCTTATTTTCACTTTCGAACCAAGCCATATCTCCCAGGTAAGAGTTATTGTAAGTGAAACCGTTTAGTAACTGGTCAAAACCAGTGTCGTTACCTACTTTGGCATAGGAAATACGGAACTTGGCATAAGATAGCCAATCTTTAGGAATACTTTTTACTAACTCTGTCAACACGAAACTCGTACCGTAAGAAGAATAAAAATAAGAACGATTATCGGAAGGTAGGGCAGATGACCAGTCATTGCGGCCTGTCACGTCTACATAGATGAAATCTTTGTAGCCTAGGCTGACTGTACCGAACACTGCCTGTTTCTTTTTAGCATTGTATTCCGGCCATGTTTTAATGGTAGCGCCATTATTTGTCAGAGAAATAAAGTCTTTTGCAGCTAATGTCCCAATTTCCGAGTTCCCTTTCTTAAATACGAAGTCCTGCATATTGGCGCCGGCACTGGCAGATACATTGAAACTTTTCCAGGTCTTGTTGTAAGACAGCATGGCTTCGTAAGTATAATTGCGTGCTTTTTCTGTAAATTCTTTGTAATAGCCATCTGCATCGCCTGGAGTATACATATTACGGAATTCATATCCTTCTTTCATATTCAGGTCGAGTGCTGCTTTCAGGCGTACTCTCAAGTCATTTGTGATACTGTAATTCAGCGTAGCGTCAGCCAGTAACCATTCTCCTTTGTCTTGGTTGGAGAGTTCATTAAGCATCCATACCGGACTTCTGAACTGGAGAGCGGTCGGTTTGCCATTTTCGTCTTTCCATGGATACATTTCGCCAACGGAGAGGTCACGGGGCATATTTATCAAAGTATAGATCGGATTACGATCCGAGTTGTTACGATACGAACGATTGTTTACATGTTCATGAGTATAACGACCATTCAAGTCAATATCCATTTTTTTTGTCAACTTGACATTGGTACGTACACTGAATGAATTACGGGTAAGGTTGTTCAGTCCTTCCAATACGTCATTGCTACGTAGGTTAGTAAAGCCGATACGGGTGGCAACGTGTTCCGTTGCACGTTCGATGGAAATGTTGTTTGTCCAGGCATAAGCGGTCTGATACATGGCGGTCGTGTTTTCCGGAGTAGGGAGGTAGGGTTTGATTTGTCCGTTTCGACCTACTACTTGCATTCCCAGCATTGGCATACCCCATGAACGTTCGTCGTAGCCGCCGTCCAGCCGATTGATGCCGTAGGGAAGATTCGGGTTGTAAGGAATCTTGGTATCGTTGGCAAATGTATTGGCTTTGTTGTTCTCGAACTGATTGATATGTCCGCTGCCATATATGTTCTGATAAATAGGATATTGGGAAAACTCGGTGAATTGTACGTTTGTAGAATAGGAAATGCCTAATCCGGAACGGTTACCGGCTTTCTTGGTTGTAATCAAAATGGCACCATTGGCGGCATCCGAACCATAGAGCGCTGAAGCATTGGCACCTTTCAATACCACGATACTTTCGATATCATCGGAATTGATATTATTGGCAGGGTTACCGTAGTCTATTTCACCGTCTTTTACATTATTAATAATAGGTACACCGTCAATGACGTAAAGTGGTTGGTTGTTACCAGAAATGGAGTTGGCACCACGGATACGTACGGTAGCCGAACCTGCCGCACCGTTGGAGATTACTTGCAAACCTGCCACTTTACCTTGTAGCATATTGACAAATCCTGCGTCACGGTTTTCGGTCATACTCGTCACATCCATTTTTTGGAAAGCGGTAGAAAGAGACTTTTCGTCACGGCGCAAGTCCATCGCTGTTACTACGGTTTGTTCCAGCATGACAGCATCTTCTTCCAACGTCACGTCCAATACACTTTTTCCTTTTGCTACATTATATGACTTCGTCTTAAAGCCAATGTAGGAGAACTTTAATACAGCACCATTTTCAGGAACCTGAATGGAGTATTTTCCGTCAAGGTCAGTAATGACACCTTTCGTGCCGCCCACTATCACAACGTTGGCACCGATAATAGGTTCACCTTGCACATCGGTCACTGTTCCTTTCACCGTTCGATTCTGTGCCTGCATAACCGAAACACTAAACAGCATCAAAATTAAAATGAGATTTCTTTCATAGTATCTCATGTACTTGGAAAATCGTTGTTTCATGTTTTTCATGAATTTATTTATGAGTAATCACTAAATTAAGAATGATTGGATGAGGGAAAACAAAATATTTTATATCCTTCATACGAATTAAATTAAGAGGTCCTTTTTTGTTTCATAATACTTTTCTATTAAGATTAATTTTTCTGCAAATGAACTAAAAGACAATAAAAAAGGAAGGAATTTACGATTAATCGGGGATTAAAAAACAATTAAATGTGAATTAATCACAGCTTTTTCTTAGAATGTGACTTTCATTTTATTATTTGCTGCATTTTTAATGCGCATATACTTATGAACTATAGGAGAATATTATTGAATATGAGCAATAACAATGTACTGATATTGGCTCATTTTTATACTGTTTTGAGCATCATTTTGTGATGCGTAATCCTCCTCTATAAAGTTGAAAAAGGTTCTTCGTCAAATTTGGTGGTACTTCTTCTATTGTGAATAAATAATCTTCGCT